>OJRB01001564.1_pt1 | contig 10831 bp, 10 predicted proteins | sample 1599061 | NCBI WGS metagenome assembly OJRB01 (sample SAMN03922522, study PRJEB24848) | human gut metagenome | isolation source: stool sample | host: Homo sapiens | place: Germany | collected 2010-02 | reverse complement strand
ACATATAGTACCATACCGCAACCACTTTTGCAAGCCTTTTTTGCATTTTTTTCGCCTTTTTTTGCGCTTTGTATACATCATCCAGTTTTTTGCTCGATTTGAGATGGCGTTTTGGCCTTTCTTCCATCATTTCTGCGCAAAACAGCCGCCGCACAAAACGTGCAGCGGCTGTTGCCTTGTAATTCAGTTCTTTTCTTCCTGCTTCATCTCCCGCAGGGTCAGCCAGACAGCCGCCGCCAGCATCGGCAGCGCGGAGATCAGACCAATGGGCATGGGACCCAGCACATTATAATAGGTATCTGCCGGGGTGACCAGCACCTGCGGCAGCGCCGCAATGGCGTTAAACGCTCCATGCGCAATGGCGGGCACCCAGATGCACTCCGTTCTCTCATAGAGGATATCCAGCAGAGTGTTCAGGGCAAAGCAGACCACGCACCACACTACCAGACCCAGCAGGGGTGCGCCCAGATAGTTGGTGCCGTACTCGTAGCCCACCAGCAGCATCAGCGGCCAGTGCCAGATGCCCCACACAACGCCGCCCAGCAGGCGGCCATTCAGCAGACCGAACCGCTCCTTCAGACGGGGCATCATGTAGCCGCGCCAGCCGACCTCCTCGCCCAGTGCGGGGAACATATTGATAGCTGGGGCAAGGAGCACCGCAAACAGCCCGTTTTGCAGCAGATAGCTGAGGGTGGAGACTCCCAGCTGACTGCGCAGGGTCTGGGCGTCCATCTCGCCGCCGTAGGCGGCAACCAGCCAGCTGCCGGAAAAGTCCAGTCGGGAGGGGAACACCGCAAAATACAGCACCGCACCCAGCAGGGTGAGCACCGCCGGGCCGAACCATGCCGCCAGCCAGAACCGCCGCTTGCCCTGCACCTTCCAGCCGATGCCGGTGGGCTGGCGCAGGAATGCTTTTTGCACCAGCAGTACAGCCAGCAGCGGACAGAACATGGTGACAATGAGCGCCAGCTGATACAGCACTGCATTATTCTGCTGCAAAAGCGCCATGCAGCCGCCCACCTGACACAGCCATGCCATGCCAAAGGCGAACAGGAAGTATAGGCCGAAGCCCTGTTTTTCTTTTGCTGTCATACGAATCTCACCGCCGTTCCGTAAGCTATGACCTCTGCTGCGCCCTGCATGACGCTGGCGGAGGCGTACCGCATTCCCACAATGGCATCTGCGCCAAGACCTTCGGCGTCCTTGACCATGCGTCCGGTAGCGATCTGCCGGGCTTCGGTAAGCATCTCGGCGTAGTCGGTCACCTCACCGCCCACAAGGGTGCGGAAACCGGCCATCATGTCGTGGCCGAGGTTGCGGCTCTGCACCGTGCTGCCCCGCACCACGCCCAGCGCTTCCAGTTTTTTGCCCGGGATCTCGTTAATAGTTACGATAAGCATCTTCTTCTCCCTTTCCGATCTCTTCGATCCGATCCAGCAGCACCTTCAGGGTGCCTACGATGCAGCCCGCCGGGATGCCGAACATCACCACCAGCAGCGGCAGCGGCGGGGCATCCTGCGGATCGGTATAGATTGCCCAGCCCATGATCGCCATTACAAAAGCCATCATGGTCACAAAAAGGGCGGCACCGATGCAGGCACCCCGGATGCGGCGGGTCTTTTGGTCAGTCCGTTCAATGTTCACAAAAGTCACTCCCTGTTCTTCCCGTGCGGTCAGGCGCGCCAGCGTCTGCTCCACATCCAGTTGTTCCAGAGGGCCGTTTTCCTGTTGCAGCAGCGTGCAGAAACCGATGGCTTCCTCCAAGTCGGCGCGGCGGCTGCGCAGACGTTCCAGCTGCTGGCTCATGCCCTCAGCCAGCGTGCGCTGCCCTTCCAGCATCTCCCGGATCTCTGCCAGCGGCACGTCCAGCTTGCGCAGCAGCTTGATGCGGCGCAGGCGCTCCACATCCGCCTGCGAGTAGCTGCGGTAGCCGTTGCCCGGCTCCCGGCTGGGGCTGATGAGCCCCTCTTCCTCATAAAAGCGGATGTTCTTTTTGGTCACGCCGACGGCGGCTTCCACTTCGTTGATCTTCATGGGTCACGACCCCCTCCTTACGGGAGTATTCTACACCTTCCACAAAGGGGAAGGTCAAGCCTTTTTGCAAAAAAGCTGCCGCACAAAGTCGTACAGCAGCTCCTTCCTTTAAAAATAGCACTTGATCTGGAAACGATCGGCGTTGTCCTGCTTTTTCTCCACTACGATGTGCTCGTGGTTGAAGTCGAAGTGCACCGGGGTGCACAGGTCGGTATTGCGGGTCAGGCGCAGCAGCTCCTGCACGCGCTTCTTCTCCTCCGGCACATAGAACAGGTAGCTCACGCCCTCTTTTTTGGCGCGGCCGGTGCGGCCGATGCGGTGGGTGTAGTGCTCGTTCTCGCTGGGCACATCGTAGTTGATGACGGCATCCACATCCGAAACGTCAATGCCGCGGGCAGCAACGTCCGTAGCCACCAGAATGGCCAGCTTGCCATCCCGGAATGCCTGCATGATCTGGTTGCGCTCCTTCTGGGAGAGGTCGCCGTGCAGGCAGTCCACCGAGAAGCCCAGCCGTGCCAGCTGGTTTGCCAGTGTGGCGGTGTTGAACTTGGTATCGCAGAACACCATCACCCGCTTGTAGCCCTCGCCAATGATGATCTGTGCCAGATCCGACAGCTTGTTGCGGCCGGAGGTCTCCAGCATATACTGGGTGATCTTGGGCTGGCTTTCCTCCCGGGGCTGCACGGTGATTTCCTCGGCGTTGTGCTGGTACAGCCAGCCGATATCCATCACCTCGCGGCTGATGGTGGCGGAGAACATGGACAGCGCTTTGCGGGCCTTCATCATCTCGATGATGTGGCGCACATCCTTATAAAAGCCCATGTTCAGCATCTCGTCGGCCTCGTCCAGCACGATCTGGGTCACATGGGAGATATCGATGCTGTGGTGCTTGTAGTGATCCATCAGCCGCCCCGGGGTGGCTACCACGATCTGGCAGCCCTCCGCCAGACGCTTTGCCTGCTTTTCCATATTGGCACCGCCGTACACGCAGGCCACCTGCACCTCGGGCATAAAGTAGGTGAGGTTGGTCAGCTCCTCGGCGATCTGCTGAGCAAGCTCCCGGGTAGGTGCCATGATGACGGCCTGCGGGTATTTATTTTCCGGCTGGATATGCTCCACCACCGGGATGCCGAAGGCACAGGTCTTACCGGTGCCGGTGGGTGCCTTGGCTATGACATCATGCCCTGCCAGCATGAGGGGGATGGTCTTTTCCTGGATCTCGGTCATTTCGGCAAAGCCCATGCGTTCCACAGCCTTGTGGATGGCTTCGCTGCACTGCAACTCGCTGTAAAGCATTTGGACAACTCCGTTCTTTGTGGCGTTTTTTCTCGTTGCAACAAGTATAGCATGAAATGCCGCGCTTGTCAGCAGAGAAACAAAAAGAACCGCACCCGGGGGCACGGGTACGGTTCTCAGTGTGCAGAAATCAGGCGGTCTCTTCCACGCTCTTCTTGCCGGCTTCCAGCTTCTGCTTGAAGCGGCCGCTGGCCTTGAAGCCGGGGATGGAGGTGGACTCCAGCTGGCTGGAGACCTTGGTCTTGGGGTTGGTGTAAGCCTTCGGCTTGCGGGGACGCATCTCAAAGCGGCCAAAGCCGGCGATGGTCACCTTTTCGTCAGCGCGCAGGCAGTCCGCGATCTGGTCAAACATTGCATCCATCGTGGTCTCGACCTGAGCTTCGGTAAAGCCGGTCTTACGTGCCACGGTTTCGATCATCTGGGAACGGGTCATGTATCGATATCCTCCTGGAATGTCCAAAAGTAACGTCTTTTGGCAAATTTTGCGTTGTTGAGTATAACATATTTCGCGCACTGTTTTCGATGGATTGCGCACGAAATGTAATTTATTGCGCACGAACCACATTCAGTTCCGTGCACCCCGCACAAATACAGCGCCCACCGTTTCGGCAGGCGCTGTACAGAACTATTTTATGCGGGTCTCAGGGCTTATTTGCCGCGGTACAGAGTGGCGATATCCACCAGCGGGATGTTTGCCAGACTGTGCTCGCTGCGCAGGCAGTCCACCAGAGAAGCGGCGGTATCCACTGCGGTGATGCAGGGGATGCTCAGCTCCACGGCCTTGCGGCGCAGACGGACGGAATCGCGCCGGGGGTCACGACCCTTGGCACTGGTGGAGAACACATAGTCCACCAGACCGCTCTGCAGCAGATCCACAATGTTGGGAGCCTCGCCGGAGATGTTGCGCACCTCGTTGCAGGGGACCATGTGCTTGTTGAGCCATGCACAGGTGCCGGAGGTACCGTAGAGCTTGTAGCCCATATCCTTCAGCTTCCATGCAATATCCACGAACTCGGGCTTGTCGCTGTCCTTCACGGTGAAGATGCAGCAGCTGCCCGGGCCGGGGGTCTTAAAGGTATAGCCAGCACCGATCAGACCCTTGAGCAGGGCATCGTGGTAGTTGGGCGCAATACCCAGCACCTCGCCGGTAGACTTCATCTCGGGGCCGAACTGGGTATCCACGGCGTGCAGCTTTTCAAAGCTGAACACAGGCACCTTTACCGCCACATAGGGGGCGTTGGGGTGCAGACCGGTGCCGTAGCCCATATCCGTCAGCTTCTCGCCCAAGCAGCAGCGCACGGCCAGATCCACCATGGGCACGCCGGTGACCTTGGAGATGTAAGGCACAGTACGGGAGGAGCGGGGGTTCACCTCGATGACGTACACGCGGCCATGGGAGACGGCGTACTGCACGTTGACCAGACCGGTGACGTGCAGCTCGCGGGCAAAGCGGCCGGTGTAATCCACCATGGTGTCGATCTCGTCCTGCGTCAGGTGCTGTGCCGGGTAGACACAGATGGAGTCGCCGGAGTGCACACCGGTGCGCTCCACCTGCTCCATGATGCCGGGAATCAGGAAGTTTTCGCCATCGCAGATGGCGTCCACCTCGCACTCGGTACCCATGATGTACTTATCCAGCAGCACCGGGTGATCCATATCGACGTGCTCGGTGATAACGCCCATGTACTCGATGATATCCGCCTTGTTGTAGGCCACGATCATGTTCTGACCGCCCAACACATAGGAGGGACGCATCAGCACCGGCAGGCCGATCTCCTCAGCAGCGGCCAAAGCCTCGTCCAGATTGAACACGGTACGGCCCGGGGCGCGGGGGATGTTGCAGCGCTCCAGCAGCTCGTCAAAGCGCTCGCGGTCCTCGGCTTCATCGATGGCATCCGCCGGAGTGCCCAGAATGGGCAGGCCGATCTCGTCCATGTGCTTGGCCAGCTTGATGGCGGTCTGTCCGCCGAACTGCACCACGCAGGCATCCGGCTTTTCGGTGGCAATGATGTTGTCCACGCTCTCCGGGTTCAGCGGGTCGAAGTACAGACGGTCGCCGGTATCAAAGTCGGTGGAGACGGTCTCGGGGTTGTTGTTGACCAGAATGGCTTCGCAGCCGTTCTTTTTCAGCGTCCATACGCAGTGCACAGAGCAGTAGTCGAACTCGATGCCCTGACCAATGCGGATGGGGCCGGAGCCAAAGACCAGAACCTTCTTCTTTTTAGGCTCGCCCTTGGCTGCGGTCTCAGCTTCCTTCTCAGCGATAAAGCCTGCGGCTTCGTTGTCGCCATCGTAGGTGGAGTAGAAGTAGGGGGTATTTGCAGAGAACTCGGCAGCGCAGGTATCCACCATTTTGAAGCCGGCGCGGTAGTTCTCCACGGGCAGGGTGTCCACCTTTGCCAGACGGCGGATGGTCTTATCCTGGAAGCCGTACTTCTTGGCAGTCTTGTACTGCTCCAAAGACAGCTGGCCGTTGCACTGTGCCAGACCCTTTTCCAGATCTGCCAGATGCTGCATCTTGTCCAGAAACCACCAGTCGATCTTGGTGATATCGTAGATGACCTTGTGGTCGATGCCGCGCTTCAGTGCTTCGTACACGCAGAACACGCGCTCGGCGTCCTGAACGTGCATATGCTCCACCACTTCCTCGTCGGTCAGCTCCTCAAAGGGCTTGTGGGTCAGGGTGTCCATACCCAGCTCAATGGAGGAAACAGCCTTCATCATGGCGGCTTCAAAGCTGTTGCCGATGCTCATCACCTCGCCGGTAGCCATCATCTGGGTGCCCAGAGACTTGTCGGCGTAGACGAACTTATCAAACGGCCACTTCGGGTACTTGACCACGATGTAGTCCAGCGCAGGCTCGAAGCAGGCGCAGGTCTTGCCGGTAACGTCGTTGGTGATCTCGTCCAGCGTGTAGCCGATGGCGATCTTGGTCGCCACCTTGGCAATGGGGTAGCCGGTAGCCTTGGAAGCCAGCGCGGAGGAGCGGGACACACGGGGGTTGACCTCGATGACCGCGTAGTCGAAGCTGTCCGGCTTCAGAGCGAACTGGCAGTTGCAGCCGCCCTCGATGCCCAGCTCGGTGATGATATCCAGTGCGGCGGTACGCAGCATCTGGTACTCGTGATCGGTCAGGGTCTGGGAGGGAGCCACGACCACGGAATCGCCGGTGTGGATACCGACGGGGTCCAGGTTCTCCATGTTGCAGACGGTGATCACGTTGCCCTTGTGGTCGCGCATGACCTCGTACTCGATCTCTTTCCAACCGGCGATGCACTTTTCCACCAGGATCTGATGGATGGGGGAAAGCCGCAGGCCGTTGGTGCCGATCTCGATGAGCTTTTCCTTGTTTTCACAGATGCCGCCGCCGGTGCCGCCCATGGTAAAGGCAGGGCGGACGATGACGGGATAGCCGATGCGGTCCGCACAGGCCAGCGCATCCTGCAGGGTCTCCACGACCTCAGAGGGGATGATGGGCTGATGCAGCTTTTCCATCGTCTCCTTGAACAGCTCACGGTCCTCGGCGCGGTCGATGGTCTCAGGCTTGCAGGCCAGCAGGCGGATGCCGGTACGGTCCAGATAGCCGGAACGGGCCAGCTCCATGGAGAGGTTCAGGCCCATCTGGCCGCCCAGGTTGGGCAGAACGGAGTCGGGCTTCTCGATCTCCAGGATGCGCTCCACCACCTCAAGGGTCATGGGCTCGATATAGACATGATCGGCCACATCCGGGTCGGTCATAATGGTAGCGGGGTTGGAGTTGAGCAGAACGGTCTCAATGCCCTCTGCTTTCAGGGCGCGGCACGCCTGGGTGCCGGAGTAGTCGAACTCAGCGGCCTGGCCGATGATGATGGGGCCGGAGCCGATGACCAGCACCTTTTTGATTCTGGGGTCCTTGGGCATTTCAGCGCACCTCCTTTTTTGCTGCTTTGACGTTGTTCAGGAAGCGGTCGAACAGGAACTCCGTGTCTTTGGGGCCGCCGTTGGCTTCCGGGTGGAACTGGACCGTGAAGCAGTTCCACTTCTTGTACTTGATGCCCTCGCAGGTGCCGTCGTTGGCGTTCACCTGTGCCACCTCGCCCATCTCGGCGGGCAGCTCCTCGCCCACGACCGCATAGCCGTGGTTCTGGCTGGTGATAAAGGTGCGGCCGGACTCAAAGTCGGTCACAGGCTGGTTGGCACCGCGGTGGCCGTACTTCAGCTTCATGGTCTTGGCACCGGCTGCCAGTGCGGACAGCTGGTGACCCAGACAGATGCCGAAGGTGGGGATATTTAACTCAAAGATGTGCTTGAGGTTCTCGATGATTTCCACCGGCTCGGCGGGGTCGCCGGGGCCGTTGGACAGCATGATGCCGTCCGGGGCAAGGGCCTTGATTTCCTCTGCCGTTGCAAAGGCGGGCATCACGGTCACCTTGCAGCCGCGCTTGACAAGGCAGCGCACGATGTTGCGCTTGCAGCCGTAGTGCATCAGCACGATATGGGTCTCGCCTTCCGGGTTGAACACCTCGGGAGCGGCGCAGGTCACGTTCTTCACAGCATCGGTCACGGCATAGGCGCGGATCTCAGCCAGCAGAGCCTCGGTCTCGGCCTTGTTGGCCGGGTCGGCGGGGTCAAAGGTGGTCAGGATGGCACCGTTCATCACGCCGCTCTCCCGGATGATGCGGGTCAGGTGGCGGGTGTCGATGCCCTCGATGCCGATGGTATTGTTTTTCTTCAAAAAGCTGTCCAGCGTCTCCTCACAGCGCCAGTTGGAGGGGGTGGTGCAGGCCTCGCGCACAATGTAGCCCTTGGCCCAGATGCGATCCGACTCCATATCGTCCTTGTTCATGCCGTAGTTGCCGATGAGGGGATAGGTCTGGGTGATGATCTGGCCGTAGTAGCTGGGGTCGGTCAGGGTCTCTTCAAAGCCCACCATACCGGTGGCAAAGACGACTTCGCCCACGGTAACGCCCTCAGCGCCCACTGACTGGCCTGCAAAGACCATGCCGTTTGCCAAAAGAAGATAAGCGTTCATAGGTACTCCTTGTTTCAACACGGTTGTTGTCAAGTTACAGGGTCTGCTTGGCTTCCTGCTTCATCTTGCGGCTGCCCAGGTGCACCAGAGGCAGCTTGCCCTCCTTGCAGATGGGGCACTCCTCGGGTGCGTAGTTGGGCAGGTCCAGCTTCAGGGCGCTGGCCAGGATGGGAATGGGAGACGGAGCCTCAGGCTTGGTGCGGTCCACCACGCAGGTGATGCCCAGGCAGATGCCGCCGGCCTCTTCGATCACGCGCTTGGTCTCCAGGGAGGAGATGCCGGTGGTGACAACGTCCTCAGCAATGATGCACTTTTCACCCGGATGGATGGCAAAGCGCTTCAGGGTCATCACATTGTCCACGCGCTCGGTGAAGATGGCGCGCTTGCCGGTCTGGCGGGCCAGCTCGTAAGCATAGACGATGCCGCCCATGGCAGGTCCCACGATGACATCCACATCCAGCTTCTTGATCTGATCGGCCACAGCCTTCATTACCTCGGCGCAGCGGTCAGGGTACTGCTGCAGGTAGGCCATCTGGCAGTATGCGCTGGAATGGCGGCCGGAGGAGAGCAGGAAATGGCCCTCCAGGAATGCGTCACAGCTCTTCAGAATTTCAAGTGCTTCACTCATTGTAGTTCTCCCTCTCTTTTTTATGAAAAATATCTTTTGAACGGTATTGTACCACGCTTTTGCAGCAATTGCAAATTTATGCGCAGATTTTCACTTTATACGTATAAGTCGTGGTTATCCTGGTATATCAGCTCAATTATTCAGCATTTCGTGCGCAGCCGCGGATCTCCTCCAGCGTTTTCACGCCGTGGGTATCCATCCACTGTGCCACCTCGTCGGCAATGGTCTCCATGGCGCGGGGGTTGGCAAAGTTTGCCGCGCCCACCTGTACCGCCGTGGCACCTGCCATGATGAATTCCAGTGCGTCACGGCCGGTGGCAATGCCGCCCAGACCCACCACCGGGATGTTCACGGCACCCACAGCCTGCCAGACCATGCGCAGGGCAATGGGCCGCACCGCCGGGCCGGACAGACCGGCAAAGATGTTGTTGAACACCGGCTTGCGCTTTTCCAGATCGATGGCGCAGGCCTGGAAGGTGTTGGTCAGGCTGATGGCATCCGCACCGGCGGCCTCCACAGCCTTGCACATCTCGGGAATGTTCTCTGCCTGGGGGCTCAGCTTGACCATCAGGGGCTTTTTGCAGGCCGCGCGGACCATCCGCACCACCTCACCGGCGGCCTCGGCCTTCACGCCGTAGGCCATGCCGCCCACCTTGACGTTGGGGCAGGAGATGTTCAGCTCCACGATGTCCACAGCGCTCTCGCTCAGCAGAGCCGCACCCTCAACATACTCTTCCTCACTGTGTCCGCCCAAGTTGGCAATGGCCACTGTGCCGTATTTCTGCTTGAGCTCCAGCATCTCGTTCAGCTCCACGTCAATGAAGTGCTGAACGCCGGGGTTCTGCAGACCGATGCTGTTGATGAGGCCGGAGGGGGTCTCCCACAGGCGCTCGCCCTTGTTGCCGTACTGGCCGTGCAGGGTCAGGCCCTTGCCGGAGATGCCGCCGATCTTGGAAAAATCGGCCAGTTCTTCGTACTCCACACCGTAGCCCACAGTGCCGGAAGCGCCGATGACCGGGCTGTTCATCACAAAGCCCAGCAGGTTTGTTTTCAGGTCAGCCATCAGAAGAACACCTCCGTTGCATCAAAGACCGGGCCATTCTTGCACACGCTCTTGCCCTCGCCGCCCTTGGTCTCGCAGGTGCAGCCAAGGCAGGCACCAATGCCGCAGGCCATCTTCTTTTCCAGGCTCACGAAGCAGGGAGTGCCCTTTTCGGCACAGATCCGGGCAGCGTTTTTCATCATCACGGTGGGGCCGCAGATCAGCACGGCATCGTAATCTGCCGGGTCATACAGCTGGGTCACAAAGCCGTGGAAACCCACCGCGCCGGTATCGGTGGAGACCTTTACCACATTTGCGATGGTGCGGTACTCCTCCATGCAGTAGGGGGTATCCCGGAAGCCGAAGAACACGTCCGGCTTAACACCGGCAGCTGCCAGTTCCCGGGTAACCTGATACATGGGGGCGGTGCCAATGCCGCCGCCCACCACGGCGATCTTATGGTATTGTTCGGCCAGGGCCGGGATATCAAAGCCGTTGCCCATGGGGCCGGTCAGCTGGAAGGTATCGCCGGTCTTCAGCTGGGCAATTTTGTGAGTGCCCTCGCCGATAACCTGATACAGGAACTCAATGGTCTGGGTCTCCGGCTCCCACTTGTGCACGCTGATGGGGCGGGACAGGAAGGGGGCCTCATCAGCACCCCAGGCACGCAGGGTAAAGAACTGCCCGGCATGGGGGGCATGCTCCCGGTCAGGCCAGAGGGCACGCAGGAGCCGGATGTCCGGCAGGATGCTCTCATGGCTCAGAACGGTGGCTTCACAGCAGGCTGCACGCATGAGCAATGGCCTCCTTCATGTTCACA
>OJRB01001563.1_pt1 | contig 10833 bp, 9 predicted proteins | sample 1599061 | NCBI WGS metagenome assembly OJRB01 (sample SAMN03922522, study PRJEB24848) | human gut metagenome | isolation source: stool sample | host: Homo sapiens | place: Germany | collected 2010-02 | reverse complement strand
TAACAATGGTAGACAAAGCAGGCAATCCGTTGACAGTAGATGATATATCTCAATGTCACCTACCCGGATTCCCCATCTTATTCACTCAAAATGAATTACTTGAAATCCTTGCAAAAGAGATTTTCAAGCAACAGTTTCTTTGGAAATCCGTACAGGATAAAGACATCAAAGAGTGCAACAAAGAAGAACGGATCATCAAGCAGATACCGCTGATGCCACGCTGTCCGGATGTACTGAAAGGGCTGTTCCATTGCATCGAAATCCGCGACGAACGCTCTCCGAAGCATGCCATAGCCTATAAAAGCTGTCTGGGAAAACTGGAGGAGATGGTGAAAGACCAATGGGACGATTGGAACAGAAATCAGTCCTAATAATCGATTTGGTAAAAAAAGAGAAGTTCCTACCTTCGCAGCCGGAAGCCCGTGATAACTACACCACCCGCTTCCGGCAACTTATATATTATATTTCAAATGAGAAAGCACATGTACCAAGTGTCACTATTTATCAACACTTGGAGTAAAACTCCCACGACTATAACTTTTGAAGATTTTTTCGCAATGGTACGCAACGGACATTGGAAAGTGCCTACGGAAGGCCACCGCAGCTGTCTGGCAAAAGACCGAAAACACGACGCGCAAACCATCAAAGACAGCATGGCATGTGTCATCCCCGCAGGCATATGCAAGAATGGACACGCAAAAAACAACCTTACCTCCCTGTCACTCGCACTCTGCATCGACATCGACCATACGGACGAACAGACAAAGGATATTTTCGTACGTGCCTGCCTGCTCGAATACGTGTTGGGAGCGTTTATCAGCATCTCCGGCCGTGGCGTGAAATTGTTCATTCGCATAGATATCGACGGAGTAAACGATTATCCTGCCATTTATGAAGCGACGGCAAAGCTCGTTTCCACCGTTCTCGGCGTAGAGAACGACGGGAAATGCAAGGATATCACCCATCCCTGCTTCGGATCATACGACCCGGACGCATACTACAACGGTGACGCAAAGGCCGTCAACGACTTTCTGCCGAACGGTGCACTCACTCCGCGCGTCACCTACGCTCCCGTCACTTCCGCTCCCCGCACCACCTGCACTCCCACCTCTTTCTCCAACGGACATCCGCCTGCAAAGGCGGGCAACCGGATTTCCGCCGCTCCCTTCGTACAGTCCTACCTCACCCTCTACCCTGCCGTAACGGGCGACCGGAACGGAACCGTTTTCCGGCTCAGCTGCGCTGCCTGCAAACGCGGCATCGACCGTACCGAACTGACCACCGAATTGGTTCGCACCTTGGAAGAAGACAACTTCCGTGAACCCGAAATCGCACGTACTGTAAAATCAGCTTACCAGAATATAATGACTGCGGCAGAGACGGAAAGCTTCGAAAATCCTCCTTCAAATTCCAGTAAAGTCCAAAAGTCCGTTATAGGATTTTCAGAAAACGAAAATCCGGCAGAAAAGGAGGATGAAATCATCGGAGAAGAGCTCAGAGAGCAGACTCCGACCTTTCCTGACGAAATTTACGATCTCATTCCCGCCATCTTCAAGGAGTGCGTCTCCATCGCAAGAGATGAGCGTGAAAGGGACGGACTCTTGTTGTCATGTATTACCACGATAAGCAGCATGCTCCCCAGCGTAAACATCCGCTACAACCGACGGAATTATCAGCCCAACATCTACTGTATCGTCGTAGCTTCCTCCGGTGCCAACAAGAACCTCATCGGCTATGGCATACGCCTGCACAAGCACTATTGTGAGTATTGGGAGAAGCAGAGTCTGAAGATCGAAAAGGAATACAAGAAAGCACTCAGGGACTACACCCTCTCCTTGCAGGCGATACGCAAAAAGAATACTGCCGCCACCAACCTGCCGGACGAACCGGAGGAGCCGAAGCTGGCATTTCCGCTGATCCCTGCCGACATCAGCCGTGCACAGCTCATCACTCACCTCATCAACAACCAAAGTTGTTCTTCCTTGCTCACCAGTACCGAAGCCAGCAGCGTCAGCACAGCCCGCAACCAAGATTACGGACACTTCGACGATATCCTCTGCAAGGCATTCGAGCACGAACTGATCAGTTCGTCCTACAAGATCAACGGACGACATCCGCTGAAAGTGGAATATCCCTCCCTGTCGGCTTTTCTCACCGGTACTCCATCCAGCCTCATTTTATTCATCCCGACCATGGAGACAGGGCTGTACAACCGCTTTCTGATCAATACTTTCAGACTTCCGGCAGCATGGCAGGATGTGTTCGCGGAGGAAAAGGTGCGGGCGGACGATCTCTTCAACGAGTTGTCCATGCGCTTCGCACAGATGGCATTGTTTCTGAAAGATTCTCCTACGGAAGTAAAGCTGACAGATACACAGAAAAAAGAATTCAACCGGGTATTCACGCAACTGCTCAAAGATACGGACCAGTTAGGTAATGATGACCTGCTGGGGGTGGTGAAACGTTATGGAGTGATAACGGCACGCATCTGCTGCATTTTCTCCGCCATCGACAAGGGAACCATGAGAATGGAAACACCCGAAGTATACTGCTCGGACGCGCATTTCAAAGCAGCGCTCGCCATCGTGCTGTGTTGCTTCGAACATAGTAAACTGGTCAGTACTTCGGTAAAAAGCTCTGCCGAAGATACGAAACCATTACAATCGCCCGATAATCTCTCGCGACTTCTGACGAAACTCAAAAAGAGTTTTTCAGCCAAAGAAGCATGTGCTTTGGGAGAGGAATTGAACCTCTCAAGAAGCACCGTTTACTACTTATTGAATAAAGGCATTAAAGCAGGGAGAATCAGCAAGTTAGGTCACGGTTCGTATATTCTGAAAATCTAATATGGACTTTCTGGACTTTACTGGACTTTGAAAGGGGAAATTCGTGACTTTTACTTCATTGTCACAAGAAAAAAACAATAAGTCTTATTAGCATATCGAAATTAGCTATTAGCAAAAACAAATTAGCTAATAGCTAATTTCGATATGCTAATAGCTAATTTGTTTCTTCCTTACAGACGGACGACTTATCAAGAAACAGATTCACGACTCATCGAAAAACAGATTCACGGCTCATCGAGAAACTTCACGATCAGCCTCACCTGTCTGCTGCTATAAGCATGATCGTTTTTTCCTTCTCCACCGCTATACATAGCGTCATAAAGTTCTTTATTATTTCTGATCCATCCCCGTAGTTTCTGCATGGCATAAATCAATGGCAAATGTGGATTGTACTTGTGAGCCAGCTCCGACTTCAAATACGGACGGATGACAAACGGTTCTTCTTCCGCTTCTTCTTTTTCTGTTTTCATATCGTTGTTTTTAAGTTCTTTCGTACTCCAAATATACTAAAACATATTTGCGCACACAAGCAAATAAGTAAAATAAAATCAATCAGAAAGAAAGTAAATACATTCTGAAAGAAAGTACGACGAAGTACGATAAAGTACGTATTCTCATGGCTTAAGAATAGGCTACCTTTGACACATCGAAAGAAAGAAACAGAGCTCATTCTCTCTCCCGACACTGATAGAGTGACAGCAATCAGTAATTATTAATTTATATTTTTCTAAATCTTTAATTTATCATCATGGCAATACCATTTAAAAGAATGGGTCGTAAAGACCCGCGAAAAATTGACGGGGTGCTGAAGTACCACCCCCAACTGGTGACGATGGGCCAAAGTGTAGACCTTGACGGCATCGCCTACATCATGAAAGACAAGAGTTCCCTCTCCCTGGGCGACATCCAAAGCGTACTGACCAACTATGTGGAGGCAATGCGAGCGGCGCTCTTCGACGGAAAATCGGTCAATATCAGAGACTTCGGTGTATTCAGCCTATCCGCCCATACGCTGGGAGCAACCACGAAAGAAGAGTGTACGGTGAAGAATATCAAATCTATACAGATCAACTTCCGCCCTTCCAGCAGCGTCCGCCCCAACCTGACGTCTACCCGTGCCGGTGACAAGATCGAGTTTCTCGACCTCGAAGCCCCGAAAAAGAAGAAAGGCGACGAATCAGGAGAGGACAACAACCCCGGTGGCGGTGGAAACGAAGGCGGCGGAGGCGACGAGGAAGCTCCGGACCCGACAGTGTAAGAAGTGGAGAGTTGAGAGTTGGTAATCAATATACGAGAGGTTGATAGTTAGAATTAGTGGCTTTATGAGGAAGATTCATTTAATTGTGATTCACTGTTCTGCAACGCGGGCAGACAAGGAGTTGACGGCTTTTGATCTGGATACGATGCACCGCCGGCGGGGATTTAACGGGACAGGTTATCATTACTATATCCGCAAGGATGGAACAACGCATCTTACCCGTCCGGTGGAACGGATCGGGGCACATGCGAAAGGTTTTAATGCGGAGAGTATCGGAATTTGCTACGAAGGCGGCCTGGACTGCCGGGGACGCCCGGCGGACACACGGACACCGGAACAGCGGGCAGCGCTCCGGCTGCTGGTGCATCAGTTGCAAGAGAGATTCCCCGGTTGCCGGGTGTGCGGTCATCGCGACTTGTCGCCGGATCGCAACGGTAATGGAGAGATTGAGCCGGAGGAGTGGATCAAGGCGTGCCCGTGCTTTGAGGTAAAGGAGGAAAGTTATCGGGAGTAATCGATCATTCGGTAATGATTCACTTAGTAATCAATCATATAAAGAGTCGGAAAGGAGGTGTGTAGAGTTATGGCAGTCAAGAGATCCCTTTGGGATACCATTTTGAAAGTAGTCATCGCGGTGGCTTCGGCAGTGCTGGGTATTGTAGGCGGTAATGCGATGAGTCTGTAAGATCAGAGAAATAACAATGTCATAAACGTGAGAGAGAGGATGCAGGTTCAGACTTCTGTCCTCTCTCTTTATTTATAAATCTAAGTACAGTATAAACGTTGATATTCTTCCTAGAAAGAAGGAGTTATCATCAGAAGTAGTAGCGCAGCCCACCCAGCAGGTTAAAGCGGGTGATTCCACAACGTTCGTCTTCTTTCAGCAGCATCCAGTCCTGTTTGGGCATACTTCCACCGATCCCGTTCAGAGTCAAGCCGAGTCCCCAATTAGATGAAAGCATGTACTCAAATCCTAATGTGGCATGAAGGCCGAATCCGGCAGCATTGTAGAAAGGATCATGATAAAGGAAAACGCCGACACCAACGCCTGATTTTAAGATCCATCTGTCAAATTTTGTACGGCTTACCCACTCCGGAGCTATATAGGAGAACATCATGTCGCCACCGGAGAATGACTTCTTGAAACCAGCATATTGAAGTCCGATTCCCATCCCACCGTTCCAGACATGTTCGTAAGCGAGCTTCCATTCAACTCCTCCTTTCGAATCTAACGCCCTACCGTTGATATCATAAATCTTGCTGATCACCCATCCATATCCGAAGCTCGCTTCAAACGTGTTGGCAGGCGCTTTTCTGCTTTCTGCATAGTCTTTAGCAATAACCAGGTCGAGATCTATTACGTCTTGTACAGGATTTGTTTTCAGTGTATCCACACTTTTATCCGACAACCGCAGCATCAGTCCGGAAATCTGATGACAGGAACTTCCCCAAAAAGAAGGTTTCTGGTGATTAGTGATGGCGAGTCCATTGCCACCAATCTTTCCTGTAGCCTCTTGTGCAAGATGTAATACCTGATCATAACGGCAATTCGTAGAAGTACCCCGATCCACTACTGATACACGCCCGATAGTCTCGGCTGTATTGGGCACTTTTTCTCCCAAACCGATGACATAGACCGAATCTGCCGGAATAATATCCGGATAGGTTCTTACAATGTTAGTGACCACTTTAGGTGAACAGGAAGTCAGTAATAGCATAGCAGTAGCTGCCAATAGTTTAGTCTTTTTCATGTTTTTCATTATTAGTTATATAAGAGGAGATGATGAGAGAGAATCAAAAGCAATATTCACTATCCTTTTGCTTTTGACTCACTCTCATTCTTTTTATTTAGTATACCTCTACTTTCTCGGCGATTCGTTTCGCTTTATCACGCAACGCATCCAGATCGGAGTTCAGCGGTGCATAGCAAAGTACGACTCCCATGCGACGGTTGACGCGGGTAAACGGCTTGCCGAAGATGCGCAGATAAGTGTCTTCTTCTTTCGTCACTTCTTCCATGCCACGATATTGAGGACGTTCCTGACTCGCTATCGGAGAAAGGATAACGGCACTTGCACCGATCCGCTCCTGCTTGATGCCGGGGATGGGCAGACCGAGTACGGCACGCAGGTGAAGTTCGAACTCATTCAGATTCTGCGTTCCTGCCAATGTCACCATGCCCGTATCGTGCGGACGGGGAGAAAGCTCGGAGAAGTAGACTCCGTTTTCATGGCTCAGGAAGAATTCCACTCCCCAAAGTCCGGCACCAGTCAAGGCACGGGTTACTTTTTCCGCCATTTCTTCGGCTTCTTTCAAGTGTGCAGGGTCGATGTGTGCAGGCTGGAAACTCTCACGGTAGTCACCGCCTTTCTGTACGTGTCCGATAGGAGGACAGAACAGCGTAGGTCCGTTTTTCTGTGTAACGGTGAGCAGGGTGATTTCACTGTCGAATTTGATAAATTCTTCGATGATCAGTTCGCGGATATCGCCACGGCTGCCACTGCATCCATATTCCCAGGCATGTTCAAGCTCGTCGGCACTCTTGACGAGAGACTGTCCTTTGCCGGAAGAAGACATCAACGGTTTGACGACACAAGGGAAACCGATTTTGGCGGCTGCTTCCTTCAATTCGTCCAGTGTCTTGGCATAAAAATAGTTGGCTGTTTTCAAGCCGAGTTCTTTGGCGGCAAGGTCACGGATCGCCTTACGGTTCATCGTGAAGTTGACGGCACGGGCACTGGGCACTACCTGAATTCCTTCTTTTTCAAAGTCATAGAGACGCTCTGTGCGGATGGCTTCTATCTCCGGAACGATGATGTCCGGATGATGTTTTTCTACAACGCGTTCCAATGCTTCACCGTCCAGCATGTCGAAGACTTCAAATTCATCGGCAACTTGCATAGCAGGTGCTCCGGCATAAGAATCACAAGCAATGACGTGTTGCCCCTTGCGCTGTGCAGAGATCACAAACTCTTTTCCTAATTCTCCGGAACCGAGTAACAGTATTTTCTTCATTATTTTGAGTGTTTTATGTTAGTGATGCAAAATTAGTATATTTCTTTTTATTAATGACGTACCTTAGGATATTTATTGTGGAAACGGAAACCGAGTCCGAGCATCAGATAGTTGGGCGTCTGAAAGTTCTGCAAATTGTATCCGATGTGAAGAAAGGAACTGCGGGTAACGGCTATTTTCAATGCAAGAATCTGGTAGAAGCCTCTCATATCGCCACGGCTGAGCACGTTGGCTCCCATGCCGACACCGATGGTAAAATAAGGCATCACATATTCCGCACGTCCCGAAAGTCCCAAGGCCAGTTGATACTGAATGCCCGGTTTCAGGAACTCACGTTTAGAACTGCTGCTCCCATATTCCACAATTACATCTTCCCTATATACATTGGCACTGCCATCATAAACACCGTCCAGTGAAGCTCCCACGCGAAACTTATAACCCAGATTATACATCGGGGCAAAATTGAATCCGGCAACGGGATACGCATTGGGAGATGCGATCTGCTTCTCTCCTACCCACACTCCCTTTCGACGCCATGACCCGAACAGCACGACATCATAACTGATATGCCGGGGAAAACGGGTGGTGACAGGCTGATAGAGTGATTTCGAGAGGTCTTCTTCCGTACGATTGAAATTGTAGACGAGTCCGATCTTGGCTCCGGCAGTATTGATTCCCGCATTCGGGAATTTAGTGTTACCATTGGAGAAGTGCGTGAAATCGCCTCCGACAATCAGATCGAAGTAACGGGAAAACGCCCAGTTTATGTAAACTCCGGCATTGATATAAGCATTCATCCGTGAACCGACCGCACCATTATAGGAATTATAATAATTGTCGTATGGCTTCCATCCGGCGGACAAACCGAAATTCCACTCATAATTGAGCGAGGCACGGGGAGAGAAACGGGCAATCCGTGCTCCTTGAAACACATAGAATGAGAAAGGATCGCCCAACTGTTTTTTATCGCCAAAGGTGGTAAGGGATACGCCGATAAGCTCCACCGTAAATACGGTCGGCACAAGTATTGGGGCGAAACTTGAACGAGTATTTCAAGTGGGCAGCAAACGATGTCTGAATCGATTTCCAGCGTTCGTTCTCTCCTTGCAGGAAGGGGTTGGTAGGAAATACATATTGCGGACGGGCTTCCATTCCCAAACGATGGATAAAACCAGAAGACTCCTGCCCTGCCAAAGGAGTCTTCGGCAGGCAAAACATGATGGAACAAAGAGCGATGGTTTTCCATCTCAGGGTCTTGTTTCTCATAGTGCCGTCATTGTTAGTCTCCAGATCCTGACGGTTTCATAAATCAAGGGTCTCAATAAACTTGGCAACATGATAACCATCCATCAGTCCGTGATGACAAGTGACGGAAATGGGGAGCATCAGCTTCTCTCCTTCCCGAAAGTATTTTCCGGTGGATATTTTGGGGACGCTATCGCCCGAACGTATGTTCGAAGGGTGTTTCATATCTGTAAAGGCCAGCCATGGGACAGCCGAATAGTGAATGGCGTTGGGATGGAAAGTTCCTCCTTTGTTCAGTCCGGTGGTGGCTTGCAGCCGCTCCATTTCGGTTTTCGCCTTACGGATAAAAGTGAGCTCATCGGGATCGTACTCAAAGGCGGCAAAAGAAAAAGTATGATCGGCACGCCCTACTGTCGCTTCGGGAAGAAGACTGTCATAGCAGACTACCTTGTCGCCCTCGATGCGGTAACGGAATTCCTCGACTTTGCTTGCGGCAGTGATGATACGATGTAATAGTAAAAGAGAAAAGGAGACGCCTTTGTCTTTAGCCTCCTGATAAGAACGGGTACAGTCTACATGAACTGTCACTCCGAAAAAGGGATCATCGAATGCGCTGAAATGTTCAAAATGCTCTTTTCTGTTCCATGTTGCAATGTCAATGATCTTTTCTATCTGATTCATCCTAAATACTCTTTTTATTATAAGTAGTGACTAAAAAGTCGGTTGTATCTACACTAGGGCTGACTAAAAGTCGGCAGTATCTTAAATCTCCTCCTTCGGGAAGGAGGAGATTTAAGATAGTACTGACTTTTTAGTCAGCCTCTCAGATTTTGCTTTTACTTAATTAGTAATTATAATGATTGGGAGAGACATTTGTCTGTATCTGCCATTCGGACGACCGCGGAGGAGGAAGAATGACAGACTGGACCCAATCTTGTTTTAAATCCTACTGATGCTGTTCGCGCAACAGGTCGTTCACCGTTTTCACCGGATTGAAAGTGGTAAGAGGAACTTCTACGAATACTGTGTTCCAGTCGCTCATCGCACCATTCCATAAGCCGGGAAGTTCAAGCGCTTTCAGGTCTTTTCCGTTCTTTGATTTATAAGAAATGAAGCCGGTCGCCTTATCTACATATTTCACCAGGTCGAACTTGTGACCTTTATAATCGCGTACGGCACAAACCAAGTCTACCGGATTGAAGTGCGTACCCTTTTCGAACATTTCCTTTTTGGCAGGATCGTTCATGTCGATCTGAGAGCTTTCGAGGATTTGCAGTGAGATAGTTCCGTCACTGTTATAAGCAAGGAACGGACCGCCACCCGGCTCACCTACATTCTTCACCATACCGCATACACGCATCGGACGGTTCAATTTGTTCTTCAGGTAGATCACCAGTTCGGCATCTTCGAGGTTCTTCGTTTCGGGATTCTTGCAGAAAAGTTGTTTTTGCAGGAATTGGAGAATTTCCATGATTTGCTCGTGCGTATACTTTCCGCTGTCGAGCAGTTCGAGGTATTCGAATGCCTTTTTCTGCAAGGACACGAGTACGCCGGCAATCAGTTTTTTATAAGTAACGGTGTCGGCTTTCAGTTTATCGGGTACTACGTTGTCGATATTCTTGATGAAGATAATGTCGGCGTCGAGATCGTTCAGGTTCTCGATCAGTGCACCGTGACCACCCGGACGGAACAGGAGTTTGCCGTTGTCGCGGAACGGTTGGTTGTCCATATCGGCAGCGATGGTATCGGTATTCGGTTTCTGTTCGGAGAAGGTGATGTAATAGTCTACTCCGTAGCGTTTGCCAAATGCTTCGGCTTTCTCTTCCACCAGCTTCTTGAAGAGTTCGCGATGCTCGGTAGAGACGGTGAAGTGTACGTTGACTTTTCCACTCTTTCCGGCTGCATACATAGCGCCTTCGGCAAGATGTTCTTCCAGTGGAGTACGTGAACCTTCGGGATATTTATGGAATTTAAGCAGACCTTTCGGAAGTGCTCCGTAGTTGAGTCCGGCAGTTTCGAGAAGGGCAGCTACTACAGCTTTGTAATTACCTTCTTCCATCAGCCCCGGAATATCTTTTCCGGCTGTACGCTGACAAGCTACATTCAAGTCGTCGAAGAAAGCAAAATCCCTGATTCCGTCGAAGAATGCCTGCTCAAACTTTGTAGTAGGTTTGTCATACTCTGCGGACAGAAACTCGAACAGATTCTTGAACATACGACTGGCAGCGCCCGAAGCAGGAACAAACTTCACGATGATTTTATCCGTATTCTTATAAGCATCCCATGCAGCCAGATATGCGTTCTTTTCTTCTGCGTCAGGAGCCAATATGCCTTTTTCTATGGAAGCGGCAGCATCCAGTTTCAAATAAGGAAAACCCGTCTGGAAGCAAGCCAGCTGTTCTGCTATCTGCGCCTCCGTGATGCCTTTCTTGGCAAGCAACTCTTTGTCCTGTGTCGTTATCATAATAT
>OJRB01001560.1_pt1 | contig 10847 bp, 9 predicted proteins | sample 1599061 | NCBI WGS metagenome assembly OJRB01 (sample SAMN03922522, study PRJEB24848) | human gut metagenome | isolation source: stool sample | host: Homo sapiens | place: Germany | collected 2010-02 | reverse complement strand
ATGCTATGATTTACGAACAGGAAACAAAATTACATTACAAGATTTATTTCACGTCATTGAAACGGATGATCCATTGGACAATGAATTACTTTGCTTGATAAATGACCAATTGTATCCTCAATACGGTTATGGAGCGGACTTTATTCCTCGGAATCTTGCCCTCTTACCGCAGGGAATCATGTTCATCTATGACTTGTACAGTATAGGATGTTATACCGATGGGACGCAAAGAGTTACATTGCCTTTGAGTAAAATTCGACATTTGCTAAAACCGAGAGCATTAACCTATTTTGAGAACTGAAACATTCTCTGTACCTATCAATCGTGTCGCTGATGTTTGGTTGCGACGATAGACATGCAACCCGTAGCAATATCAATCCAACCGATTCTACTATGTTTATCAAATGGGTGGACAACAGGAGGCAATATTTTGAAAGAATATTACAAGCAGAATAAAATGAATTTTAAACTCGATTCGCTTTACCAATATTTCAATCAAGATTCAATATATATTTATGCTACAATAAATGGGCGCTTAACCTTTGTAGAAAAGCAGTCACTATAATAGTCGTACTCATTTACTTGTATATAAATTAATAGAGTAAGTGAGTAGGTAGGATTGTTTTCCCCGGCCATATTATCACCTAAATCCGATTTCTCATTTAATAGACTATTAAAATGGAGTAACCATATCTGCTCCTTAACTGTAATATCATCTGCCAATATCCTGCCTTTTTTGGGTGAAAAAGTCGCGCAATTTCTACATAAATTCTGCCCCGAATTCAACTTTCCTATCATAATGGGAGAAAAATGCGGATTTACGTGATGAAGATAACGATAATAGCAATAAGGGGTTGTTAGTGGCTAATACAAGGTTAGGATATGTCAAGCTAAAATTTTTCACCGCAAAAATTTTTTGCAACGCCCCGAAATTGTTCGAGTGCAGGATATTCCCCGAATATCCCCCCCCCGCTTTGCGGGATTGGGGTGCGACCCCGGCTATCCTTTGGGGATAATCATATTATTCCCGCGTATTGTCGAATCTAAATATTTATGGCTATGACAAACACACTCAAATTCCTGCGGACCTTCACCCTCGACGAGTTCAAGGAGTGGAAAGGTATTCTGCAAATCCGTATCATCCGCAACGAGCAGACGGGCAAGTATTTCTTCGGATATGGCGATAAGGCGGGCGCCATAACCTCGAAGTATCCCGCAGAACCGCTCGACCATCCCGTCGTTTCGGAGGTGATCTCCGAGGAGAGCGGCGAGCAGTTTCTCCTGCTCCACAATGCCGGGGACAACCCGCAGTTCACCACGGTTGCCACGCTGTAACCTTGTCTCTCTCTCCACCGAAAGGCTGTTCCTCCAATTCCGGGGGAGCGGCCTTTTAATTGTGCTATTACGAGTTCAACCAATATTCATTCAATTTCATCATGCAATTACGTCATTCACAACGCCGGGCAGCCAAGATGCGGCTGGCCCTGCAAGGAGCCTCGGGTTCGGGCAAGACCTATTCGTCGCTCCTTATCGCCCACGGCATGACCTCCGACTGGTCCAAAATCGCTGTCATTGATACCGAGAACGGGAGTGCGGACCTCTATGCACACTTGGGAGCCTACAACGTGCTCTCCCTCTCGGAGCCTTACAATCCCGAGAAATACATCGACGCCATCGGTATCTGCGAAAGCGCAGGCATGGAGGTAATCATCATTGACAGTATCTCCCACTGCTGGGATTACCTGCTGGATTTCCACGCCAATCTGCAAGGCAACTCCTTCGCCAACTGGGCCAAGGTCACGCCCCGGCAGAACGCCTTTATCCAGCGGATTCTCAACTCCTCGTGCCATGTGATCTGTACGATGCGAAGCAAGCAGGAGTACGTGCTCAACGAGCGCAACGGCAAGATGATTCCCGAGAAAGTGGGGCTTAAAGCCGTACAGCGGGATAATGTAGACTACGAGTTCACCATCGTATTCGATGTCAACATGAAACATTATGCGCTGGCTTCCAAGGACCGCACGGAGCTTTTCGCCGGAAAGCCGGAGTTTCCGCTTACGGAACAAGTCGGGATGCAGATTCTCGGCTGGTGCAACCAATGTCGAACCCAACCATCCGCAAACTATGGAACAAGCTATCCTGCGGGCAGAATCGCACAGTAACAGCGTACTGCCCTTTACGCTCCGTGAAGATGCACGGGACGCAACACAGCTGATTATCCCCTCGCCCTCGTTCGAAGTGCAGGAAGAATCCCCGTTCCGGGAAACTCCCGAAGAACAGCCCCGCAAGCCTTTCATCGAAGCAAACACCAAGGCCGTGACACTCGGTCATCTACAAAACGACTGCATCACCCCGGTATTCTCCAAGGACAACGAGGTGACCATATCGCACAATCAGTTCATCGAAACCATGTGGGAGTGTGCGCAGCGGATGTTCCGAAACTGTACGGTAGAGGAGCCCGAGATACGGGTGAGCCATATCGTCAAGGGACGGACTCCCGAAGCCATCCACAAGGCCGTAAAGGACCTTACCGACGAGGACAAGACCATCTATTACGAGCGGATGATGTTCTGCATTGAGATACCCGCTGTAACGGAGACCATCGACGGATGCAGGCTCAACCTGACCGTAGGAGGTGTAAGGGCCTACAACCAGGAGAACCTGTACAGTAAGAAAGGCTTCGAGAAATTCAAAGTCTTTATCGGGTTCAAGAACATGGTGTGTTGCAATATGTGTGTGGCCACGGACGGACTGGCCGGGGAGATGCGGGTGACGAACACGCAGGAGTTGACAGCCAAGATTACGGAGTTAATCGTAAGCTACAATGCCAAGCGGCATTTGGAGCGGATGCGGGCCTTGCTCGATACCTCCATGTCGGAAAGCCAGTTCGCGCAGATGGTGGGAAAGGCTCGGTTGTATCAGTTCCTATCGCCTGCACAGCGTAAGCAGCTCCCGGAATTCGAATTCACGGACTGTCAGCTGAACGTAATTGCAAGGGCCTATTACAACGATACGGCGTTTGCATGCGACAGGAAGCGCGAGATTGATCTATGGAGGGTGTTCAACCTCTTTACCGGGGCCAACAAGTCCAGCTACATAGATTCGTTCCTCGCACGAAGCCGGAATGCGACGGTATTCACGGAAGGAGTGGCAAAGGCTCTGATAGGTGAACCCGAGTACAGGTGGTTTGTCGAGTAAAAAACGCTTGGATATGATACGGCTATTCTACAAGGTATTCTTCGGATACCTGCTGAAATGGTGGGGTTAACCTGTTCAAATATTGAATTAAATAATGCCGGTTGGAATACTTTTTTACGAAAGAACGAGTGTAACTTATTGAAATACAATTCTAATTATCGGAGGTTCGAGTCCTCCTCCCGCTACCAAAGCGGACAATTCTACGGAGTTGTCCGTTTTTTTGTTTGCCGGAATGAATGGTCGGGCAAACGGCGCGCTATTTGCAGCAGCAGTCGATACCATAAAATTTCCAAAGCCATGAAAGAGAACAAAGACACCGCCTGCGAACCTTGCGAGCAGAATTTCGAGCGTAACATCAATCGTTTGGTTAAAGAGGGCAAGGCTCCGACGCCCAAAGCCCGTCAGCAGAAAGAGCATGAAGTGAAATCGGCTTTCGCCGAAACCGGGAAGGAGCGTAAATAGTCCGTTTCCCGCGCCGCAAAGGCAAGGGGCAGGTCCGTCCGGACCTGCCCCTCGTCGTTTATTCGGCCCTGCCTGCCGGACGCCTGTTCCTGCCGGGCATTCCCCGCAGGTCGTCGCCCAGGTCCTCGCGCGCCGCATCGGCGATCCGCATCAGCTCCTCGACCACTTTGGGATGCTGGCTCTGAACGTCGTAGCGTTCGCCGGGGTCGCGGCGCATGTCGTAGAGCGCCAGCGGGAATTCGTGCCCTTCGGCCACCTTGCCCGGGCGTCCGCCGTTGCCGGGCGGGAATGCTTCGTAACTGCGGCCCGGATGGGCGAACACGAGTTTGTAGTGTCCGTCGCGCACGGCTTCCAGGCTGTTTTTCCGGTAGTAGAACAGGAACGACGTGCGTGGCGCGGCGTCCGGCACGCCCTCGAACAGGCTGCGGATGCTTACGCCGTCGATTTGCTTCGCCGGGAGCGGCGTGCCCGCTATCTCCGCGAAGGTCGGCAGCAGGTCGATGGACGAGGCCAGCTGGTTGCAGATCGTTCCGGCGGGCGTCGTCCCCGGCCACCACACGATGCACGGCACGCGCTGCCCGCCTTCGAAGGTGGTTCCCTTGCCTTCGCGAAGACCGCCCGTCGAGCCGGCGTGGTCGCCGTAGTTGATCCACGGCCCGTTGTCCGAAGTGAGCACGACGATCGTATTGGAGGCCGCGCCGCTCTTTTCCAGCGCCTTGAGCACTTCGCCCACGCTCCAGTCGATCTCCATCATCACGTCGCCGTACAGTCCCTGCTCGCTTTTGCCCTTGAACTTGTCCGAGACGAAGAGCGGCACGTGCGGCATGGAGTGGGCCAGGTAGAGGAAGAACGGGCCTTCGGACCTGCGTGTGATGAAGTCGACGGCATGTTCCGTGTACCGGGTGGTGAGCTGCGCCTGGTCCGCGGCCGAGACCGACGGGTTGACGACCTTGCGCCCTTCGTACAGCGGCAGCGGCGGATAGGACGACGTCTGCGGATGGTGGGGCCACATGTCGTTGGAGTAGGGCAGCCCGAAGTATTCGTCGAAACCGTGGTCGAGGGGCATAAGCCCCGGGCGGCATCCCACGTGCCATTTGCCGACGATGGCGGTTGCGTAGCCGGCTTTCTTCAGGTTTTCGGCCATGGTCTCCTCGTCGGGGTTGAGTCCTGTTTTCGATTTCGGACCGAGCGCCCCGGCGAATCCGATGCGGTTGGGGTAGCATCCCGTCAGAAGCCCGGCGCGCGAAGCGCTGCTGACAGCCTGGGCGCTGTAATAATTGGTGAAGCGCATGCCTTCGGCGCAGAGCCGGTCGATGTTGGGTGTCCGGTATCCGGTGGCCCCCGTTGCGGTCAGGTCGCCGTAGCCCATGTCGTCGAGGTGGATGAGCACGATGTTCGGCGGCTGTTGTCCGGGGCGTTTCGGGTGTGCGTCGGCGTGCTGTGCCGCAGGAATTCCGGTGAAGGTCAGCAGCGCCATGCCGGCGGCCGGCCTGAATCTCGATGGGTTCATTCGGGTAGGGTGGGTCCTTGTCCGGGGATGCCGTTTCGTGAGGCCGGGACCCGTTTGTCTTCACGAGACGGACATGACATTTCACAAAATTAATCTTTTTTCCGGAAAATGATTATCTTTACGCGGTTTAATGAGCGGTGATTTATGGTTAAAAAGAATATTCTGGGGACCATCGGCACGACCCCGATGGTGCGGATCAACCGGCTGTGCCCCAATCCGAACGTGAAAATATTCGCCAAACTCGAAGGCTTCAATCCTACGGGAAGCATCAAGGACCGCATTGCGCTGCGGATGATCGAGGCCGCCGAGCGGGACGGACGGCTGACGCCCGGCAAGACGATCATCGAACCCACATCGGGCAACACGGGCATCGGGCTGGCCATCGTGGGGATCGTCAAGGGCTATCCCGTGGAGATCGTGATGAGCGAAGCGGTGTCGATCGAACGGCGGAAGATCATCCGCTCCTACGGTGCGAAGGTGATTCTGACGCCCGCCGAGGAGGGGACCGACGGGGCGATCCGCCTGGCGCGGAAAAAAGTCGCCGACGCTCCCGGCAGGTATTTCATGCCCGACCAGTTCGCCAACGCCAGCAACTACCTGGCCCACTACCAGTCGACGGCGCTGGAGATCTGGCAGCAGACCGGCGGCAACATCGACTACCTTGTCTGCGCCATCGGGACTTCGGGGACGCTGATGGGTCTTTCGCGTTTCCTCAAGGTGATGAAGCCCGACATCAAGGTCGTCTGCGCACAGCCGATCCGCGGCCATTACATTCAGGGGCTCAAGAACATGGAGGAGGCCATCGTGCCCGACATCTACGATCCGTCGCAGATCGACGTGCAGGAGATGATCGAGAGCGAGGAGGCGATCTCCATGGCCCGGGAAATCATCCGCAGGGAGGCGATCTTCGCCGGCATGTCGAGCGGCGCGGCGATGCTGGCTGCGGTGCGTACGGCGCAGAAGATCGAGCGGGGCAATATCGTCGTGGTTTTCCCCGACCGGGCCGAGAAGTACTTGAGCACGACGATGTTCGACGAGTTCTCGGACTGATCCTCCGTCCGGAATGCTGAAAAAGCCTGCGGCCGTTTCGGCCGCAGGCTTTTTTCGGGGAGGGAATCCCTATTTCTGCCTGTCGTAGGCTTCGACGCCGCTGCGGAGGAAATCGACGAATCCCTGCACGTCGAGGTCGTAGCCGCGGGGCGGAACCAACTCCTTCCCGCCGCGCCCCTGCAACACGTAGTAGGGCTGGGCGTTGACCCCGAAGGTCTTCAGCGCGTAGTAGGAGTTGATTTTGCCGAGGCTCTTGAGCACCTTGCCCGCATCGGTGGTCACCCATTCGCTCTCGGGAAGCACTTTCTTGTCGTCGGAGTAGAGCGCCACGATCACGTAATCCCGGCGCAGGATATCCAGCACCTGCGGATCGGACCAAACGCGGGCTTCCATTTCGCGGCAGTTTACGCAGCCGTGGCCCGTGAAGTCGATGAACAGCGGCTTGTTGACTTTCGCGGCGTATGCTTCGGCCTCCTGCAGGTCGAAGAATCCTTCGAGTCCGTGCGGCAGGTGCAGGAAGTCGCTGTGCTTGGGTTTTTTGCCGTCTGCGGTCAGCAGCATGCCCGGTTCGCCCGACGCTGCGGCTGAGCCGCCCTGTCCGACGACGAAGTCCTGCGTATGCAGGGGCGGCAGGTAGCCCGAAAGACCCTTGAGGGGCGCACCCCACATGCCGGGAATCAGGTATACGACGAACGAGAAGGTGATGATCGCCAGCGCCAGCCGTCCTACGCCGAGGTAGGGCATGTCGCTGTCGTGTGCGAATTTGATTTTTCCGAGCAGATAGAGTCCCAGCAGCGAGAAGGTCACGATCCATACGGCCAGATAGATCTCGCGGTCGAGCAGTCCCCAGTGGTAGGTCTGGTCGGCGACCGAAAGGAATTTCATGCCGAGGGCGACTTCGATGAAGCCCAGCACGACCTTCACCGAGTTGAGCCAGCCGCCGCTCTTGGGCAGTTTCTTGAGCATCGAGGGGAAGAAGGCGAAGATCGTAAACGGCAGGGCGAATGCCACCGAGAATGCGAGCATCGTGACGATCGGACTCCAGAATTCGCCCGAAGTCGATTTGATGAGCACCGAACCGACGATCGGTCCCGTGCAGGAGAACGACACCAGCACGAGCGTCAGGGCCATGAAGAAGATGCCGGCAAGGCCTTTGGAGTCGGCTTTGGAGTCGGTTTTATTGACCATCCACGAGGGCATCGTGATCTCGAACGCGCCGAAGAACGATGCGGCGAAGACCATGAACACCAGGAAGAAGAGGATGTTCGGGAGCCAGTGCGTGGCCAGCCAGTTGAAGATGTCGGCCGTCACGGCGTCGCCGCCCACCAGGCGGGTGATGAGGATGATCGCCGCGATGGGCAGCGTGTAGAGGGCCACGATGAAGAACCCGTACATGCCGGCGCGGATGCGGCCCAGCGCGGGGCTTCCGGAGCCTTTCATAAAGAACGAGACGGTCATCGGGACCATCGGGAAGACGCAGGGGGTCAGGAGGGCGGCGAAGCCCCACAGAATGGCTTCGATGATCAGCCCCCACAGCGAGCCGCCGCCTGCGGCGTCCTTCTGTGCGGGAGCGATTTCGGCCGCAGGGACGGTTTCCGGTGCTGCGGCGCTCTCCTTGGCCGGAGTTTCCGCGGGCTGCACGGCGGGCGTCGCACCTGCGGGCAGGGTGATCGTCAGTTCCGTGTCGTCGGGCGGCAGGCAGCTCGTATCGTTGCAGATCATCCATGCGAGTTCCGCTTTGACGGTCGCCTGCGGGGCCGTGAGTTTCACGCTCTGGGCGAACTGCGCCTTTCGGGCGAAGGTTCCGATCTCCATTCCGAACGTTTTGTCGTAGTGGCGTTCGGGACGGGTCAGCTGCTCGACGCCTCCTTCGAGGACGGCGCCTTCGCCCGGGGTGAAGGTGATCGTCGTGGCGTTGGGCCCGCCCTCGTAGGGTCCCATGTCGTACATGTGCCAGGGAGCCGGAATGGATGCTTCCAGCACGATCCGGTAGGTCTGGCCGTCGAGGTGCTGCACCGAGCTTTTCCAGCTGACGCTCTGCGCCGAGACGGTCGTGGCGATCATTGCGGCAAGGACCGGCAGGAGGGTGCGAATCAGTTTGTACATAGTCGTGTCGCTTTTTATATTTCGGACAAATATACGGTTTTTTTACGGATAAATTGCTACATTCGCACGATGATTCGAATCTCGCTCGTCATTCCCACCCACAACCGTGCCGCACAACTCGTTGCGGCGCTCGAATCCGTCGTGCGGCAGGATCTTCCGCGCGACGAGTGGGAGTGCGTGGTGGTGAGCAACAACTCCACGGACGACACCGAGGCGCGTTTCGCGGCCTTTGCCGCGGCGCATCCCGGGTGTGGCCTGCGGCTCGTCGCGGAGGAGGGACCGGGGGTGTCGTACGCCCGCAACCGCGGACTGCGGGAGGCGCAGGCGCCGCTGGTGGCCTTCATCGACGACGACGAACGGGTCAACGAGGGGTTTCTGCGCGCCTATCTCGAATTCTTCGAAACCCGTCCCGGGGCCGTCGTGGCCGGGGGGCGCATCGTCGCCGAATACCCCGCGGGACGTCCGGCGTGGATGTCGAAATACGTCGAAATGCCGATCGCCAATCCGATGGATTTCGGAGAGCGGGTGCGTCCGTTCCCGGCGGGACGCGTTCCCGGGGGCGGCAATATGGCTTTCCGCCGTGCGGGGCTGGCCGGTTACGGGGGGTTCGATCCGACGCTGGGGCGCGTGAACGGCGAGTTGATCGGCGGCGAGGAGAACGACTTTTTCGAACGTCTCCTGCTCGGCGGCGAGACGATCTGGTATGTGCCGGGGGCGGTGATGTGGCACATCATTCCGCCGGCGAAACTCACCGGGGCTTATTTCCGGCGGTTGAGCTACAACGTCGGGGTGAGCCAGCGGCTGCGGGCCGAAATCCACCGCCGGCTGCCGAAGACCTTCGTGCTGGAGATCGCCAAATGGGCGGCGACGCTCGTGCTCTGCTGCACGATGCCGCCCCGCAAATCGCGGTGGCTGCTGCGCATGCGTCTGGAAATCAGCCGGGGGCTGTTCACGAAAATTAAAAATTAGGAGTTGCAGACTTTGGTCGCATGCGATAAGCCCCTCCCGAGGAAGGGATTTGGGGTGGGCAGAATTGTAAATACGGCGGAACGCCGTAAGAACGCCGGGCGACAGCGAATTCTCCGGAAGAAAATTGGTTGTGATTCCGGTATGCGCTGCTGTTTTAAATACAAAGGGCTGAACATTTGTTCAGCCCTTTGTATTTAAAACAGGTACTTTTCGTTTTTGACCTTGTTCACCAGCCGGTGGATGTCGGCCCAGGCCTCCTCGCCGAAGGTCGTGCCGACGACTTCGATCACCTTGCCGGCGGTGATGGCGCCGATCGTGCCGCACTGGCGCAGCGAAAGTCCGTCGCAAAGCCCCGCCAGGAATCCGGCGGCGTAGAAATCGCCCGCTCCCGTGGTGTCCACGCGCTTGGCCGCGGCCATGATGCCCACGTGTACGACCTCCTCGCCCTGTTTGATCAGCGCGCCTTTCGTGCCGATCTTCACGACGGCCAGTTCGCACATCTGCGAAATGGCCTGGAGGGCGTTCAGCGGCTCGGCCTCGCAGGTGAAGGTCTTGGCCTCGTCCTCGTTGGCGAAAACGATGTCGACGTGCTCGCTCACCAGCCCGCGCAGGAATTCGAGGTTCTCGGCCACGATGTTGAAGCTGGCCAGGTCGATGGCGACCTTCAGGCCGCACTTCTTGGCCGTACGGGCGGCCTTGAGGATCAGGTCGTGGTTCTGCACCAGATAACCTTCGACGTAGAGGCAGTCGTACCCCTCGAAAATCGACGGCTCGATCTCTCCGGCCGAGAGTTCGAGCGCCGCGCCGAGGTGGGTGACCATCGTGCGCTCGCCGTCGGCGGAGATCAGCGACACGCATTTGCCCGAACGCTCCCTGCCCCGGAAAATGATCGGCTCGATGCCGAGGTTGTCCAGCGCCTGCACGAAGAAGTCGCCCGTGGTGTCGGGGCCCACCTTGCCGATGAACCCGACGCTGCAACCCAGCTGCGCCATGGCGCGGATGGTGTTGCCGGCCGATCCTCCGAGCGAGAGGGAATAGGGGAGTCCGGCCACCGATTTCGAAATTTCGGTCTGGAGCCGGGTGTCCACGAGGCTCATCGAGCCTTTGGCTAATTTGAACCTCCCCAGCACGGAGTCGGTTTTCAGGTTGACCAGCATGTCGGTCAGGGCGTTGCCGATGCCAATTACGCGTTTCATTCGCTTATGTTCGGGTTTTTGTTGAATTCGTTTGCATTGCGGCCGTTCGCGGCGGGCAGGCGGAGCTGTCTAAATCGACAGGATTTTCACCAGTTCCAGCGCTCCGCGGTCGATGCCTTTGTCGTGTTTGATGGCCTTGGCGAAGGGCACGTAGACGATCTTGCCGTTCATCGTGCCGATCATCACGTTGCGCTGTCCGTCGAGGATCGCCTCGATGGCCGCTTCGCCCATGCGCGAGGCGAGGATGCGGTCCACGGCCGTCGGCGATCCGCCGCGCTGGATATGGCCCAGAATCGTGACGCGCGCGTCGTACTGCGGGAACTCCTTCTTGACACGTTCGGCCAGCGCCGTGGCGC
>OJRB01001558.1_pt1 | contig 10853 bp, 9 predicted proteins | sample 1599061 | NCBI WGS metagenome assembly OJRB01 (sample SAMN03922522, study PRJEB24848) | human gut metagenome | isolation source: stool sample | host: Homo sapiens | place: Germany | collected 2010-02 | reverse complement strand
TGCCGTCACTGGGGGAGTAACGCAGACAGGAGGGAATGGCAGTGATCGACATCATCTACCACGACGGCGCTTCGGCGGCGCCGGATCAGGCCGGGCAGAGCGGCGGCTTTGCGCAGGCGGACGGAAACGGCGAGATCCACTGCTATTCGTGGCTGGACGGCGTGAGCGCCATGCTGATGCGGCTCGAGATGGAGTCCTATACGGAGCTTCGCACGCAGAAGGGCCTGCTGGAGCTCAATTTCTGCGCCAACGGCCGCTTTGAAACGCGCTTCTCCCTGCGGGAACATGTGCTGCTGAAGCCGGGCGACATGGCCATCAGCTGCTATGACGGTGTGCATGGCTCGCGTTCCGAGTCGCATTTTCCGCTGGGCTATTATGAGGGCATCTGCCTTGAGGTCGATCCGGAGCGCGCCCGGCGCTGGGTCGAGCGCAATGCCCCGGCCTTCCGTGTCGATTTTTCCGCTCTGCAGCAGAATCTGCTGGGCGACAAGTGGTATCGCTGCAGCCCGGCGGGCCCGCGCTGCGAGCATGTGTTCCGGGAGCTGTATGAGAGCGCCGCCTATCTGGACCCTGCGTTCCTGCAGCTCAAGGTGCTGGAGCTTCTGATGCTGCTCTGCAGCATCCCGCGCGGGGCCGGGACGGATGCCTACTGCTCGGCCCGGCAGGCGGAGCTGATCCGCCATATCCGAGACCATCTGCTGACGGACCGCGAGGGCTATACCTCGCTTTCCCGGCTGGCGGCGGAGCACGAGATGTCCGTATCGCACCTGCAGAAGCTGTTCAAGCAAATTTACGGTGTGCCGGTCTATCACTACATCAAGGAATACCGGCTCGAGCAGGCGGCGGTCGAGCTCGTGCGCAGCGCAAGGCCCGTGACGGAGATCGCGCAGGATGCGGGCTATGACAATGCCAGCAAATTTTCGGCCTGCTTCAAGGAGCGCTACGGCGTGACTCCGTCGCAGTACCGCACGGATGCAAAGGCAAAACAGAGCATCGGAACCAAAACGGAGTAGTCTGCGAGACGGAAATATGGTAGAGTATGCACTGGTTAGAGAACACTAACCAAGACAGCCCACGCAATTGCATCTTCGGCCTTCGCCGGACCCCAGTCGAATGCTCTCGATGAATTGTGCGGTGCTGTCCGATATAACCTGGAGGTGCATCATGAAAAAGAGAATTGCAGCAATCGTGTTATGTGTATTCTGCCTGCTGGCCATTGCGGGCTGCTCGCAGAGCAAGCCGGATGCGGAGACCGCGCAGCCCACTGCGGCGCAGGAGACCGGCGACTATCTGACGACCATCAGCGGGACCTATGAGGAGCTGTTCCCGCAGCTGGCCAAGGCGGAGTACCGCGACCTGTGGATCGATGCCACGACGCCGCTCGTCGGCGCGGAGAACGCCGAGACCGCGACGGATACGCTGCTTGCCATGTGCATGGCAGAGCCCTACGGCCCGGAGGCTTCCGAAAAGTATGCGGCGGACCCCGAGAGCATGGCGTTCAACTGCTATTTCCGCGGCGGCGTGGACCGCTTCGTCATGGACGGCCACACCATTTCCGGTCTGGACGCGCAGGGCAATGAGGTCTTCTCCCATACCTATCACAAGCTCGACGAGGAAAATGAGAACGGCTTCCTGTTCTACCAGAGCGACGACGCGGATTCCGGCGACTTTACCTACTTCGCCTTCTCCCCGGACACGATGGAGACGACCTATCATCTGGAGTTCCGCTATGCCGAGGACCTCAGTGACCTGCAGAGTTGGTTCGAGGGCAATTATGCCTACTGGAACGCCGCTGCGATCGCCGTGGACTATGATCAGGAGACCATGAAGAACGTGATCGAACTGTTCGTGACGGAGAACCTGACCGAAGCGGAGTAAAGAGGAAGCACAGCGCACCCGTTTTCCGGCGGGTGCGCTGAAAACCACGATTAACGATTACAGAAAAAAGGAGGGGAAAACCATTGAAGAAACGATCGGATCTGTCGCGGCTGATGGAGTATGCCGGGGGGCATCGGGTCTTTACCTATGTCTCCTGGGCCCTGTCGGCCCTGAGCGCGCTGGTGGCGCTGGTCCCGTTTTTGTACATCTGGATGATCCTGCGCGATGTGCTGAATGCTGCGCCGGATTATTCCCGGGCGGTCAACATCCCGCATTACGGCTGGATGGCGGTGCTGTTTGCAGCGCTGTCGTATCTCATCTATGTCTGCGCGCTGCTGTGCTCCCATCTGTCGGCCTTCCGCGTGGCGACGAACCTGCGGCTCGCCGTTTCGGAGCATCTTGCCCGGCTACCGCTGGGCTTTACGGAGCGCTACGGCAGCGGCAAGCTCCGCAAGGTCATTCAGGAGAGCACCGGCGCGGCGGAGACCTATCTTGCCCATCAGCTGCCGGATCAGTATGCCGCCATGGCCACGCCGGTCGGCCTGCTGGTGCTGCTGTTCGTCTTTGACTGGCGGCTGGGCCTGCTGAGCCTTGTGCCGGTGGCCCTCGGCTTTGTGATCATGTCGGCCATGACCGGCAAGCGCATGGCGGAGAAAATGCGCCAGTACGGCAATGCCCTTGCCGCCATGTCCGGCGAGGCCGTGGAATATGTCCGCGGCATTCCGGTCGTTAAGACGTTCGGTCAGTCCGTGTTTTCGTTCAAAAAGTTCAAGGCGACGATCGACGAATATGAAAAGTGGGTCATTGCCTACACGAAAGAGCTGCGGATGCCGATGCTCTTCTATACGGCGGCCATCAACGGCGTGTTTGCCTTCCTCATCGCGGGCGGCCTGCTGCTGACGAGAAACGGCGTTACCCCGGAATTCCTGCTGAATCTGCTGTTTTACATCATCATCACGCCGGTCATCTCGCTGACGCTGACGAAGATCATGTATATGAGCGAGAACAAGATGATCGTGGCCGATGCGCTGAGCCGCATCGACTCCGTGCTGGACGAGGCGCCTGTGTCCGTGAGTGAAAAGCCGCAGCACCCGAAGGACAGCTCGATCGCCCTGCATGATGTGCGGTTCAGCTATGACGGCAGGACGGACGTGATCCGCGGCGTTTCCATGGACATCCGCCCGGGACAGACCGTGGCACTCGTCGGCCCGTCCGGCGGCGGCAAGTCCACGCTGGCAAGCCTCATCTGCCGCTTCTTCGACGTGGGCAGCGGCAGCATCTGCGTCGGCGGCGCGGACGTGCGCGATATCCCGAAGGAAGAGCTGATGGACACGGTCTCGTTCGTGTTCCAGAACAGCCGCCTGCTCAAGGGCAGCATCCTGGACAACGTCAAGCTGGGCAGGCCCGACGCCACGGAGGCAGAGGCGCTTTCCGCCCTGCGGGCTGCGCAGTGCATGGATATTATCGAGAAATTCCCGGACGGCATCCATACCGTCATCGGCTCGAAGGGCGTGTATCTCTCCGGCGGCGAGCAGCAGCGCATTGCCATTGCGCGCGCCATGCTGAAAAATGCCCCCATCCTGATCCTCGATGAGGCCACGGCCTTTGCCGACCCCGACAACGAGGCGAAGGTGCAGGCCGCGTTTGCGGAGCTGGCGAAGGGCAAGACCGTCGTTATGATCGCCCACCGTCTGTCTACCGTTGTGAACACCGACTGTATCTATGTGGTGCAGGACGGCAGGATCGCCGAGGCGGGCACGAAGGGCGACCTCTGCGCCCGGAACGGCCTGTTTGCAAAAATGTGGCAGGACTATCAGTCCTCGGTTCGCTGGAAGGTCGAAAAGGAGGGACCGGCATGCTGAAAAAGATCCAGAGAGCAACGGCAAGCTCCCCGGAGGGCACGCGGGGACTCGTCCGGGGCGTGCTGGCCTGCGCCGCGCAGAACATCGCCTTTATGCTGCCCACGAGCCTGCTGTATGCGCTCGTCCGCGACCTGATGGCGGGCGGCGCAGCGGGAAGGACCGCATTTTATGTCTGCGGCTGCGTTGCTTGCTTTGCCCTGATCCTTCTGACGACGTGGTTCCAGTATAACGGCACCTACTTTACGACCTATCAGGAGAGCGGTATCCGCCGCCTGACGCTCGCCGAGCGCCTGCGCAGACTTCCGCTGTCCTTCTTCGGCAAGCGCGACCTGGCCGACCTGACCAGCACCATCATGGCAGACTGTGAGGTGCTGGAGAAGACCTGCTCGCACTTCATTCCCGGCCTGTTCGGCTCGCTCATCTCCACGGTGCTCATCGCGCTGGGCCTGTTCCTCTTCGACTGGCGCATGGCGCTGGCGGCGCTGTGGGTCATCCCGGTATCTGCGGCCATCGTGCTCTGCAGCTATCGCGTGCAGGACCGCGTGCAGAGCAGGACCATGGCCGTGAAAATGACCTGCGCCGACGGCATTCAGGAGTATATCGAATCGATCCGCGACCTGAAGGCCAGCAATGCAGAGCAGGGCTATCTCGGCGGCCTTTCCCGGAAGATCCGTGCCGTGGAAAAGCAGACGATCGCGGCGGAGCTGACGAACGCCGTGTTCGTGACCTCGGCCGGTACGGTCCTGAAGCTCGGCATCGCCTCCGTGGCGCTGACCGGCTCCGTGCTGCTGCTGAGCGGCCGCATCGACGTGCTGACGCTGTTCCTGTTCCTGCTCGTGGCTTCCCGCCTGTATGATCCGATGCAGGGCGCGCTGCAGAATCTGGCAGCTGTCATCGCCATGCGGACGAATGTGGCGCGCATGAATGAGATTCTGGAATACCCGATCCAGACCGGCAGCGAGCAGCTGAGCAATCAGGGCTGCGATATCGTGTTTGACCATGTGGGCTTTGCCTACAACTCCGGCGAGACGGTCCTGAAGGACGTGTCCTTCACGGCAAAGCAGGGGCAGGTCACGGCCCTCGTCGGTCCGTCCGGCGGCGGCAAGACGACCGTGTCCCGGCTGGCGGCGCGCTTCTGGGACTATCAGAAGGGCAGCATCACGGTCGGCGGCATGGATGTTTCAAAGATCGACCCGGAAAAGCTCATGAGCCTGTATTCCATCGTTTTCCAGGACGTCACGCTGTTTGACAATACCATTCTGGAGAATATCCGCCTCGGCCGCAAGGACGCGACGGATGAGGAGGTCCTCGCGGCGGCAAAGCTTGCCAACTGCGACGAATTTGCCGAAAAACTCCCGGACAAGTGGAACACCGACATCGGCGAAAACGGCTGCGCCCTTTCGGGCGGCGAGCGCCAGCGCATTTCCATTGCGCGCGCCTTCCTCAAGGATGCGCCCATCATCCTGCTCGACGAGGCGACGGCCAGTCTGGACGTCGAAAACGAGACGCTCATCCAGACGGCGCTGTCCCGCCTGATCCGCAACAAGACGGTCCTGATCATCGCGCACCGGATGCGTACCGTCGCGGGAGCGGACAAGATCGTCGTGCTGGCTGACGGCGTTGTGGCCGAACAGGGAAGCCCCAACGAGCTCTATGCGAAGAACGGGCTTTACACCCACATGGTGGACCTGCAGAACGGCAGCCAAAGCTGGTCAATCTGATTGACGCAGCACCGTATCGTTTTCAAACGAGAGCCCAGTGAAACGGGTCTCGTTTGAGAGCTTGTCAAAAACACTTTTTTGACAAGCTCACGGATGCGGAACATTTCCGCATCCGTTTCGTCAAATAGGGCAAGAAGAATAGCGCAGGGGATACCCTGTTAGAAACCATGGACAAAGGAGAACAAACCTATGAAACGGATATTTGCGGTTCTGCTGGCGCTGAGCCTGCTTCTGCTTGCCGCCTGCTCGAAGGGCGTTTCGCCCACGGAGCCGTCCCAGACCGAGCCTGCCACGCAGGCTCCGACCGAACCGGCGACCGACGCTCCGACGGAGCCCTCCCAGACGGAGCCCGCCACGGAGCCGTCGCAGCCCACGGAGGAGGAAGGCCCGTTCACCGTGACCTATGCCCACGCGCAGGCCGACACGCACGGCTCCGGCGAGGTGTGGGTGCAGCTGCTGGCTGAGATCACGAACACCGGCGCAGAGCCGCTGACGCTCGGCGCGGCGGACTGGACGGTCTGCACGCCGGACGGGACGGAGCTTGCCGTCCGCAAGGGCGTCTCCGCTTATCCGCAGACGATCGAGCCGGGCGAAAAGGGCTGGTATTATGATGAGTTCACTGTCGATACGGCCCAGACGGGCGAGCTTGCCGTGCAGTATGACGGCGATGCCCTCGCGGCGTCCGTCCGCACGGCGGAGCAGAGCGGCGTGCGCTATGCCGTCTCGGATGTCAATCTGAAGGATTCCGTCTACGGCGGCGTGGAGCTGACGGGCCGTATCCGCAACGACACGGCGGAGCGGGGCAGCCTCGTCTGCGTGGCGGCCGTGCTGCTCGACGAGTCGGAAAAGCCGCTCGGCGTGGTCTATGCCGTGCTGGACAGCCCGCTCGAGGCCGATGCGGAGACGACGTTCGGCATGAGCAGCGAGATGCTCCCGCCGGAGGTCAAATCTGCGGACATCGCACAGGTCGAGACGTTCGCCTATCCGCTTGCGGAGTAAGTATATAAAAAACGGACCGGGTCGGAGATACCGACTCGGTCCGTTTTATACGGGACTCAAACGTTGAACAGGAAGTTGACGATGTCGCCGTCCTTCATGACGTACTCCTTGCCCTCACTGCGGACAAGGCCCTTTGCCTTTGCGGCTGCCATGGTGCCGCAGGCCTTCAGGTCGTCGAAGGCGATGACCTCCGCGCGGATGAAGCCGCGCTCAAAGTCACTGTGGATCTTACCGGCGGCCTGCGGGGCGCGGGTGCCCTTTTTGATCGTCCAGGCGCGGCATTCGTCGCTGCCGGCCGTCAGGAACGAGATGAGGCCGAGCAGCTCATAGCTCGCCTGGATCAGACGGTCGAGGCCGGACTGCTTCAGGCCCAGCTCTTCCATGAACATGGCCTTTTCGTCCGGGTCGTCCAGCTCGGCGATGTCCGCCTCCAGCTTGGCGCAGATCGGCAGGGCAAGGGAGCCCTCCTCGTCGGCCAGCTTCTTGACCTGCTGGAAATACGGCACGGACTCCGGATCGTTCACGGCGTCCTCTGAGACGTTCGCGGCATAGATCGTCCGCTTGAGCGTCAGCAGGTCAGACGTGGCGATGAGGGCGCGGTCGTCGTCGGAGCATTCGAACGTGCGGGCAAGCTTGCCCTCATTCAGATGCTCGAGCAGGGCAGAGAAGACCTCCGCCTCGCGCAGGAAGCGCTTGTCGCCGCCCTTGGCGGCCTTCTGGGCCTTGTCCATGCGGCGCTCGCACATTTCGGCGTCGGCGAGGATGAGCTCGAGGTTGATGATGTCGATGTCGCGCAGCGGGTCTGTGCTGCCCTCGACATGGGTGACGTTCGGGTCGTCAAAGCAGCGCACAACGTGGATGATGGCGTCCGTCGTGCGGATGTTTGAAAGGAACTTGTTGCCGAGGCCCTCACCCTTGGACGCGCCCTTGACAAGGCCTGCAATGTCGACGAATTCGATCGTGGCGGGCGTGAATTTCTTCGGCTGATGCAGGTCGCGCAGCCACTCCAGACGCACATCCGGCACGGCCACGACGCCGACGTTCGGATCGATGGTGCAGAAGGCGTAGTTATCGGCGGGAATGCCCGCATTTGTGATCGCGTTGAACAGCGTGGACTTGCCGACGTTCGGCAGTCCGACGATACCAAGTTTCATGGATGCTGATCTCTCCTCTTATTTCGAGTATGTTTTGCACCTATTATAGCAGACGAGTACGGCTCTCTCAAGCTGTTTTTGTCCAAATATCAATTCGCGGCGCGGCGGTCATAGAGCTTTGCAAGGCCGCCTTCGGAGGTCTCGCGGTATTTTGCGCTGATGTGCAGGCCGGTCTCCTTCATCGTGCGCACGACCATGTCGAAGCTGATGTTGCGCGAGCCGCACAGCAGGCCGGACAGGTTGAAGGCGTCCATGGCGCGCTTGGCAGCCACGGCGTTGCGCTCGATACACGGGATCTGGACAAGGCCGCAGATCGGGTCGCACGTCAGGCCGAGGTGGTGCTCCATGGCGATCTCGGCGGCGTATTCCGTCTCCTCGATGCTCAGACCCATCAGAGCGCACAGCGCGGCGGCGGCCATGGAGCAGGCCGTGCCGATCTCTGCCTGACAGCCGCATTCCGCGCCGGAGATGGAGCCGTTGCGCTTGACGAGAGCGCCGAACAGGCCGGCGACGGCCAGCGCGCGCAGGACCTGCGCATCTGGGATATTATGCGTTCTCTGCATGTACAGCAGCACGGCGGGCAGCACGCCTGCGGAGCCGCAGGTCGGCGCGGTGACGATGGTGCCGTTGTCGGCGTTCTGTTCCGAAACGGCAAAGGCATAGGCACACACGATGCGCAGCTCGCGCACCTGCGGGCGCTCATTTTCCTTGCTCTGCGCATAGAGGCGCTTGGCCTTGCGCTCCACGTTCAGGCCGCCCGGCAGCGTGCCCTCGGCGGCCAGACCGTCGGCAACGGCCTGCTTCATCGTCTGCCAGACCTCCGCGAGAAAGTCCCAGATGCCGGGGCCCTCGTTCAGCTCCACATATTCGCTCAGCGAGATGTAGCGCCAGCGGCAGAACTGCGCGATCTCCGCAAAGGAATTTTCGGGATAGACCTCATCCTGCTCCTGCGGCGCATCCTGCCCCTCGATGCGGATGTCGCCGCCGCCGATGGAGGCCACGCGCATGGTGGCGTAGGGCTTGCCTTCGCGGCAGGCAAAGAAGTCCAGCGTGTTCGGGTGCGGCAGGCTGTGCGGCGTCTCCTCCGAGAAGACGACCTCCGTCCGCTCGCGGCCGAGCACTTCATACAGCACGCGGTCCGTGCCGTGGCCGCGGCCCGTCTTGGACAGCGAGCCGTAAAGCACGACACGGTAGGTCTCCGCGTCGGGATATTTGCTCAGGAAAAGTCTGGCGGCGCGCTCCGGCCCCATGGTGTGGGAGCTGGACGGCCCCTTGCCGATCTTATAAACGTCGCGGATCGATTTCATCCGGGATCCCTCCATATTTCTGTGATCCCGGATATTATAGCATTCTGCCGTGGAAAAAACAATCCCGGCCATATCCGGCAAGGGAACAAAAACCGCGAAAAACCGCCTCAAAAGGTGGAAAAAATGCCCCGTTCCCGAATCGTGATATCCGGGAACGGGACGGCGGTCAGGGCTTGCGGAGCGCTTCGAGGGAAAGCTCGCCCGCCAGCTTGAACAGGGCGTCTGCCACAACGGTCTCCAGCGGGAGCCGGGCGCTCTCTGCCACGCGGGTATAGAAGGCGGCGGCCGCCGCGTCAAGGTCAATGGTGAGTCGCAAGGGAAACGGCCTCCTTCGGGGAAAGAATCCTGCTCCATAGTATGCTGAGGCTTGACAGGCGTGTGAAAATGGGTTAAATTATTATGGTATATTGGTATCGCTGCGCAACGGCGTCTTCCGGCGCGCTGCGGCAGCTTCGAAAGGATGAGGCAGGCTATGGCCAAAGAAAAGAAAGTTGAACAGATCACCGATATGGAGGTCGATTTTGCCCAGTGGTACACGGATGTCTGCAAAAAGGCAGAGCTGATCGACTATTCCTCGATCAAGGGCATGTTTATCTACCGTCCGTACGGCTATGCCATTTGGGAAAATATCCAGCATCTGATGGATGCGGAATTCAAGAAGACCGGTGCAGAGAACGTCTATATGCCGATGCTGATCCCGGAATCCCTGCTGCAGAAGGAAAAGGACCACGTCGAGGGCTTCGCGCCGGAGTGCGCGTGGGTCACAATGGGCGGCAGTGAGAAGCTCGAGGAGCGCTACTGTATCCGCCCGACGTCCGAGACGCTGTTCTGTGAGCATTTCCACGACATCATCCACTCCTGGCGCGATCTGCCGAAGATGTATAACCAGTGGTGCAGCGTGCTGCGCTGGGAAAAGACGAGCCGTCCGTTCCTGCGCCACCGCGAGTTCCTCTGGCAGGAGGGCCACACCATGCACGCCACGGCCGAGGAGGCCCGCGAGGAGACAGAGCGCATGCTCAATGTGTATGCCGACTTCTGCGAGAACGTGCTGGCCATGCCGGTCACGCGCGGCCAGAAGACCGACAAGGAAAAGTTCAACGGCGCCGAGGCGACCTATACGATCGAGTGCATGATGCACGACCGCAAGGCCCTGCAGGCGGGCACGTCCCACTTCTTTGGCGACGGCTTTGCCAAGGCGTTCGACATTTTCTATACGGATAAGAACAACCAGAAGGTCAACCCCTTCCAGACGTCCTGGGGCGTCTCCACGCGCCTGATCGGCGGCATCATCATGACCCACGGCGACAACAGCGGCCTCGTCCTGCCGCCGAAGATCGCGCCGGTGCAGATCGTCATCATCCCGATCGCCATGCACAAGGAGGGCGTGCTCGAGAAGGCACGCGCCGTCGCCGAGACGCTGCGCGCGGCCGGCCTTCGCGTGAAGCTCGACGAGTCCGAGCAGAGCCCCGGCTGGAAGTTCGCGGAATATGAGATGAAGGGCGTGCCGCTCCGCCTGGAGCTCGGCCCGAAGGACATCGAGCAGAACCAGTGCGTGCTCGTCCGCCGCGACAACGGCGAAAAGAGCTTCGTCTCGCTCGACTCCCTGGTCGAATCCGCCAACACGCTCATGGATGCCGTGCACGACGGCATGTATGCCAAGGCAAAGCGCAACCTTGACGAGAATATCTACGATGCCTTCACGCTCGAGGAGGCCAAGCGCCTGCAGGAGGAGCACGGCGGCTTCATCCGCACGATGTGGTGCGGCGACGAGGCCTGCGAGATCCGCATGAAGGAGGAGGCCGGTATGACGAGCCGCTGCATCCCGTTTGCGCAGCAGCACCTCGCCGACACCTGCGCCATCTGCGGCAAGCCTGCCAAGAAGATGATCTACTGGCTGTCTCTTATACACATCTGACGCTGCCGACGATATGC
>OJRB01001554.1_pt1 | contig 10879 bp, 8 predicted proteins | sample 1599061 | NCBI WGS metagenome assembly OJRB01 (sample SAMN03922522, study PRJEB24848) | human gut metagenome | isolation source: stool sample | host: Homo sapiens | place: Germany | collected 2010-02 | reverse complement strand
GAGATCTACACACTGCATATCGTCGGCAGCGTCAGATGTGTATAAGAGACAGTCGGTGTATTCTTTTTCTCACGAATCCGCTTACAAATCTCAAAGCCATCAATGCCCGGCAGCATAAGATCCAAAATAAACAGATCAAAATCCTCCGCCAAAGCCCTTGCGAGACCGCTTGTGCCATCATTCTCCACCTCTACCTCAAAGCCGCTCAGCTCCAGGTAATCCTTCTCAAGATCAGCAATTGCAACCTCGTCCTCTACTATCAAAATTCTGCTCATATCCGTTCCTCCTGAAAATTTATTCGTTATCGTCTGCCTATAGATATGTTTATAGTTACATTTAAAATTTTATTATTCGCGTATCACCTATACCTTCGATATGTTACCTAATAATCTCAGGTTATTATAAATCATTATAATCATCATTTGATTAATCTCTTACAACTAAACCATATATAAAAAAGCCATGGAAACCGACTCAATGTCAGTCCCATGACTTAATTATATCATATATCCGATAACTTCTGTCTAAATTTTCTCTAAATTCTTTCTAATATAATATAGGACTTTGTTTAGAGATACTTCTTGAGGTCATTAACCTTATCAAGTGCCTCCCAAGGCAGCTTGATATCTGTACGTCCGAAGTGTCCGTATGCTGCTGTCTGGCGGTAGATAGGTCTTCTGAGATCAAGCATCTTGATGATTCCGGCCGGACGAAGGTCGAAATTTTCCCTTACGATTTCAACGATTCTGTCATCTGCAAGCTTTCCTGTGCCGAATGTATCAACCATGATAGATGTTGGCTGTGCAACACCGATAGCATATGAAAGCTGAATCTCACACCTGTCAGCAAATCCTGCTGCTACAAGGTTCTTTGCTACGTAACGTGCTGCATAGGCTGCTGAACGGTCTACCTTTGTGCAGTCCTTTCCTGAGAAAGCTCCGCCGCCGTGACGTGCATATCCGCCGTAGGTATCTACGATAATCTTACGACCGGTGAGACCTGCATCTCCGTGTGGTCCACCTATTACGAAACGTCCTGTAGGATTGATGAAGAACTTTGTCTCAGCATCAATCATATCCTTTGGAAGGATTGGGTCAAATACATATTTCTTGATGTCCTCATGGATCTGCTCCTGGGTAACATCCTCGTCGTGCTGTGTTGAAAGTACAACTGCCTCAAGTCTTACCGGCTTTCCTGCCTCATCATACTCTACTGAAACCTGTGTCTTTCCGTCCGGACGAAGATATGTAAGTGTGCCGTCCTTTCTTACCTTTGTGAGCTGGAATGCAAGCTTATGAGCAAGCGCGATTGGGTATGGCATATACTCCTCAGTCTCGTTTGTAGCATATCCAAACATCATTCCCTGATCTCCGGCTCCGGTGTCAAGGTCGTCTGTAAGGTCGCCCTCTTTTGCCTCGAGTGCCTTGTCAACTCCCATGGCGATATCAGCAGACTGCTTGTCGATTGAAACCATTACTGCACATGAGTTTCCGTCGAGTCCCTTCTTTCCGTCATCATATCCAATCTCAAGTGCTGTTTTTCTGACAATTGCAGGGATATCAAGCTGTGCCTTTGTTGTAATCTCTCCTGTTACAAGGATGAAGCCTGTGCAGCTAGCTGTCTCACATGCGACACGGCTCATCGGGTCCTGTTCCATACATGCATCAAGGATGGCGTCTGATACTGCATCGCAGAGCTTATCCGGATGTCCCTCAGTTACTGATTCTGATGTAAATAATAATTTCTCCATTAGTTTTCGGTTACTCCTTTCCTGTTATGTCACCAATTTTCCAATAAAAAAACCACTTACTGCAAATAAGTGGATTAAAATTAAGATAATAAAAATCCTCTTATTGTTCGATTACTCGCTCAGGTTGGCACCTTCCTGTTTTCTAACGGGGTTGCCGTGATTTCATAGATCCTTTGTATCTCCATCACTCTGAATAAGAGAAGTTACAATATAGAATTTTTCAAATCTCTGTCAGCTATGTTACTACCACATGATATATATGTCAAGTATCATTTTCGATACAGCTTTATCAATAATCCATTTTCGATACCCTATTCATTTTTATAATCAAAAGGGTTACGGAGTAGTTACTCAAAAAAATTATAAAATAACCAAAAATAAGAACCGTGCATCTACAGTAAGATGCTGCCGGTTCTTATTTTATATATTGCATTTATATTGTGTTTACATTTCATGCTTTACGTATATATCTATTACGATACCTTGAGTATGAACTTCTGAAGCTCCTTCTCATCCTCTACCCTGGCAATCTTTGCGCCAATCTTTGTAAGCTTCTCCTCGAGTGCCTCATAGCCTCTCTGGATATAGTAGATATCATCAACCACTGTGATGCCATCTGCTGCAAGACCTGCTATAACCAGTGCAGCTCCTGCTCTTAGGTCAGGTGCATTCACTCTGGCACCTGTGTATCTTTTCACACCGCTGATGATTGCTATATTGCTCTCTACCTTTATATCAGCTCCCATTCTGGTGAGCTCGTCAACATACTTGAAACGATTCTCAAATATGCTCTCTGTCACTGTACTGGTGCCCTCAGCGATACCCAAAAGCACTGCCATCTGTGGCTGCATATCTGTAGGGAAGCCCGGATATGGAAGTGTTGTGACCTGTGTATGCTTTAAATGTCCGTCTGATATTACTCTGACTGAGTCGTCAAACTCCTCTACCTGGCAGCCTACCTCCAACAGCTTTGCTGTGGTGGCCTCAAGATGCTTTGGAATGACATCCTTTACCAGCACGTTGCCTCCTGTTGCCGCAACTGCAAACATGAATGTACCGGCCTCAATCTGATCCGGAATGACAGAATACTCTGTCGCATGTAATTTCTCCACACCTACAATTCTGATGACATCGGTTCCTGCGCCCCTGATATTTGCTCCCATGCTGTTTAAGAAGTTTGCCACGTCAACGACATGAGGCTCCTTAGCCGCATTCTCGATAACAGTCTTGCCATCTGCCATGGCTGCAGCCATCATAATATTGATTGTGGCACCTACAGAAACCTTATCCATATATATGTGTGTACCCTTAAGCTCCTTTGCCCTGGCGATGACAAGGCCATGAGCTATGTCTATGTCTGCTCCCATGGAGCGGAAGCCCTTCATATGAAGGTCAATCGGCCTGCTTCCGATATCACAGCCTCCCGGAAGCGCAACCTCTGCATGCTTGTATTTTCCAAGTAATGCACCAATCAAATAATATGATGCCCTGATTCGTCTGATGAATTCATTATCGACATTTACGCCCCTGATAAATGAACCGTTTATCTTTACCTTGTGTATATCCACGCGCTCCACATGTGCGCCGATTTCTTCGATTGCCTGAAGTAAGACATTAATATCCCTTACATTTGGCAAATTATCTATTGTTACAGTCTCGTCTGTCATTATGGCAGCGGCCAAAATAGCAAGTGCAGCATTTTTAGCTCCACCAATTTCAACTTCACCGTATAAAGGATTTCCACCTTTGATTACGTACTGTTCCATATTCCACCTCTATGAATTCAGGAGTATACTTCCTCCTAATATACTATTCTCAATTTACACTATTGTTATACATCCAACTACAAATTTCATTTATGACGACGTATTTAAGCCGCCATTTGTGCCGGTGCTGCTTTTAATAAATGACGCAGCAGCTACTATTATCTAATCATATCACGATAAATAAGCACTATAATTCAAGTGCCTCCACCAGCTTCTCTACTGTCTGCTCCACATCAAGCCCCTCCTCGGAAACCTCGATGTCTGCATACTGCTCATACAATTTTGAGCGCTCTTCAAAAAGGGTCTCTAAAGTCTGCCCTTTCTTTAATACTACACCTCTACCCTTTATATCTGCAAGTCGTTTTTCCAAAATAGCATAAGAAACCTTGAGATACACAACTCTGCCTATCTCCTTAAGATGCTCCATGGCCTCTTTTCCGTATACCACCGAACCGCCTGTAGCTATAATGGCCCTATCAGCCCTGATAGAGGCATTGACACGGTTCTCTACCTCTATAAAACCATCCGTGCCCTTTTCCTCAATTATCTCACGCAGAAGCTTTCCCTCCTGCTCCTGTATCAGTAAATCCGCATCCAGGAAGCTGTATCCCAGCACCTTTGCAAGTATTACGCCTATGGTACTCTTTCCAACTCCCGGCATGCCTATAAGTACGATATTAGTTTTCTGTTCCATCTACTGCCTCAGTATTCTCTGTATCTGTACTATTGGTGCTTTCTGACTGCTGTGTGCTCTCTGTAGCGCTTGTGTCTGCTGCCTTTTTGTCCTTCTTGGTAGTAGTAAAATAATTGTGAATCTTGATCTTGTCAAGCTGCTTCTGCTTTACAGACCATTTTTCATCGTCCTGCCATCCTGAAAGGATGCCATTGTAATATTTGTCCTCTTTATTGCCCTTTACGGTTTTTCTGTTTGACTCTGTTGCTTCCTCATCAGTCTTTTTGTCAAGCCTTACGATATAGTAAGTACTGTCTGTAGTGATGAGGTCTGAGGTCTGTCCCTCCTCGAGGGAATTGAGTGCATCTACAACGCTCTGATCAAGATTGTTTGTAGTGTATACACTGTCCTTTGTCTTGCTGTTCGATGACTCTGAGCTCTCTTTAGACTCGGTATCGCTTACAGACTCGGTGGACTCTGTGTCATCTGATTTCTTATCTGAATCATCTGTCTTCTCCGCATCCGGATCAACGTATGTGGCGTATGTGCCTGTTGTGGCTGTAGTGCCTGCTGCCTTGGCTGCATCCTCTAAGGATGATCCGCCTGCAAGCGCCTCTACCACTGCATCTGCCTGTGCCTTTATCTGTGCTGACTGCTCATCTGTATATGTCTGATACTGGTAATTAGAGTCATATGCACCCTTGTAATCAAGCTTCACAACGGTGTATGCAGCCATATTGGCTTCCTCATCCGTCACGCTTGAATCAGCATTTTTGATGATTGCAGCATACATCTTACTCTTTATGAGGCGAAGCTCTAAATATTCCTCAACAATCTCCTCTGTAGCACTCATCTCGTCTATCACATCATCGGAATTTGCCTTCATAAACTTCTCTGCGGCCTTTTTGATTTCCTTTTTCTCATCATCAGAAACCTCTACATCGTAATCTGACTGATGCGCCTTTAATGTGTAAAGCTCATGAGCCTCCTCGATAGCATTTTTCTTCCATGTTTCAAGCACAGTATTATTGCCTGATACAGTCTTGTCCCAGTAGCCCTCGCCCATGTACTGTATATACATGTCATCATAACCGGCCTCCTGGTACCTTATCATAAAATTAACAAGCCCAAGCTTGATATCCTCTTTATCTAATGTCGCAACTGTTGCGGTTTTATTTATTGAACATCCTGTAAAAGCTGTAACTGAGAGTGTTGCAGCTAATAACATAGCTATTACTTTTTTCGCTTTCATTGTATCTATCCTCTTTAAAATTGGTATAGTATCGCTCGTATATTATAGAGCTTTTCGGGCCTGCTGGCAAGCATTTTCTAAACTTTGTAAATTATCGTCAATTTCGCGTAAAGCATGTGGTGTTTCCTATGCTATATGCTACATGATTCCAAAATTCGGGTAACTATTCAGCTGTAATCAGTTCCTTACGCATTTGCGAAATCAGTTCCTCCACCACATCAAGCACATCCCGCTTCTTCGCCACGCTGCCATTTTTTAAATCAAATGTAAAATATGGGTTTTCTGCCATATTAAATTTGAGTGAGGATTTATACCGGGCAATAAGCTCCGGTATCTTCTCCGGATTTATCCTTGCCCGTTCAAACATGGTAAGCTTTATCAATGAGCCGGTCTGCTTTATCTCAGTGATATATACGGCATGAGCCAACGCCTTAAGCCTTGCCACGCGAAGCAGGCTGAGCACTGATTTTGGTGGTTCGCCAAACCTGTCTATGAGCTCCTCGAGCATCTCGTCCTTCTCTTCCTCTGTCTCTATGCCCGCAATACGCTTGTATATATCCAGCTTCTGGAATTCGTTTGCGATATAACCTGCCGGAATATAAGCATCGGTCACAATATCCACCGTCGTATCAAATTTATCACTGATATCCTCGATTCCCTTTGCCTCTTTTACAGCCTCGCTCAACATCTTGCAGTACAAATCATAGCCCACCGCCTCCATATGGCCGCTCTGCTCCGCGCCGAGCAGATTGCCCGCACCGCGGATTTCAAGGTCTCTCATGGCAATCTTAAAGCCGCTGCCAAGATCTGAGTACTCCTTTATCGCTGCAAGACGCTTTTCTGCCACCTCTTTTAGCATCTTGTTGCGCCTGTACATGAGGAATGCATACGCAGTACGGTTAGATCTGCCGACTCGTCCGCGAAGCTGATAAAGCTGTGAAAGTCCCATGTTGTCCGCGTCGTGTATAATCATTGTATTGACGTTTGAGATGTCAAGTCCGGTCTCAATAATGGTCGTGGATACAAGCACATCTATTTCACCATTGATGAAACGGTACATGATGCGCTCAAGCTCCGTCTCCTTCATCTGTCCGTGTGCAAATGCAACAGTCGCATCCGGCACCAGCTCCTGCAGCTTTGCCGTTATGTCAGCTATGTCGCGCACTTTATTGTATACGTAGTACACCTGTCCGTTTCTGGCAAGCTCCCTGTTTATCGCCTCTCTGACAAGCTCATCATTGTACTCCATGACATATGTCTGAATCGGTACACGGTCCATCGGCGGCTCCTCAAGCACGCTCATATCCCTTATGCCGATTAAGCTCATGTGGAGTGTCCTCGGAATCGGTGTAGCAGTCAGTGTGAGCACATCCACATTGACCTTCATCTGCTTAATTTTCTCCTTGTGAGCCACTCCGAAGCGCTGCTCCTCATCGATTACCAAAAGTCCCAGATCCTTAAACTGCACATCCTTTGAGAGTATGCGGTGTGTTCCGATAATGATATCGACCTCACCCTTTTTAAGCTTCTCTATCGTCTTTTTCTGCTCCGCCGGACTTCTGAAACGGCACATCAAATCCACATTCACCGGAAAATCCTTCATCCTCTGCGAAAACGTATCGTAAATCTGCTGTGCCAGAATGGTTGTCGGGGCAAGATATGCCACCTGCTTGCTGTCCTGCACCGCCTTGAAGGCCGCACGGATTGCAACCTCCGTCTTGCCGTAGCCCACGTCCCCGCAAATCAGTCTGTCCATTATTTTATGGCTCTGCATATCAGTCTTTGTGGCTTCAATTGCAAGAATCTGATCCTCAGTCTCATCAAAAGGGAAAAGCTCCTCAAACTCTCTCTGCCATACCGTATCCTCGCCGAAGGCATATCCGTTTTGCTTCTCACGCTGGGCATACAGCTTCACCAGGTCTCCTGCAATCTGCTTTACCGCACCTCTGACACGATTCTTAGTCCTGGTCCATTCCTGACCGCCAAGCTTGTTGAGCTTTGGTTTTCTGGCATCCTTTCCGGCATACTTTTGTATCATGTCAAGCTGGGTGGCAAGAATATAGAGATTGGAGCCACCCTGATACTCTATCTTGATGTAGTCCTTTACCTTTTTGTCCACCTCAAGCTTTTCAATGCCGCGGTAAATACCGAGTCCGTGGTTTTCATGCACCACATAGTCCCCCACCGACAGATCGGTAAAGCTCTGTATTTTTTCACCCTCATAGGTGCGGTGACGCTTCTTTTTCTTCTGCTGCGCCCCAAAAATATCTGACTCCGTAATCACGGCAAACTTTAGGATAGGATACTCAAAGCCTCTTCTCACCTTGCCGTAGCAGACCATAATCTGCCCCTCAAAAAGCTCATGGTCGTAGTTTTCAGTGTAAAAGCATGTGATTCCCTGATCTGTGATATCCTCTGAAAGCCGCTTTGCCCTTGTCCTTGAACCGGATAAAAGAATGACTCTGTAGCCGTTTTTCTTATAGCGCTTTAAGTCCTTTATCAAAAGCTCAAAGCTGTTATTGTATGGGCTGACACTCTGACAGTGAATACCATAGCTTCCCAGCTGGTGCAGTCCGTTTGCTTTATTATCGAGCGCACCGAGTGCGATACACGAATACTTCTCGAGCTTTGCCACAATCTCCTTCTCTGTAAAAAGACCGTTCATCTGCCCCGGAAGTATATATCCCATCGCAAGTCTCTGCTTCATGCTCTCAGAAAACTCAGTCTCTGTAAGCTTTCCCTGCTCTGTACATCTGGTCAGCTCATCGAAAAATATAAGGCTGTCCGATGGATTAAAATAATCCAAAATCCCGACTCTCTCGTCAAAAAAATACGACAAAAAAGCATCCATGCCTGCATACATGGACAGCTCTCCCCATTCCTCGGTAAGCTCGTCTGCCATCACAGTCACTCTGTGTGCTTCCTCTGTCTTCATCTGCTTTCTAAGCTTGTCAGACACACGCTTTGCCTCTGCCTTAAGCTTTTCAATTCCCCCGGCCTTTTCCTCATCGCTAAGTACAAGCTCTGCCGCCGGATATATGCTCACCCGGTCAATATTTTCAATGGATTTCTGGCTCTCGCAGTCAAAATATCTGATGGTGTCTATCTCGTCTCCCCACAGCTCGATTCGGATAGGATTCTCCTCCGTCAGCGGAAAAACATCAAGAATACCGCCCCTGACAGAAAACTGTCCCATCGTCTGGACCTGATACTCTTTTTCATAGCCCATTCTGATAAGAGCAGCCTGAATTTCCTTCAAATCCAAAAGCTGTCCCTGCTCAAGTGTAAGCACATTTTCCCACATCTTTTCTATCGGCGCCATCGTATTCATCAGCGCATCAAATGTGGTCACAAGCGTCACTCTCTCCTGCTCACGGATAGCCTTCAAAGCCCTGATGCGCTCCGCTGTCAGGAGATTGCCCCTGATATCCGACTGGTAAAAAAGCACATCCTTTGATGGATAATACACCACCTCTTTGTCAAAAAAACTGTACTCATCGTACAGTTCCTTCGCCTTCTGCTCTCCAAAGGTCACAATAAGCTTGTTTTTCCTGTGACCTCCAAAGGCATATATCATCTGTGATTTTTGCGCATCTATACATCCCGTGACAGATATAAGTCCGGACGATTTTTCTGCCGTTTTTGTCATCTCCTCAAAGCCCGCAAGGGAAAGGAGTGGCTCTGTAAATGCTTTCACTTTCAATTCTCCATTTCTGTCTGTTCAAAATCACCTTGTCGATTTCCAGCTAGTTATATATGTTCATAGCCTTATCCGTCTCGCCATGCATCATAAGAACTGCTGCATCCATCGCATGACCGATAGCTTCCTCCACCTTTGCCCTGTCCTCAGAACTGAAACGCCCGAGCACATGGTCAGCAAGATCCCAGCCCTGCGGCTTCTCTCCAACACCGACCTTGATACGGCTGAAGCCCTGTGTGCCGGTCATTGCAATGATGCTCTTAATCCCGTTGTGACCGCCGGCGCTGCCCTTTTTGCGGATACGGATACGCCCAGGCTCGAGCGAAATATCATCAAAAATAACAATCATTTCCTCATCCGGATCAAGCTTATAAAAATTCATCACCTCAGCAACAGACTCACCGCTTAGGTTCATGTATGTCTGCGGCTTCACAAGCAGCACCTTCATGCCCTCAATCACTCCGCTTCCACAGAGCGCCTTGTGCTTTTTGTCTGTCACACTTATATTATATTTATCCGCAAGCGCATCTATCACATCAAATCCGATATTGTGTCTTGTGTGCTCATATTTTTTGTCAGGATTTCCAAGTCCTACTATAACGTACATCTTTTATCCTTTCTCTTTCTCATATCATTTACAATTCAAAATAAAACAAATACTGCTGGATAATTCCCGCCACACCCTTGTAGCGCTCAAAATCAAAGCCGTCACTATAATATTTGTCCAAAAGCTGCTTTACATGCGTATCTATCGGAAACGCATCCACATGATGTAAACCGAAAAGACATATGCAGTTCGCCACCTTTTTGCCAATTCCTTTGCGAGAAAGCAGGCTTTCCATCGCCTCATCATAGCTCATTTTGCGCAGATTATCAAGCCAGTCAGGATTATTAGCGCCATACTCATATATTTCCTTCAGATACGGTGCCCTATAGCCAAAGCCCATGCTCCTGTCATCAAATACCTCATCCGGTACCTCAAGAGGCTTTGGAAATGTATACAGTTCTTCCCCCTCTGCACTGCCGTCTATTTTATGTCCGCACCGCCTGCAAAGTAAATCCACACTGTTTGTGATTCGCTTTATGTTATTATTCTGGGAAATCATAAAAGTAACAATCATCTCCCACAAATCCTGCCTTAAAATGCGCACACCACTGCCATATGCATACGCCTCCTTCAGATGCGCGTCATCTCCGTCTGCTATAAGCTTTGCAATCCCCGCATAATCCGTATCCATATCCAGATAACTTTTCCATATATTGTTCCAGTCAGCCTCATCACAGTCCAGCTCAAACTCATTCCCGTCCTGCTTAATCCGAAGTGCCCTGTCAAATGCCACTACCGTGTATTCGTTTTCTCCTGTGTTCTTCCATCTGAAGCACTGACCACTGTCAGCAATCTGTTTTAAATCCAGATTATCTATTTTCGTCTTGTACATATCTGTTTGTCCATCCTCTTTTATTGTAGCTATACTCGTAACTATTCAGAACATCCCACGCACATTCTAAAAAGCCGGTCTGTCTGTGGCTTATTGTACCACGGATAGACCGGTTTGTGTGAAATATATTTGGATTATTATACCAGCTCAGGTATTTTATATCCCGCCTTGCTCATCGCTTTTTCAAAGTTATTGTTTGATTTTATGCATTCTCAATCTCTGTCTTATACTTTTCAAGAATCATATTCTGGATCTTCTCGCGTGTGGCAGAGTTAATCGGATGGGCTATATCCCTGTAC
>OJRB01001549.1_pt1 | contig 10908 bp, 13 predicted proteins | sample 1599061 | NCBI WGS metagenome assembly OJRB01 (sample SAMN03922522, study PRJEB24848) | human gut metagenome | isolation source: stool sample | host: Homo sapiens | place: Germany | collected 2010-02 | reverse complement strand
GACGTTGCCGAACACGCGCTGCTCGGCGTGCTCGCGGATGGCGCAGGTATTGAAGATGACGAGGTCCGCGCCCTCAGGGCCGTCCGTCAGGCCGTAGCCGCAGTGCTCGAGCATGCCGCGGATCTGCTCGGAATCCGCCTCGTTCTGCTGGCAGCCGTAGGTCTCCACAAAGGCCACAGGCGTGATTCCCTGCGCCTGCCAGTATTCGCGCACCCGTCCGCAGAAGCCCTCCTGCCGCTGCAGAGCCTCGGGAGAGATCACAGTCGTTTTCTTTTCCAAAAGAGGAGTTCCTCCCAATTCATGAGATTCTTATTCAGTTTAGTATTTTATCATTCTTTCCGCTCCATTGCAAGTGGGGATTCCCCGGAAGCATCCCACTTTCGTTTTTATCTTGCCCCATTCGGAAAAGTATGATATGATACTCCAGAGGTGATATCCATGGAAGAAAATCAGAAGGACATGCCCGCCGTACAGGAGACGCCGGAGGCGCCGCAGTCCGAATTTGTGCCCAGCCCGAAGTGGAAGCGCGTGCTGGCGTGGGTGCTGTTTGCCATCGTCGTGCTCGGCATCGCCAGCTGGCTGCTGAATATCGCCGTGCCGGAATGGCCGGAGAAGCTCTTTGGTTATACTCGGGGTTGATCCCGGCTATGCGACGACCGGCTTCGGCCTCATCCGGGCGGAGCGCGGGACCTATGCCCTGCTGCGCTACGGCACGGTCACGACCCCGGCGGGGCTGCCGTTCCCGCAGCGGCTGAACATTCTGTTTGAGGACATGACGCAGCTGCTGGAGGTCACGAAGCCCGAGGCCGTCGCCGTGGAGGAGCTGTTCTGGGGGCACAATATCACGACCGGCATTGGCGTTTCGCACGGACGCGGTGTGATCCTGCTCGCCATCGAGCGGGCGGGCGTGCCGCTGTTTGAATACACACCCATGCAGGTCAAGCAGGCCGTCGTCGGCTACGGCAAGGCGGAGAAGCATCAGGTCATGGATATGACGCGCCGCCTGCTCCGGCTGGACCGCATGCCCCGGCCGGACGATGCGGCCGATGCCATCGCCATCGCGCTGTGCCATGCGCGCTCGTCCACGTCGCAGCTGGCACGGCTCATGGGAGGAAAACCGTAATGTTTTATTATTTCAACGGCGAGGTCACGCTTCTCGAGAGCAATCTGGCCGTCATCGACTGCGGCGGTGTCGGCTACGCCTGCCGGACGTCGTCCTATACGCTCTCGCGCCTGCATGTGGGCGAGCGCGCGAGGCTCTATACCTACTGCAGCATCCGCGAGGATGCGTTCGATATCTACGGCTTCAGCACGCGCGAGGAGCTGCGGAATTTTGAACTGCTGCTCGGCGTGACCGGCGTCGGCGCGAAGGCCGCGCTGGCCATTCTGTCGTCCACCACGCCGGACCGCTTTGCGCTTGCCATCTTCTCGCAGGATGAGAAGGCCCTGACGGCCGCGCCGGGCGTCGGCAAAAAGCTGGCCCAGCGCATCCTGCTGGAGCTGAAGGACAAGCTCGGTGGCGCCGCACCGGCAGAGGGCGGCATTTCGCTCCCGGCCGGGGATGTGCCCGCCGCCTCCGGCAGCGCGCTGGCGCTGGCGCAGGCCGCACTGGCCGAGCTCGGTTACCGCCCGCAGGAGATCACGGCGGCGCTGCGCAGCTTTGACCCCGAGGGCATGAAGACGGAAGAGATCGTGCGGCAGTGCCTGCGCGCCATGGTGATGAGGTAAGAACATGAGCATCGATTTTTCACAGGACTACGAGGCCCCGCTCGTAACAACGAGCTTCACGCCCGCAGACGAGTCCGAATTCTCGCTGCGGCCGAAGCGCCCGACGGAATATAACGGGCAGGAGAAGGTCAAGGAAAACCTGTCTGTTTACATTGAGGCCGCACGCCGCCGCAACGAGCCGCTCGACCATGTGCTGCTCTACGGTCCTCCCGGCCTCGGCAAGACGACGCTCGCCGGCGTTATCGCCAACGAAATGGGCGTGCATATCCGCGTGACGTCCGGCCCCGCCATCGAAAAGGCGGGCGATCTGGCCGCGCTGCTGACGAACCTCTCCGAGGGCGACATTCTCTTTATTGATGAGATTCACCGCCTGAACACCGCCGTGGAGGAGATCCTCTACCCCGCCATGGAGGATTTTGCCATCGACATCATCGTCGGCAAGGGGCCATCGGCCAACTCCATCCGGCTCGATCTGCCGCGTTTCACGCTCATCGGCGCCACAACGCGCGCCGGGCAGCTCTCCGCCCCGCTGCGCGACCGCTTCGGTGTGTCGTTCCGGCTGGAGCTGTATACGCCGGAGGAGCTGTGCCGCATCATCACGCGCTCAGCCGCCCTCATGGGCATGCGCATCGACGCAGACGGCGCAATGGAGCTGGCCTCCCGCAGCCGCGGCACGCCGCGCATCGCCAACCGCATGCTCCGCCGCGTGCGCGACTTCGCCCAGCTGTATTACGACGGCGTCATCACCCGCGAGGCGGCCGACCACGCGCTCGGCAAGCTTGAGGTCGACAAGCTCGGGCTCGACGCGACGGATCGCCGCATGCTCACGGCCATCATCCGCTACTATAACGGCGGCCCTGTCGGCCTGGAGACGCTCGCGGCGACCATCGGCGAGGAGGCCGTCACGCTGGAGGACGTCTACGAGCCCTATCTGATGCAGATCGGCTTCCTGACGCGCACGCCCCGCGGGCGTTGTGTTACGCAGCTTGCCTACGACCACCTCCATCTGCAAAATAACAATGCAGAGCAATTGACTTTTTGAGCGGAAATTTTGAGGCTTTTCGTCGAAATCGCACAATTGTTTTTTTCTAACAAAATATTTTTTCATCCACTATTGACAAAGGGCGGAAAGATGCTTATAATAGGCACTGTCCACGGGATATAGATTTCCGGGGATGCGCCGCCTGCTTCGGCGGCACGTATCAACCGACCCTGTATCAGGAAAACCAGCAATTTTGATGGACGAAGCGTCAGGGCAATTTTTTTCAAGAGAGGTTACCAACATGTACGAAGACAAGACTTTAGTTTGCAAGGAATGCGGCGCCGAATTCGTGTTCACCGCCGGTGAGCAGGAGTTCTACGCGGAGAGAGGCTTCCAGAATGAGCCCCAGCGCTGCAAGGCCTGCCGTGACGCTCGCAAGAATGCTGCCCGCAGCCCGAGAGAGTACTTCACTGCTGTCTGCGCCAACTGCGGCGGCGAAGCTCGTGTTCCCTTCGAGCCGAAGACCGATCGTCCGGTCTACTGCAGCGAGTGCTTCGCAAAGATGCGCGAGAACGGCTGATCTTACCTGCAAGCCAGAACCGGCGTCCCGTTGGGGCGCCGGTTTTTCACGCTTCCCTGTCCGCGAGTCGTGGACAGCTCTTGTCTGCGGCAAGGTCGGTTTTGCAGAGCAGAAAGCCGGACTTGCGTTTTTCCGCGCCGTGTGGTATGCTCTGCCTGTCAAAATTGCAAACAATTGGATTTTGCGTCATCATTCTGCATTTTTTCCGCCATATCGGGCGGTGAAGCATAAAAGGGAGTCAAGGTGATTCCCTTCCCGGAGGAAACAGCAATGGACCGAAAGAAACAGATCGCCGCCCTGACGGACGACGAAGGAGAGCGCCTGCTGCTGGCACAGGCCTGTGAACGGCTGACAAGAGCGGAGCAGCGCGGCATTTCCGCCGCGACCGTGTTCCTGACGCCGCGGGAGCAGGCCCTGCTGCGGCAGCTCCTGCCGCAGTGCCGCTTCTGGGGCGGTACGCCGGACGCGGAGCGAGCCGTGGCCTATTGGCTGCCTGAATATGAGGACGAGGACGACTACCGGGAAAACGGGCCGGTCGCCTGCCTGCGCGCCGCATTTTTTGAGGAAAATGCCGTCGGACACCGCGACATGCTCGGCGCGCTCATGGGCTGCGGCATCCGCCGCGAGGCCGTCGGCGACCTGTGCCTGCAGCCGCGTCAATGCGACCTGTTCGTCACGGCGGAGCTTGCACCGTATCTCCTCGACAACCTGACCTCCGCCGGGCGGGCCCACCTGACGCTCACGCGCATCGCCCCCTCGCAGGCAGATCGTCCGCCGCAGGCCCTGCAGGAGCTGCGCGTGACGGTCTCCTCGCCCCGGCTGGACAGCGTGATCTCCGCCGCATTCCATCTGAGCCGCGGCAGCGCGGCCGATGCCGTCGCGGCCGGACGGGTCAATCTCAACGACCTGCCCTGCCTGAAGCCCGACCGCGCCGTGCAGGAAAACGACACCGTCTCCGTGCGCGGGCTCGGCAAGCTGCGCGTGCTCGCCCTCGGCGGGCTGACAAAGAAGGGCCGCCTCGCCCTGACACTCGGCAAATACTTATAAAATGCCCCGGCAGCTGCGCTGCCGGGGCTAATTTTCGCTCATTATCGCTTATTTTTCGATCAGAAGCTCCGCAACCTGAATGGTATTCGTCGCAGCGCCCTTGCGGATCTGATCGCCGCAGCACCAGAGCGTCAGGCCGTTGTCGTCGGTCAGGTCCGGACGGATGCGGCCGACATAGACAAGGTCCTGATCGGACGTGTCGAGCGGCATGGGATACTCGTGGTTGCCGAGGTCGTCGACCAAACGGCAGCCCGGCGCAGCGGCAATGGCATGGCGTGCCTCGCGGACGGACACGGGCTTGTCAAAGCGCAGTGTGACGGAAATGGAGTGGCTGCGCACGACCGGTACACGGACGCAGGTACACGTTACGCGCAGGTCCGGCAGGTGCATGATCTTGCGGCCCTCGTTCTGCATCTTCATTTCCTCGCTCGTATAGCCCTCGTACTGCTCGCCGCCGATCTGCGGGATGAGGTTATAGGCGATCTGGTGCGAGAAGACCTTCGGCTGCACGGGCTTGCCGGTGCGCAGTGCCTCGACCTCCTCGGCCAGCTCCACGGGGCCGCCTGCGCCTGCGCCGGAAACGGCCTGATACGTCGAGGCGACCATGGAGCGGATCGGGCTGATGGCGTTGAGCGCATTCACTGCCGTGACCGTGATGATCGTCGAGCAGTTCGCGCTGGCGATGATGCCGTGGTGCAGCTTCACATCCTCGGGATTGACCTCCGGGATGACAAGCGGCACATCATCGTCCATGCGGTAGGCGGACGAGTTGTCCACAAACACCGCGCCCGCGCGCACGACCTCCGGCGCGTAGAGACGGGCAATATCGCTCTCGGCAGCACCGAGCACGATATCGAGGCCGCGGAAGTTCTCCTCCGACGGCTCCTGGATCATGACGGGGCGGCCGTTCCACTCCACGACCTTGCCCGCGCTGCGGCTGCTGGCAAACAGGCGCAGCTCCGAGATCGGGAACTGACGTTCCGCAAGGATCTTCATCATTTCGCGGCCGACCGCACCGGTCGCGCCGAGAATACCGACTTTATACAATTTCATGGTAATAACCCCCCAGGCGCTTATTTGACAAACGCATTATATAGTACGCGGATCGCATCCGCATAGTCCTTGTTATCGACACCCAGAATGATGGCCTGCTCGTCCGGTCCCTGCGAGATCATGCGGATGTTGATGCCGGCCTTGCCGAGCGCGGCGAAGATCTTGCCGGACGTGCCGACACGGAAGGCCATCTTGCGGCCGACGACGGCGATGACGGCAATGTGATCGTTGATCTGGATGCTGTCCGGGCGGATCTCGCTGCGCAGCTCGTCGAGCAGGCTGTACTGGTTCGGCGTGAGCGCCTCCGTCGGCATGGCAAGTGAGATGCAGTCAATGCCGCTCGGGGTGTGCGCCACGGGAATGCTGTTGTTCTCAAAGACCTCCAGAATGGCGCGCAGCGTGCCCACGGCGCCGGAAAGGCCCTTTTTCGACACGGTGACGATGGAAAAATCGCACTTTCCCGCAATGCCGGTCACAAAGCGCTCCGGGTTCGGGGCCTCGACAAAGCTCTCCGTGATGAGCGTGCCGGGATGGTCCGGCTCGTTCGTATTGCGGATGTTGAGCGGGATATTCTTCTCGCGCACCGGGAAGATCGTCATTTCATGCAGCACCTGCGCGCCGCTGTAGGAAAGCTGGCGCAGCTCGCTGTAGGTCGCGCGCTCGATGGAGCGCGGATGATCGACGATGCGGGGATCGGCCATCAGGATGCCGGAGACATCCGTCCAGTTTTCATAGACATCCGCATCCAGCGCCGCCGCGGCCAGCGCGCCCGTGATATCCGAGCCGCCGCGCGTCAGCGTGCGGAGCTTGCCGTCCGGCATCAGGCCATAGAAGCCCGGAATGACGACGCACTTGTCCTTGGCCAGCGCGCGCAGCGCGGCATAGGATTTCTCCTGATCGATGGTGCCGTCATAGTGGAAAAACAGCCACTGCGCGGCGTCCACGAACGTAAAGCCGAGGTAATCGGCCATAAGCAGCGCGGAAAGGTACTCGCCGCGCGAGACGAGCTCATCGCGGGAAATGCCCTGCTCCATCTGACTGCGCAGGCGGTCGAGCACGCCCTCGAGATCGACCCGCAGGCCAAGCTCGCGGTGGATGTCGCCGTAGCGCTCGCGAATCATCTGATAAATGCCGTCGCACGACACGCCGTACTGCAGGTGCGCATAGCACAGATACAGCAGATCGGTGATCTTATTGTCGCCCGCGCTGCGCTTGCCCGCCGCCGAAACGACCACCACGCGCCGCGAGGGATCAGACCGGATGATATCCCGGATCTTTTGATACTGACCGGCGTCCGCCATGGACGACCCGCCGAATTTTGCAACCTTCAGCATGGCTTTCCCCCATCCTTAACGGAGCGACGCCAGGAAGCCGCCGGTTTCCGTCAGTTTTCTCTCTCTGGCCCAGGCGTGGATCTCCGAGACCGCCACGGGCGTTGTTATTATACCGCAGTCGAGCATTTTGTCAATACGCGTTTGCAGCCAGCGGTCCATGCCGTTGACGCGGACATAATACGGCCGCATGATGCTGCTGTTGTCCACGCGCGCCGGGCGGAGCTTGTCCGTGTAGAAGCGCGTCAGACCGTTGCGGATATCGAGGCAGTCCTGCATGACGTTGTAGGCCGTTGGGAAGCGCCCCGCGCCCTGCCCATAGAAGCTCTGCTTGCCGATGTGCATGCCCGTGATGGAGATCAGGTTGAAATTCTCCGGGACGGCAGCCTCGTGCATGCCCTGCGGCATCATCGCAGGCTCGAGATAGCAGGCCACATCACCGCTGTCCAGCAGGCGGGCGCTTGCCATCAGCTTGACGACGCGGTGCATCTTCCGCGCCGCGCCGATATCGCAGGCACGGATGCCCGCGATGCCGAACGTTGTGACCTCCGGCTCCTGCACGACGCAGCCAAAGGCGACGTTCGTGGAGATGACAAGCTTGCGCCGCGCATCCGCGCCGTTCAGGTCCTCCGTCGGGTCGACCTCGGCGTAGCCGAGGGCCTGCGCCTGACGCAGGGCATCTTCAAATTTCAGGCCGGACGTCGTCATGGTGTCCAGAATGTAATTCGTCGTGCCGTTCATGATCCCGCTGACGCGGAGCACCGGTTCCATATCGAGCGTGCCCTCCAGATTCGTCAGCCAGCGGATGCCGCCGCCGACGGCCGCTGAGCAGCGCAGTGCGACATGATTCTCCCTGGCAAGCTGCACCAGCTCGCCATAACGCTCCGACATAAGCTGCTTGTTCGCCGTGACGACGTTCTTGCCCGCACGCAGCGCGGCGCACATATATTCATAGGCAGGCTGACGGCCACCCATGACCTCGATGGCGGTATCCACCGTCGGATCCGAGACGATCCGGCTGAAGTCTGACGTGACCGGGCAGTTCAGCTCCGGGCGGGGCCTGCGGCTGAGCACATAGGCGATCTCCATATCCGTGCGCTCCTGCACGAATTCATAAACGCCGCCGCCCACCGTACCGCAGCCCAGCAGTGCGATGCGCATCGGTCTGTCCTCTCTCCACAACATGAAATCGCTCTCCTTCCGCATCCGGCGTTCAAAAAAAGAAGGCAGGGCGGCCTGCAGCAGCTGCTGCTCCGGCGCCTGCCGCACACAGCCCCGCCGCACGGCGCAGGCAAGCGTGACGTTCTCCAGCCGCTCCGTACGCGGCACAGTACAGTCATGAAACTTCCGGAAAAAGCTCTTGCATTTTTCTGCTTTGCAGTATATCATAGCTTTTGCGAAAACGCAAGAATTTCATTGAAATTCCGATTGAGGGAGGCAGTCTCATGCACTTCTGGAAATATTGCGGCGCCGGAAACGACTTTGTGATCCTCGAGAACTTCGACGGCTCCATCGCACCGGAGCGCTATGCCGCACTGGCCGCGGCGCTGTGCCGGGAACACTTCTCCGTCGGCGCGGACGGGCTGATGGTGCTCGAGCCGCCCGCGCAGGGCGGCGACTGCCGCATGCGCTTTTATAACCGCGACGGCTCCACGGCCGAAATGTGCGGCAACGGCGCGCGCTGCCTCTGCCGCCACTGCCACGACCGCGGCCTTGCATCAGGGCCGGTGCAGCGCATCGAAACGCCCGCCGGGCTTGTCACGGGCAGGCGCATCGCAGCCGACCGCTACCGCATCCGCCTGAACCGCCCGAGCGTCGTTCGCCTGCACGTTGAGGCGGAGGGCGTGCGCTGCGCCTATCTGGAGCTGGGCGAGCCTGGCATCCCGCACGCCGTTGTGCTGACGGAGCTGGACCGTCCGCGCGCCGAGCTGCGTGAGCTGGCCGCGCGCCTGCGCAGCAGCCCCGCCTTCCCGCGCGGGGCCAACGTCAACCTCTGTGCCGTGACCGGGGAAAACCGGGTCCGCCTGCTGACGTTCGAGCGCGGCGTCGAGGACTTCACGCTCGCCTGCGGCACCGGAACGGGCGCGACCGTCGCGGCGCTGGCCCGGCTCGGCCTTGTCAGCGGCAGCGGCACGCAGGTGCAGACGGACGGCGGCATGCTCAGCGTCGATCTGGACGGCGAGGACATCGATCTCACCGGCCCGGCCGAGCTGACCTTCACCGGCGACCTGCCGGAGCTTCCCGTCTGAACCCCATTTGACAATGCCGCCGCGGCGCGGTATAATAAGAAAAACTACAATTATAAAGGAGCGACCCACCATGAATGAGATCTTCCGTTTCCATCACGAGGACGGCGAGCATACGCATCCGCACGAGCACGGCCATTCCCACAGCCACGAGGGCTGTGACCCGCACGACTGTGCCGCCTGCGGCTCCTGCGACCCTATGCAGGAGACCGTTGCCCTGCTGCAGTATATGGTCAACCACAACGCCGCCCACGCCAATGAGCTGGCGCAGCTTGGCCAGAAGCTCACGGAGCTTGGCAACCGTGAGGCGGGCGAGCAGGTGCTCACCGCTGTCTCCGAGTTTGAAAAGGGCAATCTGCGCCTGTCCACCGTGCTCGCTTCTCTGAAATAAAGGAGGGACTGCATATGTGCCTGTCCACTGTCTACAAAAACACCGTCACGCCCGAGACCGTCGCCATGAAGAACGTCATGAAGATCGAGTGTCAGGGCGATATGGTCATCCTGACCGACCTGATGGAGCGCCAGATGGCCATCCACGGCGAGCTGGTGATGGCGAACCTCGTCGAGGGCGTCGCCGTCGTGCGTGAGGCCGCCTGATCGATCATTTTCGCGCAGAAACATTCAAAAATCGCTTCGGCCTATTTCCGACCGAAGCGATTTTTTTGCGGCGCGCCCCTCAGGACCGAAAGATCCCGAGCGGCGGGGCCGCGAACGTGAACAGGACGAGCGCCGCGCCATAGAGCATGACGGCCAGCAGCGAAACGCCCGTCAGCCTGCGGGCAGTCCCGCTGCGGCTGAGCCGCGCGGCAAGCAGGAAGCCGCCCGCCATGGTCAGGACATACAGCGTCAGGTCGACGGCAAGCCCCTGCACGCCGAGCGCACGCAGGCCGTAATAGAGCGCCAGCAGGAAGACCGGCTGCAGCACGATGGCCGGGAAAAAGCCTGCCCAGACGGCAATGCGCCGCGGCCCGCGCGCCAGCACGAGCGCCGCGGCAAGCATGGGCCAGTACAGCAGCTTCAGGTGCTCCCAGACGCTCTCGTTCACCGGTGAAATGAGGGCGAACAGCGGATTCGGCAGCGCCTGCCACAGGAAATGCAGCCCCGCGCCCGCCAGGATCGCGCCGAGCGCCGTCAGGAGCCAATGTCGTTTCATTTCATCCCCTCCCCTGCCAGTCTATGCCGCGTTCCTTGTGATTCTGCACAAAATATTGTCCTGTTTTTCTACTTCGTTTTTGCGACATTCACGTTTTCTTAACAGAAATCGCCGGGTAAATATGATATAATGAGGATGTCAAGACGCGTGCGCCTGCGCGCGGAAAACTGTTTCAAAGAAGGAGATGCCTTTTGAATCTGCTGTTCTTTCTGACCCCGAAGGCGACCTGCTGCTATCTCTATGCCGACTACACGCTCCGGCAGGCCATGGAGCGCATGGAGCACTCCGGCTACTCGGCCCTGCCGATCCTGACCCGTGAGGGTACTTATTGCGGCACGCTGACCGAGGGCGACCTGCTCTGGGCAACGAAGAAGCTCTGCTGTATGGACTTCCGCGATACGGAGGAGCACAGCATCATGGAGATCGCCCACCGGCGCGACAATCTGCCGGTCTCCGTCTCCACGGATATGCAGGACCTGCTCGTAAAGGCAACGGATCAGAACTTTGTCCCCGTCGTGGACGACAAGGGGGACTTTATCGGGATCGTCACCCGCCGCGCCATCATGCGCTATTTTCTGGAGCAGATGCGCGTCCCCGTCGGCGCAGCCGCGGAAAATTGAATTCCATAATAAAACCATAACAAAAACGTCCTGCACGGCTGCGCCGTGCAGGACGTTTTTCTTGTCAGGCCGTCGAGAATTCCGTCCAGCCGAAGGTTTCGGAGGGAAGGATAGTGTGAAAGACTAACTATTAAAAGTCAAGCCCGAAATGCGGAGGAGCGGCAAAAA
>OJRB01001546.1_pt1 | contig 10915 bp, 8 predicted proteins | sample 1599061 | NCBI WGS metagenome assembly OJRB01 (sample SAMN03922522, study PRJEB24848) | human gut metagenome | isolation source: stool sample | host: Homo sapiens | place: Germany | collected 2010-02 | reverse complement strand
GATCAGCCTCGGTCTCGTGGGCTCGGAGATGTGTATAAGAGACAGGGCATGAAATTCTACAGCGAGCTCTCGCCCGAGACGAAGGAGTTCTTCGAAACGATGCTGCGCGACGAGCTGCTCGACGTGCTCTCGACCGAGGGCAAGCAGGCGGGCGGCTACTGCACGAGCATCATGGACTATGAGGTTCCCTTCATCTTCGCCAACTTCAACGGCACGCAGCACGACGTCGAGGTCGTGACGCACGAGGCCGGTCACGCCTTCGAGGCCTGGACGAATCGCAAGCGCATCCCCATCGACTACATCTGGCCGAGCATGGAGGCCTGCGAGGTCCACTCGATGTCTATGGAATTCTTCGCCGAGCCATGGGCAGACGGCTTTTTTGGTCCCGACGCGAAGAAGTTCCTCTACAGCCACCTCTCCGGCGCGCTGACGTTCATCCCCTACGGCACGATGGTCGACCACTTCCAGCACATCGTGTATGAAAAGCCCGAAATGACGCCCGCCGAGCGCCACGCCGCGTGGAAGGAGCTGCTCGGCGTCTATATGCCGTGGATGAAGCTCGACGGCGAGATCCCGTTCTACTCTGAGGGCATGGGCTGGCAGCGCCAGCACCACATCTATTCGAGCCCCTTCTATTATATTGACTACTGCCTTGCTCAGACCGTGGCACTCGAATTCTGGGCGATGATCCGCAAGGACGTGGGGAACGCCTGGCAGCACTACATGGCCTACACCGTGCAGGGCGGCAGCCGGACGTTCACCGATCTTCTCAAAAACGCCGGCCTTGAGAGTCCGTTTGACGAAGCGTGCCTTCGCGGCGTGTGCGCCGAGGCGGAGAAGGCCCTCGCGGACTTTGACCTCACGGGCATCGAATAATGGGCGAACAGCACAAAAAGCACAACCGCCGCGAGCACCTGAACGACTTTCATCTGAACATCGCGGGCGAATATGTTTACGACGGGGCACTCTACGCCTGCCAAAGCGATGATGCAAAGCAGCGCAGATCTAAGCGCGCCGTGTGTGGAATGGCAGCCATTCTGACCGTTGCGGTCGCCGCGGGCGGGTGCATTCCCGCGCCGGGGATGCAGAACTGTTTTTACGTTCTGCTCCCCTACCTCGGCGAGTTTCTGGGCGCGGCGAGCGTCATCTGGGCGCTTGCAAAGCTCGGCATGGATTGGGGCACGGTGCGCGAGTACAACTACAAAAAAAGCGTGGCCGTTCTGCCCGTGCGAACGGCGGTCACGGCGGTCTTTTCGGGCCTTGGCATCGTGTGCGAATTGATCTTCTTTTTCGTCAATGACCACGCAGGACAGACGTTTTTCGCGCTGCTCTATGTCCTGCTAAAGCTGACAGCCCTACTGAGCGCCCTTGTTCTGCGCGCCGAAATTATGCAGGCAGAATGGGACAAATTGCCTAAAAAAGATAATTCCTAAGATTTTACTCTGTACAATGTGCATCTTTTTATGCTATAATCAAAAAAATTCTACGCGCTGTTTTTCGGCGCACAGATGTCCATAGGAGGCGCACTCCCCCTTTCCGCGCGTGTATACGCGCGGACACCTTACTTTGTGCTGCACGGGGCGACCCGTTTTAGCAAAAATTTATAAAGGAGTAGATTCAATGAAAAGAACACTTGCACTGATCCTTTCTCTGGTCATGTGTCTTGGTCTTCTGGCCGGCTGCGGCGACAAGAAGACGGACGACGGCCAGACCGACGGCAAGACGCTTGTTGTCGGCACGCAGAACTTCGACGGTAAGTTCTCCCCCTTCTTCTATACCAATGACTATGAAAACCAGGTCATGGGTATGGTCTTCGACGGTCTGTTTCTCGTCGACCGCGAGGGCTCTGTCGTCCTCAAGGGCATTGAGGGCGACGTCCGTCCCTACAACGGCACCGACTATACTTACAAGGGCATTGCCGACTGCGACATCGTTGAAAACAGCGACGGCACGGTCGACTACAACATCACCCTGAAAGAGGGCGTCAAGTTCTCCGACGGTGAGGAAATGACCATCGACGATGTCATCTTCTCTTACTATGTCCTGCTTGACCCCGCTTATGACGGCGTTTCCACGCTGTACTCCCTGCCCATCAAGGGTCTGGAAGCCTATCGCAGCGGTATGGACACTGTGCAGAACCTGATCCTCGCCGCCGGTCCTGACGCCTACGCCGCCAACGACTTCTACACCGAAGAGCAGTACAACGCTTACTGGACCGCCTTCAACGCCGCCGGCGTGAAGTTCGCCCAGGAGATCCTTGACTACGTGGTCGCCTCCGGTTCCGCTACCGCTGATGACTCCGTCGCCGCGCAGGCTGGCAACTGGGGCTTCGATCTCGCCGATGACGCGACCGTCGAAGACTTCTGGGCTGCCATCGTTGCTAAGTACGGCTACGACATCTCCGATGACGGTATCAACGCCGAGACCGCCGGCACCAGCATCTCCTCCTTCCTCGAGGCCGAGCTGGGCGACGCCTACAACGACTATACCGTCGCCGTCCAGACCGGCGAGTCCGCTCCCAACGTTGCCGGTATCGTCAAGACCGGTGACTACTCCATGACCGTCACCCTCACCGAGGTCAACGCCACCGCCATCTATCAGCTCCCCGTCACCGTGTGCCCCATGCACTACTATGGCGAGACTGACAAGTATGACTACGACAACAACATGTTCGGCTTTGTCAAGGGCGATCTGTCCCACGTCAAGTCCGTGACCTCCACGCCTATCGGCTCCGGCCCGTACACCTTCGAGGGCTGGTCCAACGGCGCCGTCACCCTGCAGAAGAACCCGACCTACTGGAAGGGCGAGCCCAAGATCGACACTGTCATCTGGCGCGAGATGCAGGACGAAGATAAGATCCCCGGCGTTGTCTCCGGCACGATCGACGTAACTGACCCCTCCTACTCCAAGGAAGCTGCCGAGCAGATCAAGGAAGCCAACTCTAACGGCGAGATCTCCGGCGATACCATCCAGACCGACCTCGTCGCCAACCTCGGCTACGGCTATGTCGGCTTCAACGCCAACCGCGTGAAGATTGGCGACGGCAACGGCGGTGATGAGGCCTCCAAGGATCTGCGTAAGGCCATCGCCACGGTTATCGCCGTTTACCGCGATGTCGCTGTCGACTCCTACTACGGTGAGTTCGCCAACGTCATTAACTACCCCATCTCCGACACCTCCTGGGCCGCTCCGCGCGTTACCGATGAGGGCTACAAGGTCGCCTTCTCCGTTGACGTCAACGGCAACGACATCTATACCGAAGGCATGAGCGCCGACGACAAGTACGCCGCCGCCAAGCAGGCCGCTCTCGGCTACTTCGAGGCTGCCGGCTACACCGTCGCTGACGGCAAGATCACCGCTGCTCCCGCCGGCGGCCGCATGGACGCTGAAGTCATGGTTGGCGGCAGCGGCAAGGGCGACCACCCCTCCTTCATGGCTCTGACCCTCGCGTCCGACGCTCTCAAGGAGATCGGCTTCAACCTGATCGTCTCCGATATGTCCAACTTCGCCGAGATGACCAACGCGATCAACGCCGGTACTGCCGACATGTTCGCCATGGCATGGCAGGCCACGCCCGACCCGGATATGTTCCAGATCTATCACAGCCAGGGCGGCTCCAACGAGAAGTCCTACTGGATCAAGGATGCCGACCTCGACGAGCTCATCATGATGGCGCGTCAGTCCACCGACCAGACCTACCGCAAGACCCTGTATAAGCAGTGCCTTGACATCGTAGCCGACTGGGCGGTCGAGATCCCCATCTATCAGCGCCAGAACTGCGTGATCTTCTCCGCAAAGCGTGTCAACCTCGACACCGTGACGCCTGATATCACGACCTACTGGACCTGGTACAACGACATCGAGCTGCTCGACCTGCAGTAAGCTCCGTCGCTGCACAAAAACGTTACTTAGGCGCATGGCTACCCTGCGGCTTCTGCCGCGGGGTAGCCTGCCTCAGGCACATCTGCCTATGATCCAAATGCCCCGGTGCATCGGAGCATTTGGCTGATATGCAGAGAGAGACATATCAAACCCGAAACGGCGACAAGACCCCGGGCGCGGGGCGGCCGTTATCAAAAAACGGAGGGATTCTATGCGCAAATATCTGGTAAAACGCCTGCTGCTGTCGGTGGTGATCCTCTTTTTTGTGACATTCATCATCTACCTGCTTATGCGCTGCATGCCCAGCTCCTACGTGGAGAATATGGCGCGGCAGCTCTCGCAGGCTCCCGGCTCCAAGCCCTATGAGGAGTGGCTGGCACAGCTCAACGCACAATACGGTCTGGACCTGGGCCTCATCCCCGGCTTTTTCGTCCAGCTCAAGAACCTGTGCACCGGCAACTTCGGCGACAGCTGGAAGTATACCGTGCCCGTCATCCAGAAGTTCAACGAGGTCATCTGGGTCTCGTTCATCATGGGCGCTATCTCGCTCGTGTTCGAGCTTCTCATCGCGGTGCCGCTCGGCATCGTGGCCGCCACCAAGCAGTACAGCGTGACCGACTACACCGTCACGACGGTCGCACTGCTGGGTATGTCGCTGCCGACGTTCTTCTTCGCGACGCTCTTAAAGCTCATCTTCTCGGTCAAACTCGGCTGGTTCGACCTTGTCGGCCTCACAGGACGTGACTTCAACTCCCTCAGCCAGTTTGGTCAGATCCTCGATATGGCAAAGCATCTGGTGCTGCCCATCGTGACGCTGGTGTTCATTTCCATCGGCCCGTGGATGCGCTATGTGCGCACGAACATGCTCGAGGTGCTCAACGCCGACTACATCCGCACCGCCCGCGCCAAGGGCCTTTCCGAGCATAAGGTCATCTATCACCATGCCTTCCGCAACACGCTTATTCCGCTCGTGACATTCATCGGCGGCTCGCTGCCCGGCCTTTTTGCCGGCGCGCTCATCACAGAGACGCTGTTCGCCATCCCCGGCATCGGCTTCATCTCGTACAATGCGATGGTCGCGGGCGATATCCCCTTCTCCATGTTCTACATGACGTTCCTGGCGATCCTGACCCTGCTGGGCAACCTGATCTCCGACATCCTGTACGCGGTGGTCGACCCCCGCGTGCGCATCGCGTAAGAAAGGAGGCGCTAATCCATGTCTGAAGAAAAGAAGATCAACGATCAGCAGGAGAGCGGCTCCCCCGAGCAGCTTTCCCTCAACGACGACCGCCGCGTCAAGGTCCTTTCCCCGGGCACGCTGGTCGCCAAGCGTTTTTTCCGCAACCGCCTCGCGGTCGTGGGTCTGACGATCCTCGCCGTGATGTTCGTTTTCTCCTTCATCGGCGGCCTCATCAGCCCCTACGGGCAGGACGAGGTCTTCTACCGTGACGATATCCAGCTCAAGGAATACGCCGCCATGAGCAAGAACACCGAGTACCGCTATCTCGTGGCCGACGGCCAGGAGTTCGGCACGATCCTCCAGGCGCAGCTCACGCTGCACATGGGCAAGGACGACAGCTTCTCCTACAAGGGCGTCACCTACGACGTGACCGAGGAGGGCGACTCGCTTTACTCCGTCTCGAGCGGCGGCAGACTCCTTGCCATCGCCTATAAGGACATCATCAGCGCCAACGACCCCAGCCAGAAGTTCGGCTTCAACTTCAGCTTCAACGCCCTCAAGGCGCACGCCAACGGCGAAGCGGAGTTTACGGCCAACGGCAAGACCTATACGCTTGATGAAGACAGCGTCATGCTGAATGGCGAGGAGATCGCCTACATCAGCCGCTTTGTCATCCAGTCCAAGGTCAGCGGCACGGTCATCACCAAGGACTTCAAAGAGCGCGTGCAGCAGGCCGTCGAAAACGGTGAGACCAAGTACACCTATGTGAACGACGCCGGTCAGGAGCGCGAGATCAAGCTTGAATACAATCCCGCCAAGTACCAGTGGTCGATCAAGGAGGGCACGTCCACCCACGTGTTCGACGCCTATTCCTTCCCCAACTCCGCGCACTGGCTCGGTACGGATAAAAACGGTATGGATATGCTCACCCGCCTGATGTACGGCGGCCGCGTGTCGCTGATGATCGGCTTCATCGTCGTCATCATCTCCGCGGCGCTCGGCGTGGTGCTCGGCGGCGTCTCCGGCTACTTCGGCGGCTGGGTCGATAACCTCATCATGCGTATCGTCGATATCTTCTACTGCATCCCCTCCACCCCGCTCATCATCATTCTGGGCGCGGCGATGGACGGCATGCGCGTCGACCCGCAGATCCGAATGCTCTACTTAATGTTGATCTTGGGCTTCCTCGGCTGGCCGGGTATCGCCCGTCTCGTCCGCGGCCAGATCCTCTCTCTGCGCGAGCAGGAGTTTATGACCGCGACGGAGGCCTGCGGCATCAGCGTTTCGCGCCGCATCTTCCGCCACCTGATCCCCAACGTCATCCCGCAGCTCATCGTCAACTGCACGATGAGCCTCGGCGCCACCATCATCACCGAGGCAACGCTCAGCTTCCTCGGCCTCGGCGTCAAGTTCCCGTTCGCCTCCTGGGGCAACATCATGAACGACGTTTCCAACTCTTACGTCCTCACGAGCTACTGGTTCATCTGGATCCCCGCCGGCATCTGCCTGATGCTGACGGTCCTCGGCTTCAACTTCGTCGGCGACGGTCTGCGCGACGCGTTCGACCCGAAGATGAAGCGCTGAGAAAGGAGGGAATTTGAATGGCTAAGAAGCATAATGACGGCTATCTTTCCGCAAAGGAATCCCGCCGCATTTCCAAAGAAAACCGCAAGATCACAAATGCGCTCGAAAAGAAGCGCAAGCGCAAGAACGTTCCCGAATCCGAGTATCTGACCGAGATGCACGACCCCAACAACGCGGTCGAATTCGACAATCTGCACACCTACTTTTTCACCGACACGGGCGTTGTCAAGTCGGTCGACGGCGTCACGTTCTCCGTGCCCATCGGCAAGACTGTCGGCGTCGTCGGCGAGTCCGGCTGCGGCAAATCGGTCACGAGTTTGTCGCTCATGCAGCTTTTGCAGCGCCCGCAGGGTCAGGTCGTGGAGGGCGAAATTCGCCTAAACCTCGGCAGCAAGGCCTACGACGTCACAAAGGCGCCTGACAGCGTCATGCAGCACTTACGCGGCAACTATATCTCCATGATCTTCCAGGAGCCGATGACCGCGCTGAACCCCGTGTTCCGCATCGGCGACCAGGTCGACGAGGTGCTGGCCCTGCACAACGAAAAGGGCCACGACGAAGCGCAGATCAAGGCGCGCACCATTGAACTCCTTGAAATGGTCGGCATCGCCAACAGCGAGGGCGTTTACAAGATGTTCCCGCACGAGCTCTCCGGCGGTATGCGCCAGCGCGTCATGATCGCCATGGCGCTTGCGTGCAGCCCGAAGCTCATCATCGCCGACGAGCCCACCACGGCGCTCGACGTGACGATCCAGGCGCAGATCCTCGACCTTCTGCGCAATCTGAAGGATCAGATCAATTCCTCGATCATGTTCATCACGCACGACCTCGGCGTCATCGCCGAAATGGCGGACTATGTGGTCGTCATGTACGCTGGCCGCATCGTCGAGCAAGGCACGGCGGAGGAGATCTTCTCCCATCCCGCGCACCCCTACACCATCGGCCTCATGGCCTCCAAGCCGGTCGTGGGCCGTCAGGTCGAAAAGCTCTACTCCATCCCCGGCAAGGTGCCGAACCCCATCAACATGCCGAACTACTGCTATTTCAAGGACCGCTGCGAAATGTGCGTGAACGGCTGCGAGGGCGACTACCCGTGCGAGGTGAGCATCTCGCCGACGCACAAGGTGAGCTGCTACCGCTACTACGATGGCAAGCGTCCCGACCTTGAGGAGGTCGTGAAGGAAGAGCTGGCCGAGGGCAAGGAAAACGGAAAGGAGGGTGAATAAGATGCCGTTTTGGAAAGCCGGTAAGAACGACGATCAGGTCCTCGATGAACTGAAGGAAACGCAGAAGCAGAATGCCGATGAATTTGTCAAGAAGCAGGAGCACGCCGATGAGGCGCAGAAGTCCTCACTCATCATCGACAACAATTTCACCCCCGTGGAATATGACCCGCAGTACATTCTGCAGGTCAATCACCTCAAGAAATACTTCCCGATCAAGGGCGGTATGGTGTCGAAGACGGTCGGCTATGTCAAGGCCGTCGACGGCGTCACGTTCAATTTAAAGCGCGGCACGACGATGGGCCTTGTCGGTGAGTCCGGCTGCGGCAAGACGACCACGGGCCGTACGATCCTGCGCCTGTATGACTCCAAGTCCGGCGGTCAGGTGCTCTTCAACGGACAGGAGGTCTATGACCTCTCCCACAAGGAGCTGCGCGCCCTGCGCACGAAGATGCAGATCATCTTCCAGGACCCGTTCTCCTCGCTTTCTCCGCGTATGCCGGTCGGCGAGATCATCGGCGAAGCCGTGCGCGAGCACAACCTCGTCCCGAAGGCGGAATTCGACGATTATATCGACCAGGTCATGGACAACTGCGGCTTGCAGCCCTTCCACAAGGACCGCTACCCGCACGAATTCTCCGGCGGTCAGCGCCAGCGTATCTGCATCGCGCGTGCGCTCGCGCTCAACCCCGAGTTCATCGTCTGCGACGAGCCGGTCTCCGCGCTGGACGTGTCCATCCAGGCGCAGATCATCAACCTGCTGAACGAATTGCAGGATAAATACAAGCTGACGTACCTCTTCATCAGCCACGACCTCTCCGTTGTCGAGCACATCTCCGACACCGTCGGCGTCATGTACCTCGGCAACCTTGTGGAGTACGGCGCGAAGGAAGATATCTTCCGCAACCCGCTCCACCCCTACACGAAGGCGCTCTTCTCCGCCATCCCCATCCCCGACCCGAAGGTGAAGATGAACCGCATCGTGCTCGAGGGCTCCATCCCCTCCCCTGCCAATCCGCCCAAGGGCTGCAAATTCCACACCCGCTGTGCCAACTGCATGGCCTGCTGCAAGGAGGAAGCACCCGTCCAGCGCGAGATCGAGCCGGGCCACTTCGTGTGCTGCCACCTGTACGATAAGTGATGAAGAAGGACGACTTCTACGAGGAGGACGACGGCCGCACGATCGCCGACATGAGCGGCATCGAACGCCAGCCGACCTTTCTCCCACACTTTCCCCGCAAGCGCAGCGACTTTTCCGCGCCCGACGCGCCCCGTGCGAACGACCGCCCGTGGGAAAGCGCTGCCGGTGAGCTGACGCGCGAGGAGCGCAATGCCGCCATCCGCGGCGCGCTCAAGGCGGGACTGCTGATCGCAGGTGTGTATATCCTCGCCGCTGCGGCGCTAATCGTCGCGATGCAGCTGCTCTGGTCTTAAATATGGAAAAAGGAAGACTCTTTCGAGTCTTCCTTTTTTATTTTTCTGCACGGCAACGACAAATAGCTCTCTTTTCTTCGGATTTCAGATTGTTTTCATCTTTATTCTATGATATACTAGGTAAATTGTATGTCGTAAAAAAGAGAGGAGATTCTTCATGGATCATAAAAGAGGTTCCTTTTCCGGCAAAATTGGCTTTGTCCTTTCGGCTGCGGGCGCGTCCGTCGGCCTCGGAAACATCTGGCGCTTTCCTTATCTGGCCGCCAAATACGGCGGCGCTATTTTCCTGCTGGTATACATCATTCTGGCGATGACCTTCGGCTACACGATGATCATTGCGGAGACTTCGATCGGCCGCATGACCGGCAAGAGCCCTGTCGGCGCTTACAAGTCCTTCAGCGATAAGCCTGCGCTGCGCATGGGCGGCTGGATCAACGCCATCATACCGATTCTGATCGTCCCCTACTACTCCGTCATCGGCGGCTGGGTCATCAAATATCTGGCGGAATACCTGATGGGCAAGGCGCACCTCGTCGCGGAGGACGGCTATTTCTCGTCCTTCATCTCCAACGGCGTGTCCTCGGAGCTTTGCTTCCTCGTCTTCACGGCCATGACGCTGGCGATCATCTTCGCGGGTGTGGAAAACGGCATCGAGCGCGTCTCCAAGATCATGATGCCCATTCTCGTGGTGCTGTCGCTGATCATCGCCGTGTATTCCGTGACCCGCCCCGGTGCGCTGGAGGGCGTCAAGTACTTCCTTGTGCCCAATCTTGACAACTTCTCCTGGATGACGGTCGTCTCCGCCATGGGGCAGATGTTTTATTCCCTGTCCATCGCCATGGGCATTCTCATCACGTTCGGTTCCTACATGAAAAAGGACGTCCCGATCGAAAGCTCCACCCGCAATGTCGAGGTCTTCGACACGGCCATCGCCATCATGGCGGGCCTGATGATCATCCCCGCGGTGTTCGCCTTCTCCGGCGGCGATCCCAGCGCGCTGAAGGCCGGCCCCTCGCTGATGTTCATCACCATCCCGAAGGTTTTCGATTCCATGGGCTTCGGCACGGTGATCGGCATTGCATTCTTCCTGTTAGTGCTGTTCGCCGCGCTGACGAGCTCCATCGCGCTGACGGAAAGCGCCGTCTCTACCTTACAGGATGAGCTGCACTGGAGCCGCAGAAAGGCCACGAGCATCATGGGCGTCTCTATGGTTCTCCTCGGAAGCCTCTCCAGCCTGGGCTATGGCCCGCTGGCAAATGTCACCGTGATCGGCATGCAGTTTTTGGACTTCTTCGATTTCCTGACCAACTCCGTGATGATGCCCATCGCGGCCATCGCAAGCTGCATCCTCGTCTCCCGCGTCATCGGCGTCGACCGCATCGCGGACGAGGTCACGCTGAACGGCGCGCCCTTCCGCAGAAGAAAGGTCTTCAACGCCATGATCCGCTTCCTGTGCCCGTTCTTCGCGGCGATCATTTTGATCAGCTCGATCGCCAGCGCGTTCGGCTGGATCTCGATGTAAATAGTCGCGCTCACCGAGCGCGGCACGAGTCAAAGGGGGCTATTCTCTTTTGTCAAAGAGAATAGCCCCCTTTCAATCCCCCAAGAGAAA
>OJRB01001537.1_pt1 | contig 10957 bp, 8 predicted proteins | sample 1599061 | NCBI WGS metagenome assembly OJRB01 (sample SAMN03922522, study PRJEB24848) | human gut metagenome | isolation source: stool sample | host: Homo sapiens | place: Germany | collected 2010-02 | reverse complement strand
ATGTGTATAAGAGACAGGATATGGAGATTTTGACATCTGTTATCAGGAACCGATCGTAAGAATGTTAAATTGTGCAAAGACGATCGGGCTGACTTTGACAGACAGTTTTATGATGACACCAACAAAGTCGGTAACAGCAGTGATTGGAATCAGTACGCAGAAAGACAGATGTCCAATCTCAGGATGTGAGGTCTGTACGAAAAAAGACTGTGAATACCGACGATAAGCAAGAGATAAGATAGGAAGGATTGATACAAGAAGATGATACGAGAACGCCTGGGAAAAGAGTTATTATATTTTGACGGCGGAATGGGAACCCTGCTTCAGGCAAAGGGACTTCAGCCGGGAGAACTTCCGGAGACATGGAATGTTACACATGCAGATGAAATCAAAAACATTCACAAACAATATATTTCAGCAGGAAGTGATATTGTACTTGCGAATACATTTGGAGCGAATGCATTGAAATTCCATTGCGATGATTTTCCATTGGAAGAAATTATCCGTCTTGCAATCAGACATGTGAAGGATGCGGCTGAAGAGGCAAGTGGTGGAAGAAGAATCTACACAGCACTGGATGTCGGACCGACAGGAAAGCTTTTAAAACCAATGGGGGATCTGGATTTCGAGACAGCATATGAGACATTCAAAGAAGTTATGATCCTCGGAGAGAAAGCCGGTGCGGATCTGATCCATATTGAGACCATGAGTGACACTTATGAACTGAAGGCAGCAGTGCTTGCAGCGAAAGAGAATACATCCCTTCCGGTTTTCGCTACGACGATTTTTGATGAACGTGGAAAGCTTCTGACCGGAGCAGATGTTCCGTCTGTTGTGGCAATGCTTGAAGGATTAAGGATCGATGCCCTTGGAATCAACTGTGGAATGGGACCGGAGCAGATGCTGCCGATCCTGGAGCAGATCATGAAGTACTCCTCTGTGCCTGTGATCGTTAAACCGAATGCAGGTCTTCCTAAGCAGAAAGACGGAGAAACTTATTACGATGTTTCTCCGGAAGAATTTGCTTCTGTTATGCGTCATGTTGTTGATCTTGGGGCAGTTGTGATCGGGGGATGCTGCGGAACAACTCCTGCACATATTGCAGAGATGGTGAAGCAGTGTAAAGACATTCCGGTGAAGCCGATTGAGAAGAAAAGTTATACTGTAGTATCTTCTTATGGACAGAGTGTGTTCCTTGGAACCGGATCAAAGATTATTGGCGAGCGTATTAATCCAACCGGAAAGAAACGCTTTAAACAGGCGCTTAAGGAACATGATCTTGATTATATTTTAAAAGAAGGAATTGCACAGCAGGATAACGGTGCACATATTCTGGATGTTAACGTAGGACTTCCGGATATTGATGAGCCGACATTGATGAAGGAAGTTGTTCAGGAACTTCAGAGTGTGACGAATCTTCCGCTTCAGATTGATACGGTTGATACGGTTGCGATGGAGAATGCACTTCGCATTTACAATGGTAAGGCGATGGTCAATTCAGTCAGTGGAAAGCAGGAGTCAATGGATGCAGTATTCCCACTGATCCGGAAGTATGGCGGTGTTGTGATCGGCCTGGCACTTGATGAAGACGGAATCCCGGCAACAGCCGAGGGACGTGTACAGATTGCGAAGAAGATTATCGCAGAGGCAGCAAAATACGGTATCGAGAAGAAAGATATTGTAATTGATGCCCTGGCAATGACGATCAGTTCAGAACCGGAAGGAGCAAAGGTGACACTTGAGACACTTCGCAGACTTCGTGACGAAGTTGGTGTGTGTACTGTGCTTGGTGTATCAAATATTTCTTTCGGTCTCCCAAGCAGACCGATTGTAAACTCCATCTTTTATACGATGGCAATGCAGAATGGTCTGAGCGTTGGAATTATCAATCCGAACTCGGAGGATATGATGAAGGCATGGTATGCATACCATGCGTTAATGAATCTGGACAGCAACTGTGAGAATTATATTAATAAATATGCACAGCAGCCGGGAACAGCTCCGGTTTCCGCAACAGGTTCAGCTCACAAGATGACACTGAAAAGTGCAATTGAGAGAGGGCTTCGTGAAGAGGCGAACAGCATTACATCTGAGATGATTCAGGAGAAAGATGGTCTGGAGATCATTAACGAAGAGCTGATCCCGGCACTGAATACGGTAGGTGAAGGATTTGAGAAGGGAACAGTCTTTTTGCCTCAGCTACTGATGAGTGCTGAAGCGGCCAAGACAGCATTTGCGGTGCTTAAAGAGAAAATGGATAGCAGCGGAGAAGTTCAGGAGAAGAAAGGAAAGATCATTCTTGCTACAGTAAAAGGGGATATCCATGATATCGGTAAAAATATCGTGAAGGTTCTGCTTGAAAACTATAGCTTTGATGTGATCGATCTTGGAAAGGATGTTCCGCCGGAGACAATTGTTGATACAGTACTTGAACAAGATATTCATCTGGTAGGATTAAGTGCTTTGATGACAACAACTGTCGTAAGTATGGAAGAGACGATCAGACAGCTTAGAGAGAAAGCTCCGCATTGTCTTGTGATGGTAGGAGGCGCTGTACTGAATCAGGACTACGCAGATATGATAGGAGCTGATTTCTATGGTAAAGATGCCATGCAGTCGGTTCATTATGCACAGAGAGTTTTTGGAACTGAAGAATAGGAGGAGATCAAAAATGAGAGGATTACAAACACCGGTTCGTGCAATCCGAAGACAGGTATTTACAGAAGTTGCCAAGCTTGGATTTAAAGCAAATGCAGAGACATTGGTAGCAGATATGGAAGCAATTCCATATGAAATCGTAGGAGAAGATTCAGAAGTAAAATACCGTGAGAGTATTTATCGTGCAAGAGCAGTCGTAAGAGAAAGACTTCGTCTTGCGATGGGACTTTCCCTTCGTCCGGAGAATAAGCCGGTCCATTTGACAGCGGGAGTTGAGGCCAGTAATATTTCTGAAAAATATTATGAGCCGCCGCTGATGCAGGTGATTCCGTCTGGATGCGAGAGCTGTGAGGAGAATAAATACGAGGTCAGCAATGTATGCAAGGGCTGCCTTGCACATCCTTGTCAGGAAGTCTGTCCGAGGGGCGCTATTTCCATGGTGAATGGAAAATCCTTTATCGATCAGGATAAATGTATCAAGTGTGGAAAGTGCAAGTCTGTCTGTCCATACGATGCGATTGCCAAGAAGGAGCGTCCTTGCAAGAAAGCTTGTGGAGTGAATGCGATCACATCGGATAAATTAGGACGTGCTTATATTGATGCTGACAAATGTGTTTCCTGCGGAATGTGTATGGTAAGCTGCCCGTTTGGTGCGATCTCTGACAAGTCTCAGATCTTCCAGCTGGCTCGTGCACTTTCAGAAGGAGAAGAGATTGTGGCTGAGGTAGCACCGGCATTTGTTGGTCAGTTTGGACCGAATATTAATGTAAGAAATTTCAAAGCAGCTCTTGAAGAACTCGGATTTTCGGAGACATATGAGGTTGCTCTTGGAGCGGATATCGGAGCAATTGCGGAAGCACATCATTATGTGAATAAAGTGACAACCGGAGAACTTCCATTTCTTCTGACATCCTGTTGTCCATCCTGGGCAATGCTTGCGAAGAAGTTCTTCCCGGATCTGATCGATCAGATCTCACAGGAACTGACTCCGATGGTTGCAACAGCACGAACAATCAAACAGGAACATCCGAATGCGAAGGTTGTATTTATCGGACCTTGTGCAGCGAAGAAGCTGGAAGCTTCCAGACGTACTGTGAGAAGTGATGTGGATTTCGTTGTTACATTTGAAGAATTGCAGGCAATGTTTGATGCGAAGGGAATTGATCTGACAGCTTATGAGGCAGAGTCTTCTTTCCATGATGCGACAGGAGCCGGACGTGGATACGCCTGTGCAGGAGGAGTTGCAAAGGCAATCGAAGAATGTATTAACGAGTATTACCCTGGAACGCAGGTTAATATTGAGCATGCGGAAGGTCTGGCAGAATGTAAGAAGATCCTGACACTTGCCAAAGCCGGAAGAATGAACGGATGTCTGATCGAGGGTATGGGATGTCCTGGCGGATGTATTGCAGGAGCTGGAACGAATATTCCAATCCCGACTGCGAAGAAGGATGTCGCAGCTTATGTCAAAAACTCAAGCAGAGCACTTCCACCGAAAGAACTGGAAGAAATTGAATTAAAATAAGTAAATATAAGGACAATAACCAGCCTCCGCTTTACAAACGGAGGCTGTTGTGGTATATTACAAACTAGGCTTTTTATGAGCGAAAGAGGAGGATGGATGTATGCAGCCATACGGAGTAAACCAATTAAGAAAAATGTTTTTGGAGTTCTTTGAGAGCAAGGGACATCTTGCAATGAAGAGTTTTTCACTGGTGCCTCATAATGATAAGAGTCTGCTTCTTATCAATTCTGGTATGGCACCGCTTAAACCATATTTTACAGGACAGGAGGTTCCGCCAAGACGTCGTGTGACTACATGTCAGAAGTGCGTCAGAACAGGTGATATCGAGAATGTAGGTAAGACAGCAAGACATGGTACATTCTTCGAGATGCTCGGTAACTTCTCATTTGGTGATTATTTCAAGGATGAAGCTATTCACTGGTCATGGGAGTTCTTAACAGAGGTGCTCGGTCTTGAGAAGGACAGGCTTTATCCTTCCATCTACGGTGAGGATGATGAGGCATTTGATATCTGGACTAAGGAAGTAGGAGTGCCAGCAGATCGTATTACACGTTTCTACAGAGATCCAAAGACCGGTGAGTGTGACAACTTCTGGGAGCATGGCGCAGGTCCTTGCGGTCCTTGCTCTGAGATTTACTACGACCGCGGTGAGAAGTACGGCTGTGGCAAGCCTGATTGTAAGGTAGGCTGTGACTGTGACCGTTTCATGGAGGTGTGGAACAATGTATTCACACAGTTTAACGGTGACGGACACGGTGGATACACTGAGCTTGAGCACAAGAACATTGATACAGGTATGGGACTTGAGCGTCTTGCTGTTGTAATGCAGGATGTTGATTCGGTATTCGATATTGATACAATGAAGGCTATCCGTGACAAGGTCTGCGAGCTTTCAGGCAAGAAATATCATGTCGATGAGATGGACGATGTTTCTATCCGTCTTATCACAGACCATATCCGTTCGTCTACATTCCTTATTTCTGACGGAGTTATGCCATCTAACGAGGGCAGGGGCTATGTGCTTCGCCGTATCATCAGACGTGCCGCTATGCATGGACGTACACTTGGCATACAGGGAGCATTCCTTGGCAAAATCGCGCAGGTTGTCATTGATGAGAGTAAGGATGGCTATCCGGAGCTTGAGGAGAGAAAGGATTTCATCCTTAAGGTGCTCACTCAGGAAGAGGAGAAGTTCGCGAAGACTATCGACCAGGGACTTGGTATCCTTGCAGATATGGAAGAGCATATGAAGGCTGACGGAGTCAAGGTGCTTTCAGGAGAGGATGCATTCAAGCTTTACGATACATACGGCTTCCCTGTAGACCTCACTGCAGAGATTCTCGAGGAGAAAGGCTTCACATATGATGAGGCTGGCTTTGAGAACTGTATGGAGGCTCAGAGACAGAAGGCAAGAGGAGCCCGCAAGGAAACAAACTATATGGGTGCTGATGCCAATGTTTACAATGATATAGATTCTGAAATTACTACAGAGTTCACAGGTTATGACAAGCTTACTGACACAGCTGAGATTGCTTTCCTTACCACATCGGATGATGTAGTCGAGGCTCTTTCAGATGGTGATAAGGGCTCTGTAATCGTTCCAAACACACCTTTCTATGCCACAATGGGTGGTCAGCAGGGTGACAAGGGTATCATAAAGACTGAGAGCGGTACATTTGTTGTCGAGGATACAGTAAAGGTAGTCGGCAACAGATATGCACATGTAGGTTATGTGTCAGAAGGTATGATCCGCACAGGCGAGAAGGCTACACTTTCTGTTGATACAAAAACAAGAACAAACACATGCAGAAATCACTCTGCCACTCATCTGCTTCAGAAGGCACTGCGTGAGGTACTCGGCACACATGTAGAGCAGGCAGGTTCTTACCAGGATGCTGAGAGAACACGTTTTGATTTCTCTCATTTTTCTGCTATGACTGCTGAGGAACTTAAAAGGGTTGAGGATATCGTAAACGAGAAAATCAACGAAGCTATTGAAGTTCGCACAGATGTCATGACTGTCGATGAGGCTAAAAAGACAGGTGCCATGGCTCTCTTCGGCGAGAAATACGGTGAAAAGGTACGTGTAGTATCAATGGGCGATTTTTCTAAGGAATTCTGCGGTGGTACACATGTAAAGAATACATCTGATATCAAGGTATTCAAGATTCTTTCAGAGAGCGGTGTAGCTGCTGGCGTAAGACGTATCGAGGCTATCACAGGCGACAATGTATTCGCTTACTACAGCAATATGGAGAAGGAGCTTGAGGAGGCTGCTAAGGTTGTTAAATCAACTCCTGCCAACCTCAAAGATAGACTTGAACACCTGATGGCTGAGATGAAGGCACTTCAGAGTGAGAATGAGTCTCTTAAGAGCAAGGCAGCAAAGGATGCACTCGGCGATGTTATGGATCAGGTAGTTGATGTAAACGGCATCAAGCTTCTTGCAACAAGTGTTGACGGCGTTGATATGAACGGACTGCGTGATCTTGGCGATTCCCTCAAGGAAAAGCTTGGCGAGGGAGTTATCGTGCTTGCTTCTTCAAATGAAGGCAAGGTAAATCTTGTTGCCATGGCAACAGATGCTGCCATAAAGAGCGGTGCACATGCAGGAAACTTAATCAAGGCAATCGCCTCAAAGGTAGGCGGTGGCGGCGGTGGACGCCCTAACATGGCTCAGGCCGGTGGAAAGAACCCGGCAGGTATTCCTGATGCTATTGCTTCAGTAAAGGACGCACTTTCAGGTATGATTAAGTAACAAAAATGCATATATAGTGCTTTAACAAGCTTGATTAGAGTCATTTTGGAGAGATGTTTTACCTGATATAATTAAAATAATAATTTCTTTAAAAAATATCCGGATTTATCTTGACAAATCCGGATATTTTGATAAAATACATGTTAGTGCAATTAAGTATAGATACCTAACAGTTGATGCACAATACACAACTGGAGGGAGGTTAGGTTTTAGGTTATGTCTAGTGTAATAGTTAAAGAAAACGAGACTTTAGATAGCGCATTACGCAGATTCAAGAGAAACTGTGCAAAAGCAGGCATCCAGCAGGAGATCCGTAAGCGCGAGCATTACGAGAAACCAAGCGTAAAGCGTAAGAAGAAATCTGAAGCAGCTAGAAAAAGAAAATACAATTAATGTATTAGAGAGGACTACCGCGTGCGGTAGTTCTTTTGTTATGTGTCAACATAATTTAATAATAAAAATTTAATTTGCATATTTGTATTATTGCTAGTAAAATAGGACTTAGTGAAAAGAAAAGGAGTGAATTACAATGACAAAAATTGACATTATTTCAGGTTTCCTTGGAGCTGGAAAGACTACATTTATCAAGAAAATGATAGATGAGGCTTTTAAGGGTGAGCAGATAGTTCTCATAGAGAATGAGTTCGGTGAGGTTGGTATAGACGGTGGCTTTTTAAAGGATGCCGGCATTCAGATTACTGAGATGAACTCAGGCTGTATCTGCTGTTCACTGGTTGGTGATTTTGGTAAGAACTTAAATGAGGTTATTACTAAGTATCATCCGGACCGTATCTTAATCGAGCCTTCCGGCGTAGGCAAATTATCAGATGTCATGAAATCAGTTATAGATATCGAAAAAGAGCAGCCGGTCAAGCTCAATGCACTTGTTACAGTCGTAAATGCGCTTAAGGCAAGCAAGCAGATGAAGGCCTTTGGTGAGTTCTTCAACAATCAGATAGAGTATGCCACAACAGTTATCTTAAGCCGCAGCCAGAATGCTACACCTGAGCAGCTTGAGTTTTGCGTAAAGCAGATTCAGGCTTTAAATCCAAAGGCTTCGGTTATCACTACTGATTGGGATGCTATTAAAGGAGAGCAGATTCTTAAGACTATGGAAGGTCAGGACAATCTTGAGATGAAGGTGCTTGCTGAGGCACGTCATGCACAGGATGAGGCAGAGCATCATCATCACCATGACCATGATGAGCATGAGCATCACCACGACCATGATGAGCATGAACATCACCACGACCATGATGAGCATGAGCACCATCACGACCACGATGATCACGAGCATCACCACGACCATGACGAGCACGAGCATCATCACGAGCATGGCGAGGGCTGCACCTGTGGCTGTCATGACCATGATCATGAGCACGGACATCATCATGCTGATGATGTATTTACAAGCTGGGGCAAGGAGACACCTCACAAGTTTGAGCGCGCTAAGCTCGAAGAAATCCTTAAGCAGTTTGTGGAAGATGACAAGATTCTTCGTTCAAAGGGCATGGTAGAGGGCACAGACGGCAAGTGGATTTACTTTGATATGGTTCCGGGCGAGTATGAGATTCGTGATGGCGAGCCTGACTATACAGGACGTATAGTTGTTATCGGAACAGATATCCACGAGCATGAGCTTGAAGAGCTTTTCGGACTTGCTTAAATGTATTTAATATAGTTACACAATAATCAGAAAGGAACTAACAAAATGGCTGAAGAGATTCCAGTATATTTATTTACCGGATTCATGGACAGTGGCAAGACTTCACTGATTAAGGATACCATTTTCGAGAATGATTTCGCTAATGGCTCAAAGGGACTTATCATTATGTGCGAGGATGGTGATGTGGAGTATGATATGGATAAGCTAAAGGCTGCCAATATCCAGGTTGCAGAGATTGACTCGGAGGATGAGTTTACAGCTGCAAAGCTGAATGAGCTCAACATGCAGTATTTGCCTGAACAGGTGTTTATCGAGTACAACGGCACATGGGGCATTGATAAAATAATAGAGGCCGAGCTGCCAAAGGGCTGGATTATCGTGCAGTCACTCGCCACAGTTGATTCCACTACATTTGACCTTTATATGAACAATATGCGCGCAATGATGCAGGAACAGGTATTTGCGAGTGATGTTGTCATATTTAACAGGACGGACGATGATACAGACAGAGGACACCTAAGGCGTACCATAAAGAATATCAATCGAAAGGCTCAGATTGTCTATGAGCGCAAGGACGGTACTATTGATGAGCGTCCGGAGGAACTGCCGTTTGATATAAATCAGGATGTGATTGAGCTTTCAGATGCAGATTATGCCATCTGGTATATGGATGCCATGGAGAATTACAAGAAGTACGACGGCAAGATTGTCAAATTTCTTGCCCTTGTATACAATCCTGATAAGCTTAGAAAGGGTGTTATGGTACCGGGCAGGTTTGCGATGACCTGCTGTATAGAGGACGTGACATTTATAGGCTTTAAGTGCAAGTATGAGGATGAGAGCAGTATTCCTCACAAATCGTGGATTACCATCACCGCAAGGGTGCATGTGGAGTTTGCAAGAGAGTACAAGGGAAAGGGACCGGTGCTTTATCCGGTTTCCATCGAGCCTGCCGAGAAACCGCAGGATGAGCTTGTATACTTCTCATAAAAGCTGATAAATACAGGAACCGGTTCATTTTTTGCATGAATTGGTTCCTGTTTTATTATTATTCACAAGTAACTATTCAAAACCACTGAGAGCTATCTTGATTACATATTACATAATATGATTTTATAAAGTACCGGACGGATATCAAAAGATAACACAATTTCATAAGCATATAACATATTTTTATGGAATATCTAAAGAAATATATTGAAAAATTATATCATTTCATTTAAAATTAAAAAAGTATGAAATAATTGAGTATCAGATTACATATGTAATGGGATAAGATTTAACTAGGAGGAAGACTATGTATCCAATAGTTCGAAAAGAAAAATTGGCTGACAATATTATCCTTATGGATATAAAGGCACCACGAGTTGCAAAAGAGTGTCTGCCTGGTCAGTTTATCATCGCAAAGACAGATGAGGTAGGAGAGAGAATCCCACTTACCATCTGTGATTATGACAGGGAAAAAGAGACTGTTACTATCGTAGTACAGACTATCGGTGCAGGAACAGAGAGAATGATGGCTCTTAATGAGGGAGATTCATTAGAGGATTTTGTCGGACCACTCGGCTGTCCATCAGAGCTTTGTCAGGAGGATAACCTCGAGGAGACAAAGAAAAAGCACATCGTATTTATCGCAGGAGGTCTTGGTACAGCCCCTGTATATCCACAGGTTAAGTGGCTTAAAGAGCATGGTGTGGATGCTGATGTCATCATGGGCTTTAGAAATAAGGATATTCTTTTCTTTGAGGATGAGATGAAAGCTGTTGCAAAGAATCTCTATGTCTGTACAGATGATGGCTCATACGGCTTCCACGGCAACGGCAGCCAGCAGCTTCAGGCACTTGTTGATGCCGGCAATACATATGACTGCTGTGTAGCTATCGGACCTATGATTATGATGAAATTCACATGTCTGCTCACAAAGAAGCTTGAGATTCCTACAATTGTTTCAATGAACCCAATCATGGTTGATGGAACAGGTATGTGTGGAGCATGCCGTTTGATCGTGGACGGAAAGGTTAAGTTCGCATGTGTTGACGGACCTGAGTTCGACGGACATCTTGTTGATTTCGATCAGGCTATGAAGAGACAGCAGCAATATAAGACTGAGGAAGGCAGAGCTAAGCTTGCCTATGAAGAGGGCGCAACACATCACGGTGGCTGCGGAAACTGCGGAGGTGACAAATAATGGAAGTCGATGTATTAAAGAGAGTACCTGTCAGAGAGCAGGATCCAAAGGTTCGTGCCACAAACTTTGAAGAGGTTTGCTACGGCTACAATAAAGAAGAGGCAATGGCAGAGGCTGTCTCTTATACACATCTGACGCTGCCGACGATATGCAGTGTGTAGA
>OJRB01001524.1_pt1 | contig 11059 bp, 7 predicted proteins | sample 1599061 | NCBI WGS metagenome assembly OJRB01 (sample SAMN03922522, study PRJEB24848) | human gut metagenome | isolation source: stool sample | host: Homo sapiens | place: Germany | collected 2010-02 | reverse complement strand
GCAGAAAATATAGCACAGGAACGCCGCCAGCAGTACGCCGTCCGGCATCCCCGACCGCTCACCGGTCAGGAAACAGGTCCCGATAAGCAGCAGCGACAGCACCATACCCGACACACCCCAGTAAACCAGCTTCTTGCGCCCTACGCGGTCGATGATCGCCAGCGCCAGCACCGTCGTAAGCATATTGACCGCTCCGACCAGTATCTGGGCGAACAGCGAGTCGCTGCCCGACCATCCGGCCCGCTCGAAAATCGACGGCCCGTAGTAAAGCACGGCATTGACGCCCATGAACTGTCCGAGAATGGCGATCGCCGCACCGACGAGCACCGCCGTCCGGATGCCTTTCGACAGCAGGAGCCGCCACTGCGGGGCCTGCCCGCCGCCGACGGCCGTTTCGATGGCCGCAAGTTCGGCGGCGGCTTCCGCCCGGTCGCCGTTGATGCGGCCGAGCACACGCAGGGCGCGGTCCGTATGTCCGCGCAGCGCCAGCCAGCGCGGACTTTCGGGAATAAAGAAGATGATGACGAAGAAAACCAGCGCCGGAAGGGTTTCGGCTCCCAGCATGCCCCGCCACACTTCATCGACGAAGATCCGCTGCATCCACGCCGTTTCGAAACCGGCGGTCTGTCCCATGCGGAGCAGCAGGTAATTGACCGTATAGGCCGCCAGAAATCCCATCGTGACGGCCAGCTGGTAAAACGACACCAGCATGCCCCTACGGCGCGCCGCCGACACCTCGGAGATGTAAAGCGGCGAGACGATCGAAACGACGCCGATGCCCAGCCCGCCCACGATCCGGTAGACGACCAGCTGCGTGAAATCGGCGCAAAGGGCGCATCCCACGGCCGACACCGTGAACAGCACGGCCGAGACGAGCATCGTCCGCCTGCGGCCCAGCCGGTCGCTCAGCACGCCCGCACAGAGTACGCCGGCGATCGAGCCGGCCAGCGCACACCCCACATACCACCCCTGTTGCAGGCTGTCCAGCCCGAAGCGGGCCGTCACCAGCTCGACGGTGCCCGAAATCACGGCCGTGTCGTATCCGAACAGGAGTCCGCCCACGGCAGCCGTGACCGCAAGAAAGAGCATGTACGATATGTCAGCGCGCTGTTCCATGGAGCATTCACCGTTTCCGGTAAGGGTTGTCGATTTTAAAATAATCGCAGTAGCGATCGTAAAGATGTCCCGCCTGCGGATAGGCCGAATTGGGACTCATGAAGTGCGAGAATTCGAACGTGATGACGTTCTGCATCCCGGCCCGCCGTGCGGCGTCCAGCTTCAGCAGCAGTTTCTCCCATTTGATCGGCAGGAAGCGGATCGGCATGTCGCGGTCGAACGACTCGATGTTGGTCCAGCACTCCATGCCGTACTTGTCGGCCAGCGCCTTGTTCACCACCAGATAGTCGTACAACTCGTGGTAATCGACCTGCCCGTCCTGAAACGCGAGGATGTCCACCGCTCCGGCGACATTGCCCAGTATCTCGTTCCACTCGCGGCGGTGCTCTTCGACCGAAAGGGCCTTGTCGCCCGCCATCACCTGATCGGTCTTGATGCCGTGGATGTAGGGCGAAATCATCGTTTTCAGGCCGCCCGAAACCGCCTTGGCATGGCGGCCCACTTCCGCATAGATGCGCGACATGTTCTTGGTCCGGCGGCTGATCTCCTGCGACAGATACCACCCCTGAAACGACTCGTGGTGGCCGTATCTGGCCCACACCTCGTCGATCAGTTTCAGGTTCAGGTCTATCTCGCGCCGGAAGAGCCCCTCCTGCCAGTATTTGCCCGAATCGTACATGCCGAAATAGAACGCCATGCCGTATTTGTCGGCCAGCGTGAGGAACATCTCCACCAGATCGACCGGTGGATAGTACACCTCCTCGCTTTCGAGCAGGCACTCGAACGGCGCGGCGATCCACCGTCCCAGCCCGGCGCGGATCAGCACCACGGTATTGATCCCCATGTTTTTCATCGCCCGGAAATCGGCGTCCCACTCCCTGACGCCCCAGTTCTGGTGGGGAATGTCCCAGCTCACCTCGTCGAGAAACGTCGCGCGGACAGGAATCGCTTCGAGGATACCTTCGGTTCTGAAATCCTCGTCCGACAGGCCGCAAGCCGCGTCGCCGCCCGACGCACCCTTCGGGGAGCAGGACGCCAGCACGACTGCGATCAGCACGGCCAACGCCGCCGCCAAACCGCCCGGTTTAGGGTAATGTCCGTTCATCGGTCTCTATTCCAAGGTTTTCAGATACTCCATATAGCGGTCGTACAAGTGCCCCGCCTGCAGGTAGGCCGACTGCGGACTCATAAAGTGCGAGAACTCGAACGTAATGGCGTTCCGGTAACCGGCTTGAGCCGCCAGCCCCATCTTGAGCCGCAGCTTCTCCCATTTGATCGGCAGGAACTTGATCGGCATGTCGCGGTCGAAGGTCTCGGAATTGGTCCAGCACTCCAGCCCGTAACGGTCGGCCAGTTTCTTGTTGACTTTCAGAAAATCGACCAGCTCGTCATACTCCACATGGCCGTCCTGAAAGGCGACGATATCCACGGCGCCCTTGATTCCGGCGAAGATGGCGTCCCACTCGCGTTCATGGCTTTCGAGCGTCACGACGTTCTGCTTCGAAGTCGAAGCATTGTACTGGCTGACGTTCTTGCTGCCGTCGATATAAGGGGAAATCATGGTCGGCAGACCGCCGGAAACCTCCTTGCAATAGCGTCCCAGACTCGCATACAGATCGACGATCTTGCCGGTATTGCGGCTGCATTCCTGCGAAATATACCAGCCCGCAAAGGATTTGTAATGTCCGTAACGGCTCCACACCTCGTCGATCACGCGTTTGTTCAGCGCAACCTCCTGTTCGTATTCGCCGCGGTCCCAGTACTTGCCCGAATCGTAGAGTCCGAACCAGAAGTTCATGCCCCACTTGTCGCTCAGGCGCAGGAACATATCGACCAGATCGACGGGCGGTTCGTAACACCCCTCCTCGGCCGTGAGCACCCGCGAGGGAAAAGTCTGCCAGCGGCGGTAGCCGCAGCGGATCAGGATCACGGTGTCGATGCCGGCTTCGCGCATGTAGCCGAAATCACGGTCCCATTCGGCTTCGCCCCAATTCTGATGGGGAATATCATGGCTGATTTCGTCGAGAAAAGTTCCTTTTATTCGCATAACTCATTTATTTAAAGTTCAAATTCAGGTTCTCCAAAAAAGCCTGCGGTTCGTAAAAAAGACCGTAACGGCCATGACCGCGGCCGTGACCAGCACGCCCCGCACCACGCCCATCCACGGGCATAGCTCGGCAAAGGTCTGTAAATAAGGCGCCAGATGCAGCAGCGTCAGCAGGGGCATGATGAGGAATCCGGCCGCCGTATAGGCCACCATCGGATTCTGCCCGCATTTGACCAGCGCCGAGAAACGCACATTCAGCCGCCGCATCGCGATTCCGGCGGCGATCAGGACAAACGAAGCCAGCCCGGAGGTGACGAAAAAATAGCTGAACGTCGCGTAATCCTTCTTGATGCCCCCCTCGAACGCCTCCAGCGCCAGTCCCAGCATCAGCCAGAAAAATCCCCAGCCGAAAAGCGAACCATGCAGTCTTCCGGTCGCCGAGCCGTCCCCGCGCAGCAGACGCCGGAGCAGGAGACAGATCAGGACGCCCGCCGCGAGATTCACGACCAGCTGCCGCGCGAAAAGCCCCCACATATTCAGGCATATCAGCGTCACGAGCAGAACGAGTATCCAGACCTCCCGCCGCCGGGACGCCCCCGGCGCATCTTCGCCGCCGTGCGTCATCCATTCATAGATACGGTCTCCCGCAATCGTGCCGGGAATGATGATACAAAGGTATTTCAGGTAGTCGAAGCGGAAAAGCCACGGCGCAGGCGACCAGTTCCACAACGCCTCGTTCCACGAACCTTCGACGCCGCTGCCCAGACGCAGTGCCGCCAGCAGCGCCAGCACACCCAACCGCGCCAGCAGGTTGTTCCGCGTGTAGAGCCACACCAGACTGCCGAACAGCGCCATATTCGCAAGGACCAGAATGATGACGTCGCTCCGCTCCGCCGAGACGGGCAGTCCCCAGATCCACCGGGCGGCCGCCAGCAGGGCGGCGATGCCGGCGACGCCGGCCAGACAGACCATGCGGTTCTGCCGGTCCGAAAGCCGGCCGAAGCGCATGAAAAGCGCACAGAAACAGCCCCAGCCCGCCAGTTGCAGCAGCGAGGAGCCCCATCCCGGCAGCGTTCCCGTCCCTCCGGAACGCAGGTTGGCGAGCGCGATGGCGAAAAGCGCCAGCAACGCCCACCTGCGCGCCACGACCGTCAGGATCAGCGCCACCGATTCGCCCCGCTGTTCCAGCCGCCGGCGCAGGGCCAGCGGGAAAGCGGCACCCATCGAGAAGAGGAAAAACGGGAAGACCAGATCGACCCACGTAATTCCCGGCACCGACGGATCGAAACGGAACGACGGTGGCGGCACCTGCGCATGGAACAGCCATGCAGGAAGTTCGGCGTGCCATAGGATCTGTCCCGACAGCACCATTCCCACGATAGCCAACCCTCGCAGCAAATCGACCGCATAAGCTCGCTTTTCCATCTGCAAGACGTGTTATTTCAGGTATTTCTGTTTCTTGAGGTAATCGGTCCAGATCACATATCCCGCGGGATGGAGGTGGATTCCGTCCTTCGTCAGGTCGATGCGCAGCTCGCCGTCGGCATCGGAAAGCAGCGGCGCAAGATCGACGAACGTACACCACGGCTTGGCGTCGCACAACTGCACCAACCGCGCATTGAGCGTCCGCACCTGCGGATTATGCCCCTTGAGTCCGGGATAGGCCAGCCGCCGGGTATTGACCGGCAGCACGCTCTGGATATAGAGCCGGCAGCCGGGAACGGCTTCGTGCACCATGTCCGCCATGCGGGTAATGTTCATCACGATCGTATCGACAGGCTGCCCGCCCGTCAGGTCGTTGATGCCCGCCATCAGGAAGATTTTGCGGGGCTTGCTTTTCAGGATGTCGGGCAAACGGTCGATCATGCCGAAAGTGTTGTCGCCGCCGATGCCGCGGTTCTCGACGTCGCCGCGTTTGAGCAGCAGGCTCCACCACCCCTGCTCGGTAATGCTGTTGCCGAGAAAGACGATCGCCCCCTGTTGCAGCCCCTCTTCGTCGTGGGCCGCACGGCGGGTATCGTAGTAGGCGTTATGGAATTTCTGCGCCGAAGCGCTGGACGCCGCGAAAAGGGCGGCCAGAAACAATATGACGATGCGTTTCATAATCAGTCTTTTTTAATTACGCCGTCGATACCGGTCTTGACATAAGACCACTGATCGGCTTTTTTCAGGTGAATCATATCAAACAGGAAATAACCGTCGCAGGCATTGATGCAGGCGGCGACCGAGGCGGTGATGGCCCGGTTCTCCTCCTCCTGCGGCACCTTGTCGTCGGCATCCCAGTTTCCCACGTCGGGGCCGCCGGCCACTATCGGGCACGCTCCCATCGTACGCTCCTTCGCCAGCAGGCAGAATCCCTGCATGGTCCATTCGGTCGTGCCGTAAACACGCGCCGGAGAGGCATAGGCCCCGATCAGCATCTGGTCCATCAGGTCAGCATAGCCGTAATCCATATATTTTTTCGTAGCCCATGAAAATTTGGACGAAGTGTCGTAATCGGGGCTGGCCCAATTGACGCCCACATCATAGTAGCTGGCATACCAGCCCCCGACGTATACGCCGAACTTGACCGACGGATTGACCGACTTGACGGCGGCGCGCGCCTTCTCCATAAAGTCGTGGATCACCTTCGCCCGGAATTCGAGCCACTGCTTCATATGCACGGGCACCGGCGAGGGTATGCCCGAAGTATGGCCGGCAGGCAGAATGTCGGCGGGGAAACCGGCAACCGACTGGCCGATATACTTCTCGAACTCCTTGCGCGTATAATTCGAGAAATCGCTGGTAAATCCGTCGAAGCGCCCCCGGTCGAGGAAGATTCCCGCCAGTCCGTCATAGGCCGCGAGGTCCCTGAGCATCGAACAGAGATACTCCTGCACTTCGGGCAATACCGGATTGAAGAACTTGGCGGACTGCGAAGTGGACATGATGTTCGTAATGCCGCCCGCCAAATTCAGATCGGTCGTCCATGCCCGCTTGGCCTCCTCCCGAAAAACGACTCCGGCGCCGCCCAGCGAAGTCTGGTTGCCCCCCGTAAAGGTATTGATCGCGGCGTGAATGCGCAGGTCGAGCGACTTTCCGGCGTCGATAAACGCCTGCAGGTAGTCCCACGTGGCCGTGCGTTCGACCTTGGAATATCCGCCCGGCAGCCATGCGCCGAGCCATTCCACCTGATCGACCACCGACGTACGGAAAAGCACGTCGCCGGTAGTAGGTCGCACATCGACTACAATATCGGTGAATCCGGCCTCCCGGGCCTTGGTCAGATCGCGCAGTATATTCTCCTTGCTGTTGGCGAAATCGGGGAAGTTGGCCGCGGCATCGACCCAGATGAAGCGGGGTTTCTCCACTCCCGGTTGCGGATCGGGATCCGGGTCGGGATCGGGCCACTCCCATTCGGGTTCCTTCGAATCCGAACCGCACGAAACAGCCCCGTATCCCAGCGTCAACGCCGCCAGAACCGCCGCAAACCATTTGACATTCTTTTTCATCTTCAAAATTATGTTTGTTTTAGGACCTGCATCCCCGGTCAGAGGGATGCAGGCAAAAGGGGTGTTACTTGTCGATACAGTCGAACTCCCAAGCGACCAGCGCATTGGTATTGGCGTCCGTATAGTAGAGATTCATCTTGTATCCGTCGGCCGATGCCGTCATCAGCACGTCGCCGGCCGCATTGACCACCGCCCCGGCAGGCTTGTATTCGTTCGATACGAAAACCTTCGACGGCGACGTGTCGCACGCACCCGTCATCTGATCGGGCGTCGTCACATCGAACATGTAGGCCTTGAACTCTCCGTAGGTGAAATGCGCGCCCTCATAAATCGCCGCATATTTGGCGTTATTGAACGTACATACATCCACACAGTTGTAGTTGGAGTTGGCGCCCCATGTCGCAGTGGCGATCTTGTGAGTTACAGCGCCCGTCGCATCGACACGATACAGCGCATTGGCACTGTAGTAGGCAAGGAAGTAAGGATCGTCGGGATTGGCCGAATAAGCCTCCACGTCGGCGTGGCCGTTGCCGTTCCAGCCGGCGGTCGCCCCCGTAACCGAGATCATCTGCGGCTTGGCCGGCACGCCTCCGGTAATCACCCAGCGGAGGAACTTGCAAACGGCACCGTTCCACGTATAGATCACGGCCGTAACGATCGCATCGCCCTTCACGTTGCCCTGCACCGAAATGTGCTTGCCCATCGAAGCGCCCGTAGCGTTCGTATAGGAGAGCAGCTCGGCAGGCATTTCATCCGTCGATGCCGCCGCATAAACCTTGAATTCGGCATTGGGATTAGCCAAGTTCGCATAGAGGATGTTGCCCGCGTCGTCCGAGGTCATACCGCCGTCGGCCGCTACGCCCTTCATGTCGTGTGTACCCAAGAAATCACCTGTCGCGCGGTTGAACAGGAACTTGTCCGCACCGGTCGAAAGCACGAGCTTGTTGCCCGACGCCGCCAGCGAATAGATCTTACCGCCGGCATTGACGATTCCGAGTTTGTCGAGCGATACGTTCTGCCAAACCTCCGTCTCGCTGCCCGCACGCCAACCGTATTTGATCTTGGGCGGAATCTCCTTGCTCACGGAATAAACCCGCTTGGTCACGCCGTCATGCGCCGTAACCGTAAATTTCACGCCCTCGCCCTCGTAATTGGCCGCAACGGCGGGATCGGGCGAGATCGTGGCGTGGGGAGAAAGAATCACCTGCGCCGTCACCGACGAAAGGTCATCGACCGTAATGAGTGAAATCGTGTTACGGTCGTTATCGATCACACCCTGAATAGCAGGTTCGTCGGTGGCGAAAGAGATGATCTCGCATTTATCCGATTTCTTGATATTGCCCGTCACGCAGAAATTGCGCTTCGAACCGTCGACACGCGTCAGCGTAAACCAGTTTTCCTTCGTCAGATCCAATACCCCAAGCATCGGCGTGATGAAACAGTTGTCATCCAGATTAGCCGTGACGCGCATCTGGGTAATCGAAGTGGTATTCGACGAATTTTCGGGATAATAGTAAGGAACATCGATCACGATACGCTCCTGTCCCTCGGTCACCGCCGCGGTGAATTTTGCCAGCGGGTCGTTTTTATACTCCCCGGTAGCGAACTGCGCCGAGATGGTGTTCAGCCCCTGATCCACGACCGACGGGGTCAGCTCATCCGGCTCATGGCAGCCGCCTAAGCCGAGCAGAGCCGCCAATGCAAATAATTTAATGCTATTTTTCATGGTTTCGGTTTCTTTTAGAGATTATAACCACTCAGGGAACTGCTTGACGGCCGAATTGTTGCTCAGCTCGGTTTCAGGCAGCGGAATACGGTAAAGCTTCTCTTCGAAAAGGCGGTCCTTACGGTCGCAGTCGACGTAGGTATAAATAAACTCGGCACCCTGCTTTTCGATTTTGAGACCGTGTACGCGGCTGTTCTGACCGGAATAAGCCGTATGCGCGAGTTTCCAGCGGCGCATGTCCCAATAATGATGTCCTTCGCAGTAAAGCTCGATCTTCCGCTCCTGCCGGATCGCCGCCATCAGCGCCTCGCCGGACTTATTGGAGTAAGGCAGGCCTACGCGCTCCCGAATCTGGCGCAGGTCGTCGTTCGCACCGTCGGCGCCCAGCATGTAGCACGCCTCGGCATGATTCAGAATGACTTCGGCCAGACGAATGGCGATCCAAGGCTGCGTACAGGCTTTCGAATAGTCGGTATAGCCTTCGTTCAGCATTTTGCGCAGATAATAACCCGTGGTCGTACGGCCGTTGAGCGCCGAACCGTCGTCGTAAACGGCATAGCCGTCTTTACCGCTCACATAAGGTTCGAGAGCACGGCCTTTCCATTCGCACCCGTTGTAAAGCACGGAAGCATGGAAACGGGGTTCCAATTGAGCATAAGGCGGCGTATCGGTCGTACCGGTCGTCGTATTGTGCCACGGCGTCCAGTCGGGATAACCGCCCGTCGTCGCCAGTTCGTACGATTCGACCATCTCCTGCGTCGGAGTGGCCCGTCCGCCCATGGTCGTATTGTCGCCGCCCGGCATAAAGAGCTTGTCCCAGCTATGGTTCGGGCCGCCGACCAGATAGTTGTATTCCAGAATCGACTCCGTATTACCGTCGCGCATCGAGGTAAACGCCTTGGCGTAATCGGCAGCCGTTTTGCCCGGCATCAGCACATAACCGAGTTTGAATACCTCTTCAGCCGCGGTTTTGGCCGACTGCCAGCGTTTGGCATAGAGCATCGCACGCGACAGCATCGCATACGCGGCACCGGAAGTAATGCGCCCCGCTTCGTTGTCCCATTTGGCCGGAAGGGTCTTGGCGGCATAGGAAAGGTCGCTTTCGACCATATTCCACCCCTCCTCCTCGGTCGAGAGGGCCTTATTCTCGGTAATCGCCAGCAAATCCTCGTTATAGAGAATCACCTCCGGAGTACGCTTCAGCAACTGGAAATAGAGGAATCCGCGGAAGAACCGGGCCTCGGCCTCGAAACGCTTGTAAGTGTCGCCGTCGAAATTGCTTCCGTATTTTTTCAGTCCGTAAAGGAACTCGTTGACGCGACGGATACGAGTGTAGGTATCATCCCATGCTCCGAAATGGAAAGCGGCCGTCGATGCGGCAAGTCCGCCCTCGGCGAAAGCGATGATATTGGCAAACCCCACGTTCGTGCCCGGCGTGGCGGATCCGAACTTGAGCGTCTCGGTCAGGCCGTCCGTCAGGCCGACCTGACTGTCGCCGGTCTCAAACGCCCCGTACCGGGAGATGTAGGGATAAAACCCATTGACATACTGAGTCACATAATTGACGTCGCTCCATACGATCTTTTCCGACACCTTGTTGGTCGGACTCATGTCGAGCCAATCGTTACAGCCCGTCATGGCGACCGTAGCAGCCAGCAAAACGATATTTATGATTTTCTTTTTCATGATTTTGAATTTTGTCGGTTAGAACGAAACTTCGAGACCGCCCACAACCGTACGCTGCTGCGGATAGTAACCGTTGGTCACGCCCGGCCATTCGGGATCGACGCCTTCGGGCAGACCCGACCATGTGCAGAGGTTATTGCCCTCGATATAAACCTTCACCTTCTGGATGCGCAGTTTGTTGGTCCAGTTTTTGGGCAGCGTATAGCCCAGATGAACCGATTTCAGACGCAGATACTTTCCGTCGCGGTACCAGAACGACGAAGCATAGGAGTTGTTCGTGTTAGGCGGATTGAGCGACAGACGGGGATACTCCGCATTGGGATTTTCGGGCGTCCATGCCTTTTCTACGAGATAACGCGGCGAGTTGGCGCCGGCCTTGAACGGACGGGTGAAAATCGTATTGTCCTCATTCCAGTTGTAATAAGTACCCGTCAGCGAAACGTCGCAAACGGCAGCCCCGACAAACAGAATATCGAATTCAAGTCCTTTCCACGAAGCATTGAGATTGACACTGCCGTTGAACTGCGGACGCTGGCCGCGGCCGAGATAGGCGCGGTCCTGATCGTACGTAATGGCGCCGTCGCCGTTGAGATCCTTGTATTTGATATCGCCCACACGGGGACGCGAGCCGGAGATCCACGGCGAATTGTCGATCTCCTCTTCGCTTTGGAACAGGCCGTCGGTCATAAAGCCCATCGTCATGTAGCGGCTCTTGCCGGTGCGCTTGGCGTAATCGGGCGTATTGGGGCTGTCCTGATAACGGAGCCAGCGATCTTTCGCCCAAGTCATATTGACGGTCACGCCATACTGGAAATCTTTGCCGATGTGATTACGATGAGTCAGTTTGACGTCGATACCCTTTACATCCTGCGCATTGTTATTTATGTAAGTGGGGTAATAGCCGCCCATCGAAGCGGGTTTTCCGGTGTTCGATCCCAGAATATCGAAAATATAGTTGTAGAAAGCATCGAACTCCACTCCGAGTTTTCCGCT
>OJRB01001510.1_pt1 | contig 11122 bp, 10 predicted proteins | sample 1599061 | NCBI WGS metagenome assembly OJRB01 (sample SAMN03922522, study PRJEB24848) | human gut metagenome | isolation source: stool sample | host: Homo sapiens | place: Germany | collected 2010-02 | reverse complement strand
CTTTTCCACCGGGCGCGGCGCATTTTCTTTTTGATGTCTCAAAAAGAAAATGGGGCGCGCATCCCCTGCGGGAGCGGAATCCCCCGCGGCCGCCGTTCGGCGGCCCATCCCTCTCCCTGCCGGGATAGAGAATTTTTTTCAAATCCGTGTAACGAATCCCCCGCCAGCCGGACATACCTGACAGAGAGGAGGGAGATGCCCTTGGCCAACATGGAAGAAATTTACCAGGCCCATGCCAGGACCGTCTATAAATTTCTCCTCTCCCAGTGCCATGACGCCGACCTGGCGGAGGAGCTGACCCAGGAGACCTTCTACCAGGCCGTCCGGTCCATCGACCGGTTCAACGGCTCCTGCAAGGTGTCCGTCTGGCTGTGCCAGATCGCCAAGCACCTGTGGTACCAGCACCTGCGGAAACGAAAACCGGAGGAGCCCCTGCCGGAGGACGGCCTGCCGGGCCCCTCCGCGGAGGAGGACGTGCTCACCCGGCAGGGCCATCTGGACCTGCTGCGGCAGATCCATGCCCTGCCCCCCAGCACCCGGGAGGTGGTGTACCTCCGGGCCTTCGGGGGCCTCAGCTTCCGGGAGATCGGGGACGTGCTGGGACGGACGGAGATCTGGGCCCGGGTGACGTTTTACCGGGGCAAGGAGGCACTGCGGAAAGGAGGAGCAGACCATGAAGAACATTCCTGAATTATCCTGCGCCATTGTGGAGGACCTGCTGCCCACCTATGTGGAAAGGCTGACCTCGGAGGAGACCAACATGGCGGTGGAGGCCCATCTGGCGTCCTGCCCCGCCTGTGCGGCCAAGCGGGCCGCTATGGGGGCGAAGGAAACGGAAGCGGCGGCAAAAGACGCCGAAGAGACCGCCCGGGAGGTGGACTATCTGAAAAAGGTGCGGCGCAGGAACCGGCGGAGAGTATGGCTGGCGGTGGCCTGCACCACGCTGGTGCTGGCGGCAGTGATTCTTACAAAAATCTTCATCATTGGCGGGCCGGGACAAGCCAATGATGTGGGGGTTCGCCTCGTGGAAATTGTGGATGGGGACACCCTGTCTGTCAATGTGGACTGCCTGTATGCTGTCAATGCCTTCTACGGCTGGGAACAGGATGAGACAGAAGATGGGGTTGTTTCTTTCACCGCCCGTGAAGCGAGAGCCTCTTTCATTCACCCAAACGATCTAGTAGACCTTCGGGTCCCACTGGAGGGGCTTAAGGAAGTCCGGGTCTGTGACAGGCTGGTCTGGCAGAACGGCACCACTATTCTTGAATCCACACTGTGGATCTACGACGCCCGCACCCCCTATGTAGGCGACGCCACTGCCGTGGGGAACCTGGTCCATGAGATCGGCCTCTGGCTTCCCAGTATGGAGCTCCCCTATAACTACACCATCAGCCTGCAAACCGCCAGTGAGCCCTATGGCCTGACCATTCACTTCGACGACATCACTGCTCATGTACTGGGTGTGGAGCGCGACATTGACAAGCGGATGCACGCCATCGCCCCCACCCTGCTGGCGCTGATCGGCAACCTAGGACAGGTGCAGTGGACCTACGCCGCCCCGGACGGCACCGCAGTGACCCGCTCCGTGACGCTGGAAGAGGTGGACCAGGCCCTGCCGGGCTGGATCGAAGCCTACAATCTGGATGCCGGCGCGGATTGGACCGCCCCGGAGAGCGTCAAGGATTACGCCGTCTCACCGGCGGCTCTGCAGCAGCTGCTGGACCTGACATGTCTCGGCTTCTATGTGGTCACGGAAGAAGATGGAACCGCCATTTTCACCCCGCAATTCTAAAACAGCGTCAGAAGTGCCCCGCCTCTTTCGAGGCGGGGCGCTTCTTTTGTGCAGATGAAGTCAGCTCACTCAATTCCCTTGCCGTTGTTCCACTTCCACTCCCGGATCTCCGGCAGGTCCACGCCGTGATCCTTGATATACTGGCGGTGCTCCACCAGCTTGTCGTTCATCCGCTGGACCAGATAGGCCCCCCGGTTGCCCAGGGAGTGCAGCCGCTGGACCACGTCGATCACCAGATGGAACCGGTCGATATCGTTGAGGACCCGCATGTCGAAGGGCGTGGTGATGGTGCCCTCCTCCTTGTAGCCACGGACGTGAAGATGCTTGTTGTGCCGGCGGTAGGTCAGCTCATGAATCAGCGTGGGGTAGCCGTGGTAGGCGAAGATGATGGGCCTGTCCTGGGTGAAGAGCATGTCGTACTCCATGTCCGTGAGGCCGTGGGGATGCTCCGTGTGGGGCTGGAGCTTCATCAGATCCACCACGTTCACCACCCGGATCTTCAGCTCTGGCAGCTCCTTCCGCAGGATCGTCACCGCCGCCAGCGTCTCCAGAGTGGGCGTGTCGCCGCAGCAGGCCATGACCACGTCCGGCTCCTCCCCCTGGTCGTTGGAGGCCCAGTCCCAGATACCGATGCCCTGGGTGCAGTGCTTCACCGCCTGGTCCATGGTGAGCCACTGGGGGCGGGGATGCTTGCTGGCCACCATGACGTTCACATAGTTCCGGCTCTTGATGCAGTGGTCGAACACGCTCAGCAGGCAGTTGGCGTCCGGGGGCAGATAGATGCGCACCACGTCCGCCTTCTTGTTTGCCACGTGGTCCAGGAAGCCGGGGTCCTGGTGGGTGAAGCCGTTATGGTCCTGCTGCCACACATTGGAGGAGAGGATATAGTTCAAAGAGGCGATATCCTGCCGCCAGGGCAGCTCGTTGCAGGTCTTCAGCCACTTGGCATGCTGGGCGAACATGGAGTCCACGATGCGGATGAATGCCTCGTAGCTGTTGAAGAAGCCGTGGCGGCCGGTGAGCAGGTAGCCCTCCAGCCAGCCCTCGCACATGTGCTCGGACAGCATGGAGTCCATCACCCGACCGTCCGGGTCCAGGTGCTCATCCGGGTCCTCGTTCTCGTACCGCTCCCCCAGGAAGCGGCGGCCGGTGACCTCAAACACCGGATGGAGCCGGTTGGAGGCCGTCTCGTCCGGGGCGAAGATGCGGAAATTCCGGGATTCCAGGTTCAGCTTCATCACATCCCGGACGTAGCCGCCCATCACCAGCATGTCCTGGGCCTCCACCTCGCCGGGGGCGGGAACCTCCACCCCGTAGTCCCGGAAGTCCGGCGTCCGCAGGTCCCGCAGCAGCAGGCCGCCGTTGGCGTGAGGGTTGGCACCCATGCGCCGGTCCCCCTTGGGGGCGAAGGAGCGCAGCAGATCCACCGGCCGTCCCTCCTCGTCGAACAGCTCCTCCGGGTGATAGCTGCGGAGCCACTGCTCCAGGATGGGCAGGTGCTTTTCCGTGTCAGGGCCCATGGAGATGGGTACCTGGTGGGCTCGGAAGCAGTCCTCCACGGGGTTGCCGTCCACCTCCTTGGGGCCGGTCCAGCCCTTGGGGGAGCGGAACACGATCATGGGCCAGCGGGGGCGGGTGGTGTCTCCCGTGGTGCGGGCGTGCTGCTGGATGCGCTTGATCTCCCGGATGGCCCAGTCCAGGGTGGCAGCCATCTGCTGGTGCATCTTCTCCGGCTCACTGCCCTCCACAAAGCGGGGTTCCCAGCCGCAGCCGCGGAAGAACTGCTCCACCTCCTCATGGGAGATCCGGGAGAAGATGGTGGGGTTGGCGATCTTGAAGCCGTTCAAGTGCAGGATGGGCAGCACCGCGCCGTCAGTGATGGGGTTCAGGAATTTGTTGGAGTGCCAAGAGGTGGCCAGGGGCCCGGTCTCCGCCTCACCATCGCCCACCACGCAGGCGGCGATGAGATCCGGGTTATCCGCCACAGCGCCGAAGGCGTGGGCCAGAGAATACCCAAGCTCGCCGCCCTCGTTGATGGAGCCAGGTGTCTCCGGCGCCACGTGGCTGGGCACGCCGCCGGGGAAGGAGAACTGCTTGAACAGTTTCCGCATGCCGTCCTCGTCCTGGGTAATGTTGGGATAGACCTCCGTATAGGTGCCGTCCAGCCAGTCCTGGGCCACCATGGCGTTGCCGCCGTGGCCGGGGCCGGAGAGGTAGATCATGTCCAGATCGTCCTTCTGAATGACCCGGTTCAGGTGGGTGTAGATGAAGTTCTGCCCCGGCACGGTGCCCCAGTGGCCCACGATGGTCTGCTTCAGGTCGGAGGCGGCCAGTGGGCGCTTCAGCAGGGGATTGTCCAACAGATACAGCTGGCAGGCGGAGAGGTAGTTGGACGCCCGCCACCAGGCGTCGACCTGTTTCAGCTGCGCCGGCGTCAACGGCGGCTTTTTAGACAGGCGTGTATTGGTTTTAGGCTTTGCTGCAATTGTCTTTTGAGAAGTCCGTGGCATATTATTGCCTCCTTTTTCTTGTTCCTTTCGCAATTAGTATATCTCTTATTCGAAAAAATGCAAGCGAAATCGAAAATAATTTTATCTTAATTTACAATTATTTCATTTTAGCATTCTTCTTTTAGGCGTTTTATCCTTATTCTGTCCCTTCCACCGCGCTTGCGTTTTTCCGCCGGATGTGCTACTGTAACGGCATGGAAACGTATGAACTCATCCGCTCCGGCCGGAAGACCCTGGCCCTGGAGATCACAAGGGACTGCCGCGTGGTGGTGCGGGCCCCCCGCCGCCTGTCCCAGGCCCGCATCGACGACTTTGTGGCCAGTCACGCCGGCTGGATCGCCCGGCACCTGGAACAGCAGCGCCGCCGGGCTGCCCTGGCCCCCTCCGCCCCCACCCAGGCGGAGATCGGCGCCCTGAAGGAAAAGGCACGGCAGGTCCTGCCGCCGAAAATCGCCTATTACAGTGAGAAAATGGGCCTGTTCCCTACTGGCGTCAGGATCACCTCCGCCCGCACCCGCTACGGCAGCTGCAGCGGAAAGAACAGCCTGTGCTTCTCCTGTTTTCTCATGAACTGTCCGGATGCGGCCATGGACCTGGTGGTGGTCCATGAGCTGTGCCACATCCAAGTGAAAAACCACGGGCCGGATTTCTACGCGCTGCTGGAGCAGGTACTCCCCGACTGGCGGGAGCGGAAGAAGCTGCTGCGATAACGTGTAAAAGCACAAACCGGAGGCATGGCTTGGCCCTGCCTCCGGTTTATGTCTGATATTACGCCCCCACCGACGTGAGCCAGACCGCCGCCAGCATCACCGCCAGCAGCGCTGCATTCCAGGCGGTAAACACCGCCAGATACCGGGCGGGGCGGGCCCCCGGGGAGCGAAGATACAGCTTGAGCGTGATCAAACTTGCTAGGGATGCTACCGGGGTTCCCAGACCGCCGATATCCACGCCCAGCAGCAGCTCCCTCCAGTTGTCCGTGAAGCCCGACAGCAGCACCGCCGCCGGTACATTGCTGATGATCTGGCTGGTGAGCACGCCGGTCAGCAAGGTGCTGCGCTCCAGCAGACTCTGGAGAAACCCATGAACGGCAGGCAGCCGTCCCAGGTTTCCGGATACCACGAAGAAGCAGATGAAGGTGCACAACAGGCTCACATCCAGCTTCCGCAGCAGAGCAGGTTCCACTGCGGCCAGCGTCCCAAGCACCAGAACCGTCAGCAGACCATAGGGCAGAATGCGGAACACCGTCAGCAGGCACAGCAGGAACAGTGCGCCGTACAGGGCCAGCTTCCCGGGCTGCCGCAGGGGCTGCGGGTGCACCGGAGGGATCTGGAGATCCCTGGGCAGGACCGGCAAGGCCGCCGCGGTCAGGCAGGCCAGACTGATCCCCGCCAGGGGCAGCACCACCGGGAAAAAATCCCCGGCAGAGAGTCCATAGGCCCCGTAAAGGTAGAGGTTCTGGGGATTGCCCACCGGCGTGGCCATGCTGCCCAGGTTTGCGGCAATGGTCTGCAGCACCAGCAGCGGCACCGCCGCGGCCCGGCAGTCCATCTGGTCCAGAAGCAGCAGCGCAAAGGGTGCAAAGGTGATAAGAGCGACGTCATTGGTCACGGCCATGGAGCAGAAAAAGGGCAGCAGCACCAGGATCACTGCCAGGGCCCTGGGTCCGGTCCCCCGGGACAGCAGATGGCCGGCCAGCCACTGGAACGCCCCGCAGGACTGGAAGCCCGCCACCACCGCCATCAGGCACAGCAGCAGGCATAGCACCCGCAGGTCGATGTAGCCCAGATAGGCGGCGTCCGGCGGCACCAGGACCATGGTGGCCAGTGCGCAGAGTGCCGCCACGGTCAGCACCGCCTCCCGCTTGAAAAATGCCAACAGTCTCATTTCCGTCCCTCCAAAGGCTGACAAAATCCGCGTTCCACCATATCACACTTTTTCCGGGAACGCAAACCTTTTTGGGGAGGCTGTGCTGTTCTACCGCAGGCAGCCCGCTAGCCGCCGGGACAGCATCCACGCCAAGGCCAGCTTCACCAGGTCCGGCACCACAAAGGGGAACACGCACATTCCCAGTGCTGCCCACAGGCCGATGGGCCCCGCCGCCCGGGCATAGGCCACCAGGAACCAGGCGGTGCCGAAGGCATAGCACACCAGCAGACCCAGCACCATGGCCGCGGCCGTCACCGCCGGACGGTCGCCCAGCCGGGCGGTCATGCCCCAATACAGCAGGGCCGAGGCCAGAAAGCCCAGGATATACCCGCCGGTGGTGCCCAGCAGAACGCCCGGGCCTCCCTGAAAGCCTGAGAACACCGGCAGGCCCACCAGGCCCAGCAGCAGATATGCCAGGATAGCCAATGTCCCCCGCCGGCCCCCCAGGGTCCCCAGGGCTGCAAACACGCCAAAGGTCTGGAGCGTGAACGGCACTGTCAGGGGAATGTTGATCCAGGCGCACACCATCAGCAGCACTGCGAACAGGGCGGCGTACGCCAGGTCCACCGTCCGCAGCCGGGTCCTAGTCATGGAAGTCTGTTTCAAATCAGATCGCTCCTCTCCTGTGTCTGGAGGAAGTATAGCAAGGCTTTCCATAATTGTCAACCTTAAAAAAAATAAAGTTTACAATATAGATAAAAAACCAGGAGGCAGTGCCTCCCGGTTCAGCAGTCCGTGTGGGTGCAGATCTCCCGCACCTTGGCCTGAATAGCTTTCAGGTCCACAAAGGTCTCCGGCCGCTTCTCCACATCCCGCAGCAGCGCGGAGGGATGGTAGATAGCCGTCATCTGGACGCCGCCCCGCTGGAACCACTTCCCATGCTCGGCGGTGATCTTGAAGTCCTCCTTGATGATGGCCTTGGCGGCGATCCGGCCCAGACAGACAATCAGCTTGGGCCGCAGCAGCGCCGTCTGCCGCCGGAGCCAGCCGATGCAGGCGTCCTGCTCCACATTCAGCGGGTCCCGATTCCTGGGCGGGCGGCACTTGACGATGTTGGCCACATACACCTTCGTCCGGTCCAGGCCGATGATCTCCAGCATATCATCCAGCAGCAGCCCCGCCGGCCCTACGAAGGGGATGCCCTGCTCGTCCTCCCGCTGACCGGGGCCCTCCCCTACCAGCAGGATCTCCGCGTCCCGGGCACCGTCACCGAACACCACGTGGAGCCGGGTCTCCGCCAGGGCGCAGTTCCGGCATTGTCCGCAGGCCTGCTCCAGCGCCTCCCAGGTATCCGCCATCCGCCTCCCCCTCCTTCGTGCCTCTCTCCGGGGCACCACACCGGCGGCGGATGCCCCTCGGCCGCCCAGCCAAATGGCAACGGCCTCTTTGCGGCCATTGTAACACAAAATCTTCCGCCGCGCAATGAGGTATGAATCTCTTCCGTCCGGACAGACTGGACAGGGAGAGGAGGGGGACGCTTGTCTCTGTGGCTATGGACATTTTGGACATACAGCTTTCTCGGCTATCTGCTGGAACGGGGGTACGCCATCGCCACCCACGCGGACCGGCAGGCCCGGAAGTGCTTTCTGCTGCTGCCCATGTGCCCGGTGTACGGGCTGGGGGCCCTGGCGGTGCTGGCCCTGCCGGAATCATTGAGCGGCAGCTTCTGGTCTCTGGCCCTGTGGGGCGGTCTGGCGGCCACAGCAGTGGAGTATGCCGTACACGTTCTCTATGACCGTCTGCTGGGTGTGCGGTTCTGGGACTACTCCCAGGTCCGGTGGAATCTGCGGGGCCGGATCTGCCTGCCCTTCTCCCTGGCCTGGAGCCTGCTGGTGGCAGCAGGGCTGCCGGTGATCCAGGCGGCGATAGCCCCGGCGCTGGCCGCCGTGCCGCCAACCGCCACCTATGCCGCGCTGCTGGTGTTCACCGCCGACACAGTGGTCTCCCTCCAGCTGCTGCGCCGGGCAGGAGATCCCGCAGTGCTGTCTCTGGGAAATCTGCGGGCTGCGTAAGAAGCCGGGCATGGGGAAACGTCCATGCCCGGCTTCCTTTTGCGTCCGGCCGGTCACTGTTCCGGCAGGTGGGCCTCCAGCCAGTGCGCCACGTCCGCATAGACCTTCTCCCGGCCCGTCTCCTGGAGGATCTCATGCCGCAGGCCCTGATAAAGCCTGATCTCCACGTCCCGGACACCGGAGCGGCGGAAGCTGCGGTACGCCCGCCGGACACCCTTGCCCATGTCCCCCACCGGGTCGTCCTGCCCGGAGAGGAAGAGGACCGGGGTATTCCGGTTCATCCGCTTCAGGTTCTCTTGCTTCTCAATGCAGGCGATCCCCCGCAGCATCTCCCGAAAGAGTCCGATGGTGGGGTCCCCTCCGCAGAGGGGATCCGCAAGATACTGGTCCACGTTCTTCGTGCTGGCGGAGAGCCAGTCGTATCCCGTGCGGTTGGGGGCAAATTTCTGATTGTATGCCTCGAAGGCCAGCTTGTTCACCAAGGGGCTGGAATGGCGGTCCCCCACCTTTCTGGCCTCCCGGGCGGCAAGGACGCGGCCCGCCGCCACCAGCGCCGGGGGCATCTGCCCCGTGCCCATCAGGATGGCTCCGGCCACGGTGCCGGGGTAGCGGATCAGATACGTCCGGGCCAGGAAGGACCCCATGGAATGCCCCAGCAGGAACACCGGAAGGCCGGGGAACCGCTGCCCTGCCAGCTCCCGCCGGGCATAGAGGTCCTGCACCGCCCAGTCCCAGCTGCCCCTGGGTCCGAAGTACAGCCGGGGCGCCCCCGCCGCCACGGAGAGACCGTGCCCCAGGTGGTCGTGGCCCGCCACGGCAAAGCCCCGCTCCGTCAGGTAGGCCGCCAGGGGCTCATACCGCAGGATGTGCTCCGACACGCCATGGGAGAGCACCAGAACCGCCCGGGGTGCCATGTCCGGCGTCCACTCCACCGCATGGATGCCGGTCCGCCCGTCTGCGGAGGGGAAGGTAAATTCGTTTCTCACCATGGAAAAATCATCCTCTCTGTGCTATACTGTGTGCCATCAGGCGTAGGATGCCTGCTTTCTGGGTCGATGATACCACACTTCCGTCACAAACGCCAGAGGAGGCCGCATTCATGGAAACATACATCGCTGCCCTGGACCAGGGAACCACCAGCTCCCGGGCCATCCTGTTCAACCGGGCCGGGGAGATCGTCTCCCGCGCCCAGCACCCCTTCCGCCAGATCTACCCCCAGCCCGGCTGGGTGGAGCACGATCCGCTGGAAATCTGGGCCACGGAGAAGCGGGCCCTGGCGGAGGTCGTAGGCGCCGCCCACATCGACCCCAAGCGGATCGCCGCCCTGGGCATCACCAACCAGCGGGAGACCACCATCCTCTGGGACCGCTCCACCGGGCAGCCGGTCTGCAACGCCATCGTATGGCAGTGCCGCCGGACCGCTCCCCTCTGCGACACGCTGAAGGCCGACGGCCTGGGCCCCCTGGTGGCGGAGCGGACGGGCCTGCTGATCGACGCCTACTTCTCCGGCACCAAGATCCGGTGGCTGCTGGACCACGTCCCCGGCGCCCGGGAACGGGCGGAGCGGGGGGAGCTGTGCGCCGGCACGGTGGACAGCTGGCTCATCTGGAACCTCACCGGCGGGGCAGCCCACGTGACAGACTACTCCAATGCCTCCCGGACCATGCTGTTCAACATCCACACCCTCCAATGGGACGAGGCGCTTTGCCGGGCGCTGGGCATCCCCGCTTCCCTGCTGCCGGAGCCGCTGCCCAACTGCCATCTCTACGGCCGTGTGGCCCCGGACATTCCCGGACTGGAGGATCTGGCGGGCATCCCCATCTGCGGCAGCGCCGGGGACCAGCCGGCGGCCCTGTTCGGCCAGGCCTGCTTCACGCCGGGCCAGGCGAAGAACACCTACGGCACCGGCTGCTTCACGCTGATGAATGTGGGCGGTGAGCCGGTGGCCTCCCAGTCGGGACTGGTAACCTCCGTGGCTTGGTCCCTGGGGGGCGAGACTACCTATGCCCTGGAGGGCAGCGTATTCAACGCCGGCAGCACCATCCAGTGGCTGCGGGATGAACTGGGGCTCATCTCCTCCGCCCCGGAGTGCGACCGGCTGGCGGAGAGCGTGCCGGACGCCGGAGGCGTCTACGTGGTGCCCGCCTTCACCGGCCTGGGCGCCCCCTACTGGGACATGTACGCCCGTGGCACCATCGTGGGGCTGACCCGTGGCACCACCAAGGCCCACATTGCCCGGGCGGTGCTGGACGCCATCGCCTTCCAGGTGACGGATCTGGTGCAGGCCATGAACGCCGACGCCCCTTGCCCCATCACCACATTACGGGTGGACGGTGGTGCCTCCGTCAGCGACATCATGATGCAGACCCAGGCGGATCTGCTGCGACTGCCGGTGGACCGACCCGCCCAGGTGGAGACCACTGCCTTCGGCGCTGCAGCCCTGGCGGGGCTGGCGGCCGGAGTGTGGGGCAGTCTGGAGGAAGTGGCTGCCCTGCGCCGCAGCCAGCACGTATTTCTGCCCCAGCGGCCCCAGGCCGCCTGCGAGGCCCAGTACCGCCTGTGGCGCCGGGCAGTGGACCGGGCGTTGCGGTGGATTGAAAACGATGTGTAAACAAATCCGGAATTTGTTGCGTTCAGTGGAAAAGTGCGCTATACTGAAGCCAAGTGAGAGGCATGAAACGGAAATGAAGACGATCAGTGCGGCGTTTGGTCCGCAGGTGAAAGGAGTTTATCGACATGGCTTTTTTTGAGGATCTGACCAAAAAGACAAAGGACCTGGCCTACGTGGCCGCCGACAAGGCCAAGGATGTGGCCGCCGTGGCAGCGGATAAAGCCAAGGACGCGGCGGAGCTGACCCGCATCTCCATGGCCATCGCCGGGGA
>OJRB01001504.1_pt1 | contig 11188 bp, 7 predicted proteins | sample 1599061 | NCBI WGS metagenome assembly OJRB01 (sample SAMN03922522, study PRJEB24848) | human gut metagenome | isolation source: stool sample | host: Homo sapiens | place: Germany | collected 2010-02 | reverse complement strand
TCTCCACGATGCCCAGCATGGGCACCTTCATCATCTCAGCCATGTTCACGGCCTTTGCCACGATCATGCTTACCAGCTCCTGCGGGCTTGCCACCACAACGATGCCGTCCACCGGCAGGCTCTGGAACACGGTCAGGGGCACATCACCGGTGCCCGGGGGCATATCCACGAACAGGAAATCCACGTCCTTCCAGACCACATCGGTCCAGAACTGCTTGACCGCGCCGGCAATGACCGGGCCGCGCCACACAACGGGGTCTTCCTCGTTCTCCACCAGCAGGTTGATGCTCATCACATCAATGCCCATGCGGCTCTGGATGGGCCAGCAGCCCTTGTCGTCCGCCATGGCACGGCCATGGATGCCGAACAGCTTGGGGATGGACGGGCCGGTGATATCGGCATCCAGAATGCCGCAGTGGTAGCCGCGGCGGGCCATGGCACAGGCCAGCAGGGCGCTGGTCATGCTCTTGCCCACGCCGCCCTTGCCGGAAACAACGCCGATGACCTTTTTCACACTGCTATTAGGGTTGGGGGCATCGTGCTGCGGAGCGGCATCGCGGGAAGAACAGGCTGCACTGCAATTAGAGCAGTCATGGGTACATTCTTCGCTCATTCTCTTTGTCGCGCACGGCAGGGGCAGGACCCGGGCGGTGCGCTTCCTCCTTGCTCAAAATACAGGCGCGGGCTTGCGCCCTGCCTGACCACTGTTAACTATACCATAAAAAGTGCGCAGAAACAACCCATAGCGCCGCTCATGTTTTGCAAAGCTGCCGCATAGGCTGAACCGTGAACGCCCGTTCCGGGGCAGGGGGAGGTGCAGGGTGCGGCAGAACTACTTTAAAAATGCGGCGCTGCTTACCGGCTCGGACGTGGTGCTGCGGCTGGCAGGCATGGTGCTGCGCATCTGGCTGGCAAACGCCTTGGGCGGGGCGGGTATGGGGCTGTATCAGCTGGTGCTGGCGGTGTACGGGCTGTTCGTTACGCTGGCTACGGCGGGCATCTCGGTGGCGGCTACCCGGCTGCTGACCGAGGAGCTCAGCCGGGACAAGGCCGCTGCGCGCGGGATGCTGGTGCGGCTGGTGCTGGCAGGGCTTACGCTGGGCGGGCTTGCCATGGTCGCCCAGCTTGCCACCGCAGGCCTTGCGGCAAAATGGTGGCTGGGGGATGTCCGCGCTGCTGCCGCGCTGCGCACCTCGGCGCTGGGGCTGCCGTGGATGGCGATCTCGGCGGTGCTGCGCGGCTTTTTTCTGGCGCGGCGGCGGGTGGAGCCCAACGTGCTCAGCCAGCTGGCAGAGCAGACGGTGCGTATTGCCGCCGTGGTGTGGGCGCTTTCCCGCACGCAGGGCTGGCCGGACGGCAGCCGCTGCGCGCTGGTGCTGGCGGCTACCGCCCTGAGCGAGGCCGTATCCACCGCCCTGATGGCATTGTTTTACCGGCGGGAGGCGGCACGCTGCTTCGGCAGCACAGCGCCGCGCCCGCCCAGGGAGGGGTCCCGGCGGCTGTGGGACATCCTTTGGCCGGTGGAGGGCGGCAGGGCGCTTTCCAGCGCGCTGCACACGGCCGAGAATATGCTGGTGCCCGCCTGTCTTGCGGTATATCTGGCGGCTTCCGGCGGGCGCACCGCCGCGCTGGAGCAGTACGGTACCTTAAAGGGTATGGCACTGCCGCTGCTCAATTTCCCCTTTGGGCTGCTGGGCAGTCTGGCGGTTTTGCTGATGCCGGAGATCACACAGGCGCATATCGAGGGACAAACCGCCCGGCTGAACGCCCTGCTGAACCGGATGCTGCGGCTCACAGGGTATTTCTCCGCGCTGGCGGGTACGCTGTTCTGGGTTTGGGGCAGGCCGCTGGCGCAGCTGCTCTACCATAGCCCGGAGGCCGGGTTCTATCTGGAGACCCTTGCCCCGGCCATGCCGCTGATGTACTTGGAAAGCATGGTGGACGGTGCCATGAAGGGCATCGGGGAGCAGAAAGCCGCCTTCCGGTACAGCGTATGGGACGCCGTGCTGCGCATTGGCGGGGTGGCGGTGCTGCTGCCCCGGTACGGGATGCGGGGCTTTCTGGCGGTGATCCTGCTTTCCAGCTTCTACACCTGCGTAGCCAACACCGGGCGGCTGCTGCTTTCCAGCGGCACAGGGCACGCCTTCCGGCGTTGGCTGGGTGCACCGCTGCTGGCTGCTGCCGCCGCCGGGGCGGCAGGGCGGGGCGTGTGCCGGGCGCTGGCGGGCTTTCCGGCTCAAGGATTGGCGGGGCAGCTTGCAGTACTGACGGCGGGCGGCATGGTGACGGCCATCGTGTTTTTACTGGCGGCGCTGCCGCTGGGACTTTGGGAGGAAGTGCGGGCGGTGCTGCGGCAGACAAAGACCGGGAAAAACAGGGGAAAGTGATAAAAACGTAAATTTTCTGGACACAGGCGGGGATTGTGAGTATAATACAAACGTGTAGTTGTATCCTTCCGGCACTGCCGGGGAACACTGCCGAAAAAGCAGCGCTGGGCAAAAGCCTTTGGCGCTGAGAGGAAAAAAGAGGATCGTAAGTGAAAGATAAAACCAAGAATACCCCGCAGGTGCTGCTGCGCCGTGCGCTGCTGGTGCTGATGGATGCTGCCATTGTGGCATTCAGCTTTTATTTTGCCCTGCTGCTGCGGGCAGACGGTGCGGTAGATGCCGTGTGGTGGCCGCACAACCGCGCTTTGCTGTACGAAAATCTGCCGTGGATCGTGGCGGTGTATATCGTCTGCTTTCTGGCGGGCGGGCTGTACTCGGTGCTGTGGAAGTACGCCGGTGAGCGGGATCTGATCCGTCTTGCCGGGATGATCGCCGTGCCCACCGCTGTGGTGTATGTGGTGAACCGCCACTTTATCCACGGTGTGCTGTTTAATTCCGCCAACTGCATGGCATCCGTGCTCATCTTTTTGTTCATCGGCGGCAGCCGTCTGGCATGGCGGCTGTTCTTGAACCACCCGCTGGGCGAGCAGCTGCGCAGAGTGCCTGCGAAAGACCCCAACCGTCCGGTGATGATCGTGGGCGCGGGCGAAGCCGGTGCATGGGCCATCAACGTGTGCAAATCCAACAAGGAATACGGCCACGCCGTGGTGGCGGTGGACGATGACCCTGCAAAGCTGAACCAGACCATCCACGGTGTGCCGGTGAAGGGCACGCTGGAGGATATCCCGGAGTTGTGCACACGCTACGGCATCCACAGCATCATCATTGCCATCCCCACCTTAAAGGGCAGCCGCCTGAGCCACGTTATCGACCTGTGCGTCAGCACCCATTGCGCGGTGCAGGTGCTCAGCGATCCGCAGCTGGTGGGCAGCGGTGCACCCCAGCAGGAGGTGTTCCGCGAGCTGAACCCCGCCGACTTCCTCTCCCGCGAGGAGGTCACGCTGGATACCGACAAAATTTCCGGCTACCTTACCGGCAAAACGGTGCTGGTAACGGGCGGCGGCGGCTCTATCGGCAGCGAGCTGTGCCGTCAGGTCATGCGCTTTAAGCCCGGCAAGCTGCTGATCTTTGATATCTACGAAAACTGCGCCTACGAGCTGCTGATGGAATTGCAGCAGAAGTACGGCCGCGATATCCCGGTCACGGTGCTTATCGGCTCTATCCGGGATAAAAAGCGTCTGGACGAGGTATTTGATACCTACCACCCCACGGTGGTGTTCCATGCTGCGGCGCACAAGCACGTTCCGCTGATGGAGGTAAGCCCCGCCGAAGCCGTAAAGAACAATGTGCTGGGCACCAAAAATCTGCTGGTCAGCGCCAGCGAGCACGGGGTGGAGCGCTTTGTGCAGCTTTCCACCGATAAGGCCGTGAACCCCACCAGCGTCATGGGCTGCACCAAGCGCATCTGCGAGATGCTCATCCAGACCTTTGCGGGCAACACGGACATGAAGTGTGTGGCGGTGCGGTTCGGCAACGTTCTGGGCAGCCACGGCAGCGTTATCCCGCTGTTTGAAGCCCAGATCAAAAAGGGCGGACCGGTCACCCTGACCGACCCCAACATCGTGCGCTACTTTATGACCATCCCGGAAGCAGCCCAGCTGGTGCTGCAGGCGGGTGCACTGGCAGAGAGCGGCAACATCTATGTGCTGGATATGGGCGAGCCGGTGCGCATTATGGACCTTGCCAAGCAGCTCATCCGCTTTTACGGCTACGAGCCGGGCGTGAATATGGAGATCAGGATCGTGGGTCTGCGCCCCGGCGAGAAGCTTTACGAGGAACTGATGATGGACGAGGAGCAGGACAAGATGCGCCGTACCCAGCACAACAAGATCTTTGTGGCAAGCCCCCGCACCATTGATCTTGCCGAGTTCTACGGGCAGCTGCAGGCGCTGGAAGCCGCTGCCGCCCACAACGATGAGGGCGTGGTGCGCCAGCTGGCGGCCATGATCCCCACCTTTACCCCCACCCGGGAGAACCTGAAACTGTAACAGCTTGAACTGCGGCACTGGGCCGCATGGGATAGACCGCAGACCGGAATATGCCGGGCTGCGCAAAACGAGAGGGATGTTATTATGGAAAAGAAACCGTTTCTGACCGAGGCGATGGCACAGCAGATCATCGAGGATGTGCCCACGCCGTTCCACGTCTACGACGAAAAGGGCATCCGGGAGAATGTCCGCCGCATCAACAAGGCCTTCAGCTGGAACAAGGGCTTCAAGGAGTATTTTGCGGTCAAGGCACTGCCCAACCCCGTCATCCTGCAGATCCTCAAGGAGGAGGGCTGCGGCGTGGACTGCTCTTCCCTGACCGAGCTGATGCTCAGCGAGGCCTGCGGCTTTACCGGCCACGATATCATGTTCTCCTCCAACCAGACCCCCGTGGAGGATATGAAGAAGGCTTACGAGCTGGGCGCCTACATCAATCTGGACGATGCCACCATGGTGGAGTTTCTGGAGCGGGTGGCTGGTGTGCCGCAGGAGATCTTCTGCCGCTATAACCCCGGCGGAACCTTCCAGCTGGGCGAGAGCGAAGAGGGCTTTCAGGTCATGGACAAGCCCGGCGATGCCAAGTACGGCATGACCGAGCAGCAGATGATCGACAGCTACAAAAAGCTGATGCGGAAGGGCGCAAAGCAGTTCGGCATCCACGCGTTCCTTGCCTCCAACACCATCTCGGACGCCTATTACCCGGAGCTGGCTGCCATCCTGTTCCGGCTGGCTGTCCGGGTGCAGCAGGCTACCGGTGCGCATATCAGCTATATCAACCTGTCCGGCGGCGTGGGCATCCCTTACCGCCCGGAGCAGACCGAGAACGACATCATGGCCATCGGCGAGGGTGTGCGCCAGAAGTTTGAAGAGATCCTTGTGCCTGCCGGCATGGGGGATGTAGCCATCTTCAGCGAGATGGGCCGCTTTACTACCGGCCCCTACGGCGCGCTGGTGTCCACCGTCATCCACGAAAAGCACATCTATAAGGAGTACATCGGTCTGGACGCCTGCGCCGCAAACCTGATGCGCCCCGCCATGTACGGCGCTTACCACCACATCACCGTGCTGGGCAAGGAGAACGCCCCCTGCGACCACAAGTACGACGTGGTGGGCGGTCTGTGCGAGAATAACGACAAGTTTGCCGTTGACCGGATGCTGCCCAAGATCGACATCGGGGATATCCTTTACATCCACGATACCGGTGCCCACGGCTCTGCTATGGGCTACAACTACAACGGCAAGCTGCACTGCGCCGAGGTGCTGCTGTGCGAGGACGGCTCTCACCGGCTGATCCGCCGCGCCCAGACCCCCCGCGATTACTTTGCAACGCTGGACTTTTTGCCCTTTATGAAGCCCCTGTTTGAGGACTGATTCTGATAAAAACGAGGTATGACTCATGTTTTTTGGCTTTCAACTTACCCTTGGCCTGATGATGGCCTTTTACGGTTTTTCGGTGATGAAAAATCCCCGCGTGTGGGGCGATCAGGGGCGCAAGGCGGTCAAGGCCGAAAACTTTGAGGAATACTGCCGCCAGAACGGCCAGTTCTTTTTAAAGGCAGGCTGCGTTGTGGCGGTGATCGGTGCATTGGATGCCCTGATCACACTGGATGCGCTGCTGTACGCTCTGCTGTACATTTTTGGCTTGGCCTTTGCCTTCTACCCCCTTACCCGTTGGTGCAAGCAGAACGAGGGCTTCTCCTGGCCGTGGCCCCACGTCCAGAGCGAGAAAAAGCGCATCAAAGAGCTACGCCGCGAACAGCAGGCACAGGAGAACGAGGAAAAAGGGGAGAAGTAATCCCCCGGATAAAGCAAAATAGCAAAAGAACAGCTCCCGGTCACGCCGCTTAACGTGACCGGGAGCTGTTTTAGCTTACTGCTGGATAAGTGGGCGCTTACTCGGCGTCCTTCGGGTCGGTCATCAATTCCTTGATGCTGGGCACAACGCCGCCCAGATTCTGCAGCTCAGAGGGGATGATGATCTTGGTGGCCTTGCCGTTGGCAACCTTCGCCAGCGCTTCAAGGCTGCGGATGGCCAGCACTTTGTCGCTGGGCATGGCCTCGTTCAGCAGACGGATGGCATCGGCGTTGGCCTTCTGCACAGCCAGAATAGCCTGTGCTTCGCCCTCAGCCTCCAGAATGCGCTGCTGCTTCACAGCATCGGCGCGCAGGATGGCAGATTCCTTTTCGCCCTCGGCGGCGGTAATGGCGGCCTGCTTTTCACCGTCTGCCTTCAGGATGACGGCGCGCTTCTCGCGCTCAGCCTTCATCTGCTTTTCCATGGCTTCCTGAATTTCCCGCGGCGGGATGATGTTCTTCACCTCCACGCGGTTCACCTTGATGCCCCACTTGTCGGTGGCTTCGTCAAGGATGGCGGTGATCTTGCCGTTGATGACATCGCGGCTGGTCAGGGTATGATCCAGCTCCATCTCACCGATGATGTTGCGCAGGGTGGTGGCAGAAAGGCTCTCGATGGCGGCAATGGGCTGGTTGACACCGTAGGTGTACAGCTTTGCGTCCATGACCTGAAAGAACACCACGGTGTCGATCTGCATGGTCACGTTATCGCGGGTGATCACAGGCTGAGGGGGAAAGTCTGCAACTTGCTCCTTCAGGCTTACCTTTTTGGCAATGCGCTCAATAAAGGGGATCTTGACGTGCAGGCCGGCAGTCCATGTATCGGAGTAGCTGCCCAGCCGCTCAATGACATATACCTTGGACTGCGGCACGATGACGATGTTGGAAACAATGACCAGCACCAGAACAAAAACAAGCGCAAGGATGACAAAAAACAGAACCATAGTGCATCTCCTTTGTCAGGTCGTTGTGTGGGGGTTACGGCTTTCGGCCAGAACAGGCTCTACGATGAGCAGGGTGCTGTGGATCTCGGTAACGCGGCAAAGCGCACCGGGGTCAAGGGTGTCGCCGGGGGTGGCACAGCGGGCGTTCCAGTCCACACCGTCCAGCCGCACCCGGCCGGGGACTTCGGCGGTGACGGGGGAAAGCACGATGGCCTCCCGTCCCAGATTGCGGTCGCCGTTGGTGGCGGTATGCTTGAGCCGCAGCTTTGCCGCCAGCGGGCGGAAGGCTGCCAGACACAGGATGCTTACCACCAGAAAGACCACCGCCTGCACCCGGAACGACCCGGTGAACACGCAGCACAGCAATGCGGCGGCAGAGCCGATGGCAAACCAGATGGAGGTCATATTAAAGGTGCTGGCCTCCAGTGCCAGAAAGCCCACGGCTGCAGCCAGCCAGAGAATGGGGGAGATCTGCATGGTATGTTACCTCCTTATGCTGCTATTATACGGCATCCCCTTGGGGGAAGGTCAAGAGTTTTTTACTGAAACGTTGCACAGAAAACAAAATATAGACAAAAATGGAAAAGAAAGGATGAAAATGGAACAGCAAAACATCCAAAAGGTATTTCGCTGTCCCGAAAAATTGATTTACTGGATATCGTAGTAGCTGTGGTTGGGGTTGTGGCCGTTTTCTTCCACCACGATGGTAAAGCCCATGGGGTTCACCTCGGTGTGCTTGCCGGAAGCCAGCGGCTCTACGATGATGTGCTCAGAGCGGTTCACGATGATCTCCGCAGTCTCGGTCTTGCCGATGCGCTGGTAGTGCAGGATGCCGTCCTCAGCCCGCAGCACCCGCAGCTCTCCGGTGCGGAAGGCTTCGCAGCTGTGGCGCAGCTGCGCCAGCTGTGCCAGCACCGGGCGCAGCCGCTCCTCGTGGCTGTCCCAGCAGAAGAAGGCGCGGTTGAAGGGGTCGCGGTAGCCCTGCATCCCGATCTCGTCGCCGTAGTACAGGCATGGTACGCCGGGCAGGGTGTAGATGATGGCATAGGCCATGCGCAGGCGCAGCATCCCTTCCTCGTAGGCTTCGCCGGTCACGCTACGGCCGCTCTGCCACTCCCGGCCGCGTCCGTTGGCGGGCTCGTCCGCGATCACGGTCAGGGCGCGCTCGGTGTCGTGGGTAGACAAAAAGTTCAGTGCCGTGTTGATGGCAGGGGCAGGGTAGTGCTCGCAGATGGAAAGGATCTCGTTAGCGGCTTGCTGGGCGGGCTTTCCCTTGACAAAATCCAGCACGGAATTCTTGAAGGGGTAGTTCATCACGCTGTCCAGCCCCTTGCCCAGCAGGTAGGTGCGGCGGTGGTCAAAGCCGAACTTGGTTGTGGCGTCCTCCCACACCTCGCCCAGCAAAAACTTTTCCGGGCTTACCCGCTTGACGGCGGTGCGGATCTTCTCAATAAATTCGTCCGGCAGCTCGTCGGCCACATCCAGACGGAAACCGGCAGCACCACGGCGCAGCCATGTGTCGATGACGCCGCCCTCGCCGGTGATGAACTCCACAAAGGAGGGGGTCTCCTCATTGACCTCCGGCAGGGTCTCGAAGCCCCACCAGCTGCGGTAGCCGCCCTTGTACTTGGGGTCAAAGTCGTACCAGCTGCGGTAGGGGGAGTTGGGGTCGCGGTAAGCGCCGCCCTCGCCGTAGCGGCCCTCGCGGTTGAAGTACCGGCTGTCCGAGCCGGTGTGGCTGAACACGCCGTCCAGCACGATGCCGATGCCGTACTTGGCAGCCTCGCGGCAGAGCACTTCAAACTCCTCGTTGGTGCCCAGCAGCGGGTCTACGTTCAGGTAGTCGGCGGTGTTGTAGCGGTGGTTGGAGTGCGCCTCAAAGATGGGGTTCAGGTACAGGTAATCCACGCCCATCTCCCGCAGGTAGGGGAGCTTGATGCGGATGCCCTCTAAATCGCCGCCGAAGTAGTCCTCGTTCAGGTGGCCGCCGGTCTCGTTGGGCTGCCAGAAGGGCTCGGCGTGCTTATCGGCCTGATACAGCCGATCCGGAAAGGGCATGGGCTTGTTCTCAATGCCCTCACAGAACCGGTCCGGGAAGATCTGGTAGAACACCTTGCCCTTGATGCACTCCGGCGTCTGGAAATCCGGCTCGTAGACCGTGATCTGCCAGCTTTCACCCTCCTGCCAGCTGACAACGCCGCAGTTGTCTGCCCCGCGCACGATGCGGCGGAAGTCGGTATACAGATCAAAATAGTAGAAGTATAGGCCCGGGTCGCCCAGCACAACATCCACCGAAAAATGGTTCTGGTGGGGCGTTTGGCCGTCAAATTTCATGCGGTAGTGCACGGGCACATCGTATTTGCCCTCCTTTTGCAGCACAAGGTGCGGGTCCACATAACCCAGCTCCTCGGGGATGCACAGGGTCAGGTGCACGCTCTGCCCGGCGCGCACGGCACCAAAGGGCTGCTTAAAGTAGGGGTCGTAGCTGTTGAACAGACAAGACAAAAAAGATCGTCCTTTCTCAAAAAAGCCCCGGCGGGCGAAATGCCACCGGGGCTTTGCGGTTTTACAGGGGAAAATTACTTGCCCATGGGCACGGGGGAAGCGTACCAGATATCGCGGGCGTAGTCCAGCACGGCGCGGTCTGCGCTGAAGATGCCGCTGTTGGCAATGTTCTTCAGGCTCATGCGGGCCCAAGTCTCGCGGTCAGCATACAGCTTCTGCAGGTCGGCCTGTGCACGGCGGTAGTCCTTGAAGTCTGCCATGACCATGTACGGGTCGCTGCTGCGCAGATTCTCGGTGACCTCGTGGAAGTTCTCACCGTTCCAGCCGCGCTCCAGAAAGTTCAGGGCGCTGTTGGCCACGTCGTCGCCCATGATAAAGGCGTTGGGGTGGTAGCCCACCTGCTTCAGGTTGTTCACCTCGGGGGTCAGCATACCAAAGATCAGCTCGTTCTCCTTACCGGCAGCATCGGCGATCTCCACGTTTGCACCATCCAGAGTGCCCAGCGTGATGGCACCGTTCAGCATGAATTTCATGTTGCCGGTACCGGAAGCCTCGGTGCCTGCCAGAGAGATCTGCTCAGAGACCTCGGCAGCGGGCATCAGGTGCTCGCTCAGGGAGACACAATACTCCTCCAGATACACCACGCGCAGCTTCTCACGCACGGCGGGGTCGTTGTTGATCAGGTCGCCCAGCTTGCAGATCATGCGGATCATCTGCTTTGCCATGTAGTAGCCGGGAGCAGCCTTTGCGCCGAAGATGTAGGTCTTGGGGATGAAGTCGGCGTTGGGGTTCTCCTTCAGGTACAGGTACTGTGCAGCGATGTTCAGCGCATTCAGGTGCTGGCGCTTGTACTCGTGCATACGCTTGACCTGGCAGTCAAAGATGGAATTGGGGTCGATGACCTGACCGGTGCTCTTTGCCAGATAGCTTGCAAAGTCCTTCTTGTTGGCCAGCTTGATCTCGTTCAGCTTCTTCAGCACGGTCTTGTCGTCGGCGTACTTGTTCAGCTTGGTCAGATCGGAAGCATCGTGCTTGTAGCCGTCGCCGATGGTCTCGTCCAGCAGCTTGCACAGACCGGGGTTAGAAGCCAGCAGCCAGCGGCGGTATGCAATGCCGTTGGTCACGTTCTTGAAGGCGTTGGGCTTGAACAGGTAGTAATCGTGGAAAACGCTCTCCTTGATAATCTCGCTGTGCAGCTTGGAAACGCCGTTGATGCTGTTGGCGGTGTAGGCGCAGATGTTGGCCATGCGCACCTGATTGTCACCGATCAGTGCCATGTAGTCGATCTTGCCCTGATCGCCGGGGAAGGCCTTTGCCAGCTCCTCGCGGGCGCGGCGGTCCATCTCCACCACGATCTGGTAGATGCGGGGCAGGGTCATCTTGAAGATGTCCACGTTCCACTTCTCCAGAGCCTCGGCCATAACGGTGTGGTTGGTGTAGGCAAAGACCT
>OJRB01001495.1_pt1 | contig 11221 bp, 8 predicted proteins | sample 1599061 | NCBI WGS metagenome assembly OJRB01 (sample SAMN03922522, study PRJEB24848) | human gut metagenome | isolation source: stool sample | host: Homo sapiens | place: Germany | collected 2010-02 | reverse complement strand
ATCTACACACTGCATATCGTCGGCAGCGTCAGATGTGTATAAGAGACAGATGGAGGACTATGCGATTGATATCATCATCGGAAAAGGTCCGTCTGCCAACTCCATCCGGCTGGATTTGCCGCGTTTTACGCTCATCGGCGCAACGACGCGCGCCGGACAGCTGTCAAGCCCGCTGCGGGACCGCTTCGGCGTGCAGCTGCGCCTGGAGCTTTACACGAACGAGGAGCTGAGCCGGATTGTCACACGCTCGGCGGCGCTGCTTGGCATCGACATTGACCCCATGGGCGCATTGGAGATTGCCTCACGCTCAAGAGGCACGCCCCGCATTGCAAACCGGCTTCTGCGCCGTGTGCGCGATTTTGCGCAGGTGTATCACGACGGCGTCATCACGAAGGACGCTGCCGACCACGCGCTGGGGAAGCTGGAGGTCGACCATTTGGGGTTGGACGCCATTGACCGGCGAATGCTGACGGCGATTATCCGCAACTATGGCGGAGGTCCCGTGGGACTGGAAACGCTGGCGGCGACGATCGGAGAAGAGGCGGTAACGCTCGAGGATGTGTATGAGCCGTATCTGATGCAGATCGGGTTTTTGACGCGCACGCCGAGAGGGCGCTGCGTGACGCAGCTTGCGTATGAGCATCTGCATCTGCCCGTGCCGCAGAGCGCGCAGGCGGAGCAGCTGAGTTTTTGAGTAAGAAGGGTTATCGGTATGGGAAAATTATTTGGAACGGACGGCATTCGCGGCGTCGCCAATGAGACTTTGACGTGCCGGCTTGCATACAGAGTCGGTCAGGCGGCAGCAATCAGTCTGGAACGAGCGGACGGAAAACGACCGAAGGTTGTCATCGGCAAGGACACGCGCATTTCCTCCGACATGCTCGAAGCGGCGCTTCTGGCAGGACTTACTGCCAGCGGCTGCGATGCGGTAAGGCTCGGCGTGATTCCGACGCCGGCGGTCGCCTATCTGACGGTACACGAGCAGGCGGACGCAGGCATTGTCATTTCGGCGTCCCACAATCCGTTTGAGCATAACGGCATCAAGATGTTCTCGGCGCAGGGCTTCAAGCTCAGCGACGAGCTGGAGGCGGAAATTGAGGCGCTGATTTTGCAGAAGGGAGAGCTTCCTGCCCGCACGCACGGAGAAATCGGCAGGATTTACGACGGCGCGCAGCTGATGGATGTGTATCTGGACCATCTGGCATCTACGGTGGACGGTTTGCAACCGATCAAGGTCGTCTTCGACTGCGCCAACGGCGCAGCAAGCGCGACGTCGAAAAAGCTGTTCTCGCGCTTCCCGCTTCAGGCAGAGTACCTGAGCGTATCGCCCGACGGCGTCAATATCAACGAAAACTGCGGCTCGACACATCTTGAGAGGCTCAGCCGCGCGGTCCGCGAGGGCGGCTTCCAGCTCGGGCTTGCGTTCGACGGCGATGCGGACCGGTGCCTCGCGGTCGACGAGAACGGCTGCGAGATTGACGGCGACCAGATCATGGCGGTCTGCGCCGAGTACTTAACCGCACAGGGAAAGCTTCAATCAGAGGGCTTTGTGGCAACGGTCATGTCGAACCTCGGTCTTCATAAATTCTGCGAGCAGCAGCACCTGAAGCTGCTGTGCGCCGCGGTCGGCGACCGGAACGTGCTGGAGCTGATGCAGAAGGAGCATATGGTCCTCGGCGGCGAGCAGTCGGGGCACATCATTTTCTTAGAGCACATGACGACCGGCGACGGGCAGCTGGCGGCGCTGCAGTTTCTCTCCATTCTCGGAGAAAGCGGCAAGACGGCAAGCGAGCTTGCCGGGCAGATCACGCATTACCCACAGATTCTGCAAAACGTGAAGGTCGGCTCCAATGAAGAAAAAACGGCGATTCTGAACAGCCGGGAGCTGGCACAGGCGACGGCGCGCGAGGAGGTACGGCTTACGGGGCGCGGACGGATTTTGCTGCGTGCATCCGGCACAGAGCCGCTCATTCGTGTGATGGCGGAGGCGGACACACAAGATCTTGCGGAGAGCGTGGTAAAAACGCTGGTGGAAGCCGTCGAAAACGTACAAAAAATTCTGAAAAAATAAAAAGGGTTTTATTTACTATTGACAAATGGAAAAAGCTTGCATATAATAAGCAGAGTAAGGACGGTGGCCGGAGCCGAGCCAAGCGTGAATTTGTGGAAATTCCGGTACCACAGCCTTGTTGATTCTTTCGGTTTTTCTTTGTACCCTCTCTTCGTGTACAGACCCCATGAGAACACACGGCAAATCACAGCGCATCCAGCTTTTGGCTGATGGCATATAAAGACCCTGATCCCAGGGTACATCATTTTCGCTAAAAAAGAGAGGTAACATCAAAATGTACGAAGACAAAACTTTGGTCTGTAAGGAATGTGGCAAGGAATTCGTTTTCACCGCCGGTGAGCAGGAATTCTACGCAGAAAGAGGCTTCCAGAACGAGCCCCAGCGCTGCAAGGCTTGCCGCGACGCCCGCAAGACTGCGACCCGTGGTCCCAGAGAGTACTTTACTGCGACCTGCGCTGCCTGCGGCGGCGAAGCTCGTGTTCCCTTTGAGCCGAAGTCTGATCGTCCCGTCTACTGCAGCGACTGCTTCGCTCGCATGAAGGCACAGGGCTAATCAAAACCTGCCAACATACAAACAGGCGGAAGGCGAAAGCCTTCCGCTTTTTTGCCGCCCGGAGAAAGAACCGGTTCCAGCAGCAAAAAAACCGCTCCTGCAGCTTTTCTGCAGGAGCGGTTTTCTGTATTTCTATCGTTCTTCGCGGAAGTAGGCAAGACCCAGGGACTGAGGCGGCTGATCCTCGCGCTTTTTACGCAGCGAGACAATGATCAGAACGACCAGCGTAACCACGTAGGGGAGCATCTTATAGAGCTCCTTGATGGCCAGGTTCGTGCCGGTGGGGATGAAGATATAGAGAATGTAGCAGCCGCCAAAAAGAATCGAGGCAAGCACGCTCACATTCGGACGCCAGATCGTGAAGATAACCAGCGCGATGGCAAGCCAGCCGCGGTCGCCGAAGGCGTTGTTGGACCACACGCCGCAGGCGTAGTCCATGACGTAGTAAAGACCGCCCAGACCCGCGATCATGCTGCCGATGCAGGTCGCAAGGTACTTGTACTTCGTGACGTTGATACCGGCGGCGTCTGCCGTTGCCGCGCTCTCGCCGACGGCGCGCAGGTGAAGACCCGGGCGCGTGTGCTTGAGGAAGTAGGACGCGAGCAGCGCGATGACAATTGCGAGATACGCCAGGAAGCCATAGGACAGGAAGACCTGACCGAACCAGCCGGTCGTCTCGGCAATAGGAAGGGATTTGCTGAAGTAGGCACTGGTGGCAGACAGCGCGATGGACGGAACCTCACTGCCGGAGAGCTTGATCAGAGAACCGCCGAAGAAGTTGCCGACGCCGACGCCGAAGGTGGTCAGCGCAAGACCGGTCACGTTCTGGTTGGCGCGGAGGGTAACGGTCAGCAGGCAGTAAATCAGACCCATCAGCAGCGAGCCTGCCAGCGAGCAGAGCATCGGAATGCCGATGGCGGCAAGCGCGCTCATTTCGGCAGCGGGGACCGACTGCTCGTAGAAGAAGGCTCCAATGACGCCGCAGATGCCGCCGACATACATGACGCCCGGAATGCCGAGGTTCAGGTTGCCGGATTTTTCGGTGAGGATTTCACCGGTGCTGCCGTACAGAAGCGGAATGCCCTGCATGACGGCACGCGGAAGGAACGAAGCAAAATCAAACATCTCTTACGCCTCCTTTTTGCTCTTGCGCAGACTGACCTTATAGGTGAGGAAGAACTCACTGCCGATGATGAAGAACAGGATGATACCGGTCAGAATGTCGGCGAAGGAATGGTTGAGGGAGAATACGCTGGAAATCTCGCTTGCGCCGCGGCTTAAGACGACGAGGAGCAAGCTCGTGAACACCATGACGATGGGGTTGAACTTTGCCAGCCACGAGACCATAACGGCTGTGAAGCCGCGTCCACCGACGATTGTGGTGGTGAGGGTATGGTCGGTGCCTGCCGTGAGCAGAAGTCCCATCAGACCGCAGACCGCGCCGGAGAGAACCATCGTGCGGATGATCACGCGCTCGACCTTGATGCCGGCGTAGCTCGCGGTGCGCTGGCTTTCGCCGACGACGGCGATCTCATAGCCGTGCTTGCTGTAGTTGAGGTAGATGTACATGAGGATGGTCATGACCGCAACGACCAGAATGGTCAGCAGATACTGCTTGCCGCCGATGACGGGGAGCCAGCCTGCTTCACTGTTCTGATTGATGATGCCGATCTTGCCCGCGCCCTTCGGCACTTCCCAGACGATGATGAAGAATGCAGCGAGCTGGGTTGCGATGTAGTTCATCATGAGCGTGAAGAGCGTTTCGTTGGTGTTCCACTTCGCCTTGAAGAACGACGGAAGAAAACCCCACAGAGAGCCTGCCGCGATGGCGGCGACGAGCATGACGAGAATCAGAACGCCGTTCGAAAGCTTGTCGCCCAGCACAATCATACATGCCGCAGTGGCAAGACAGCCGATCAGGACCTGACCTTCTGCGCCAATGTTCCAGAAGCGCATCTTGAATGCGGGCGTAACGGCAAGGGAGATGCCGAGCAGAACCGCGAGGTTCTGGAACGTGACCCAGGATTTGCGCGCGGTGCCGAATGCACCATAGAAGATGGTGCCGTAGATGCTGATCGGGTTTTCACCCGTGAGGAGCATTGTGACGAGCGCGCAGACAATCAGCGCCAGAACGATTGCACCGCCGCGGATCAGCATCGCCTGATACCAAGGCAGAACGTCTCGCTTGGAGATATGGAACAGGGACTGTTTATGCATCGACTTTTCCTCCTCTCACGAGGGTCATGAGGCTGCCGATCTGGCGCTTGTCGGTGGTTCTGGCGTCGACCACGCCGGAAACCTGACCGCCGCACAGAACGACAATCCGGTCGCAGAGCTCCAGCAGAACGTCGAGGTCTTCGCCGACATACACGACGGCGACGCCCTTCATCTTCTGCTCGGTGAGCAGCTTGTAAATGGTGTAAGACGTGTTGATATCGAGTCCGCGCACCGCGTAAGCCGTCATGAGAACGGCAGGAGACTGCGCAATTTCACGACCGACCAGAACCTTCTGCACGTTGCCGCCGGACATGCGGCGCACGGGGAAGTTCGTGCTGGGCGTCACAACGCCGAGCTCGTTCCAGATGCGGTTTGCAAGAGCCTCGGGGTCCTTGCGGTTTAAGAAGATGCTGGCGCCCTTTCTCCAGGAGCGGAGCATCATGTTGCCCGTCATGCCCATCGAGCCGACCAGACCCATGCCCAGACGGTCTTCGGGGACGAAGGACATGGCAATGCCGCTCTTGCGGATATCCATGGGGTCGAGACCAACCAGCTCCTTCGGCGCGCTGCCGTCCGGTGCGTAATACTTGACAGAGCCTTCGGCAACCGGGTAAAGACCCGCGATGGACTCAAGAAGCTCGCGCTGACCGCTGCCTGCGATGCCCGCAATGCCGAGCACCTCGCCGGCGTTGATGGTGAACGACACATCGTCGAGCCGCTTGACGCCCAGCTCGTCGTAGGCGGTAAGACCGGTGATTTCCAGACGCTTCTGGACATTCACGGGCTCCGGACGGTCGATGTTAAGCGCAACCGCGTGACCGACCATCATATCGGTCAGAGACTGCTGGTCGGCATCCTTGGTGAGAACATCTCCGATGTACTCGCCCTTGCGCAGAACCGCGACGCGGTCCGATACATCAAGCACCTCGTGGAGCTTGTGCGTGATGATGATCAGCGACTTGCCGTCGGCTTTCATGTTGCGCATGATCTGGAAGAGCTTGTCGGTCTCCTGCGGGGTCAGAACCGCGGTCGGTTCGTCGAGAATCAGGATGTCGGCGCCGCGATAGAGCACCTTGACAATCTCAACCGTCTGCTTCTGCGAGACGGACATGTCGTAAATTTTCTGGTCGGGGTCGATATCGAAGCCGTATTTGTCGCAGATTTCCTTGACCTTGCGGCTTGCCTCGGGAAGATTCATTCTGCCGGATTCCTCCAGACCGAGAATGATGTTCTCCGTGGCGGTAAAGATATCGACAAGCTTGAAATGCTGGTGGATCATGCCGATGCCGTGGGCAAAGGCATCCTTCGGCGAGCCGATCGTCACCGGCTGCCCATGAATGTAAATCTGCCCCTCGTCGGGGAAGTAGATGCCGGAGAGCATGTTCATCAGCGTCGTTTTGCCGCTGCCGTTTTCGCCGAGCAAAGACAGGATCTCGCCCTCGTGCAGCTCCAGGTTAACGGCATTGTTTGCCGTTACCTTACCAAACCGCTTTGTAATATTCTCCATCCTAACTGCGCATTCAGATCCCAAGGCGGTCACCCTTTCTTTGTGGGAGGAAAACTCTCTCCCGATTTTTGTAAGTACAATGGTATTTTAACATAAGCCGGTGCAAATGTAAATAATATGACCAAATTTTTTTTAAGACCCGCAAAAAATTTGTCATGTTTTCATAATGGAAATCGGGCTGCCCGAGGGCAGCCCGATTGGCAAGCTATGAAAAGAATTAGAATGCGGTGTCGAGCAGCGTGATGCCGTCGATGTTCAGCTGGAAGTACGGAGCCGAACGGAAGGTGGACTCTGCGAAGTAGCCGTCCACGATTGCCTCGGTGTCGGGCGTGTAATCCGGATCGGTATCAACGTCCGCCATGGAGGAGGTCAGCTGCTGACCGTCAACGGTGAAGGTGGTCACGTCGTAGACATGGCGCGTGCCAGCCTCGAGCTCTGCCTTGGCAGCCTCGACAGCTTCCGCGGTGCCGGCGGCGACAACATTCTCATTGAGTTCAGTCAGGACGACGGAGCCGGTAGCGAGCGTGCCGGTCCAGTCAGCGTCGATGGCTTCGCCGTTCATCGCAGCGGTGATGGCGTACTTGTAGTACGGAGCCCAGTCGATACGGGAAGAAACGAGGTAGGTGTTCGGGCAGGCAGCCTGGGTCGAGCCGTTGTAGGAGACGTCGGGGATACCGGCGGTCTCGCAGGCGGTCGGAGCGCCCATGGAGTCGGCGTGCTGGCTGATGAGCTTGCAGCCGTTGTTGATGAGCTTCTGTGCGCCTTCCTTCTCAGCGGTCTCGTCGTACCAGCTGCCAGTGAAGGTGACTTCCATCGTGGCGGTCGGGCAGACGGAACGTGCGCCCAGGAAGAAGGAGGTGTAGCCGGAGATAACCTCGGCGTAGGTGAAAGCGCCGACGTAGCCGATCTTTGCCTCGTCAGCGGTGAACTGACCGGCTTCGATCATCTCGTTGAGCTTCATACCGGCGACGATACCGGCGAGGTAGCGGCCTTCATAGATGGAGGCGAAAGCGTTGTGGTAGTTGGCAAGGTTCTCGGTGTGCGCCTTCGTGCCGGTGGAGTGGCAGAACTGGACATCCGGGAATTCCTTTGCAGCCTGGATCATGTAGTCCTCATGACCGAAGGAGTCGGCGAAGACGATGTTGCAGCCGGCGTCAGCCAGATCCGCAGCGGCGTCGTAGCATTCCTGACCTTCGGGAACGTTCGTCTTGATGACGTATTCCACGCCCAGAGCCTCGGCAGCTTCCTTCGCGCCGTTGATGAAGTTCAGGTCGTAGGTGGAGTTTTCATCATGGAGCATGATGAAGCCAACCTTGAAGTCGGCGGGAGCGGCCGTCTCAGCGGCAGGCTCCTCGGTGGTCTGTTCGGTCTTTTCTTCCGTTGCAGTTTCGGTTGCAGCGGTCTCGGTCTTGGTTTCCTCAGCGGGAGCCTCGGTCTTGGACGCGCAGGCTACCAGAGCAAAAACCATAACCAGTGCCAGAAGCAGGGCGATGATCTTTTTCATTTAGCGATTCCTCCTAAATTTTTTGTGGGTTGCGAATGATCGGGTGCAAAACGAAAAAACTTTTTGCAGGTCAATCAAGTGCCTTCATTTTACATGATTTATGCAAAGAATGCAATCCCCTTTCTAAAAAATATTTAGTTTTTGTGCTGTTTTGCTGATATTCGACCATATTGACCTAACAAATTTTTAGATTTTCGGAACGGTTGTAAGCTATGCACAGAAATGATTCAGCAGAATTGTTCAGAATTACTTTTTCGATTTCGACAAAGCTGTATGCCTTTCACAAAAAAGCTAAAAAATTTTTAGCTTTTTGCGCGCCTTGTCCTTTTGCGCAGACAAAGCGGGCGGATTTCGTGAAGTTTGACGAAAGACGGACGTGGAAAACGGGCGGCAAACATGATATGATAGCGTCAGTTGATCATGCTGCGGCGCTTTGTGTATGAGACGCGCCGCTTTGAAAGAGGTAGTATTATGCACGAACCGTTTTTCCTGCGCGGGACACTTTTATACAGCAGCAGCCCCGATACCATAGAAATTCTTGACGACGGGTGGCTGCTCTGCCGCGACGGCAGGGCGGCAGGCGTCTTCCGCAGCAAGCCCGAGCGCTTCGCGAACCTGGACGTTTTTGATTATACGGGAAAGCTGATCATTCCCGGCATGACGGACCTGCACGTTCACGCGCCGCAGTTTTCCTTCCGGGGACTCGGGATGGATCTGGAGCTGCTCGACTGGCTCAACACCTACACTTTCCCCGAAGAGTCCAAATATGAGGACCTCTCGTATGCCGAGACGGCGTATGAGAGTTTCGTTTCGCGCCTTGCCCGCAGCACGACCACGCGCGCGTGCATTTTTGCGACGCTGCATCTTCCGGCGACACTGCTTCTGATGCAGAAGCTGGAGGACGCGGGGCTTAGCACCTATGTCGGCAAGGTCAACATGAACCGCAACTGTCCGGGGTATCTGCGCGAAATCTCCACCAATCAGGCAATCCGCGATACGGAGCGCTGGGTCATGCAGTCGCGCGAGCGCTTTTCGCATACGAAGCCGATTCTGACCCCGCGCTTCATTCCGTCGTGTACCGACGACTTGATGTATGCACTGTCCCGGCTGCGCGCAAAATACGATCTGCCGGTGCAGAGCCATCTGTCTGAAAACCTCGGCGAGATCGAATGGGTGAAGGAGCTCTGCCCGCGGTCCAAATTCTATGGCGATGCGTATGACCAGTTCGGCATGTTCGGCGGGGGGTATCCCTGCATCATGGCGCACTGTGTGCACTCGAACGACGCCGAGCAGGAGCTGATGCTCAGACGAGGCGTGTATATCGCGCACTCGCCGGAATCGAACATGAACCTTGCCTCCGGTGTCGCGCCGGTCAACCAGTTTATCGACCGGGGACTTCATGTGGGACTGGCGACTGACATCGCCGGCGGCAGTCATGAGAGCATGCTGCGCGCGATGATGCACGCCATTCAGGCGTCGAAGCTGCGCTGGCGGCTGCTGGACCAGAATGTCAAGCCCCTGAGCTTTGAGCGGGCGTTCTATCTGGCGACCATGGGCGGCGGGCAGTTCTTCGGCAAGGTCGGCTCATTCCTGGACGGATACGAGCTGGACGCGGTGGTGCTGGACGATGCAGGTCTTGAGCATCCGCAGCCGCTTTCCGCCCGCGCGCGTCTGGAGCGCATGGTTTATCTTGCCGACGAGCGGAACATTGCCGCCAAATTCGTCTCCGGCAGAAAGATTCTGTAAAGACCTGACAACGGCAATCCCCGGATGCAAAGCATCCGGGGATTTTTACCGGTTTTTCGGGGGGAATGGCGTGGAATTTGGATGGTTTCCTGCTTGTATCGTGTGCGGTTGCGTGGTATAATATTGCATCGAAAATGAGGCACAGGGGGGTCCGGTGCCGGAAAGAACAGGCAGACGCAAATGAGAAAGGTAGCAGATATTCACGCGCACGTCTTCCCGGAGAAGCTTGCCGACAAGGCGCCCGCGTCCATCAGCGCGTTTTACGGCGGCATGGAGGTCGCCTGCAACCCGGCGACGCCGCAGAAGATGGCGTTTTATGAGCAGGAGGCTGGCATCACGCGCTTTGTCATGAGCAATTCGGCAACGACGGCGCATCAGGTGCACAGCATCAACGATTTTCTGCCGCAGGCGGGAAAAAATATTCCGGGCGCGATTGCCTTCGGCTCGATCTTTCCGGGCATGGACGGCGCAATCGAAGAGCTGGAGCGGGCAAAGGCACTCGGTATCCGGGGGCTCAAGGTCCATCCGGATTTTCAGAAGGTGCCGCTGGATGATCCGGCGGGCGTTCCCATTTACCGCAGGGCAGCGGAACTGGGGCTGCCGGTGCTGTTTCATATGGGAGACGACCGGTATGATTACTCGACGCCCGAGCGGCTGATGAACCTTTTGCGGCAGGTGCCGGATCTGCAGGTGATTGCCGCACATTTCGGCGGCTGGCGGGCGTGGGCGCATTCGTATGAATGCCCGCTGCCGAGCTGCGTGCTGTATGACACGTCGAGCACGCTGCCGATGATTCCGCGCGACATGGTGCTGCGGATGCTCGATAGATTCGGACCCGAGCGGTTTTTGTTCGGGACAGATTTTCCGATGTGGTCGCCCAAAGAGGAGCTGGCGCGGTTTCTGGCGCTGGGACTGGGCGAGGATGTGAACGAAAAGATTCTCTACGGGAATTTCATGAAGCTGTTTGACCTGCACGACGAAGACGAGACGGAGGGTGCGTAACATGTATCAGATTGGTGTGGATATCGGCGGAACCAATATCAAGGTCGGTCTTGTGAGCGAAACGCTGGAGCTGCTGCAAAGCTGCAGCGTCCGGTTCCCGCACGACGGCGCGAGAAGCGTGGTCAAAACCATAGAGGAAGCGGTCAATTTCCTGCTGCAGCAGCAGAACATTCCGCGCGGGCAGCTCGAGAGCGTCGGCATTGTCGTTCCCGGCAGCATCGACCAGACCGGCGAGCGCGTCATCGACGCCTACAACCTGGGCTTTCACGATGTGCCGTTAAAGGCGCTGGTGCAGGAGGCGTTCAAGGGTGTGCCGGTGTATCTGGCAAACGATGCAAACGGCGCTGCGCTGGCAGAGCTTTACGCAGGCGCGTTCCGCGGCTGCAAGACGGCGGTGCTGCTCACGCTTGGCACGGGGCTCGGCGGCGGCATCATCTTCGGCGGGCATATGTTTAACGGCGGCATGAACCAGGGCGTGGAGCTGGGGCACATGTATCTGGTCAACGGCGGCGAGCACTGCACCTGCGGCAACGACGGCTGCATGGAAGCATACTGCGCGGCAAGCGCACTGGCGCGCGACGGAAAACGCGCGATGCTCGAGCATCCGGAAAGCCTGATTGC
>OJRB01001492.1_pt1 | contig 11227 bp, 7 predicted proteins | sample 1599061 | NCBI WGS metagenome assembly OJRB01 (sample SAMN03922522, study PRJEB24848) | human gut metagenome | isolation source: stool sample | host: Homo sapiens | place: Germany | collected 2010-02 | reverse complement strand
CGGAGCTGTGGAACTACGAGAAGATAGGGGCGCCGACCAAGGTGGGCGACCGCTATTTCTATTTCCGCAACGACGGACTGCAGAACCAGAGCGTCCTCTACATGCTTGACAGCCTCGATGACCCGCAGCCCGAGGTCTTTCTCGACCCCAATGCCCTGTCGGCCGACGGGACCGCCGCCCTCAACAGCGTTGCTTTTTCGGAAGACGGGAAATATATGGCCTACGGTATCGCCAGGTCGGGTTCCGACTGGGTGGAGATATTCGTCAAGGAGGTCCCCACGGGCCGGGTGCTCGACGATGTCATCCGCTGGGTGAAGTTCTCCGGTGCGAACTGGTCGGCCGATTCCAAGGGGTTCTATTACCGCGGTTACGAGGAGCCGGCGAAAGGTTCCGAGCTTTCGGGCCAGAACCAGTTCCAGAAGGTTTACTACCACAGGCTGGGTACGCCGCAGTCCGAAGACGAAATCATCTATGCCGACCCGCTTCACCCGCTCCGCTATTACGACGGTTTCGATGACGGCGATACGGGCAAATACCTCTTCGTAAGCGTTTCGGAAGGAACGTCCGGTACGCAGCTGATGTACAAGCGCACAGGTGTGCGCGAGCCGTTCCGTGTCATCCTCAAAGGGTTCGACCACGAATATGCCGTGGCCAAGGTCAGGGACAACATGCTCTACCTCTACACCAACGAAGGGGCGCCCAACTACCATCTGCTTCGGCTGGATGTCCGCTTTATGCCTTCGCCTGCCGAGAAGATACTGCCCGAGGACCCGAACATGCTGCTGCAGTCGGTGCATTTCGTGGGCGACTACATCTTCGCCATCTACATGAAAGATGCCTCCAGCCGCGTTTACCAATATACGCTCGACGGCGACCTGGTGCGTGAAGTCGCTCTCCCCGGTATCGGTACCGTAGCCGGTTTCGACGGGAAGGACGATGCGACAGAGACGTTCTATACCTTCTCCACCTTCACCGCGCCGCCCGCCGTGTACCGCTACGACCTGGCTACCGGAGAGTCCACGCTCTTCGCCCGGCCGGAAGTGAAGTTCAATCCGGACGACTTCGTGACCGAACAGGTCTTCTTCGCCAGCAAGGACGGCACACAGGTGCCCATGTTCCTCTCCTATCACAAGGGGTTGAAGAAGAATGGCAAGAATCCCGTGTACCTCTACGGTTACGGCGGTTTCAACGCCCCGCTGACGCCCGGATTCAGCCCCACGAACATTGCCATGATGGAGCAGGGTGCCATCTATGCCTCGGTCAATCTGCGCGGCGGCAACGAGTACGGCGAGGAGTGGCACAAGGCGGGCATGCTTGCCAACAAGCAGAACGTCTTCGATGACTTCATCGCGGCGGGCGAGTATCTCGTCAGGAACAAATATACCTCCAGCAGGAAACTCGCCATATCGGGCGGCTCCAACGGCGGACTCCTTGTGGGCGCCTGCATGACGCAGCGTCCCGACCTCTTCGCCGTGGCCTTCCCGCAGGTGGGCGTGCTCGACATGCTCCGTTACCACCTCTTCACCGTAGGTTGGGGATGGGTGGTCGAATACGGTTCGAGCGACGACCCCGAACAGTTCGAGTACATTTACAAATACTCCCCGCTTCACAACATCAAGGAGGGGGTATGTTATCCGGCGACGATGATAACCACCGGTGACCACGACGACCGTGTGGTACCGGCCCACTCGTTCAAGTTCGCGGCTACGCTCCAGCAGGCGCAGGGGTGCGACAAGCCGGTGCTTATCCGCATCGACACCAATGCCGGCCACGGTGCCGGGAAGCCGACCGCCAAACGCATCGCCGAGGCGGCCGATATCCTGTCGTTCTTCTTCTGGAATACCGACACCGACTATCGGCCGGTAGCCGAATAGCGGCGGACGTTCCGCAGCAGGACTGCGGCGATATATCCGAACGTATCTCTAAGTCTTCCGCCCGGCGGGGGACTTAGATTTCGTTAGGGCGCGGGGAAGCGTGCGGCCGGTATGCCGTACGTGCCTTTCGTCCGACTTGGGAAAAGACCCTACATAGAGAAAATAATATGGACAATATGAAAGTGTATAAATTCGGCGGCGCGTCGGTAAAAGATGCCGCCGGAGTACGCAACATCGCCTCGATAGTGGGGGCCGAAAAAGGGAGGCTCTTCGTCATCGTCTCCGCCATGGGAAAGACGACGAACGCGCTCGAGGGGTTGCTCGATACGTTTTACGACGGGAAGACCGCCCTGGCGTTGGAGCGCCTGCAGAATATAGTCGATTTTCACAACCGGATAATCGCGGAGCTCTGGGGCAGGCCGTTCCTGCCCGACCGGGTGGCCCGTTTCTATATGGAACTCGAGGAGACGGTGGCTTCTTCCAATCCTGCCGTGCGTGAATACGAGGTGTGGTACGACCGTATCGTGGGGTACGGGGAGCTCATCTCTACTTCCATCGTGTCGGAATACCTCGCTGCGGTCGGTATCGCCAACACATGGGTGGACATGCGGGAGTGTTTCGTGACGACGGCGCGCCACAAGGATGCGAATGTGGATTTGGAACGGTCGGCCGAGCGGCTCGTTCCACTCGTGGAGGCTGCCGATTCGCGCGTCTATGTCGGCCAGGGATTCATCGGGGCTACCGAGGACGGAGCGCCTACCACGATAGGGCGCGAGGGTTCGGACTATTCGGCTGCGGCGGCGGGATATATTCTCGGTGCGGAGAGCGTGACTATCTGGAAGGATGTGGAGGGTATTCTGAACGGCGACCCGAAGCGGTTCGACGATGTCCGCCATATTCCGGAGATGAACTACCTCGATGCCATCGAACTCGCTTACAGCGGGGCGCAGGTAATCCATCCCAAGACCATCAAACCGCTCCAGAACAGGAATATTCCTCTCCATGTGCGCTGTTTCCTCGACCCTGCGTTGCCGGGCAGCGTCATCCGCGCCGGCGTGCAGAAGAACCGCGAGATACCCATCCTCATCGTCAAGCCCTCGCAGGTGCTGCTGACCGTCCGGGCCAACGACTTCTCCTTCATTCTGGAGGAGCGCTTCGCACAGATATTCGCCCTGCTCGACGAGTATATGGTGAAGGTGAACCTCATCCAAAGTTCCGCCGTAAACCTCGACCTTTGCATGGACCGCACGCGGCATCTGGAGGAGCTCACCGAGCGGCTCCGGCAGGAGGGGTACTATACGCGCTACAATACCGATATGGAGCTCATTACCATCCGCAACTATACGCCTCAGCAGCTCGCCGCGCTGGAGGGGGCGCAGGATGTCTATCTGGTGCAGCGGACGCGCCGCACGCTGCAGGCGGTGAGAAGAAGGGAGGAGTAGGACGATGGAGATACTGAGACAACAGTTTCTGAGACATATCGGCCAGACCTCGCCTTCGCCTATGCTGGTGGAGGTGGCACGTGCCGAGGGGGTGTGTTTCTTCACTCCGGAGGGAAAACGTTATTACGACATCATCGCGGGGGTTTCGGTGAGTAACGTGGGACACGGCAATCCGGCTGTCACGGAGGCCGTGTGCCGTCAGGCCCGCGACTACATGCACGTGATGGTCTACGGAGAGCTGGTGGAGCGCCCGCAGGTGCGCTATGCCGCCCGCATCGCGGAGTACCTGCCTGTACCGCTCGATGCGGTCTATTTCGTCAATTCCGGTGCGGAAGCGGTGGAAGGGGCGCTGAAGCTCGCCAAGCGCTTTACGGGCCGCCGGCGCATGGTGGCCTGCCGCAACGCGTACCACGGCTCCACGCACGGAGCGATGAGCGTCATGGAGAGCCGGGAATTCTCCGACGCCTACGGCCCGATGCTGCCCGGTGTGGATTGGATACGGTTCAACGAACCGGAGGATTTGGGTCGGATTACCGAAGAGACGGCCTGCGTGCTCGTGGAGCCCGTGCAGGGCGAGGCGGGGGTGCGGATTCCGCAGGAGGGGTATCTGGAGACTCTGCGCCGTCGCTGCGACGAGGTGGGTACCCTGTTGATTTTCGATGAGATACAGACCGGTTTCGGTCGGACGGGGGAGATGTTCGCCATGTCGAAATACGGTGTGACACCCGATATCGTCTGCCTGGCCAAGGCGCTTGGCGGTGGCATGCCCCTCGGCGCCTTCGTCTCTTCTGGCCGGATAATGGAGTGCATTTCGCATGACCCGGCCCTGGGGCATATCACCACCTTTGGCGGTCATCCCGTCTGCTGTGCGGCAGGGCTTGCTGCCATGGAGTATATTATTGATGAAGGGCTGTTGGGGAGCGTCGAACGCAAGGGGGCGCTTTTCGAGACGCTGCTGGGCGGTCACCCCGCCGTGGAGGGCATCCGTCGCAGCGGTCTGCTGCTGGCTGTGGAGCTCGGCGAGAGCAGGAAACTCTACCGGATAATGGAGCTTTTCAAGGAGAGCGGCATCCTGAGCGACTGGTTCCTTTTCTGCGATACCGCCTTCCGTATCTCTCCGCCGCTGACCATCACCGACGAAGAGGTGGCGGAGGTATGTCGGATAGTCGTCGATTGTCTCGACCGGCTGTAAGGGCGGGATTGCCTGCCCTGTTGCACGGTACTTTTCCGTTTGTCCGGAAGGACCGGTTGCGGAGATGACGTTTCGGACAGGAGAGCCCGGCCGCACCATGGTGCGGCCGGGCTTCTCTATTTTTCGGCTGCCGGTTAGCATATGACGGCCGTCGTGTTTGCCTGCGGACGAATTTGTATGTATCCGTGCATTTTGTCCGCTTTCCGGAAAGGAAAGGCACAATAATGGCATGGCGAATCCTCCGAAATGAATTCTTTGTCGGATTTTCAGCATGATATTCATCCGTTTGGTACCGTGCGATTGAATATGCGCAGTGGCATTCTGTCGTTTTTTAATCCGGTAAACATAGTATAGAGGCGTACGGGGTACTTCCGAGGCAGGGGGCCGTGACGAACTGCGGCGGCGGAAGCGCTGCGGCAGCCTCTGCGCGTTTTTGCCGGCTTTCGGCGGAGAGGTTCGGGCGGAGCCTGTTCCAGCGGCCCGGCGGCAGGCGAGGAGGGAAGAGTGCCGGTATGAATAATTAGAAGATTGACTTAAATCGATATATTGATTATGAAAACTGTTATACATCTTTATAATCCGTCGGAGAACGGAGTCGTGGAGTATGGGTTTATCGACTCTCCGTTCGGGAGATGCCTTGCGGCTTTCAACTATTCCGGCCTCTGTTCTTTCGAATTCGTGGATTCGGAAGAGCGGGCGGCTGCTGTGCTCCGGCGGGTGTGGGCCGATTCCTGGGTGGGCCGCAACCGCGCTTTCGACAGGATATCGTTCGAGGGACTGTTGTATGACGGGAAGAATCCCTTGCCGCTCTGTTTCAGGGGCACGACGTTCCAGTCGGCGGTATGGCAGGCCCTGCTGCGGATAGCTCCGGGAGAGACCATGACCTATGCCGAGGTCGCGGCGGCTGTCGGGTGTCCCGGGGCTGTCCGGCAAGTGGCGTTGGCCATCGCGGCGAACAGATTGGCCGTGGCCGTACCGTGCCACCGCGTCGTGTGCGGCGACGGCGGTGGCGGCGGATACCGCTGGGGCCGGGAGCGGAAGAAGGCGATAGTGGATTGGGAGCGGATGGCCATGTAGGAGGGATAACGGCGCTGCCGCAGCAAGATGCGGCGAAAACCGCCGACGGTTTGTCCGGTGTCGCGGGATTGTTTATTTTTGTGCGCCCGGAGCATGTTGCGGTGTAGGTGCGTGGCTGTCCGGGGAGGAGTTGCGGGCGATGTCCGTGACGAACGGAAAGAGATGCACCTGATTATGGTACGTTGGATAAAAGGTATTGTGGCGGTCGCGGCCCTCGTGTTCACGAACGAAGTGGCGGCGCAGGAGAGACGTTGCCGTGCGGAATTTGGCGGCGGCGCAGACATAGTAAGCAATTACATGTGGCGGGGACTGCGGGAGGCAGGTGTCAGTTTCCAGCCTTCCCTGTCGTTTTCCGTCGGGGCGTTCTCCATCGCTGCCTGGGGGTCCACCGATTTTGCAGCCGCCTCCTACCGGGAGATGGACCTGACGCTTGCTTACGGGGTCGGTCCGGTAGACCTGTCGCTCGCCGACATCTATTGCGTCTCGCCGGCAGGGGAAAAGCGGGATAGCTACGGCTATTTCAGTTTCGGCAAAGGGTCGCCCCACCGTATCGAAGCGGGCATTAGGTGGCGCATTTCCGAACAGGTTCCCGTCACGCTCGCATGGTACACGACGCTGTTCGGCGGTTCGGATTACAATGCCGCCGGCAAACGGGTTTTCGCTTCCTATTTCGAGATTTCGTATCCTTTTACCTTCAAGGGCATCGACCTGGAGGCGGGTATCGGCATGGTGCCGTGGAATGCCTACGGCGTTTACGGTATCGACCGCGACTTCTATGTGCAGGATGTCCACTTCAATGCCGGGCGAAACTGGCGTTTCGAGGGGCTTGCCGGACTGGAATTCGGTATCTTTACCTCCGTAAGCTGGAACCCTGCTCTGGAAGATGTCAATTTCACGGGCGGTCTCTCTTTCCGCATGTAATTTCCAGGTCGGTCTCTTGCCGCGGCGGCGGATTCCCGAATGGCCGTTTTCCGCAACGACATACGCAATGGGAAAAATAAAGGTTGTCTTCTGGCGGAGTGAGGTGCCGGAGCGCCTGCGGCTCTCAGACCGGGTGTCGTGGCTTCCTATCGGGGTCCGTGTCGGACGTATCGTGACGGCCGGCCGTTTCCGGCAGTGTGTGCCTTCTTGTTGCCCGGCGGATGTGTCGTGTGGCGTTTTCGTAGGCTGCTCATCATGTATCGTATCACCGGGAGTGTGACGTCGTCGATGCTCGGTGGTTGCACCTTGTCGGACGAATTGTCGCCGGGCCGACCGGGTAATACGGTGGACGGCAGAAGCGGTTCGTTCCGTTGCCTGTGGCAGGTGTCGTGCGTGGGAGAGCAGAGATACCGGACGGATATGGGACAAAATAATACGGGCCCCTTCAAGGGGCCCGTATCGTTTCGGAACGACAGGGTTTATTCCGCTGCGGTTTCGGGCGTCATGAGAATCTCGATGACGTTGCCATCGGCGAGAATCTTGGAGGCCAACTGTTTGAAGTAGTCGGACGTAAAGCCGTTCACGGTCTCCATGTAGTTCGTATCGAGGTCGTAACCGTAGAGGTGGTAGTTCACGAGGGTACCCAGCCAGTAACCGTTCTGTTTGATTTGGTCGGGATACTGTTTGGTGAAGTACTCCTTAATCTTGCTGAGGTCTTCCTCTTTCACGCCCTCCTCGGAGAGTTTCTGAATCTCGTTCACGATATCCTGCTTGAGCTCGTCGGCCATAGCCGGGTCGGTGTCGAAGATGGTGAAGAGCATGTAGGTCTGTACCGGAGCGAACGATGCGTCGCCGCTGGTCTGTACGCCGTAGGTACCGCCCTTCTCCTCACGCAGGGTAGCCGTGTAGCGGATATCGAGTATCTGCGAGAGGAAGTCCATGGCGAGAATGTTCTCCAACGTGTAGGGCATTTCGCCGGTGAAGATGGTCAGGACGCTGGTCTTGGGCATCTCTATGGCGGTCGAGAAGTGGTTCGTCACCTTGCCCTTCGGATACCGTACGCCGTCGTCTTCCCACGAATAGCCCTGTTTGGTGCTGGGCAGCGAGCCGATGTACTTCTCTACGAGCGGTTTCAGCGTTTCGAGGTCTACGTTGCCCACGATGGTATAGGTGAAGTCGTCGGCATTCCGGTAGAGCTTGTCGTAAATCTGCTGCATCTTGGCGAAATCTATCTGGGAGAGATTGTCGTAAGTGAGCATTTCACGGCGCGGGCTGTGGTTGTAGAGCGTGCTGGTCAGCGTGTCCTGCAACTGGAACATCGGGTTGCTGGCCATGTTCTGGTAAGCCGACTGGAGTTTGTCCATCAGTACGTTGAAGTCGCTCTCGTCGAACCTCGGAGAGGTGAACGACAGGTAGAGGAGCTGGAGCATGGTTTCGAGGTCCTTGGGCGAAGCCGAAGCATAGAAACCGTTGCTGTAGTTACCGATGAAGGGGCTGACGCTGGCCATTTTGCCGGTAAGCTGCTTGCGCAGGTCGCTGGCATTGAACTTGCCCAGACCGGCCATTGCGGTGTAGTCGGGCAACACGGTAGCCGAAAGAATCTCGTCGTCGGCGAGTACCGATTGACCGCCCTTGGAGATAACCTGCATGGTCACCTCGTCGGCCTTGAAGTCGGTAGGCAGTACGACGATTTTAGCGCCGTTCTTGAGGGTCCATATCGTTGCGCCGAACCGGTCGGTTTCGGTCGTCTTCACCTTCGAGCCTTTGAGTTTGGTCTTGGCCGGAATGAGGGGCTCTATCACGAAATCTTCGATGTTCGCTTCGAGTTCGGCTGCGCGTACCTTGCCGATGGTCTCCTCTATCTGTTCCGCGGTGGGTACGACGGCATCCGCTTTCTCCGGAGCCATTACGATGATTACCTGGTTGGTCGGGGTGAGGCGCATCTGCTGTACGAATTGGTTGAGCAGGTCGAGGTTGATTACCTGCAGCAGGTAGTTGTTGAATTCGTATTCATCCTCGGCGCTCATCATCGGTGCGTTGAGCATGTAGTTGTAGATGAACGGCCACATGAACTCATCGCTGCGGCGGTCGTCGCGGCGGTCGTACTCCTGCTGTATCTGGCGTTCGATTTCGGTCTTGGCGCGGTCGAATTCCGACTGCGTGAAGCCGAAGCGTATCATCTTCTCCACTTCGGTGTACATGGCGTCGAATGCCCTCAGGGCTTCGCCGTCACGGGCGTTGGCCTGCACGAGCGTCACATCCATGGCGTTGACCATATAACCGCTGTACATTCCTCCGGAGATGAACGGTGCGTCGGGTTTCTGGGCGATGTCGCTGAAGCGTTCGTCGGCGATGGTCATCATGAAGCGGTCGAGCATGTCGAGCATGGCGACATCCGGTGTCTTGTTGTATTCGGTGGGTATCGGTTCCCTCTTGATATAGAGCGTCACGTTGGTCCCGGTGAGTTCCGGGTCGGTGATGATGCCCACGATGGGTTCGTCGTTCGGGGCAATTACGATTGTCTGCTTGGGTTCCGGGTTCTCTACGGCGGGAATGTCGGACATCAGGGCGATGACCTTCTGTTCCATCATGTCCACGTCGAAATCGCCGACGATGAAGAGCGCCTGCATGTCGGTGCGGTACCAGCGGTGGTAGAAGTCGCGGAGCTCCTTGTGGTCGAAGCTGCGGAGGCCCTCTTCACTGCCGATGATGTTGCGGGTCGTGTAGCGCGTATCGCCGTAAAGATAGGGCCTGAGTTTCTCATTGGTCCGCCAGCTTGCGTTCTGACGGGTGCGGAGCTCCTCGACGATGACACCGCGCTCGTTGTCAATCTCGTCGCCGTCGAGCGTGATGTAGTACGCCCAGTCGTGGAGAATGAGCAGGGCGGAGTCGATGACGCCTTCGCGGGTGACAGGCACGTTGGACATGTTGTAGCAGGTCATCTCCTGTGCGGTGAAGGCGTTCAGGTTGGCACCGAATTTCACGCCGATGCTCTCCAGGTAGTTAATCATGTTCTTGCCCGGGAAGTTCTCGGTCCCGTTGAAGGCCATGTGTTCGAGGAAGTGTGCGAGTCCCTGCTGGGAGTCCTCCTCCTGCAGTGCGCCCACATTGTCGAAAATCCAGAATTCTGCCTGATTGGCGGGTTTGTCGTTGTGGCGGATGTAGTAAGTCATCCCGTTGTCGAGCACGCCCTTGCGTACCTCGGGGTCATCGGGAAGCTCCTGTGCGAACAGCCCCGTAACAGCTACGAGTGTCGCGGCTACCGTTAAAAAGATTTTCCTAATCATAACATTAACTTTAAGAGTTGATTGAACTTATGTGTAATTGTCTTTCATCGCGTGTCACTGCTGTCTGCCGGGGCGGAGCCCCTCCTCCGGTTACTCCGGGTCCGGTTCGTCCGGGCGGTATTCGATGATGTCGCCGGGCTGGCACTCCAGAACGCGGCATATCGCATCGAGCGTCGATATCCGGATGGCCTTGGCTTTGCCCGTCTTGAGTATCGACATGTTGGCCTGTGTGATATTGACGCGTTCGGAGAGTTCGTTCAGCGACATCTTCCTTTTGGCCATCATAACATCTATGTTGATTATAATCGCCATGCCTCTCAGTCTTTCTTGTATGCTTTCATGCGTGTCATAGGTTCCCGGTCAGATGGTGAGTTTCTGTTCTTCGCTCAGCGTGGAACTGATGGAGAATATCTCCGCGATGATGAAGATGAGTACGCCCATGATTATCTCTCCGAAGTTGAACGGGAAAGCCGTGTTTATCGCATAGGGACTTCCTGCGAAATAGGGTGCGGCGGCCCGCGCTTCGAGCCAGCTCATCAGCGAGAAGAGCAGCGAAGCGGCTATCAGCAGGATGCCGATGGCCCGCCTAAGGGCGATGTTCGACTTGCGGAACACGTCGTCGTTGCGGATGCTTTTCCGCAGGGAACCGATGATGACGAACAGTATCACGAATATCGCGGCATAGGTCATCATGGCCAGCAGACCGTAAACGATGCTGTAGGAGTTGAAGGCGGAGGTGCCGGAGGAACTTCCCGCCGGCATGACGGCCTCCAGGTCGAGGAGCGACGGCCGGGCGTACATCGTGACGCTGTCGGCGGCATTGCGGTATATCGGTATGTCGAAACCCGTGGTGCTGGTGGCTACCCGCAGGTCGTACATGAGTTCGACGTTGCGGCCGTCGGCCATCCGTGCGGCGGCCACCATGCGGCGGGCGTCGTTCCGCCCCGTATTGAAGTCTTCGCCGGAAAACCGGGAAACCGTCCGCACGATGCCGAAGGCTATCACGACGAAGAACACGACGTACAGCGTGGTGATGCGGCGCAGTATGGTCTTTTTGGACTTCATGATTCAATAACAATTTATCGTAATTCGATATGCAAATATACGGCTGTTTTCCGGAAAAACAATAGTTTTTTATTGTTTTTCGATATATTTTTATTCTTAGCTCTTTGTCATGCCGGCAGGCGCTTGCCGTTTCGCGGGATTATGCGTATCTTGGTAGTGGCCGTACATGGCGTGCCGCAGGAGGTAAAACTGTGGCAAGTTAATAATTATTACCGGCTTATGGACAATAAAAGGGAATATATTTACAGAATAGAACCGGGAGATGCCGATTTCATGAAACGGGCTACGCTCATGTCGCTCGCCGATTACATCCTGCACACGGCGGGGGAGGATGCGGACCGGGGCGGGTTCGGCGTGCGCGACCTCAAC
>OJRB01001490.1_pt1 | contig 11241 bp, 10 predicted proteins | sample 1599061 | NCBI WGS metagenome assembly OJRB01 (sample SAMN03922522, study PRJEB24848) | human gut metagenome | isolation source: stool sample | host: Homo sapiens | place: Germany | collected 2010-02 | reverse complement strand
TCAAAGACAGCGGCACCGAAGCACAGGTGGTGCAGTCGCTGGCAAAGTGGAAGCGCAAGGCCCTGAAGGACTACGGCTTCCGCGTGGGCAAGGGCCTGTACTGCGACATGAACGCCATCCGCCGGGACGAGGAGCTGGACAACCTCCACTCCGTCTATGTGGACCAGTGGGACTGGGAGAAGGTCATCCGCGAGGAGGACCGCAGCGAGGCCTACCTGAAGAACGTGGTGCGCTCCATCGTGTCGGCTGTCTGTGCCACCGAGATGAACCTGCACGCCATGTTCCCCCAGCTGCAGGATCTGCCCCTTCACACCCCCAACGTGACCTTTATCACCACCCAGGAGCTGGAGGACAAGTACCCTGACCTGACCCCGAAGGAGCGCGAGAACGCCTTTGTAAAGGAGAACGGTACCACCTTCCTGATGAAAATCGGTGCTCCCCTGAAGAGCGGCAAGCCCCACGACGGCCGCGCCCCCGACTACGACGACTGGGACCTGAACGGTGACCTGCTGTTCTGGAACGAGCCCCTGCAGTGCAGTTACGAGTTGAGCAGCATGGGCATCCGCGTCAGCCCCGAGAGCATGGACCGGCAGCTGACCATGGCAGGCTGTGACGACCGCCGCACACTGCCCTTCCACAAGGCAGTGCTGAGCGGCGAGCTGCCCTACACCATCGGCGGCGGCATCGGCCAGAGCCGTCTGTGCATGCTGCTGCTGGGCAGCGCCCACATCGGCGAAGTACAGGCAAGCGTCTGGGACGAAGCCACCCGTGCGGCCTGCGCAAAGGCCGGGATCCCCCTGCTGTAAGCAAAACACGAGAAAAGGCTCTCTGCCAAAACCGGCAGGGAGCCTTTTTTGCATCTCAGCTTCTGAAAAGCAAGCCCACATTTCTCTTTTTGCGGCAGTTCCCGCCCAGCCGCCAGACAAGCCAGGCATAGAGCAGGTTCATGGCCAGGATGGCCGCACACCACAGCACCGTCTGCCGGGTGGTCTGCTGATAGACCAGCAGGAACGGGTAAGGCCCGGTGATGAGCCGCTGGTAATTGGCCCAGAGGGCCACAGAGCCATAGAGCATCGTGGGAACCAGCGCCAGCGGAACGCACCGCGCAGGCAGCTTTGGCTCCCGTTCCAGCAGGACAAAGGAGACAAAGGCACACAGCGGGTTGAGCAGGTGGTGGTAGAGCATGGAGCTCTCGGTCAGCAGAAACACCACGCCGCCCTGGTCGGCACAGTAGGGCCCCAGCACGAACACCACGGTCAGGAAGGTCATGGTCAGGCAGCAGGTGGCAATGTACTTGAGCGTCTTGACCCAGCGGGGCAGCTGCCGCCCCGTGAACAGGCAGATCACCTGACACACCGCCACCAGCAGGCAGACAAAGAACGCAAAGACATTGGAGTTCTCGGTGTAAAAGGTGAAGGTCTGGCTGCCCACCGCTTCCCAGGTCATCCGGATGGCCACCGGCTCCCACCGCACGATGCAGAGGTTCAGGAAAATGGAACAGAGAATGGCGATCTTCTTGATCATTTTGCGGTATTGATGAAGCTGCGGTTGTCCCACAGGTACTTGATGCCGGAGATGGCGGTGGCAATGGCCACCAGCCAGCACAGCCAGTAAGAGAGGAACACGCAGTCAGCGCCTATCATAACGGAATTGCCCCAGGTCAATGCGGTGCCGAAGTAGTAGAAGATGATGGTCAGCATCTGCAGCACAGTCTTGACCTTGCCCCACATGTTGGCGGCGATCACCTTGCCGTCCTTTGCACCTGCAGCCACCATCCGCAGGCCGGACACGGCAAACTCGCGGGCCAGGATGATGCAGAGCACCACCGGGCTGCACACGCCGTCCCGCAGCATGTAAATGAAGGCCACGGTGGTCAGCAGCTTGTCGGCCAGCGGGTCGGCAAACTTGCCGAAGTCGGTGACCATGTTCCACTTGCGGGCCAGATGGCCGTCCAGAAAATCGGTAAAGCTGGCCGCGGCAAAGATGATGCCTGCCACCAGATACCAGGTGGGGTTGAAATCTTCCGTGCCGATCTGGGTCAAGGAAACGAAGACCATGAACACCGGCACCAGAATGATGCGGGTCAGGGTGAGCTTATTGGGCAGATTCATACAGATTCCTCCAATTTGTTATTTTGCAACCGTGCCGTACAGATCGTAAAGGTCACTGTCCTCCACCAGCACATCATAGAACTGGCCGGGGTAGAGCGGCTCCTCGCTGGAAACGCAGACATTGCCGTCCACCTCGGGGGCATCGCCGGTGGTGCGGCAGAGGTACAGGCCGCTCTCCTCGTCGATGCCGTCACAGAGCACACGGACGGTCTGGCCCACCTTCTCGGCCTGTTTCTGGGCCATGATGCCGGTCTGGATCTGCATCACCAGCTCAGCGCGCCGGTCCTTGGTCTCCTGATCGATCTGGCCGTCCATCTTTGCGGCCACAGTGTTCTCCTCGGCAGAATAGGCAAAGCAGCCCAGACGGTCAAATCTGACCTCCTTGACGAAGTTGCACAGGTCCTCGAACTGCTCCTCGGTCTCGCCGGGGAAGCCTGCGATCAGGGTGGTGCGCAGGGTGATGCCGGGGATCTCCCGGCGCAGCTTGCCGATGACCTCCAGCAGCTCCGCACGGGTGGAGCGGCGGTTCATGTTTTTGAGGATGGTATCGTTGCAGTGCTGGATGGGCAGGTCGAGGTAAGGCACCACCTTCTCGTTCCGCTTCATGGCGGCAATAAAGTCATCGGTGATGCGCTCCGGGTAGGCGTACATGATGCGGATCCACTCAAGGCCCGGCACCTTGTTCAGCTTGTCCAGCAGCTCACAGATGCTGCCGGGCTTTCCCCAGTCCTCGCCATAGGCGGTGGGGTCCTGGGCCACCACGATCAGCTCCTTCACGCCCTCACCGGCCAGCCAGCGGGCCTCGGCCACGCAGTCGGCCAGATCGCGGCTGTGCAGCGGGCCGCGGATGCCGGGGATGGCGCAGTAGTGGCAGCGGTTGTTGCAGCCCTCTGCGATCTTTAAGTACGCATAGTGGGCAGGCGTGCCGATGACGCGCTTGCCGCCCAGCGGGAAGTCCTTTTTGGCACCGTAGCTTTCCAGATGGTTCTCACCGTGGAACAGGCGGGCCACGATGGTATCAATGGCCTTGTTGGAGGCACAGCCCACCACAGCATCCACCTCGGGGATCTCCTCCTCGATCTGGCTGCGGTAACGCTCGGCCAGGCAGCCGGTGACGATGACCTTCAGCTCCGGGTTCTGCTGCTTGTAGGCGCAGGCCTCCAGAATGTTCTCAATGGCCTCGGTCTTGGCGCTCTCGATAAAGCCGCAGGTGTTGACCAGAATGACATCGGCTTCACCCAGGTCAGCCACCGTCTCGTGACCAGCCGAAAGCAGGATGTGCACCATCACGTCCAGATCGACCTGGTTCTTGGGGCAGCCAAGGGAAATACATGCAATTTTCATAAAAAGGGATACTCTCTTTCTTTGGTTCACTTCTCCTCTGTACAACCTCTCAGTCTCGCATCCGCTCGACAGCTCCCCTAGTAGGGGAGCCCTTGGCAAAATCGGAAACTTTCCCTGACTGCCAAGGCCTCTCCTACTAGGAGAGGTGGCATTGCGAAGCAATGACGGAGAGGTTGTACCAAGGATCACTTATTCCTCTTCGATTCGCCGAATGGCTTCCTTAATGACGGAATACGAAAATCCCCGCCGCTGCAGGGCCGCAATGACCAGATCCCTGCGGCCCGCTTCCAGCTTTTTGCGGTAATGCCCTTCCACCAGAGCGGCAGCGGCTTCCAGCTCCGGGTCCTCGCCGGAAACATCGGGGGTGTAAACAGCATCCAGCGCCTGCTGGATCTCGCCTGCGGCCAGGCCCTTCTGCCGCAGATTCTGGGCAGCGGCGCGGCGGCTCTTTTTTGCCGCCAGCAGGGCGTGGGCACGGGTCTCGGCATAGCGGGCATCGTTGATATACTCCCGCTGCACCATCTCTGCCACCACGGCGGCACTGGTCTGCTGGGTATAGCGACGGTTCAGCCGCTCATACAGCTGGCCCGAGGAAAGCTCCTGCCCGGCCAGCAGCTCCATGGCCCGGGTGCGGGCCTTGGCGGCATCGGTAGATTTTTCCTCTTCGGCCAGCGGGCGGCGGCCACGGCTGTAAAAGGCCATTTACTCTTCCACCATGATATCCAGCTCACTCTCGCTGCTGCGGGCGGGAGCCTTGACCACCGGCTCCTTTGCTGTGGCAGGAGCTGCCGGTTCCCCCTCTGCAGGAGCAGCGGCAGCCTTGCCCCCCGGGCGGCGGGTGGCATAGAGCTTGTCGGCATTGGCGCGCACCTGACCCTCGATATCGTTGGCGATCTCGGGGTTATCGCGCAGGAACTGCTTGGCGTTGTCGCGGCCCTGACCCAGGCGGATATCGCCGTAGTTGAACCATGCGCCGCTCTTCTGAACGATGCCCAGCTTGACACCCAGATCGATGAGCTCACTCATCTTGGAGATGCCCTCGCCGAACATGATGTCAAACTCAGCCTCACGGAACGGAGGAGCCACCTTGTTCTTGACGATCTTGGCGCGGGTGTGGTTGCCGATGAACTGGCCGGAAGAATCCTTCAGGCCCTCCACGCGGCGGATATCGATGCGGACAGAAGAATAATACTTCAGGGCGCGGCCGCCGGTGGTAACCTCGGGGTTGCCGTAGACCACGCCGACCTTTTCACGCAGCTGGTTGATGAAGATGCAGACGGTGTTGGTCTTGCCGATGACGCTGGTCAGCTTGCGCATGGCCTGGCTCATCAGGCGGGCCTGCAGACCCACATGGCTGTCGCCCATCTCGCCCTCGATCTCGGCGCGGGGCACCATGGCGGCAACAGAGTCCACAACGATGGCATCAATGGCACCGGAGCGCACCAGCGCCTCGCAGATCTCCATGGCCTGCTCACCGGTATCGGGCTGGCTGACCAGCAGGTTGTTGATGTCCACACCCAGCGCCTCGGCATACACAGGGTCCAGCGCGTGCTCCACGTCGATGAAGGCAACATCGCCGCCCTTCTTCTGGGCTTCGGCCAGAACATGCAGGGCCAGTGTGGTCTTACCACTGGATTCGGGGCCGTACACCTCAATGATGCGGCCCCGGGGCACGCCGCCTACGCCCAGTGCCAGATCCAGGCCGATGCTGCCGGTCGAGATGGCATCCACCTGCATGGCGGCGTTGTCGCCCAGCTTCATCACAGCGCCCTTGCCAAACTGCTTCTCGATCTGGGCCAGTGCCGTGGCCAGCGCATCCTTCTTGGCACCGGGATCGGTCTTCTGGGTCGCCGGGGCAACGTTGTTGTTCTGATTTTTTGCCATAGTGTCATGCTCCTTTGTCATCTGTTCCCGGCGCGGTGCGGCCAAACGCAGGCGCGGGCATTCCATTTCTTTCGGTACTAGTATAACACATTTTACAGATATTACAACAGGAAGTTGTAGATATTTTTATTGTTTTCTCGCCATCACACAGCGGTCATTGCCGCCAAAGTCTTTTCTGCACACGATCTCCGTCCACCCGTTGGCGGCAAGCAGAGCCGTTACAGCTTCCCGCTGCTGCCAGCCGATCTCCAGGGCAAGGGCACCGCCGGGGCGCAGAGCTTTCTGGTAGTGTTCCGCAATGGCGCGGTAAAATACCAGCCCATCCTCCCCCGCTTCCAGCGCCATGGCAGGCTCCTGCGCCACCTCGGGCTGCAGCGCGCCCATCTCGGCAGAGGTCAGGTAAGGCGGGTTCGACACAATGAGGTCCAGCTGCCCCTCCGGCAGGGTCTGCCAGTAGATGAACAGATCCCCGCGCACCGGGGTGATGGTCAGTACCGGGGAGAGATGGGCGTTCTGCTCCAGATAGCGGTATGCCGCAGGGCTCTTCTCCAGACTGGTGACCTGTGCCGCCGGGCAGAAGCGCTTCACACCCAGCCCCAAACAGCCTGTACCGGCGCAGAGGTCGAGCACCCGGGGTGCCTCCACCCCAGCCAGCATTCCGGCGGCGGCTTCGGCCACCACCTCAGTATCGGCCCGGGGGCAGAGCACGCCGGGGCCGACAGCCAGCTCAAAGTCAAGGAAGGGCCAGCTGCCGCAGAGGTATTGCAAAGGCTCCCGGGCCGCGCGGCGGGCCGTCAGGGCTTCCAGCCGCTCTGCCTGCTCTGCACCCAGCGGAGCATCTGCAAGGCGGACATCCCCGCCCGCCGCCAACCGGAAGAGCTCGGCCGCGTCAAAATCTGCATCGGGGCAGCCTGCGGCGCGCAGGCGTGCCTCCACCTCCCGGACTGCTGCCCGGGGCAGCATCCCTGCGGTTACCATCTGCCGTCCTCCGGGTCCTCGGGCAGGACCGGCGTGACGGCGGCAATGGCCACCTCGATCATGCTGTCGTCCGGCTCAAACACGGTCAGATGCTGCACCCAGATGCCGGGCTGCCGGATGATGCGGGTGGCGATGTTGTCCGACCGGCCGCACCACTTGAGCAGCTCGTAGCTGATGCCCATGACCAGCGGCAGGAGCAGCAGCTTGAACACCACCCGCAGGCTGGTGCTGGACCAGGGCAGCACGCTGTACAGGAACACGCTGACGATGACCACCAGGATCAAAAAGCTGGTGCCGCACCGGGGGTGGAAGCGGGTATATTTGCGGACATTCTCCACCGTGAGGGGGTCTCCGGCCTCGTAGCAGGCAATGGTCTTGTGCTCGGCCCCGTGGTACTCGAACACCCGGTGGATCTCCTTCATCCGGGAGATGGCGGCCATGTAGGTCAGGAAGATGGCGACCTTGAGCACCGCTTCCAGCACCACCTTGACCCAGCGGCCCAGCGGCACCAGATGGTTCAGGCCGCCCACCAGCACCGTGGGCAGAACGGTGAAGAGTAGGATGGCAAACAGCCCGCCGATCACGGCAGCTGCCGCCAGCATGATATCTTCGGCCTTTTTGCCCAGATGGTCGCCCACCCATTTTTCAAAGGCGGTCTCCTCTTCGGCGGGGTCGTAGTCATCCCCCATGCTCACCTGTGCCGAGTACATCATGTACTTGTATCCCATGATCAGGCTCTCGATCATCGAGATGGCTCCCCGCACCAGCGGGATCTTCGTCCACACGCCGTGGGTGGGGGTAGGCTCGACCTTGGTCTCAATGGTTCCATCGGGCTTGCGGACAGCACAGCAGATGTTTTTCGGGCCCCGCATCATAATGCCCTCCATCAGGGCCTGCCCGCCCACACTCGTCTTGAAGCGTTCCTTGTTCGGTTGATTCATTGGCTCTCCTATGGGGCGCTGCGGCCCCTCTCTATCGTAAAAACTGCCCCTCTATCTTACCAGATAAATATGGACAATCTCTTATCGTTTGTAGATCGGCAGGCCCAGGGTGACCACCGTGCCCCGGCCCAGCGTACTCTTGAGGTCCATGGTGCCGTCCAGTGCGGTCATAATGGAATCCACCAGCGCAAGGCCGATGCCGCTGCCCCGCACCGAGTTGCTGCCCTTGTAAAACTTGGTCTTGACGTTTTCCAGATCCTCCGGCGGGATGCCGCGGCCCTGATCGATGATCTCGATGAAGGCTTTGTACTCGCCCTGCCAGATCTTGACCGTGATGCGTCCGCCGGGGGCCGAATACTTGATGGCATTGTCCAGAATGTTGATGAACACCTGCCGCAGGCGGTCGGGGTCGGCGTAGACCGGGATCATCTCCTCCGGCTCCGCATAGGCCAGCAGAAGCCCCTCCCGCTGGATGCGCGCTTCACAGAAAAGGACAGCGTCCGTCAGCTCGGCCACAAGGTCCAGGGGGCGGCACTCCATTTTCAGGCGGCCATTCTGCAGGCGGCTGAAATCCAGCAGCTCCTCCACCATGTTGTACAGGCGGGCGGTCTCGTTGTTGATGATCTCCAGCCCCTTGCGGTAGTTCTCATCGGTGGGGTCATCCAGGGTGCGCAGGGTCTCCACCCAGCCCCGGATGGAGGTGAGCGGCGTGCGCAGCTCATGGGAGACCGAGCTGATGAATTCGTTCTTCATCTTCTCCGTCTCTTCCAGCCCCTCGGCCATCTGATTGATGGTGCCGCGCAGGCGGTCCACCTCGTCCCGCTCGTCACCGGTCACAGGCAGGCGGACATCCAGTTCTCCCCGGGCGATGCTGGCGGCAATCCGCTCCACCTGCCCCAGCGGCACCACGATGCCCCGCACAAAGTACAGGCCAGAGGCCACTGTAAAGCCCAGAATGGCCGCCACCACGATCAGGCTGATGATGAAAACGCTCTTCAGCTGCGCCTGCACCAGCGTCAGACTGGTGACAAGGCGCATGGCAGCCACGTCCTCGGCCGCATAGGGCACCAGACTGCATACGGCCATGACCGTTTCCCCGCTGGCGGTGCGGTAGATGGCCACACCCACGCCGTCCGGTGCATCCTGCGCCTTGTTAAAATCGTCCTGCACCACGATACCGTCCGCACCTGTGCCGCTGGAGGAGGCGATCACGCCGCCGTAGCCGTCCAGCAGCATGAACTCATATTTGTCTTTATCCGCAAACTGCTCCACCATCCGGCGCAGGGCCACACTGCGGTTGGCCGCGGTCTTCTGGGCCGTGTCGCCGGTGTACATTTTCAGCTGACCGTTGATGGAGGAAAAACGCCGCATCATGGTCTGCTGGACGCTGTTGTAGTAGCTGCGGCCGAAGTTGTACACGAACATGCTCTCCACCAGCAGCACCAGCAGCACGGTCAGGAACAGGCTTCCCCGCAGCCAGCGGCGGGTAATACCACTGCGCATTGCTTTTCCTCCTTTCTGTCAGTAATCCCGGCTCTCCTATTGGGAGAGCGGTCGAGCACAGCGCAACTGAGAGGTTTTTCTTTACTCCTCCCACCGGTAGCCGTAGCCCCACACTGTCATAATGTGGGTGGGGTGGCTGGGCTCATCCTCTACCTTCATCCGCAGGCGGCGGATGTTCACATCCACGATCTTCACATCGCCGAAGTAGTTCTCACCCCACACGCCCTTCAGGATCTTTTCCCGCACCAGCGCGATGCCGGGGTTGTGGAAGAACAGCTCCATGATCTGGAACTCCACCTGGGTCAGCTCGATCTGCCGCCCGGCCTTGAGGAGAACACGGCGGTTCTCATCCAGCACAAATTCCCCGCTGACCAGCGTGGTGGGGGCATTTTCGTCGGCAGCGGAGCCGCCGCCCGAGCGGCCCACCCGGCGGCAGAGGGCCTCCACACGGGCCAGCAGCTCACTGACGCTGAAGGGCTTGGTCATATAGTCATCCGCGCCGATGGACAGGCCGCGGATCTTGTCCTGCTCCTGCCCCTTGGCACTCAGGATGATGATGCCGATCTTCTGGTCGGTGCGGCGGATGGTCTCACAGAGCGAGAACCCATTCATGCCGGGCAGCATCACATCCAGAATGGCAGCATCACAGCCGGGCTTCTGCTCCAGCAGAGGCAGGGCGGCTTCGGCGCTGTCGGCCTCCACCGCCTCCATCCCCGCCAGCCGCAGGTTCAGCGCGATCATCTCGCGGATGCTGGCTTCATCCTCTACCACAAGTACCTTGACCATCTAAGACCTCCATATTTTTCTGCCTTCTCCCTCTGCCCAAGAGCACACGGAGAAGCATTTCACCTCAGAACACCCAGCCTGCATCCGGTAAACTTCTGCAAAACTGAGCGGTATCATCCATTCAACCGGTACAACGACCGGGACAGTCGATAGCTCTGATCCTTCAGCACCACGTCCGGCCCGAACCTGGCCTGCATCTGGCGGGATGCCACCACGCCCAGACGGGTCCAGCCCGCCGCGCTCTCGCTGGAAGGAACCAGACGCATGGTCAGCACCAGCTTGCCCTCGTCCACGGTGTGCAGCTCCACGGCCTCCTCTCCCTCAGCGCTGTCGGTGAGCATCAGGTTGCCCTCCCACTCGGCGGGCAGCTCAATGTAGCAGCTGCTCTCCTCGTCCAACAGGCCGAAGCTCTTTTCCGGCTCCGGGCTGGTGTAGTCCATCCAGACGATAAAATCCATTCGTCGGCTCTGGCTCAGGTTCAGCAGGCCCGCTTCGTCAGGCTGGGTGGGGATCTCCACGATGCCGTCGCCGTCCAGATCCCGGCTGACCAGCGTGGAGACATTGCGCAGGGACGCATTGTACAGCTCACTGGTGCTGATCTGCTCCGCGGGCAGCATCTGCTGGCTTTCCTCATCGAAGTAGAGCAGCACCGTGGCCAGATTGTTGCCCGAAAGGCCGGTCCAGCCGTCCAGCACCAGATAGCGCTTGCCGTCCGCTCCCAGGCCCGCCGCCACAGCGGCGCAGCCCGAGAACTTATCTGCCGAAAGGCCCATGACAGCCACCTGCTGGAACATCCCGTCCCGGTCAACGGTCAGCAGCTCGATCTGCACCCCGCCGTCCTCCAGCGTGGACATCAGGATCAGATCCTCGTTGCCACCGCCGGTGATATCCTCCACCAGATACTGCTCATAGGACTGTTCCAGAATGGCATTGACCGTGCCGTTCTCGTAGGAGTACACCGCCAGATAGCTGTCGCCCTGCGCGGCGAGGTACCCCACCACCAGCTGGGTTGCGGCACCATCCTGCAGCTGTGCCAGCCGGACATTGTCCACTGTATCCGCCAGACCCTCGATGCTCTGGCGGACCTGCCACACGCCTGCGGCATCCTTCTGCAAAAATGCAATGCAGACGTTGGAGCTCTGGGCCGTGGTGTAAAGAACAGCGGCATCCTGCTGGCCATCACCATCCAGATCCTGCAAAAGGAACGGCGAGAGCAGCTCCCCCTGCATCGGGTATTTCAGCTGGGCGCTCTCCCCCAGCCATTCGTTCAGGGCATTTTGCAGTGCACCGTAGTCGCCCGGAAGGCGCGGGGCACGCAGCAGCTCCTCCACCTGCACATTTTCCGACATCGGAAGGCCGCACGCCGAGAGCAGGCCCATCATGCAGCCTGCACTCAGCACCAGAAACCGTCGTCTTTTCAACCGCCGCCCCTCCCTTCTGTGGAAAATTCGCAAAGTCGTGCAGAAATACAGTATAATTATAGCATTCTTGCCCCGCCATCACAAGCCCCAGCTGCTAACGCCCAATCGGCCCGCACGATGCAAAAAAGGCCCTTTCCCCGAAGGGAAAGAGCCTTTGTTACACTGTTTGAACAGTCAGAGTCGATCAGACGAGCTCCAGAACTGCCATCTCAGCAGCGTCGCCGCGGCGAGCGCCGATCTTGATGATGCGGGTGTAGCCGCCGTTGCGGTCAG
>OJRB01001488.1_pt1 | contig 11247 bp, 7 predicted proteins | sample 1599061 | NCBI WGS metagenome assembly OJRB01 (sample SAMN03922522, study PRJEB24848) | human gut metagenome | isolation source: stool sample | host: Homo sapiens | place: Germany | collected 2010-02 | reverse complement strand
TTTATCCGCCTGCATTCTCTATGAAGATTATTTCCGATATCTTCGAATATACTTCGCAGAAGATGCCTAAGTTCAACTCCATCTCTATCTCCGGTTACCACATGCAGGAAGCAGGTGCGACGGCAGATATCGAGCTGGCTTATACATTGGCCGACGGTCTGGAATATCTGCGTGCCGGAACAGCGGCAGGTATCGATATCGACGCATTCGCTCCCCGTCTGTCTTTCTTCTGGGCGATTGGTACCAATCACTTCATGGAAATCGCGAAGATGCGTGCTGCCCGTATGTTGTGGGCTAAGATTGTAAAACAATTCAATCCGAAGAATCCGAAGTCACTGGCATTGCGTACACACTCTCAGACTTCCGGCTGGTCGCTGACAGAACAAGACCCGTTCAATAACGTAGGACGTACTTGTATCGAAGCCATGGCTGCCGCTTTGGGACATACACAGTCTTTGCATACCAATGCGCTGGATGAGGCTATTGCCCTTCCGACAGACTTCTCCGCACGTATTGCCCGTAATACTCAGATTTATATTCAGGAAGAAACCTATATCTGTAAGAACGTTGACCCATGGGGCGGTTCTTACTACGTAGAAGCTCTGACCAACGAACTGGCTCACAAGGCTTGGGAACGTATCGAGGAAGTAGAAAAACTGGGTGGTATGGCGAAAGCTATCGAGACAGGTATTCCTAAGATGCGTATCGAAGAGGCTGCCGCACGTACGCAGGCCCGTATCGACAGCGGTTCTCAGACTATTGTCGGTGTGAACAAATATCGTTTGGAAAAAGAAGCTCCGATTGATATCCTTGAGATTGATAACACGGCAGTTCGTCTTGAGCAGATCGAGAACCTGAAACGTTTGAAAGAAGGACGTAACCAGGCAGAAGTGGACAAAGCACTGGCAGCCATCACCGAATGCGTGGAGACCGGTAAGGGTAACTTGCTGGAACTGGCTGTAGAAGCTGCTCGTGTTCGTGCAACGCTGGGTGAAATCTCCTATGCTTGCGAAAAGGTTGTAGGACGTTATAAAGCAATAATTAGAACAATATCAGGCGTGTATTCATCAGAAAGTAAAAACGATGGCGACTTCAAGCGTGCATGTGAACTGGCTGAGAAGTTTGCTAAGAAAGAGGGACGTCAACCTCGTATTATGGTTGCGAAGATGGGACAGGACGGTCACGACCGTGGTGCCAAAGTGGTAGCAACCGGTTATGCAGACTGTGGCTTCGACGTAGACATGGGACCATTGTTCCAGACTCCGGCGGAAGCTGCCCGTGAAGCTGTAGAAAATGACGTTCACGTAGTAGGTGTTTCTTCATTGGCTGCCGGACACAAGACGTTGATTCCGCAGATTATGGAAGAACTGAAAAAGCTGGGTCGTGAAGATATCGTGGTAATTGCCGGCGGTGTTATCCCTGCACAGGATTATGACTTCCTGTATAAGGCAGGTGTAGCTGCTATTTTCGGTCCCGGTACTCCGGTAGCGAAGGCTGCTTGCCAGATTCTGGAAATCCTGATGGATGAAGAATAAACACAACGTTTTTTCTTGTAAATAATAGTTTATCCCGCCCTTCGGTTATACCAGACCGACAGGACGGGATACCTTTTTTCCAGCATTCTTTGTCATAGCTGAGATTTGCTTATATTTGTCTACCCCTTCATTGCAAAAACTAAGCGAATGAATGAAAAGACAAATGACATGGATGCCCGTTTTGAGCAATTTTATGCTGCCAACTTCCCGCGTGTCAAGAACTTTGCACGCTTGTTGACTAAGTCAGAGGAAGATGCGGAAGATATCGCTCAGAATATTTTTCTAAAGTTGTGGACCCGTCCCGATCTGTGGCAGGGGCAGGAGTCTATGACAGGTTATCTTTATACAGTTACCCGAAATGAAATCTTCAACCTGTTCAAGCATCAAAAGGTGGAACAGGAGTATGAAAGTCATATCATCCGTTCGCAATTAATCGGTGAACTGTGCGATGAAGACACCTCCCTTCTCGAAAATCTTTACTATAAAGAGATCGTGCTGCTTGTCGAACTGGCACTTAATCAGTTGCCTCCCCGCCGGAAACAGGTTTTTGAGATGAGCCGTATAGAAGGACTTTCTCATAAAGAAATAGCCGAAAAACTGCAAATCCCTGTACGCACGGTAGAAGACCATATCTATAAGACATTGACAGAACTGCGCAAAGTGTTAATGTTTGTTATACTGCCCGTTCTGTTCCCGTAGTTTGCCTTTCTGAGTAGTGGTATTTATGTAAGCGTTTCTATAAACCAATAAATACTTTTATGAAGAATTATATTCACGATATTATCAGCCGTTACATAAAACACGACTACCCGAAAGAAGTCGATCAGGACTTTCGTGCATGGTTGACTGACGAAGAGCATACCAATGAAAAAGAACAGACCCTGAATGAACTTTGAGAAAATACCGAATCGGTAACGACGCCCGATTATCAGCATTCTTTGGAGCGGATGCACGAATTGACCGGAATCGGTACAAGACAGCGGATTCGTACTCTTCATACCCGACTGGTTGCTTGGAGAGTGGCGGCAGCATTACTGATCGCCGTATCTTCGGTTGCCGTCTATCTGGCTGTGCAGAACCGGCAGGCACCGGACGTATTGCAGGCTTATATCCCTACTGCCGAGACAAGGAATATTACTTTGCCGGATGGCACGCAGGTGATGATCAACTCCCGAAGCACTTTGCTTTATCCCCAGCGATTTACCGGTGATACACGCTGTGTATATTTGGTAGGCGAGGCAGACTTTAAAGTGAAGCGGGACGAGCGACATCCTTTTATCGTGAAGTCATCTGACTTCCAGATTACTGCCTTGGGAACAGAATTTAATGTGACCGCTTATCCGGAAGAGGAAGAAGTGACGGCTACATTAATTTCCGGAAAGGTATTGGTAGAGTATAACGATCAGAAAGAACAGAAGATATTGGAACCGAACGAACAGCTGGCATATAACAAGCATACCCGTTCGGGCAGTGTGCTCCGTCCCGATATGCAGGATGTTACGGCTTGGCATCGGGGTGAAATTGTATTCCGCAGTATGACGATGGAGGAGATTTTCACCCGACTGGAACGCAAATATCCGTATACCTTTGTGTATAGTTTCCGCAGTTTGAGGGAAGACCGGTTCAATCTCAGCTTCGGACCGAATGCATCGATAGAAGAGGTACTGGATATTATTGCCCGTGTGACGGGAAATCTGGAGTATAAGATTGTGGGGGACAAATGCTATCTGAGTCATCTAACTGAATAAACCTGATTCATTAACCTTGAAAAACAGAAAGCCTATGTTGAAAAAATATCCGGAAGAAGGTTGCAGCTTCCTCCGGATGTGAAATCAAAATTCTTACTATTAGCGTTACCCAGACGCTACTAAATCCGAGAATCTAACTATATCTGTATAAACTAATACTAAGAAGATGCAGCAAATTTATGAATTTATAGTCAATAAGCAGGCAATGAGTCGAGTATTTATGCTTTTTTTGTGCTGCCTGCTTTTATCGACACCCGCTTTTTCTCAAGGCAACCATGCACGGATTACGATTCATAAGAAAAATATATCCGTCATCGAGGCACTGAAAGAAGTGGAGAAGCAGACGAAATTGTCCGTCGGCTACAACGAATCACAGTTGATCAACAAGCCTTCCATTGATCTCGCTTTGGAAAAAGCGACCTTGGAAACCTCTCTGAAAGAAATCCTTAAAGGTACGGGCTATACCTACCAGTTGAAAGGAAAATATGTCATCATCGTTCCGGAAGAAAAGAAAGTAACCGAACCGGTATCTGCCAAGCGGATCACTGGACAGGTACTGGACGAGCAGGGCGAACCTCTGATCGGTGTAAACGTACTTGTAGAAGGTACGACCATCGGAGCGATCACCAATCTGGACGGTAACTTTACAATTGAAGCCCCCGTTGGCAGTACGCTCAGCATCACTTATGTAGGCTATGCTCCGCAAACAGTAAAGGTGGGGGTGCAGAATACGTATAATGTTCAGCTGGCTTCGGACGCCAGGTTGCTAAGTGAAGTCGTGGTAACGGCACTTGGTATCAAACGCGAGCAGAAAGCGTTGAGTTACAATGTGCAGCAAGTGAAGTCCGATGAACTGACTCAGATAAAGGATGCAAACTTCATTAATAGTCTGAACGGTAAAGTGGCGGGCGTTACGATTAATACGAGTTCTTCCGGAGTCGGTGGAGCCAGCAGAGTCGTGATGCGCGGTACGAAGTCCATCGAGCAGAGCAGTAATGCCTTGTACGTCATCGACGGTATTCCGATGTACAATTTCGGAGGCGGAGGCGATACGGAATTTGGTTCAAAGGGTGCCAGTGAAGGAATTGCGGATATCAATCCGGAAGATATTGAGAGCATTTCCGTGTTGACGGGAGCGGCTGCGGCTGCCCTTTACGGTAGCAATGCGGCGAATGGCGCCATTGTGATTACTACGAAAAAGGGCGAAATCGGTAAGTTGCAGGTAGGAGTATCGAGCGGCTTTGAGTGGCTGAATCCTTTTAAGATGCCCGATTTTCAAGGGCGTTACGGGACGGGAAGTAATGGCAAAGCCGGCAATTCCAGCATTTACAGTTGGGGACCGAAGCTGAATCCGGCAGCTCAGAACGGTTACGAACCAACGGACTTCTTCGATACGGGTGCGGTATATACCAACTCTGTCACTTTATCCACCGGTACGGACAAGAATCAGACCTTCTTCTCGGCGGCAGCCGTTAATTCGGCGGGGATGGTTCCGAACAACCGGTATAACCGTTATAATTTTACTTTCCGCAATACGACCAGTTTCCTGAATGATAAGATGAAACTGGATGTGAGTGCCAGTTATATTCTTCAGAATGACCGGAATATGACCAATCAGGGACAGTATTCCAATCCGCTGGTTTCCGCTTATCTCTTCCCGCGGGGGGACGACTTTTCGCTGATAAAGAACTTCGAACGCTGGGATGAGGCGCGAAAGATCAGTGTCCAGTTCTGGCCACAGGGCGAAGGCGATCTTCGTATGCAGAATCCTTACTGGATTGCTTACCGCAATCTCCGGCTTAACAATAAGAAGCGTTATATGGCATCGGCAGGCCTGAGTTATCAGATTCTTGACTGGCTGAATGTAGCCGGACGAGTGCGTATAGACAATACTCACAGCGAATATGAAGGCAAGCTCTATGCAAGCACCAGCACCACATTGACGGATGGTAGCACGCAGGGACATTACACCGTAAACAACGGGCAATACTCGCAGACTTATGCGGACGTTCTTGTGAATATCAATAAACGTATTCAGGACTTTACCATCGTTGCCAATATCGGTGCCAGCTATAGCGGCGTCACCAGCAAGGAACTGGGCTATGCCGGTCCGATACGGGATACAGGTATTCCGAATCTCTTCAATGTTTATGACTTGGACAATGCCAAGAAACGTGCCACGCAAGTCGGCTGGCGTGAAGCTACGGAATCTGTTTTTGCCAGTGCGGAAGTGGGCTGGAAGAGTATGCTCTACCTCACTCTGACCGGACGTAATGACTGGGCATCCCAGTTGACCAATTCTCCGCAGGCGTCTTTCTTTTATCCGTCTGTGGGACTCTCGGCGGTTATTTCCGAAATGGTGAAACTCCCGGAATGGATCGATTATCTCAAAGTACGCGGTTCGTTCAGTTCCGTTGGTACGCCCTATCCGCGTTTCCTCACTTATCCTACCTATGCTTATGACGCCAACAAGCAGGACTGGAAATCACAAACGCATTATCCCATCGGGAAGCTCTATCCCGAACGTACCGATTCGTGGGAAATAGGGCTGGATGCAACTTTATGGAAAGATTTGAAAGTAAGCGGATCGTTCTATTATGCCAATACCTACAATCAGACGTTCGATCCGCAACTCCCCGTATCTTCGGGATACGACAAACTGTATGTTCAGACCGGATACGTGCGTAACTACGGTTTTGAGGCTATGTTGTCTTACGGGCATCGTTGGGGAGACTTCGGATGGGACAGCAGTTTCACCTTCTCGACCAATAAGAATGAAATCGTGGAACTGGTGAAAGACTATATCCACCCGGAAAGCGGAAAAACATATAACGTCGACAAACTGGAACTGAAAACCGATGAAGGACGCGGATTCGGAAAAGCGAAGTTTATCCTGAAAGAAGGCGGTACATTGGGCGACCTTTATACTCATGCCGACTTGAAACGGGATATCAATGGCAATGTACTGGTGGACAATGACGGCAATGTGACCGCGATAGACAATGCCGGTGACATCAAACTGGGCAGTGTACTTCCCAAAGCGAACCTGGCATGGAACAACAGTTTCTCTTACAAAGGCGTCAATGTAGGATTCCTGCTGACAGCCCGTCTGGGCGGCATCGCCTATTCGGCTACACAGGCTTATCTCGACCTTTACGGCGTATCCGAGACTTCTGCCGCCGCACGTGATGCGGGCGGAGTATGGATCAACGGACGCAGCCGGGTGAATCCGCAAGGTTTTTATTCGGTAGTAGCGTCGCAAAGCGGTTTGCCTACTTACTATACTTACAGTGCAACCAATCTTCGCTTGCAGGAAGCACGTATCGGCTATACCATCCCCCGCCGTTGGCTGGGCAATGTGTGTGACGTCAATGTTTCCCTTGTCGGCAAAAATCTCTGGATGATCTACTGCAAAGCTCCTTTCGACCCCGAAGCAGTAGCTACTACGAACAACTATTATCAGGGAATCGACTACTTCATGATGCCGAGTACCCGGAATATAGGATTCAACATTAAGATAAACTTCTAAATACTATGATTGGCATGAAACGAATATATTACTTTCAAATAATGATCCTTTCGGTATTTATGCTGCCTTTGGGAGGCTGTTTCGACAGTGAAATCAATCGTAGCATATACGAGGCGGATGCGGAAGAGATGCAGCGAGAGAACCATATCGTCGGCGCTACACTGAGAGGAATGCAGGGACTGGTGATCCCGACCCGTGAACACCTGTACCAATTTATGGATGCGATGGCAGGAGGAGCCTACGGAGGTTATCTGGAAGGCATCGTAGATACTTGGGTGATGAAGTTTTCGACCTTCAACCCCGAACAGGGATGGCTCAAATCTCCTTTTGCCGACCCTATCACGGAGATGTATCCGCAATACCGCGATATGCTGAACAAGACGGACGACCCTGTGGCGCTGGCTTTCGGAAAAGTACTTCGCGTATGTATCATGCACCGGGTGACGGATATGTACGGTCCGATTCCTTACTCCAACATGATGAGTGATGATAACTCAGGTGAAGACCTTGCGGTAGCCTACGATTCGCAGGAACAGGTGTACACGCAGATGCTGAAAGAACTCGAAGAAGCGGACAAAGTGCTGGAAGAAAATAAAGACCTTTCGTCCGAAGCTTTCCGCAAGCTGGAAGACCTTTACTACGGAAATATAACGAAATGGCGCAGATTCGTGCACTCCATGCAGCTGCGCATCGCCATGCGGATGAGCTACGTGAAACCTGCGGAAGCGCAGCGTGTGGCAGAAGCTGCCGTAGCCGCCGGCGTCATAGAATCGAACGATGATAATGCAGCGCTGCACGTGGCAGAGAATCGCTCCGAATTGCTGTTCAATAACTGGAGTGACTACCGTATCAGTGCCGACCTCGTATCCATTATGAAAGGCTACGACGATCCCCGACTGGACAAGATGCTTGTCAAGGGCGTGCAAACGGTCGATCAGGAGGGCGAGAAGGTGGACGTGTACGATTTCTATGGAGTACGCATCGGCATCTTCACCAAAAAGAAAGATGATATGATTAACCTTTACTCCAAACAGATCATCAGCAGCACCGACCCTTATCTGTGGATGAATGCTGCCGAAGTGACTTTCCTTCGTGCCGAAGGCGCATTACGTGGCTGGGCAATGGGCGGAGAAGCGCAGGCGTTGTACGAGAAAGCAGTCTCCTTATCATTTGACGAGCGCAAAGCGTCGGGAGCCGATGCGTATGTGAAAGATGATGAGAAAGTTCCCGCTGACTATGTAGATCCGATGGGAGAATACAGCCATGATGCCGTAAGCACTATTACTATAGCCTGGGAACCGGGTGCCGCTAACTTTGAAAAGAATCTGGAACGTATTATCACTCAGAAGTGGATTGCCATTTTTCCGCTCGGAGTGGAAGCATGGGCTGAGCACCGTCGTACGGGGTATCCCAAACTGCTGCCTGTGGTGGAAAATAAAGATCCCAACAACAGCGTTAACGTGACTATAGGCCCCCGCCGCCTGCCTTTCCCGGCCGATGAGTATAACTCGAATCCGACCTACATCGGACAAGCCGTACAAATGCTGAACGGACCCGATGCTGCCGGAACACGGCTTTGGTGGGACGTGAAAAATCATTCGGGGAATTAATAATGAACTTTATAGAACCTCTTAAATCAATGAGATTATGAAATATAAACCAATATTAAATCTGTGTTTGCTGTCTGTCTTTCTGTTGATGGTTCCTGTCAGTTGCGATGACTGGACGGAGATGGAAATTCATGATAGTGAGATAAACGGGTTCAAGGAACAGAATCCGGAGCAATATGCCGCTTATACCCAGAAGCTGCGGGCGTATAAGGCCGCCAAGCACGCACTGGTCTATGCACGGCTGGACAATGCGCCGGAAGTATCGTCCAGTGAGAAAGACTTCCTGCGTGCGTTGCCGGACAGTATCGATCTGGTATCCATGCGCAATGCCGGCCGTCTTTCCGGGTTCGACCGTGAAGATATGAAACTGGTACGTACTGACTACGGAACACGGGTACTGTATTATGTTGACGCTTCGGCTGCCGAAGGACTGAACGCTGCTCTCTCTGCTGCCATTGATGCCGTACGTGCCGGAACGTTTGACGGTGTGGCATTAGCTTCCGCATCTTCCGTAGATGAGTCTGTGGTGAAAACATTGGCGGATGCTTTGGGGCAGACAGACTGTCTGCTGATATTCGAAGGAACTCCGTTGTTGGTGTCCGAAGCACAGCGCAGCGTATTCGATTACTATATCGTCGATGTTTCCGCAGCCGCCGATGATTATGATCTGGAAATGGCCATCAATCATGCTTTGAACTGGGGAGTAAGCGCCGAACGTCTGATGCTGGGAAGTGTACACGGGCGTACAGTGACCGACAATGACAAGACAGTTCATTCTTCTCTGAATCGGGCGGCATATTTTGCCCAAAATGCAGGATCACTGGCGGGAGTGGGTATCTACGATGTAGGTACTGACTATTATAACAGTGACATTATTTATAAACAAACCCGCGGGCTTATTCAGCAGCTGAACCCCGCAAAGGGTAAATAAAGTAAGGAGGAAACAATGAGAAAACTCTTTTTACTGACAGGCTGTGTATGGACAATGCTCTTTACCGCCTGCGATAATACGGATTATAGTGATCATTCCCCGTTTGATAATTCTGCATATCTTAGTGTGGCTGAGATTCGTAATGTAGAATCGTTCACTTTCAACCGGAGAGTGACGGAGCAGACCAAGAAGTTTACCGCCAAGCTGACTTATCCGGTTGGGGTGGACGTAACCGTCCGCTTACAGATAAACCCTTCTCTGGCAGATGCGTACAATGCAAAGAATGATACTCAGTATGAAGTATTGCCCGCCAGGCATTATAAGCTGACAGCAGAAGCCGTCACCATTCCGGCAGGAAAAACGACTTCATCGGAAGCGGCTATCCAATTCACCGGACTGGATGAACTGGAAATTGACGCGACCTATATTTGTCCGTTGACTATCGAAGGAGTGAATGAAGTAGGACTGATGAACGGCTCTCGTACTATGTACTATCTGGTCCGGCGGTCGAGTGCCATTACTACTGCCATCAATCTGAAAAATGTATATGTGGCTGTTCCCGGATTCGACAAGGGGAGTCCGACAGCCGATGTGGTAAATAATATGACTGCTATTACGATGGAAGTAATCGTTCGGGTCAATCAGTTTGAGAAAGAGATTTCCTCTATTATGGGAATCGAACAATATTTATGTATGCGTTTTGGTGATTCCAGTTTCCCGCGCCAGCAGCTGCAAGTGCAGACGCCGGTAGGCAAATTCCCCGGTGAGGACAAGCGCAAACAACTGACGGCCGGAGAATGGTATCACATAGCCCTGACATGGGATTTGGCAGCAAAGACCATCTGTTTCTATGTAAACGGACAGTTACAGCACATAGATAACAATCATGGAAAGTCCGACCTGACCACTCTTAATCTGGGAGATAAGGCAGCGGATAATGAATTTGGTAACGGAGGTGATTTCAATTTCTACTTCGGACGTTCTTACGGAGAGTCGAGTGATCCGAGCCGTCATCTGGATGGAGAAATCTGCGAAGCCCGTATCTGGAAGGTAGCACGGACACAGGAGGAAATCTACAAGAATATGTATGATATTCCCGAACCGCAGTCCGAAGCGAACCTGTGTGCATACTGGAAGTTTGACGAAGGCACAGGAATGACCATTGCCGACCGTACAGGCAATGGAAATGATGCGAAAGTGATTCCTTACTGGAAAGATGCAACGCACGTGGAGACATATCCCAAGACCGATGCGGAACTATGGCCTAGCGGAATCGAAGTGCCTAAAGTGAATCAAGAACAATAACCTAATTAACTCAACATAATTATGAAACGAATATTATCATATATAGGAGTCGGAATGTTACTTCTGTCGGTGATGACCGCTTGTGAGGAAGACGCTGCACTGCTTAATCCCGATGTCGGACACGACAAGTCGACCGTGCCGGAAGAAACAGTAACAAGCTTGGGGTATTTTAATAGTACCACTTCGCCGGGAAATGCGATCATACAACTTATAGCGGGGAGTTCGGAACAAGAAAATCGGGGTATGACCGATGCAGGAGTCGAAGATGAAGTCTGTTTTGTTTTGAGCAAGCCGGCAGAAAAGGATCTGACACTGAAAATCGCAATGGATGAACGTTATCTGGAACCGGACGAAGGCGGATATGTATCGCCGTATGCCATGCAGTATGTAATAGATTTCAAGAAAGAGCATAATATGACGGTATCCGCCAACGCTGTCGATCCAATAGAGGGAATATCCATTCCTTTGGCCGATAACTTCCTGATAAACGGAGGGCGTGAGACGACTGTGACTATTGCTGCCGGTGAACGTCAGTCTGCGAAAGTTAAACTCCTTTTTAAAAATGAAAATCTCGGGCGAGAGGATGTTT
>OJRB01001481.1_pt1 | contig 11286 bp, 9 predicted proteins | sample 1599061 | NCBI WGS metagenome assembly OJRB01 (sample SAMN03922522, study PRJEB24848) | human gut metagenome | isolation source: stool sample | host: Homo sapiens | place: Germany | collected 2010-02 | reverse complement strand
GGGCTCGGAGATGTGTATAAGAGACAGGCACCGGTGGTGTCCATGACATCCACCTTTTTGGCGGGTACAATGCCGCAGTCACCGTCCGCACAGGCGTATACCGCGCCCTGCCCGCCCATGGTCACCACCATGCTGGGAATGTTGGCGCTGCGCACGTTGCCCGTGAGCACCCGGCACATCTCGTCCGGGGAGAGGTGGTCGTAGTCGTCCGAGAACAGCAGCCCGGCCTCCTGCTGGTTGCATACAAAACAATCGATCTGCTGCAAAAAATCCCGCCGCTCCATGGCAATGCTCATGTTGGAGACTGCGGCAAACACCTTTTTGCCGTACTTTTTAGCGTAGCGCAGGGTCTGCTTCACCGTCTCCTTTTCAAGGTCCAGCTCCAGTGCAATGGAATCGCAGTCTGCAAAAATGGCATCGCCCTGCTCCTGCAGCAGACCGGTCAGCGGGGTGGTGTCCGGCCGCTTGGAGATGGCGGCGTGCACATCGCCATCGTTGTCAAAAATGGCCAGCCATGTGCCCATGCCGTCCGGCACTTTCTGGATAAAGCGGGTGTTGACCTTGTGCCTTGCCAGCTTGTCGATGACGTCCTGTCCCATGCCGGTGTCGTCCACCAGACCCACAAAGGTGGGGCGCAGCTCTACGTTGGCGATATCCTCTACCACGTTGCGGCTTACGCCGCCGTGTACCTGCTCGATGCGTCCGGCGTTGCGCCCGCCGGGGATATAGGTGGAAAGGGGATAGCCCTTGATATCCACAAAAACAGCTCCGATGACTACGATACCCATAAACGATAAACCTTTCTGACTTCAGTTGATTTTACCTGTATTATACAGGAAGCAGAAAAAAGATGCTATCCCTTTGCCGTTTTTTGCGGAAAAATATCTTCCGGGTGGGACGATTGGGAATGCCCGCCGCTTGCGCTTTGGGCATCGTCAGAGGAAAAATTATTTTTATTTTGGATTCCGAAAAGTCTGCGGACTTTTCGGGATCCCTTTTTCACGGAAAGGGGTCGTGACCGGAAGTGGCAGCTTCAAGATTTTTTTGCATTTTGGAAAGTCTATAATGATTGTTATAGATGCTTTTTCCCGCTACGACCCTCCCGTGAAAAGGCCAATCGGGAAAATCCGCAGATTTTCCCGATTGGCAAATATAAATAGTCTTTCCGCTAAAAATGCCCAGAGCGCAGCGGAGGGCATTCTGAATCCGTTTCTGTTACATCGCCGTGCGGGCGGTGCGCACCAGATACTCCATGGCCTGTACCGGGTACTGCCCGGCGGCGGTCTCGCCGGTGAGCATCAGGCTGGATGCGCCGTCCAGTACGGCGTTGTAGATGTCGTTCACCTCGGCGCGGGTGGGCACAGCCCGGGTGTGCATACTGTCCAGCATCTGGGTCACCACCATAAAGGGTACTCCGGCTGCCCGGCAGGCGGCAGAAAGCTGCTTCTGGCAGCGGGGCAGCTCCCACAGGGGCATGGCGTTGCCAAGGTCGCCCCGGGCAATGACTACCTCGTCCACCAGCGGCAAAAACTCCGGCAGCGCCTGCACGCCCGCAAGGTTTTCAATTTTGGCAAGAATTTTCAGCTGCGGCACACCGGCTTCTGCCAGCGCCTGCCGCAGATTGCAGATATCTTCAGCGCCGCGCACAAAGGGCAGCATGACCCCGGTAACGCCGCAACCGGCGGCGATGGCAAGGTTCTCCTTGTCCTCGGTGGTCAGGGTGGGCATCTGGATATCTGCCCCCGGTGCTGCCAGACTTTTGCGGCTTTGCAGCACGCCGCCCCGCCCTACGGTGCACACGAGCGCTTCCGGCTCTGCGGTGTCCACCCGCGCCAGCAGCTTGCCGTCATCCAGCAGCAGCTCCTGCCCGGGCTGCACGCTGTGCACCAGCGCAGCAGGGCAGGGGATGCCCTGTGCGCCCAGACGCACGGTCTGCCCGGCGGTCAGGGATAGCGGCTGCGGCAGACGCCCGATGCGTAATTCCGGCCCCTGCAAATCAATGAGCAGCTTTTTGACCCCGGCTTTGCGCAGCAGCGCCAGCCAGTCCGCGTGCGCTGCCAGCGGCCCGTGAGAAAGATTCATGCGGATGCCGGTCATACCGGCTTCCACCATCTGCTGCAAAAGCTTTACATCGGCACAGGCAGGGCCGATGGTTCCGTAAAAATCCATAATTCCTCCTGCAATTCGTGTTTTCTTTCTATTGTAGCATGACCGCGCAGCAAAAGATAGCCCGGCGGCGCATAAAAAAACACCGGAAGCCGATGCAAAGCCTCCGGTGTCTTTTTATGATGCCTTATGGGGTTTACTGCTATACTTTGCACCGCCTGCGTTCAGTACAAAGCTTACAGCTCCCTCTATTTTTAAAGGTTGTACTTAGTTTACAGCATTTCGGGCAGTTCGTCAAGGGCTTTTTCCAGCTTTTGCCGGGAAAAACTGGAATATCACAACATTATCACAACTGCAGCTGGTGGTAGCACGCGCCCTCCATGGTCTTCCAACAGGCGGTGCTTCCCTCCAAGGTCATGTAGCTGTGGGCGGTGCTTTCCTTGGGCAGGCTTACAGAGCTGGGGTTTAAGTAAAGGTTCCCCTGCCCGAAGTTTGTCCATGCGGGCACATGGGTGTGGCCGTGGAGCAAAATATCCCCCGGGGCAAGGGGCGGCAGATGATTCAGGTTGAACACATGGCCGTGGGTGACGTAGACCAGCCGCTGCCCCACCGGCAGCACGGCGTAATCCGCCAGCACCGGGAAATTGAGCACCATCTGGTCTACCTCGGCGTCGCAGTTGCCGCGCACACACAGCAGCTTGGGCGCAAGGCTGTTCAGCAGCGGAATCACCTTTTTGGGGGCGTAATCCCGGGGCAGGTCGTTGCGGGGGCCGTGGTAGAGCAGGTCTCCCAGAAAGAGCAGACGGTCGGCCTGCTCCCGTTCAAAGGCCTGCTGCAGCTGCTGCGCATAATAATAGGAGCCGTGCAGGTCTGATGCGATCATCCATTTCATATACAATGCCCTCCCTCAGAGCCGGTTTGCCTTATTGTAGCGCCTGCTGTAAAAATGGTCAAGTAATTACAAAAGTCATACTTTTGCACCAAAACCCCTTGACATACCGCCGGGGATGTGGTATTCTGCTAAGGTTGCAGCCCGCAAGTGCGCAGGTTGCATATCGCGGACAGCTGCCGCGATCATAAAAACCGTGTGGATTTTTACAGCAACATTGCTACTTTTCGCCACACAATGACCTTCCAAGGGTCATTGTGTGGCTTTTTTGTGCGCCGGAAACCGGCTGCAAGCCGATGCTGTGCCCGCCATATTTTTACTTTTTACGGATAGCAGGTGAAATTTTTTATGAACGAAACTTTTATGAAGGAGAAGCCGGTGCTGCCGCTGCTGCTCTCGATGGCGCTGCCCAATGTGCTCTCCATGCTGGTAAACAGCCTGTACAACATTGTGGACAGCCTGTTTGTGGCGCGCATCAGCGAGGACGCCATGACCGCGTTAAGTCTGGTGTTCCCCATCCAGAACTTTTCCAACGCCATTGCCATCGGCTTTGGCATCGGCATCAACGCCATGATCGCGCTGTATCTGGGCGCGGGCGACCGCGAAAAGGCCGAGACGGCCGCCACCCACGGCTTTGTGCTCAGCCTTGTGCACGGCGTGGTGATGATGGTGGTCAGCATCGCCATCATGCCCGGCTTTCTGCGCCGCTTTACGCAGGACGAGGCGCTGATCGCCGCCGGCATCACCTACTCCACCATCGTGTTCCTGTTTTTGGTCGTGAACATGGTCTCGCTGGCCTTTGAAAAAATCTTTCAGGCAGTGGGCCGCATGAAGGTGTCCATGGTTGCCTTGATCACCGGCTGCGTGTGCAATATTTTACTGGACCCTGTGCTCATTTTCGGCCTTGGGCCGGTGCCTGCCATGGGCATTGCGGGCGCGGCACTGGCCACCGGCATCGGTCAGGCGCTCAGCGTGGCGGTCTACCTTGTGGTCTATCTGCGCACCGAGCTGCCGGTGCGGCTGCGCCGCCGCTGCCTGCGCCCGGACGCAGCGCTGGACGGCAGACTGTACGCCATCGGCATTCCGGCCATCCTCAATCTGGCGCTGCCCTCGCTGCTGGTCACCTTCCTCAACGGGCTGCTGGCAGCTTTCTCCCAGAGCTATGTGGTGGTGCTGGGCATCTACTATAAATTGCAGACCTTTTTGTACCTGCCCGCCAACGGCTTCGTGCAGGGAATGCGCCCCCTCATCGGCTACAATTACGGCGCGCGGGAGCACGCCCGGGTGAAAAAGCTGTTCCAGTTGACCCTGCTCATGAGCGCTGCCATCATGGCGGCGGGCACGGTGATCTGTCAGGTTGCTTCCGGGCAGCTGATGGGACTGTTCACCCAGAACCCCGAAACCATCGCCGCCGGGCAGACCGCGCTGCGCATCATCAGCATCGGCTTTGTCATCTCGGCGGTTTCCACCACCGCTTCCGGTGCACTGGAGGGGCTGGGCAAGGGCGCAGAATCGCTGGTCATCGCGCTGTGCCGGTACGTCGTTTTCATCATGCCGCTGGCTGCACTGCTGTGTAACTGGCTGGGCGCAGACGGCGTATGGCACGCCTTCTGGCTTACCGAAGTGCTGGCAGCGGCGGTCTCCGGCATCGTCTACCGCCGGGCGGTCACACATAAAAAATAAGAATTTCTGATAGGGGCGTTTCATAACGTCCCTATTTTTCATTGACACTACGGTAAAAGTACGGTAAAATATTCTTCGTGTTTTGACAAAAACTGTCAGTGCGCAAGATATTACAGAGGATGTGGAAGTATATGATCGAGACCATTGCCGCCGTCAATCAGGCGGTGAACAGCTTTATCTGGGGCATCCCCGCCATGGTGTGCATCATTGGCGTGGGACTGCTGCTCAGTGTCCGCACGGGCTTTTTGCAGATCCGCAAATTCCCTTACGCCATCCGCACCACCGTGGGACGGATGTTCCGCAAGCGGGATGCTTCGGACGGTGCCATGACCCCTTTTCAGGCGGTGTGCACCGCGCTGGCGGGCACGGTGGGCACCGGCAACATTGCCGGTGTGGCGGGCGCTATCGCCATCGGCGGCCCGGGTGCCGTGTTCTGGATGTGGTGCTCTGCGCTGCTGGGGATGTGCACCAAGTTTGCCGAGGTGACGCTGGCGGTGCATTTCCGGGAGCGCAGCGATACCGGCGAGTGGGTGGGCGGCCCGATGTACTATATTAAAAACGGCCTTGGCCGCCGCTGGCAGTTTCTGGCCGTGCTGTACGCGCTGTTCGGCGTGCTGACCGTGTTCGGCACCGGCAACGCAACGCAGGTGAACACCATCGTGGCGGCAGTGGATACCGCCCTGCTGGAATACGGGCTGGTGGGCGGCAGCTTTCTGCCCACCCTCAACCTTATCGTGGGCATCCTTGTGGCTGTTCTGGTGGCGCTGGTGCTGCTGGGCGGCATCAAGCGCATTGGCAGCGTAAGCGAGAAGCTGGTGCCCTTTATGGCGCTGTTCTACATTGTGCTGTCGGTGGGCGTGGTGGTGCTCAACTTTTCCCGTCTGCCCTATGTGCTGGAATCCATCGTGGCGGGCGCATTCAACCCTGCTGCCTTTACCGGCGGCACCATCGGCAGCCTGTTCGTTAGTATGCAAAAGGGCGTTTCCCGCGGCATCTTTTCCAACGAGGCCGGTCTTGGCACCGGCTCCATCGCCCATGCCTGCGCCGACACCAAAAAGCCGGTCAAGCAGGGTATGTTCGGCATTTTTGAGGTGTTTGCCGATACCATCGTCATCTGCACCCTGACCGCGCTGGTCATCCTGTGCAGCGGCACCTCGGTCAGCTACGGCGCAGCGGCCGGTGCAGAGCTGACCATCTCCGGCTTTACCACCACCTACGGCGGCTGGGCTTCCATTTTTACCGCTGTGGCGCTGTGCTGCTTTGCCTTTTCCACCATCATCGGCTGGGGTCTGTACGGCTCCCGCTTTCTGGTGTTCCTGTGCAAGAGCAACAAGGTGGCGCGCCCCTTCTTTGTGGTGTATGCTCTGGTAGCCATTCTGGGCGCTACCATGGACCTTGGCCTGTTGTGGAGCATTGCCGATACCTTCAACGGCCTGATGAGCATCCCGAACCTCATCGCGCTGCTGCTGCTTTCCGGCACGGTGGTACAGATGACCCGCGCCTTTTTTGAATCGGAAGGTTGAGCGGTATTCCCGTCCATAGTGGACAGAAACGCCGGAACGCGGTATACTGAGAGAAAAACAACGGTGGCTATGCACCACAGGAGGTTCTGACGTGGAAAACTTTAACGAATTACTGCAAAAGTATGCAGATTTTATCGTCCGGGTGGGTGTGAACCCGCAGCCGGGGCAGACCCTTATCATCAACTGCCCGCTGGAGGGTGCCCCGCTGGCACGGCTGTGCGTGCGCAGCGCCTACGAAGCCGGTGCGCGGGACGTGCAGGTGAACTGGCAGGATGACGCCGTTACCCGCATCCGCATGGAGCTGGGCAGCGAGGACGCTCTGACCGACCACAAGGGCTGGCAGCTGCGCCGCTATCTGGACTACGCCGAGAGCGAGGGCGGCGTGTGCGTGCTGCATCTTATTGCGGACGACCCGGAACTGTTTGCCGGGCTGGACGGCGCTAAGATCAGCCGGGTGAACAGCGCGAACCGCAGCTTTATGCAGCCGTGGCGGGAGTACACCATGAACGACCGGGTGCAGTGGTCCATCGCTGCTCTGCCTGCAGAGCCGTGGGCAAAGAAGATGTTCCCGGAGCTGGACACTGCCGCCGCCATTGAAGCACAGTGGAAGCTCATTTTTGACACCTGCCGTGTGACCGGCGGCGACCCGGTAGGGGAGTGGCAGAAGCATCTGGACCGCCTGAACGAGCTGGGCGCAAAGATGAACGCCCTTGATCTGGAAAGCGTGCATTTTGAAAGCGCCAACGGCACCGACCTGACTGTGGGTCTGGCGGAGCAGGCTGTGTGGGAGAGCGCCGGCAGCAAAAACGAGAAGGGTGTGCCCTTCCTGCCCAACATCCCCACCGAGGAGGTGTTCACCGCACCCCATAAGGATAAGGTGGACGGCATCGTTTACGGCACAAAGCCCTACGTCTTTAACGGACAGCTGATCAAAAACTTCCATGTCACCTTCAAGGACGGCAAGGTAGTGGAGCACGGTGCGGACGAGGGCGCAGATCTGCTGGGTCAGCTGCTGGACACCGACGAGGGCGCACGCCACATTGGCGAGGTGGCACTGGTGCCTGCCTCCAGCCCCATCAACCGCAGCGGCAAGCTGTTCTACAACACCCTGTTTGACGAGAACGCCGCCTGCCACATCGCCTTTGGCGACAGCTACCCCGGCACCACCGTGGGCGGCACCGGCCTTTCCAAGGAAGAGCTGGCAGCCCGCGGCATGAACCACTCCTCCCTGCACGAGGATGTGATGGTGGGTGCAGAGGACAGCCGCATCTCCGGCAAATGCCGCGATGGCCGCACTGTACAGCTGTTCGAGAACGGTGTCTGGGTGCTGTAAAAAGCCCCAAAGGGCGCGCAACTGCAAAAAAATTGCGAAAATGCTTGCATAAATCGCAAGAGTATGCTATATTCTAGTAGTACGATATAGTTTAACCTGAAACGTGGGCCGCAAGGTCCGCGTTTCTTGTTTGTTTGGAGGTTTTTTATGGCGAAGCAGTCTGGCGGCAACACCGCGCAGAGAGTGGAAGCGCTTGTCCGTCCCACGGTGGAAGGCATGGGTCTGCGCCTGTGGGATGTGGTTTTTGAGAAGGAAGGGCCGGACTGGTATCTTCGCATCCTCATCGACCGGGACGGCACCATGGATACCGACACCTGTGCTGAGGTGTCCCACGCACTGGACCCCATTCTGGACGAAGCGGACCCCATCGACCAGAGCTATTATCTGGAAGTGGGCAGCCCCGGCCTTGGCCGCAAGCTGACCCGCCCGGAGCACTACGAGGTGCTGAAGGGTCAGAAGGTGCGGGCAAAGCTCATCCGCCCCAACGCCGACGGCGTGCGGGAACTGTCCGGCATCCTGACCGGCCGCGAGGGCAGCACCGTGACGCTGGAGACCGAAAACGGCCCTGTGACCTTTGAGGTGAATGCAGTCTCCGGCGTGCAGCTGTGCGACGACGAGGATCTGTTCAACTGAAAATAACCGTCTCTGAGAGAGAAAAGAGAACAAAATATATAGGAGGAACCCGAAAAATGACAGCAGAGAATAAGGACTTTTTTGAAGCGCTCTCCATGCTGGAGCATGAGCGCGGCATCACCGCAGAGTACCTGATCGAAAAGATCAAGGCGGCTATCATCATTGCCGTCAAGAAGAACTATGAGGTCGAGGAGGATCACATCCGGGTGGACATCGACCCCGACACCGGCCGCTTTGACGTGGCACTGATCCAGGACATCGTGGCAGACGAGGACTGGTACGACGAGCACGCCGAGATCGGTGTGACCGAAGCACGCAAGATCCGCAGCAGCTATGAGGTCGGCGACCGCATCATCACCCCGCTCAAGACCCGCGATTTTGGCCGCATTGCCGCCCAGACCGCAAAGCACGTCATCCGTCAGGGCATCCGCGAAGCCGAGCGCAACCAGCAGCTCAGCGAGATCCAGTCCCGCGCACATGATATCGTGCAGGCTACCGTTACCCGCGTGGATACCGAGAAGGGCATCGTTGCGCTGGATCTGGGCAAGGGCGGCGAGGCTGTTCTGCCCCGCAACGAGCAGGTACCCGGCGAGGTGTACACCGAGGGCGAGACCCTGCAGGTCTACATCGTGGATGTGGTCAGCACCGAGCGCGGTCCCCGCGTGATGATCAGCCGCACCCATCCCGGCCTTGTCAAGCGCCTGTTTGAGCTGGAAGTGCCCGAGATCTTTGACGGCACTGTGGAGGTAAAGGCCATCAGCCGCGAAGCCGGTGCCCGCACCAAGATGGCTGTCTGGTCCAAGGATCCCAACGTCAACCCTGTTTCTGCCTGCATCGGCGAGCACGGTGCCCGTGTGGCTGCTGTTGTGGAAAAGCTGGGCGGTGAGAAAATCGATATCGTCAAGTGGAGCGAGGATATCTCGGAGTTCATCTCCGCAGCCCTGAGCCCCGCCAAGGTGGTCAAGGTAGAGCTGCTGCCCGGCGAGACCCGCTCCTGCCGTGTCACCGTGCCCGACCAGCAGCTGAGTCTGGCCATTGGCAACAAGGGCCAGAACGCCCGCCTGTGCGCCCGCCTGACCGGCTACAACATCGACATCCGCCCCGAGAGCGGCTACTACGGCGAGGACGAAGAGCCCAAGGCTGCCGAGCCCAAGACCGAGGACGCTGAGTAAGAGCGGCTGTGACCGCACCTGAAGGAGGGAAACCGGATGGCACAAAAAAAGATCCCTGCCCGCCAGTGCATCGGCTGCATGACCAGCCGCCCCAAAAAGGAGCTGGTGCGCGTGGTGCGCGCACCCAGCGGGGAGATCAGCATTGATCTGGTAGGCAAAAAGCCGGGGCGCGGCGCATATCTCTGCCCGGACCCGGACTGCCTGACCAAGGCAAAGAAGAAAAAGGCGCTGGAGCGCTGCTTTGAGCAGCCGGTCCCCGCCGAGGTATACGACGCGCTGGCTGTACAGCTGGCCGCAGCCGCAAAGGAGGCAGCAGCCGATGGCAAAAAAGAATAACGCCCCCGCAAAACCCAAGCTGCCCCCGGAGGAGGCGCTGTATCAGGCCGTGAGCCTGTGCCGCAAGGCCGGTGCGCTGACCATGGGCTTTGACGCCGTGGAGGAGGCCTGCGTAAAAAGCAAGGCGTGGCTGGTGATGACCGCATCGGACATCAGCCCCAAGACCCTGCAGCGTTTGAACTACGCCGTGGGCGACTTGGTGGACGTGTTCACCATGCCGCTGACGCAGGATAAGCTTGCCGATATCAGCCACAAGCCCGTGGCTGTTTACGCGGTGACCGACCGCAACCTCGCAAAGCTCTGCTTCGACCGCCTGTCGGACTGCGGAGCAATCAAAAATGAGGAGGATATGAGCGAATGATCGTAAAATATAAAGTGAGTGACTTTGCAAAGGATCTGAACCTTTCTGCAAAGAAGGTGCTGGACGAGCTGGCTGCTATGGGCAGCACCGGCAAGAAGAACAGCTCCAATCTGGAGGAAAACGAGCTGAACTACCTGCTGGAAAAGTTCAGCAAGGACAACAGCGTGGCGAATCTGGACGAGTTTCTGAACAGCGCCAAGGCTCCCAAGGAGGAGCCTAAGGCCGAGAAGAAGGTCGAAAAGAAGGCTGAGAAGAAGCCCGAGGCTCCCAAGGCTGACAAAAAGCCCCAGCAGCCCGCCGCAAAGGCCGAGCAGCCCAAGGCAAACAACAATAATAATAACAATAACGGCAAGCACGGCGACAAGAAGCCTGAGCAGCACAAGAAGCGCGAGGAAAAGACCGTTTCCTTCAGCGAGCTGGCACGCGAGACCGGCGCAAAGGCCACCGCTGCCCCCGCACAGGCAGTCTCTGTCCGCCGCGAGGACAATCAGGTCACTGTAGATACCCGCACTGTGGATATGAACGTGGATCGCTTCGATGCCCGTTACGATGATCTGGCCTCTACCAAGAATACCGAGAACCGCCGCAAGCCCACCCCGCAGGGCAACAAGCAGAAGTTCACCCAGCGCGGTCAGCGCCAGCGCCAGCAGTTCCAGAAGGGCAAGCGTGAGACCGAGTTCGAGCGTCTGCAGCGCATCCAGCTGGAAAAGGCCCGCAACGCCCAGCTGAAGGTGCTGATCCCCGACGAGATCACTGTGGGCGAGCTGGCTGCCCGCCTGAAGCAGCAGGCCGGTAAGGTCATTGCCAAGTTTATGCAGATGGGCGAGATGCACGCCATCAACGACGTGATCGATTTCGATACCGCAGCTCTGCTGGCAGAGGAGTTCCACGCAAAGGTCGAGCATGAGGTGCACGTCACCATCGAGGAGCGCCTGTTCACGCAGGAAGAGGATGCACAGGAAGATCTGGTGGAGCGTCCTCCGGTGGTCTGTGTCATGGGTCACGTTGACCACGGCAAGACCAGTATTCTGGATGCCATCCGCAAGACCAACGTTACCGCAGGCGAGGCCGGCGGCATCACGCAGGCCATCGGTGCATATCAGGTCAAGGTCAACGATAGCCTCATCACCTTCCTGGATACCCCGGGTCACGAGGCTTTCACCTCCATGCGTGCCCGCGGTGCCAACATGACCGATATTGCAGTTCTGGTGGTTGCTGCCGACGACGGCATCATGCCCCAGACCATCGAG
>OJRB01001471.1_pt1 | contig 11319 bp, 4 predicted proteins | sample 1599061 | NCBI WGS metagenome assembly OJRB01 (sample SAMN03922522, study PRJEB24848) | human gut metagenome | isolation source: stool sample | host: Homo sapiens | place: Germany | collected 2010-02 | reverse complement strand
GCTACGCCGTGACATGGGCGTTCGGACACCTCGTGCAGCTTGCCATGCCCGACGGTTACGGCATACGCGGCTTTGTCCGTGACAACCTGCCCGTCATACCCGACACCTTCACGCTCGTCTCCCGTCAGGTAAAGACGGAGAAGGGCTACAAGCCTGACAGCAGCGTGGTGGCGCAGATCAAAACCGTCGCCCGGCTATTCAAGGAAAGCGAACAGATCATCGTGGCGACCGATGCCGGACGCGAGGGTGAGCTTATCTTCCGCTACCTCTATCATTATACCGGATGCACCACCCCGTTCGTCCGCCTCTGGATAAGCTCGCTTACCGACAAGGCCATCCGCGATGGACTGCGCAACCTCGAAGCGGGCGACAAATACGACAACCTCTATCTTGCCGCCAAAGCACGGAGCGAATCAGACTGGCTCGTGGGCATCAACGGCACGCAGGCACTTTCCATCGCCGCCGGACACGGCACTTACTCCGTCGGGCGGGTGCAGACACCCACGTTGGCGATGGTGTGCGCACGCTATTGGGAGAACCGCCGCTTTACCCCCGAAGCCTTCTGGCAGCTCCATATCGCAACGGACGGCTGCGATGAAGGAACGGTGAAGTTTTCCTCTTCCGAAAAATGGAAAGAGAAAGAGTCCGCGACGGAACTGTATAATAAGGTGAAGTCGGCAGGCACAGCCACCGTCACGAAAGCCGAACGCAAGGAGAAGACGGAGGAAACACCGCTCCTGTACGACCTGACCACGCTCCAGAAGGAAGCCAACGCCAAGCATGGCTTCACGGCGGAACAGACGCTTGAAATCGCGCAGAAGCTCTACGAGAAGAAGCTCATCACCTATCCGCGAACCGGAAGCCGCTACATTCCCGAAGACGTGTTCGCGGAAATCCCCAAGCTGCTTGCCTTCATCGGCAGCCTGCCCGAATGGAAGGGCAAGTTGCAGCCGAAAGCCGTGCCGACACGCCGCAGCCTGGACGGCGGCAAGGTGACAGACCACCATGCCCTGCTCGTCACGGGCGAGAAGCCGCTGTTCCTCTCCAAAGAGGACAGCACCGTCTATCACATGATAGCCGGGCGCATGCTTGAGGCTTTCTCCGAAAAATGCGTCAAGGACACTGCCACCGTCACGGCAGAGTGTGCCGGAGTGGAGTTCGTGGCAAAAGGCAGCATCATCAGGCAAGCCGGATGGCGTGCCGTCTATGGCAAGGAGAATGGAGAAGAGAACAACAGCCAAGAGGAAACCGCCGCCATTCCCTGTTGGCAGGAAGGCGACACGCTGGCACTGAAAGCCGCCTCCATCACGGAGGGAAAGACCAAACCCAAGCCGCTGCATACCGAAGCCACCCTGCTGTCCGCGATGGAAACGGCTGGCAAGGAGATAGAGGACGACGCATTGCGGCAGGCTATGAAGGATTGCGGCATCGGCACGCCCGCCACCCGTGCGTCCATCATCGAAACGCTTTTCAAGCGCGGCTATATGGAACGCTGCAAGAAGTCGCTTGTCCCCACCGAAAAAGGGCTTGCCCTCTACTCGGTCGTGAAGGCGATGCGTATTGCCGATGTCGCCATGACGGGCGAATGGGAAAAGGAATTGGCACGCATCGAGCGTGGGGAACTGCCCGCCGATGACTTCCGCAGGAAGATTGAGGCATATACACGGGAAATTACCTCCGAACTGCTGTCGTGCGACAAGCTGTTCGCCCGCAGGGATTCCGGCTGCAAGTGTCCCAAGTGCGGAGCGGGGACGATGCAGTTTTACGGCAAGGTCGTCCGCTGCGACAACGCGGAGTGCGGTCTGCCCGTGTTCCGCCTGAAAGCAAACCGCACCCTCTCTGATGATGAAATCAAAAACCTGCTCACCGACGGACACACGAAACTGCTCAAAGGATTCAAGAGCAAGCAGGGCAAGAGTTTTGATGCCGTAGTCGCCTTTGACGGGGACTATAACACGGTTTTCGTGTTCCCAGAAAGGAAAAGTAAAGCGACCTCTGCGAAAAGAAGAAAATAAATGTTTAACTTTGCCACTGGTTCAGAGTAATGAATTGTTCTTCGATACCGGATTACACTCATACTTTGGATTTAGTGGTGGCACTCGGAGGGATACCGGGTGCCTTTTTCTTCTCGTTTTCCAACGATTATCCCTATCATCATTATCAATCCACTAAATTCCAAAGAAATGAACAACAAGAAGAAAAACGAGGGTCGGACCGACTTTTCCTATTACGGTCTGTACCTGCTGGACTACCTCACCACGAACAAGTTCGAACAGGCAGCCGATGAAGCCTTCATCCGAGAAAGAACCGACCGTGCCGCCGAAGCGTATGAACAGGCAAGGCTCGAAGGCTATCCTGCCGACGGGGCGCAGGAACTGGCGATGAAGGTGCTGACGGAGGGCCTTCGCTACTCCAAGCACGCCATCCTGCGCGAAGTCGTGGAGAACGAATTTGCGGGTGAAGTACCGGGAGAAAAATGTGAAGCCTTTACCCAGAAGCTGCTACCGCTTGTCGGAAACGTATTCTCCATCTATGACCTCTCGGACGACAATTTCGCCCTGTCGCCCGAATATGACCTGCTCTACACGGAGCTGACGGGAGCCGTCATCCTCTATATCGAAGAGTATGGCGTTTAACCGCAAACAGAGGCTGCGGGACAACATCGAGGCGATACGGACGGCATTCCTCCTTGACAGGGAACAGCGCACACCCACCGCACGCGAACGGCTCTTGTTAGAACGTTATTGCGGTTTCGGGGGACTGAAGAACATACTCAACCCTGCAAGGGAACTGACGGATGCCGTCCACTGGGCGAAGTCCGACCTCGAACTGTTTGCCCCTACCGTGGAACTGCACAGGTTGCTGCGAGAGAACACAAAAGACGAGACGGAGTACAAACGGAATATGGATGCCATGAAGCAGTCCGTGCTGACCGCCTTCTATACCCCGCCGGAGATAACCGGGACCATCGCGGACGTGCTGCATGAACACGGCATCCGTCCCGACCGGGTGCTGGAGCCGTCGGCAGGTGTCGGTGCATTCGTGGACGCCGTGCTGGAGAACAGACCGGACGCGGACATCATGGCTTTTGAGAAAGACCTGATGACGGGCAAGATACTGAAGCACCTGCATCCCGGACAGAAAGTAAGGGTACAGGGCTTCGAGAAGATAGAAAAGCCGTTCATGAACCATTTTGATTTGGCTGTCTCCAATATACCGTTTGGCGATGTGGCGGTGTTCGACCCGGATTTTTCGGGCAGCAAGGATCCTGCAAGGCTCTCGGCGGCACGGACGATACACAATTACTTTTTCCTGAAAAGCCTTGACGCGGTGCGTGAAGGCGGAATCGTGGCGTTCATCACCTCGCAGGGGGTACTGGATGCCCCGACCAACGCGCCCATACGCGAGTATATGATGAACCATGCCAATCTGGTGGGCGTAGCCCGCCTGCCGAACAACCTCTTTACGGATAACGCGGGAACGGAGGTGGGCAGCGACCTGATTATCCTGCAAAAGAACAGCGGAAAGAACGGTGAACTGTATTACAACGAAAAACTCTTCGTGCAGACCGAACAGACCCCTATCGGCACTTCCGTAAATGGGTATGTATGGAGCATCGGCTCGCTTTCACACACGGATTTGATCAGAAGTACCGACCCGTACGGGAAACCAGCCTATAAACTCCTGCACTGTGGGGACATCGCACAACTGGCGGAAGACTTGCGGGAGCATCTGAAAATAGAACTGCAACAACTTGACAGGAAACTGTATGAGAGACACAGGCTGCATCCGACAAAGGAGGGAAGCACGGCTGCGGAAGTGCAACCTGCTCCGAAAACAGAAAAGGTATCACCTTCTGTAATAGCCCCCGTTTCTGTAATTGAGCCTGTCAAGGGAGTGGAGAAGCCGCAGGCACAGCCCATAGAGGAAAAGCCGGAGATTGAGCCGCGCCAACCCAATCATTCGTCAGCCGTGCAGCTTACCCTGCTCGACCTTTGGGGTATGCCCATAGAGGAACCGGTAAAAAAGAAAAAGGCAGCGAAAAAGGAAAGCAAGCCGAAGCCTATGCCGTCCACGCCTAAACCGCAAGTCAAAGTTACTCCACCCGTTGAAGCCGCCAAGCCGGTAAACGGTAATAAGGAAGAAAAGCCGGAAAATGCCGAAAAGCCAAACGACCCGGACGACATTTACGCCACTCTGGATTGGGAAACCAATCCTCCCATCAACGGCTTCTATGAGACAATGATGAGCCTGACAGCGGAACGGCGCAAGGCCCTACGGCTTGAGGCAGAACGGCACAGGCAGGAACAACTGAAAAAGATGGGTATCAAAGACACGTTGAACCCTGCTTTTGCGCCTTCTTCGGACAATATGGATAAAAAGCCGGAACAAACGGAAGAAATAAAGCAACCTGAAACACCGGCAGAAGTTGTGCCTACTTCCGAAACGGTTGCCACTTCCCTGTTCCCGGAATTTGAAACGGAAAAGCCGAAAAAAGAAGCCCTCGACCTTACGCCGCGTCCCTATCACCGCACGCCGGAAATGCACCTGCGTGAAGGGTCGCTGGTGGCAAACAGGGCACGCGACATCGGTTATCTGAAGGACATTACTCCCTACGGTGCAACCTTCCAGCCGCTTGGACTAACCGGTTATCAGAAAGAGAAAGCGTTGCTGTATGTATCGCTCCGTGACGCATACGAGCGGTTGTACCGCTATGAATCGAACAGACGTGAGGAAAATGTACCTTGGCGTGAACACCTGAACACCTGTTACGACGAGTTTGTCATGCGTTATGGCAACCTCAACGCCAAACAGAACGTGAAACTGGTGATGATGGACGCCGGAGGGCGCGACATCCTTTCGCTGGAACGTGCGGAGGACGGCAAGTTCGTCAAAGCGGACATCTTCGACCGTCCCGTTTCCTTCTCGGTGGAGAACCATGCCAACGTCGGTTCTCCGGAAGAAGCCTTGTCTGCATCGCTCAACAAGTATGGTACGGTCAATCTCAACTATATGCGGGGGATAACAGACAGTACGGAAGAGGAGCTTCTCAATGCCCTCAAGGGGCGTATCTTCTACAATCCGCTCGTAACCGGTTACGAGATTAAAGACCGCTTCATCGCGGGAAACGTGATAGAGAAGGCGGAGCGTATAGAGGCATGGATGGAAAATAATCTGGAAAGCAAAAGATTGCCGGAAGTGAAACAGGCTTTGGAGGCTTTGAAGGAAGCCGAGCCGCAGCGTATCGCCTTTGAAGACCTCGACTTCAACTTCGGTGAACGCTGGATTCCCACGGGCGTGTATGCCGCCTACATGAGCCATCTTTTCGACACGGACGTGAAAATCGCCTACTCCGCAAGCATGGACGAGTATTCGGTGGCGTGCGGCTACCGCACCATGAAAATCACGGACGAGTTTTTAGTGAAGGGCTATTACCGGAACTATGACGGCATGCACCTGTTGAAACACGCCCTGCATAACACCTGCCCGGATATGATGAAGTCCATAGGAAAGGATGAACACGGAAACGACATCAAGGTACGCGACAGCGAGGGCATACAGCTCGCCAACGCCAAGATTGACGAAATCCGTAACGGGTTCTCGGAATGGCTGGAAGAGCAGTCGCCGCAGTTCAAGGAACGGCTGACGACGATGTACAACCGCAAGTTCAACTGTTTCGTGCGCCCGAAATATGACGGCTCACACCAGACCTTTCCGGACCTCAACCTCAAAGGGCTGGCAAGCAGGGGTATCAAGAGCGTCTATCCGTCGCAGATGGATTGCGTCTGGATGCTCAAACAGAACGGCGGTGGCATCTGCGACCACGAAGTCGGTACAGGCAAGACGCTGATAATGTGCATTGCAGCGCATGAGATGAAGCGTCTGAACTTGGCGCACAAACCGATGATTATCGGGCTGAAAGCCAATGTCGCGGAGATTGCCGCCACCTATCAGGCGGCATACCCGAACGCGCGGATTCTCTATGCCTCGGAGAAGGACTTTTCGACCGCCAACCGCGTGCGTTTCTTCAACAACATCAAGAACAACGACTATGATTGCGTCATCATGTCGCACGACCAGTTCGGGAAGATACCGCAGTCGCCGGAGTTGCAGCAGCGCATCCTGCAGGCGGAGCTTGACACGGTGGAGGAAAATCTCGAAGTCTTGCGACAGCAGGGCAAGAACGTGTCGCGGGCGATGCTGAAAGGGCTGGAGAAGCGCAAGCACAACCTTGTGGCGAAGCTGGAGAAGGTGGAACACGCCATCAAGTCCCGCACGGATGATGTGGTGGACTTCAAGCAGATGGGCATCGACCACATCTTCATTGACGAGAGTCACCAGTTCAAGAACTTGACTTTCAACACCCGTCATGACCGTGTGGCGGGATTGGGAAACTCGGAAGGAAGCCAGAAGGCCCTGAATATGCTCTTTGCCATCCGTACCATACAGGAACGCACGGGCAAGGACTTGGGGGCTACGTTCCTTTCGGGCACGACCATTTCCAACAGTCTGACGGAACTGTACCTGCTCTTCAAATACCTGCGCCCCAACGAACTGGAACGGCAGGACATCCGCTGTTTCGATGCTTGGGCTGCCATCTTCGCCAAAAAGACGACCGATTTTGAGTTCAACGTAACGAACAATATCGTTCAGAAGGAGCGTTTTCGCTATTTCATCAAGGTGCCGGAGCTTGCCGCCTTCTACAACGAGATTACCGACTACCGCACGGCGGAGGATGTAGGTGTGGACAGACCAAACAAGAATGAGATACTGCACCACATACCGCCCACACCGGAGCAGGAGGACTTCATACAGAAGCTGATGCAGTTTGCCAAAACCGGCGATGCCACTCTGCTTGGCAGGTTACCCCTGTCGGAAACGGAGGAAAAGGCGAAGATGCTCATCGCCACCGACTACGCGAGAAAGATGGCTCTTGATATGCGCATGATAGACCCGAACTACGAGGACCATCCCGACAACAAGGCAAGCCATTGTGCCAAGATGATTGCAGAGTATTACCACAAGTACGAGACGCACAAGGGTACGCAGTTCGTGTTCTCCGACTTGGGGACATACCAGCCGGGGGAAGGATGGAACGTGTACAGCGAGATAAAACGCAAGTTGGTGGAGGATTACGGCATACCGGCAAGTGAGGTGCGCTTCATTCAGGAGTGTAAGACGGATAAGGCTCGTAAGGCGGTGATAGATGCCATGAACGCAGGGACAGTGCGAGTGCTGTTCGGCTCCACAAGTATGCTCGGAACGGGCGTGAATGCGCAGAAAAGATGCGTCGCCATCCATCACCTTGATACACCGTGGCGACCGTCCGACCTGCAACAGCGTGACGGACGGGGTGTTAGAGCCGGGAACGAGATTGCCAAGCATTTTGCCGAGAACAACGTGGATATCATCATCTACGCGGTGGAAAAGTCGCTGGACAGCTACAAGTTCAATCTGCTGCACTGCAAGCAGACGTTCATATCGCAGCTCAAAAGTGGAGCGATGGGCGCACGTACCATCGACGAGGGAGCAATGGACGAAAAATCGGGTATGAACTTCTCGGAGTATATGGCGTTGCTCTCCGGCAATACCGACCTTTTGGATAAGGCGAAATTAGAGAAGCGTATCGCCTCGCTCGAAGGGGAACGCAAGTCGTTCAACAAGGGCAAGCGCGATTCGGAGTTCAAGCTGGAATCCAAGACGGGAGAACTGCGCAACAACACGGCTTTCATCGAAGCCATGACGGAAGACTGGAACCGTTTTCTTTCCGTTGTGCAGACTGATAAGGAAGGCAGCCGCCTTAATCTTGTCAAGGTGGACGGCGTGGATTCAACGGATGAGAAGGTCATCGGTAAGCGTTTGCAGGAAATCGCCAAGAACGCCACGACTGGTGGACTGTACAAGGCTGTCGGGGAACTTTACGGCTTTCCGATAAAGGTGGTCAGCGAGAGGACACTCAAAGAAGGTCTGGAGTTCACCGACAACCGCTTCGTGGTGGAGGGGAACTACAAGTACACCTACAACAACGGGCATCTGGCGATGGCAGACCCGATTGCTGCCGCACGAAACTTTCTGAACGCATTGGAGAGGATTCCGACCATCATCGACCAGTACAAGTCTAAGAACGAAGTGCTGGAAAAGGAGATTCCGCAGTTGCAGGAGATAGCGGGCAAGGTGTGGAAGAAGGAGGACGAGCTGAAACAGCTGAAGTCCGAACTCGCCGCACTGGACCGCAAGATACAGCTTGAGCTGGCTCCGGCTCAGGAAAACACAGAAGAGAACCGGCAAGGCAACGAGAAAAAACAGACGGAACAACAGCCGGAAAGCCCGCACGTGGACTTTGTACGCAGTCATTTAATTATAGGGAGACCCGGTTTATCGGAATCCAAAGGTGTAAAACTTTAATATCGAAGTCTTGACAGAAAAAGCCAGTGGTTGAATTTTTCACCACTGGCTTTAATTCTAATAATTTTTCAATCTAATATGACCGAATCTATAACGTTAAATCATAGATTATGTGTCTATTTGTGAAGAAAAAGACGTAACTTTGTATCAAAATCAAATAAGCATAACAATGGAACCATCTATATACAGTTTTTCACTTTATACCGCACTGCCGTTGATGTTATTCTTCGGCTTTTATTTTTTGTTTGCAAAGACTCCTGAAAAGAAAATTTTCAAGAATTATCTCCGCTCCCGACAGATTATGGGTATAGCTATGCTGCTGCTTTCGGCAAACTATTCGGTACATTTCTTCTTTGGTATCCGATTCAAAAATGCGGATTCTGCCATATTGATGAACATGTCCACATACTTCCTGTGCTATTCTCTGTTCAGTTCGGCATTGATAATGTTGCTTGATCGTTTTTACATTACCAAACGGCGTGTGTGGACACATATCATTTTATGGATTATATTCTCAACTCTTTCCGGAGTTGTGTTGTTCCTGTTGCCAAGCGGAATCATGCAAAAAATCTCTTTATTTGCTTTAGCTGTATGGTTAGTCGTTTTTGGAATCGTTTTAGCTCGCAGAGTCATAATTGCATATCGTAGAGCCATTCGGATTTTCAATGAAACTCAGGCGGATGATATAGGCACATATATCGAATGGCTTTCCATATTCACTTATTGGGCTGTTATCTTCGGTGTCGGATGCGGATTGCTGACATTTCTGCCAGACAAATATGTTTTTATCTGGATTTTGTCGTCAATACCGTTCTACAGCTATCTTTTCTACAGCTATCAGAACTACCTGCTGTTCTATGAACAGGTGGAAAATGCTTTTGAGCAAGATATACAGTCTGAAGAAGAACTTCTGACAGATACGGAAACAGAACCTGAAATAGTTTCTGAGAAAGAAGTTCCAGTGTCCTATACAGAAATTATAGAGAAAGTGGCCAACTGGATAAAGACAGACGGCTATGTCCAGCAGGGACTTACCATAAAAGAACTGTCCGAAATACTTCATACGAACCGTACCTATCTTTCCGCTTATATCAAGACTACGTATAAAATGACATTCCGCGAATGGATAACCGGTCTCCGGTTGGAGTATGCGAAAAACATACTGAAGGAGCATCCGGAAATCAATATACAGAAGCTGGCTGAGTCTTCCGGTTTTCTTTCCCGCAGTAACTTTATCAAATCATTTACAGAGAAGGAAGGATGTACGCCTGGCAAGTGGAAAAAAGCAAATCTGGAATAATTTGTGTGGTAAAAAGCCGATGAAAAAGGTCTCAGAAGCTCATTTTCAAAAAGTGCTCAAGCGACAAAAAAGTGCTAATTCGACAAAAAAAGTGCTCAAACGACAATTTGAAAAGTGCTCAAACGACAATTTTTATAAAACGCTGTATTTCAACAGAAAAAGTTTTTGTAATATTTTGGGCGCTGAATGGCATTTATTACCTTTGGAGAAGACAAAGATAATAAATTCAAGTTTATATGAGCAGAAAAATCACTTTTCTCACCCTGTTTCTGTGGCTGATGACGGTAACTTTTCCTGTCATTGCGCAGCAGAAAGCAGACACGACCTACACCTTCCGGTTCGTTACGCAGAAGGACATGTTCTACGTGCCTTGGAATGGCAATGACACGGAACTTGCCCGCCTGTTGGAATGTATCGAAAACAACAAAGCAACAATTCTTGACGGCAAACTGCCGCTATTGGTTGACGGATATTGCAATTCGCAGAGCAGTGAAGTCAAGAACCTTGCAACAGCGAAGATTCGTGCCAACCGTGTTAAATCAGAACTGATTACACGAGCGAAAATCAAGGAAGAAAACTTCATTACCCGCAATCATGTGACAGAGGGTGATTTTGTCACCGTGCGCCTGACGGTACCGGTAAAGGAAACAGCCGTGACGGATGCGGAAGCAGAAGCACGACGCAAGGCGGAAGCCGAACGCTTAGAAACCGAGAAGCGTGCCGAGCAGGAACGGCTTGCCGAAGAGCAGCGCAAGGCGGAAGAAGCCCGACTTGCCGCTGAAAAGGCAGAAGCCGAGAAAGCCGCTCAACAAAATACACTTGCCGACACGCCGTCGGAAACCAAAATCACAACTGATTATCATCTCTCCCTGCGTGCCAACCTGCTGCGCTGGGCTACCCTGACACCAGATCTTGGCGTGGAATGGCGCATCTGCCCATCGTGGGGCATTGCCGTAAACGGCTCGTGGACTTCATGGACGTGGAGCGACAAGGACCGCCGCTATGCACTCTGGGAAGTGGCTCCGGAAGTGCGTTACTATATGGGTGAGAAGAAAGCCTGGTATCTGGGCGCGTTGTTCAAGGCCGGACAGTTCAACTACAAGCTCTCCGAAACAGGCAAGCAGGGCGACCTGATGGGTGGCGGCATCACCGCCGGCTATCAGCTGCGGCTGAACAAGGCACTGGCTCTTGATTTCAACCTCGGTTTGGGCTACCTGAATGCCGATTTCGAAAAATATGAAGTCATCGACGGTGTACGTGTACGCCGCGGCAACGAAACAAAAGATTGGTGGGGCCCCATCAATGCCGGTGTGACATTGGTATGGAAGTTATTCTAACACGGAGGAATAGAATATGAAAGCAAGACAATATATAAATATGATGGGAATGGCAGCCGCCGTGCTGCTCTCTTCCTGCGTGAAGGACACGCTTTATGACACGCCGCATCCCGACTACGGGAAGATTGCGGTGACAGCCGACTGGTCGGCCCGCGGTGAGGGTATCGACATACCTGCCACATGGACGGTCACCATGGGTGACTATACGGGTACGGAGACTTCCGCCACCCATGCCCCCGACCATCTGTTTGCTCCGGGCAGCTACACCCTTGCGGT
>OJRB01001468.1_pt1 | contig 11355 bp, 9 predicted proteins | sample 1599061 | NCBI WGS metagenome assembly OJRB01 (sample SAMN03922522, study PRJEB24848) | human gut metagenome | isolation source: stool sample | host: Homo sapiens | place: Germany | collected 2010-02 | reverse complement strand
GTTTCGGGTCGCTGCACGAACAGGCGCTGGAAGTACGTAAAAAAGCGTATTTTTTGAAAAAAACGCTCGCCGGCCCGAATCAAAACCGCTAATTTTGGTATTTTTGCCCTGTCATGCAACAGAAAGAGAATACAGTACCCATCATCGAACCGGTCGCCCGGGAACTGCTGCTCGCAGAACTGACGCCCGCCCGCAAGATGCGCAACACCCACCGGGCAGGCAATGAAATCTACATCTTTTCGGCCGCCGAATGCCCCTCGCTCATGCGCGAGGTGGGCCGCCTGCGCGAAGCGGCCTTCCGCGGCGCTGGCGGCGGCACGGGGCAGGAGGTGGACATCGACGAGGAAGACCTCGCGGGCGACGGCTACTACCAGCTGATCGTCTGGGACCCCTCGGCGCAGGAGATCGTCGGCGGCTATCGCTTCATCGTCTGCACCACGCCCAATCCCCGCCATCTCTCGACCGAACACTATTTCCGTTTCAGCGAGCGTTTCCGCCGGAAGTTCCTGCCCCGGACCATCGAACTGGGGCGTTCGTTCGTGCAGCCCGCCTACCAGGCCCGCGGCAACGCCAAGAGCATCTATGCGCTGGACAACCTCTGGGACGGACTGGGCGCGCTGATCGTATTGAACCCCAAGGCCAAATACCTTTTCGGCAAAGTCACCATGTACACGACCTACAAGGCCGTGGCCCGCAACGCGCTGATCTGGTTCCTGCGCCGCTATTTCCCCGACCGCGACCAGCTGGTGGAGGGCATCCATCCCATACGGCTCGACCTGGACGACCCTTATTACGAGGAACTGTTCTGCGGCGCGACCTACATGGAGAACTACCGCATCCTGATCCAGCAGATCCGCAAGTTCAACGAGAACATCCCGCCGCTGATCAACGCCTACATGAACCTTTCGCCCACGATGCGGGTTTTCGACACGGTGTCGAACCCCGATTTCGGCGGTGTGGAGGAGACGGGCATCCTGGTGACGATCCGCGACATCTATCCCGAAAAACGCCTGCGCTACACCCGCTGGCTGGGGTGGCGGGCCAATCTGAAACACCGCCGCGAGGAGTTCAGCGAACGCCTGCGCGAACATTTCGAACGCATCAAGAAAAAGCGGAACGCCTGAAAACGCCCTGTTTCCCTCACGGCCGTCCGGACAATCGGGCGGCCTGAATTTTGCATGCCGTGCAGTAAACCGCACATTTCCGCATTTAACGATACGAACGACTCAACTAAAAAACACCTCGCATGAAACGATTATTTCGTCTTCTTCTGATCCTGGGCCTCGCGGCCGGAACCTGGTCCTGTGTGGACGACGGAACTCCGTCGGTCAGCATCAACGGCGGAACCGATTTTCTGTCGCTCGACCACCTCGCCCGCAGCGGCAAGATCACCGTCAATGCTCCGGCGCCCTGGAGCGTGACGCTGGCGCCGGAAAACTACGGTCAGGACGAAAAACCCGACTGGCTGACCCTCTCCGCAGAAGAAGGACCGGCAGGGTACTCCGAGATCGACGTGACCTTTGCCGAGAATCCGGGTCCTGCCCGCAGTGCGTCGCTTCTTTTCTCCTGCGACGGAAAGACCTCGGCTTTCACCGTCTCGCAAAGCGCGGGCGGCACGGGATTCGACGCCCCGGACTACTATTTCTACATTTCGGTCGGAACCATGCCGACCCTCTATTCGGGCCTGCACCTGCTTTCGCACGACAAACCGAGCTACGTCTCCTACGAACGCGCAAGCACCTTCGACGCCGCCGAATTTCCCGACCGGGCCTTCGTGTACCCCGTCGCCGACCCCACGGGCCATGCCACCAACGAGGAATTACGGGCCATGAGCGAAGCGATGAAACGCCGCATCCTGGAGATCAACGCCGAGGACCCCACAGCGGTCTTCGGGCTATGGGTCGACGACCTGCGGTGCCGCCTGGGCTACGACTGGTTCGTGGCGCAGGGCATCGACTCGGCACGCGTGAAGGTGACGATGCTCTCCGACGGCACGGCGACCTACAACAATTTCCACAACTACTTCGGCGATGCCGCCACGGCCGAGCAGAACTGGAACGACTACGCCGCCGAAGTCGAAGCCCTCGACTGGAACCACGGCGGCCGTTATCCCGAGACCCGCGCGCCGGAGGAGTTCGCCTCCTACACCTGGCCCTACTACCTCTCGACGCGCCCCGATTACCGGCTGATGCTGCAAAACAGCAGCCTGATGGAGTCCTCCTGCCCGTTCATCGCCGACCGGCTGGCTGCAATGAAGATGGAGAGCGTCCAGCCCTACGAACTGCTGACAGCCCTTCCCGAGGCTTCGAAACAACAGTTCTACCGCATGGCCAAATTCGACTACGCCCGCTTCGCGGGGCTGTTCGACCTGTCGCCGAAGAAAAACCTCATCATCATCGGCACGAGCCACAGTTCCGCCGCGAGCGAACAGCAGCAGGCGGCCTATGTGGAACGGATCATACAGCAGTACGGCAGCGATTACGACATCTTCTTCAAGCCCCATCCCGCCGACAGCTCGTCGGCCGGTTACCCCGACCGGTTCGAGGGGCTGACGCTGCTGCCGGGCCAGATGCCGTTCGAAATCTTCGTCTGGGCGCTGCTCGACAAAATCGACATGATCGGCGGCTACCCCTCGACGACCTTTATCTCCGTACCGCTCGACAAGGTGGGCTTCCTCTTTGCCGCCGATGCCGACGGACTCGTCCGGCCGCTGAACATCCTTTTCCGCGACGCCGCGAACGTGGAATGGATTCAGTAAATGCCCCCGGCGCCGAAAAACGCCACCCGGCTCGGGTGGCGTTTTTTTTCGCGCAAAAAAATCCCCCGCCGAAGCAGGGGACCAGGCAAACAATTGTTTAACTAAATGATTTCGGACGGAAGATTACCGGACGACCTCTCCCGACTGATTCTCCAGGCTTGCGTTCTTCTCCGTCTTCACCGGCTCCGATTTTTGCTCGGCGGGCTCCGATTCCGGCTCTGCGGGAGTCTGTTCCGGCTTCACGGGGTCGGGTTTCTCTTCCGGAGCGGTAGGCTCCTGCTTCTGCTCGGGAGCGGTGGGATTCTCCTTCTGGGGCGTGTCCTGCTTTTCGGGCTGCTGGGCATAAACCATTCCTCCGGCCGTCAGCATCAGCGCCGCCATCATCACAATCGTCTTTTTCATAGCTTTAAAATTTAAATGGTTGAACTTCATTCTTTCGTTAGCGGGTCGTCTTACTCGCGTTCTGACTTCTGAAAGTTCAAGCGAAGTGCCACAACGGCACAAAACACGCAACAAACAGATTTCCAGCGCAAACGCCATTGCGCTAAAAATCGGAGAAGGTGTGGAAAAATGTGGAGACGGGACAGAAAGTGTGGAAAAATTCCACAGCCGGAGTGTGGAACGGCCGTCCGGAAACCGGAACGGGACAGGCGGGAAGCCTCCTATTCGATACCGTAAAGATGGAGTTTGTTGTAGAGCGTTTTGCGGTCGATGCCGAGCAGTTTGGCGGCCTGCGACTTGTTGCCGCCCGCCGTTGCGAGGGCGCGGCGGATCTGCTCCTCCTCGGAAGCGGGATCGCGCAGCGAAAGAGGCGCCTCCGCAGGTTCCGCCGAACCTCCGGTGACTTCGGCCGGTAGGTCGCGGCAGGTGATGTACTCGCCCGCGGCGAGCAGCGTCGCCGACATCACCGCGTTTTTCAGCTGCCGCAGGTTCCCCGGCCAGTCATAGGCGGCAAGGGCCGCGGCGGCCGCGGCGTCGAACCCGACGATCCGCTTGTCCAGCTCCCGGTTGGCCTGGTCGAGAAAGAAGTCGGCGAAGAGCGGAATATCCCCGCGCATCTGCCGCAGGCAGGGCATGCGCAGCGTGAAGGAGTTGATGCGGTGGTACAGGTCGGCGCGGAACGTCCCGCGCGCGATGGCCGCCTCGAGGTCCTCGTTGGTCGCGGCCACGAGACGGATGTCGACGGGAATCTCGCGGTTACTGCCGACGGGACGGATACGCCGCTCCTGCAGGGCGCGCAGCAACTGCACCTGCGTTTCGTAACCCAGGTTCCCTACTTCGTCGAGAAACAGCGTGCCTCCGTCGGCCGCCTCGAAAGCACCCGTCTTGTCGGCCAAAGCCCCCGTGAAGGCCCCCTTGACATGACCGAAAAACTCCGAAGCCGCCAGATCGCGGGGAATGGCCCCGCAGTCGACCGCCACGAAGGGCTTTCCGGCCCGCTTGCTTTCCCGGTGGATCAACTGCGCCACATGCTCCTTGCCCGTGCCGCTCGCGCCGTTGACCAGCACCGACATATTGGTCGGGGCCACCAGCCGGATGTGTTCGTACAACTGCCGGGCGGCGTCGCTGCGGCCCTCGATGTAGTTGAGCGGCTGCTCCGAAAAGCTCCCGGCCGCACGCGGCGCGGGCTTCGAAGCGGATTTCGCGGCCGGCGCCGCCGGAACATCCAACGCTTCACGGATCTTTTTCAGCAGTTCGTCGGGATTCACCGGTTTGGCCACATAGTCGCGTGCGCCGAGCTTCATGCACCGCACGGCGTTCTGGATTTCGGCGTAACTCGTCATCACGATCACCGGTGCCGCGACACCCGCTCCCGCCATCCATTGCAGCAGGGCGATGCCGTCCTCGTCCGGCAGGCGCATGTCGCTCAGCACGAGCGAGAAGCCACCCGTCTCAAGGGCCGTGCGCGCCGCCGCCACCGACGAGGCGGTCCCGACTCCGAAACCGCGTTTCGAGAGCCACGTGCGCAGCATCAGGGCAAAAGTAATATCGTCGTCGACAATCAGAATCCGCTCTTCCATAGGCTTCACAAAGATAGCGTTTTTTCAGCTTCCGCGACAATCGCGCGGATTTTTCCCGCCGCCGCACGCAGTTCGCCGCAAAGGGCCTCCGGCAACAGCCCTTCGCACGTCTCGCCCCGACGCAGCGTCTCGGCGACCTCCGCCGCCCCGAGCATCGTGAAGATCGGCAGCATCTTGTGCGCCAGCGTCTTCACCGTCGCGGCATCCCCCTCGCCGAGCGCCCTTTCAAGCTCCGCGCAATTTCCCGCCGTCTGTTCGGCAAACGAGCGCAGGATGCTTCGCGCCGCCTCGGGATCGTCCCCGGCATAGACCGTCAGAGCCGTAAAATCGACCCCGTCCGCCGATGGGATCTCCGGGTCCCCGCCCTGCGGGACGATCTCCCCGCTGCCGCAGGCCGCCCGTATCGCCGCCATCAGTTCGCTGTAAGTGAACGGCTTGCGGAGGCACCCCGCAAAACCCCGGGCCGCGAAATCCGCAGCGCCCAGGTCCCCGCGCGCCGACACGGCGACCACTTTCAGCCCGGGATCGACCCCGCGCACCGCCTCCAGCACGCCGAACCCGTCGGCCGACGGCATCTGCAAATCGGTCAGCACCAAATCGAAACGGCTCTCGCCGACGAGTTTGGCGACATACTCGGGATATTGGCAGCTCTCGCATCCGATCCCCGCGCGGCGGCACATCGCGGCGGTCATTTCGAGTTGCAGGGGATCGTCGTCGACCAGCAGCACGCGCAGTCCCGCCTGGGGCGCAGACTCTTCGGCTCCGGCAGCCGCACTCCCGGCCGCCGCTTCGCCGACGGGGACCGACACGATGAACTTGCTCCCCTCTCCGAGACGGCTTTCGAGCGAAATCGTACCGTCCAACAACTTTACGAGACGGTCGACGATCGACAGTCCCAACCCGAATCCGTCGACTCCCTGCGCCGAACTCAAACGCACGAACTCGGCGAAGATGCGTTCCCTCTCCTCGCGGCCGATGCCGCGGCCCGTGTCGCGCACCGAGAAGACCAGCCGCCCCCGCACCACGTCCACGCGGAGCGTCACCGACCCCTCGTCGGTGAATTTCAAGGCGTTGGAAATCAAGTTGTCAGCGATCTGACGGATGTGGAGCGCATCGCCCGACACCTCTCCCGCGGCGGCCGGTTCGGCCTCCAGACGCAGTTCCAACCCCTTTGCGGCGGCCGCGGCGGCAAATCCCGCACGGATGGTTTCGAACAGCTGCGCGGGACTGAACGCCACGCAGCAAACCTCGATCTTGTTAATATCCAGCCGGTAGAAATCCAGCAGACTGTTGACCAGCGCCAGCAGGTGTTCCGACGACCCTTTCATGTTGCGCAGGTAGAGTTCCTGCCGCTTGTCGCCCGTCAGCCGCGCAAGCAGGTCGATATAGCCCATCACCGATCCCAGCGGGGCCTTGATGTCGTGCGTGATGGCCAGCATCAGCTTCTCGCGCGCCTCCAGCAGCGACTCCTTGTCGCGGTTGGCGCGCTCCAGCTCGCGGCGGTAGCGGTTGCTGCGATTGATGTCGCGCCAAAGCATCCCGACGAACAGGAGCATCAGCACCACGGCCCCGATGGCCACGCCGCCCAGGATGCGCGACGACCGTCTGCGGAAAGCCTCGTTGCGCTCGATACGCTGCATCAGGTAGGCCGTGTCCTCGGCCTCGAAGTCCATGATCAGGCGGTATATCTTCGTATTGACCAGTTCGTTGCTGTAACTCAACCGCAGCCCCTCCTGCCACGCATGGTCGTAGATGCCCTGCCGGTTGCTCGTGACGCTGTCCTGCAAGGCTTGCAGCACCAGCACGATGGTGTCCTTCACCGCGTCGACGGGGATGACCGGGGCGATGGTCTCGCGGCGCGAGATCACGAGGCTCGAATCGGCCTCCGGGGGACTGAACAGATCGCCCAGCCGCTGGAAAAAGCGGCGTTTGGCGCGCGGCACGGCCGTCGTGTCCTGCCGCACGATGCTGCGGAACGGGATCGTATCGGCCACGACGGCCTCCCGGGGACCGATCAGACTGCGGATGTTCTTGTCCAGCAGGCCCGCCGTGGCCCCGGCGCGGATCGAACGGCGCAGGCTCACCGTGCGGCGCTCCTTGTCGGCGATCAGCCGCGTGATGCTGTCCAGACGCATCGTCTGCAACGAATCCCCGCCGACGGTCAGCGCCCGGAGCGAGTCGATCGAGGCCCGCACGGTACGCAGTTCCCGTCTGTAACGCGCCTCGTAAGAGGCGTATCCGGCGATCATCAGCTGCCCGTAGCTTTCGGCCTGGTAGAGGTGGTAGAGGGTCCGGTTGACGGCGCTGCGCTTGGTATGCAGCAGGGCGTAACTGCGGTCGGGCGCCGAAAAACGGACCGCCACCCGGTAGACGTAGCCCACCGAGAGAATACAGACCGCAATCAGCAGGAGATAGCCCGCCACGATCTTCGTTTTGACGAATTTCGACTCCTTCACAGGCCCAAATATACGAAAAAGCCCGGAAACCCGCGTGCGGAAAATGCACGGCGGCACGATTTAATGCTTATCTTTGCGGCGAGGGCACGGACAAAACCGGCGCACGAAAACCATGAGAAAGCATTGGGTACTGATTACGATAACGATTGCCGCCGTGCTGGCGGCTGCTGCCTACTTCCGGTTCTTCTTCGTCTTCGGCGAGGGCGTCAAGAGCGGAGAACTGAACTACGTCGTCTACAAGGGCGTGCTTTTCAAGACCTACGAAGGCAAACTGATCCAGACCGGCATCCGCTCGAAAGCCGCCGGGTCGATCCAGTCCTACGAGTTCGAGTTCTCGGTCGAGAACGAAGCGCTGGCGCGCGAGCTGATGCTGCAAGGGGGAAAGACGCTCGAACTGCACTATAAGGAGTATTTCGGGGCGCTGCCCTGGCGGGGCTTCACGAAGTTCGTCGTCGACAGCATCATCACCGTCCGGCCTGCGGAGCAGAGAAAACAGGGCGTCGACCGATAAAGCGGTCCGCTCCGCACAAACGAAAAAACGTTGCAGGCAAAGGCCCTGCAACGTTTTTTTCGAATCTGTTCCGGGTTTTCTAAAACTCCTTGACCTTGCCGCGGTTCAACAGCGGCAGCAGGAACGAGATGACCGCCGCCGCAAGCCAGAAGATCGCCACAGGGCCGAAATCGTAGTGTTTCACCCCGTCGGCGGCAACGGTGATGTTGGAGTCGATCAGCCAGCCGCTCGCCACGTCCTGAATGCCCGCAGCGATATAGGAAGTCATCCCCACGACGCCCAGTGCGGCGCCCGTAGCCTTCCGCGGCACGATGTCGACGGCCATCAGGCCCCCCAGGAAGCAGATCAGCACGCCGATGGCGATGCCGAACAGCACCATCGACAGCACGTTGACCCACATGGCGTTGCCTCCGTAGAAAAACAGCGCCAGCGCCGCGGCGTTCAGCACGCCGAAAATCAGCGCCGGAACCTTCCGGTCGCCCTTGAAGAGCTTGTCCGAGAACCACCCCGAGAGCACCGTGCCGAGAATGCCCAGCAGCGCGTTGATCGAGACCACCGAGATCGCCTCGACGTCCGAAAAACCCTTCGCCTCCTGCAGGAACAGCACGCCCCAGCCGTTGATCGCGTAGCGCGAGATGTACATGAAGGCGCTCGCAGCGGCAAGAATCCATACCGCGGGGGTGCGCAGCACCTGTTTCTGAATCTCCTTCACCGACTTGTCGGCCGAGGCCGCCGGTTTCTCGTGCGCCAGCGCCTCCACCGGAGGCAGACCCTTCGATTCCGGGGTGTCGTGCAGCATCAGCAGGATCACGACCACGCCGATGGCCCCGGCTATCGCCGAGCCGAAGAAGCCCGCCTGCCAGCCTGCGAAGGTCACGATCGAACCCACGAACAGGAACGAGAAGAACTCCCCGAGGTTGTGGCTCGCCGAGAAGAAACCGTAGTAGGTCCCCCGCTCTTTCAGCGGATACCAGCGCGAGAGCGAGATGATCGCCGGGGCGGCGCCCATCGACTGCGACCAGCCGTTCAGGCCCCACATCACGGCGAACGCGATGAAGATCACGGCCGTGGGGATGACCGAGTGCATCAGCCCCAGCACGCCCATCAGCATGTTGGCCGCCGCAGAGACGATCAGGCCGGTGGCCATGAAGCGTTTGATGTTGCAGTAGTCGGCGATGAATCCGTTGACGAATTTGCCGATGGCATAGGCGAACAGCAGCGCCGAGCCGATAACGCCCAGCTGCGAGGCGTCCAGCGAGCCGCTGTCGAGAATCGGTTTCTTCATCACGTTGAGGCTCGTCCGGCAGACGTAGTAGAGGCTGTAACCGAGCGTGGCGGCGATGAAGGCCTGCATGCGCAGGCGGCGGTAGTATTTGTCGCGGGCGGCCTCATCCATCTCCCGGGCGGGAGCGGGGGCGCTGATGCGGTAGAAGCGGGAAATGCGGTTCATTGCAGCTCCTTAATTATGCAGCCCGCGCGAGCGGAGGTAGGATATCAGCAGTTCGGGACGGTCCGTCTGGATCATCGTGGCCCCCATGTCGACCAGCTTCCCGTAGACTTCCGCCGGGTCGCCGCCGAAGGCCGCATCGTCGTCCAGCCCGCCGCAGAGCGAGGCCCAGAGCGAGTTGACCCACAGTTTCGAGCCGCCCGCCACGACCTTGTCCATGCACTCCTTCACCTCGGGGGTGTATTTGTTCCAGCAGACCTCGTAGGCAAGCGGCGCGATGCCCTTTTCCTGATACTCGGCGAAAAGCGCCCTGCCCTGCGGCTTGAGGATGTCGATGATCGGCATGTACATCATGTTGCGCGGATGCTCGGCGAACTTCGCGGCCACGGCATCCGTGCTGCGCTTGCCCTTGATCAGAATCTGATCCGTGACGCCCAGCTCCTCCGTGACGGCCAGCACCAGGTCGTAGTACTCGTAACCCTGGTCGACATTGACCACGATCCGGTCCTTGCACACCTCCAGCGCCTCGCGGAGCGTCGGCATACGGTGCGTCGTCTTCACGCCGTGGCCCGTCTTCAGCACGCACCGCCGGATCGAGTCGTAGGTGATGTCGCAGACGCGGCCCTTGCCCGAAGTCGTGCGGTCGATCGTCCGGTCGTGGCAAAGCACCAGCACACTGTCCTTCGTGAGTTTCAGGTCCAGCTCCATGATGTCCACGCCCATGCCGATCACCGATTCGATGGCGGCGATCGAGTTCTCGGGGTAGTTGCGCCAGTCGCCCCGGTGCGAAGCCACGACGACGTTTTTGGAGCGGGGGTTGTGGATTTCGGCGACGATCGCCGCAGCGCGGTTTCCGGAAACCGGTTCGGTTTGCGTGCAGGCCCCGAGCAGGGGAAGGCAGGCGAAAAGGATCAGCAGTTTTTTCATTTTTAGAAATTTAAATTGGGTTAAATAAGGTACATAAAACAGCGCTCCGCAAAACCATGCGGAACACCCACCCGGCCCTATCTCCGCGAACGAAAACCGAAATCGTCCGAAGGCCCGTACAAATGTAACGAATTTTCGCGCAAATGCAACACTCCCGGATAAAAAATCGCAACGTCCGTTACGTATGCCGGGGTCTTTTTTCGTACTATATATGGGCAAGGTCCCCGATTAACGGGCAAAACCGACCGCCCGAACAAACCAAACCGGCGAAACCCGAAGAACACCCCCCCCCGGCCAAAACCGAAACCGAAACCGCCCGCACTCCGACACCGGAAATTTCCGCCTCCCGGCAGCTCCCCGGGATGAAATTCGTCATCTCCGAAACCCGCCCGACGCCTCTCCCGCCGATCCGAAAGCCCCGTCCGCCCCGTCGTCCTGCGAACCGGATCATAACCCCTGCATGGGGTCCCGCCCGCCATACGAATGTCCTGCAAAGAGACATTCGAAAAACCTTATCGAAAAACGATAAATATTTTTTGATATTCAAAATTTGTTCCTATATTTGTCGCCGTAACGATCCAAAAACAAAACATCAGCGACTATGGATTTACTCACAGTAGAACACGTCACCAAACGCTACGCTTCGCACACGGCGCTCGACGACGTATCGCTCGCCATCCCCAAAGGTTCGGTCTACGGACTGCTCGGACCCAACGGAGCCGGCAAGACGACCCTGATCCGCATCATCAACCGCATCACGGCGCCCGACGCGGGCCGCGTGCTGTTCGGCGACCGGGAGATCGCTCCCGACGACATCTACCGCATCGGATATCTGCCCGAGGAACGGGGTCTCTACAAGAAGATGAAGGTCGGCGAACAGGCCGTCTTCTTCGCCCGTCTCAAGGGCCTTTCGCGCCGCGAAGCCGTCGCGCGGCTCAAACAGTGGTTCATCCGTTTCGGCATCCAGGAGTGGTGGGACAAGAAGGTGGAGGAACTTTCGAAAGGCATGGCCCAGAAGGTGCAGTTCATCGTCACGATCCTGCACGAACCCGAGCTGCTGATCTTCGACGAGCCGTTCTCGGGCTTCGACCCGATCAACGCCAATCTGCTGAAAGACGAAATCCTGGCGCTGCGCGACAAGGGCGCGACGATCATCTTCTCGACGCACAACATGTCTTCGGTGGAGGAGATCTGCGACCACATCACGCTGATCAACAAGTCGCGCAACATCCTCT
>OJRB01001465.1_pt1 | contig 11357 bp, 10 predicted proteins | sample 1599061 | NCBI WGS metagenome assembly OJRB01 (sample SAMN03922522, study PRJEB24848) | human gut metagenome | isolation source: stool sample | host: Homo sapiens | place: Germany | collected 2010-02 | reverse complement strand
TCGGTCTCGTGGGCTTGGAGATGTGTATAAGAGACAGGACATAAGGTGCGGTGTTTCTTAAGTGAGGAGGTGGCTGAAGATGGAAAATAAAAAACTTCTGCTGCGCACCGAGCATCTGGTAAAGGAATTCCCCATCGGCGGCACGAAGAAAAATCCACTGGTGGTACATGCGGTGTCCGATGTGAACCTGGAAATTTATGAGGGGGAGACCCTGGCCCTGGTAGGCGAATCCGGCTGCGGCAAGAGTACGCTGGGGCGTCTGCTGATCCGGCTTCTGGATGTGACCTCCGGCAAGGTGGAATTTGAAGGCCAGGACATCACCGCCATGAAGGAATCTGAGTTTGCGAAGATCCGCAGACAGCTGCAGATCATCTTCCAGGATCCGTATGCTTCCTTAAATCCGCGCATGAGCGTGGCGAAGATCATTGCGGAGCCGTTAACGACTTACGGCATGAAGGATAAAAAGGAACTGGAAGCCCGGGTGAAGGAGCTGATGAAGGCAGTCGGCATTCCGGAGGAATTTTACAACCGGTATCCGCACCAGTTTTCCGGCGGACAGCGCCAGCGTATTGGAATCGCCCGGGCTATTGCCCTGAATCCGAAGCTGATCGTCTGTGATGAGCCGGTGTCGGCCCTGGACGTTTCTATTCAGTCCCAGGTGTTAAACCTGCTAAAAGATCTGCAGGAAGAATACAAGCTGACCTACCTGTTCATTTCCCATGACTTAAGCGTGGTAAAATTCATTGCGGACCGGGTATGCGTGATGTTTCTGGGCAGTGTCTGCGAGGTGGGAGAGACGAAAAAGCTTTACGATCATCCGCTGCACCCATACACCCGCTTCCTGATGAATGCCATTCCGAAGGCAGATCCGCATCTGCGGACCAAAGAAAAAGAACTGCTGTCCGGCGAGATTCCGTCTCCGGTGAACCCGCCGTCCGGCTGTAAATTCCACACCAGATGCCCTTATGCACAGGAAATTTGTGGAAAAGAGCAGCCGCCATGCAGGAGGTTTGGGGACAGAACGGTGTTTTGTCATTTCCCGCTGGAGAAAGAAGCGTAAACTGTGTGTGAACAGCAGTAGAAAAGTACAGGCAGTCCAGAAGAAAATGGACTGTCTGTTTGCATAAGGAGGAGTCATTTTATGGCGTTTGTGTTTGAACATGTAAAGGAAAGCGAGGCAGACAAGGTCCTGTCTCTCTACCGTTCTCTGGTGGGAACCCCGTTTTGTGCCTGGACAGCCGATTATCCGGCACGCAGTGATGTGGAGTTTGACCTTTCCCGCAATGCGCTGTTCTGTCTGCGGGATAAGGAAACCGGCGAGATGGCCGGAGTCATTTCCATCGATCAGGATCCGAAGGTGGAGAGCCTGACCTGCTGGACACCGGAATTACAGCCGGGGAGGGAGCTGTCCAGACTGGGCGTAAGGGAAGCGTATCAGAATCAGGGCATTGCCAGAAGGCTGATGGCCGGGGCCATGGAGGAGCTGCGGAGACAGGGATTTAAGAGTGTGCACATTCTGGTCGCTAAGGAAAATAAAAAGGCGCTTGCATCCTATAAGATTTTTGAATATGAAACAGTGGGAGCATGTTTTCTACACGAACATGATTACTGGTGTTACGAAAAGGCATTATAACGTAAAAATAACTTTACGAATTGAGTAAAATCAAGTAGAATACCGACAGGGAATGAAGTTCTCCCTTGGGAAACCAGAACCGCTTATACAAAGCTGATGACTTCTGTGAGAAAATCACAGGGTCACCAGCTTTTTTTTCGCGAGCATTGCGTGTGATGGTCCCTGTGAAAAAAAGGAGGAAAAGTTATGTTAACGTCGCTTTCATTTATTTTTCTGGTGGGTCTGGCCATGGCGGCCATCTGTCAGCGCATCCGGCTGCCGCGCATCATCGGCATGCTCCTGACCGGTATTGTGCTTGGCCCTTATGTGCTGGATCTTCTGGATCCGTCCATTCTTTCGATTTCGTCAGAGCTGCGTCAGATGGCACTCATCATCATTCTGGTGAAGGCCGGATTGTCCCTGAATCTTGCGGACTTAAAAAAGGTGGGACGGCCTGCGGTCATGCTGTCCTGTGTTCCGGCCAGTTTTGAGTTGCTGGGCTATGTGCTGTTCGCGCCCATGATTCTTGGGGTGAACCGCATTGAGGCGGCTGTGCTGGGCGCGGTGCTGGCGGCGGTTTCCCCGGCGGTTGTAGTTCCGCGCATGGTAAAGCTGATGGAAACCGGATATGGTACAAAAAAGAGTATTCCTCAGATGATCCTGGCCGGGGCATCCTGTGATGATATTTTTGTCATTGTCCTGTTTTCTACATTTTCCGGCATGGCCCAGGGCGGCAGCGCAAGGGTTATGGATTTTGTAAATATCCCCATTTCCATTGTGAGCGGAATCCTGCTGGGTGCTGTAGCGGGATGGCTGTTAAGCCTGTTTTTTGAGACGGCATATGCAAAAAAACACTATGTCCGCAACAGCATGAAGGTTATCATCGCACTGGGTGTTTCTTTTTTGCTCATGTCGGTGGAAACCTGGGTAAAACCGTACATTTCCGTGTCTGGTCTGCTGGCTGTGGTCAGCATGGCGTGTGTGCTGAAGCTGCGGAGCATCAAAGCAGTATCAGCGAGATTGTCTGAGAAATTTGGAAAGCTGTGGCTGGCTGCGGAGGTTCTGCTGTTCGTGCTGGTGGGGGCAGCGGTGGATATCCGTTATACAATGGGAGCTGGCCTGGCAGCAGTTCTTATGATCTTTACTGCGTTAATTTTCCGTACGATTGGTGTGCTGATCTGCCTGGCAGGAACAGCGCTGAACTGGAAAGAGCGGCTGTTCTGCGTCATTGCTTATCTGCCAAAGGCAACCGTGCAGGCAGCCATTGGTTCGGTACCGATGGCTATGGGACTTCCGTGCGGTCAGATTGTGCTTTCCGTGGCAGTTATGGCCATTCTGATCACGGCTCCGCTGGGGGCACTTGGGATTGACAGTACGTTTGAGAAGCTGCTGGAGAAGGAATGAATTTTTTTCAAAAACAGACAAAAAACAATTTGATCGCGGAAAATACTGATAATATCTGGAAGAAACCGCACGGATTTTGTATAATAAGAGAAAAAGAATGCAGGAAGTGGCAGAGAGGAGGAGTGGATTTTGGGTGGTGGTCATAATAACAGCGGGAATTCTGTTGGAGTTCAGCAGAAAAGCAGTATGATGGACAAATTAAAGAACGTTTTCTCTTCGAAAAAGGAAGTGGATCAGCGGACGGAGTCGGATCAGAATCTCGTATCCCAGCCTCAACATCAGTATCATTTCCAGCCGACATGGAATGTTGTCCCAGATGTGAATATGGCATATGATATTCGGATACAGCAGGATAGCAGAAGGCGAAAAAGCTTTGCTGAAAAGGAACGGGAAGAGCAGGCACTGCGGGCAGAAGAAGAAATTTTGCTGGAGCGGGAACGGCGGAGTACGGCCCGGCTGGAATCACTGCTTAAGGCACTAAAAGCCCATGCGCGTCGCGACAGCTGGGTTAAGATCATGCAGCAGGAATTGCGGGACGCACTTCATATCGTTCATAAAATCAGGAGAGCCTGGGATCGGACGCCCGGGAGGGTTAATAAGCTGAGAGAGGAATATCAGGATAAGCTGGAACATATTTATCAGCTGGGCGAAAAGTATCTGACTGCAGAGGGAGAGGAAGCGGAATATGCAGGGCTGATCAAAGATGTCATGAAGGCTTCTGATGACGCACAGCTGCCCTCTTCCCGAATCCTTCTGATACGAAAGGAACGCCAGTACCGGATAGACGATGAAAAAGGATACGAACATGCGCAGCAGGATCATGCGGTAGAGCAGCTGGATGAAGAAACGATAGAGGCTATCAGGTCTTATACGTCAGCGCAGCCTGTTCATAATGGTATGGAATGGTATCGGTATATGAACCAGTTTTTGAGAGGTCTTCTTCCGGGTGGCAATAAACTGCCGGAGGAAAATGGAGTAAAAGAGACGGTTCTGAAATTGATAAACCGTCTGGGGAATGCATTTCAGGGAAAACAAAAAGAGACGAAACGGGTGTATCGTGGATTGAATCTCAGGGATGTATTCAAAGAGAAAATCGATCAGCCGGAATCTCTGGTAGGAGCCGTATATTCAGATAAGGGATATCTGAGCACAAGCAGAGAAAGAAAGAAATCGGTTGATTTTCTCCAATATTCAGGTATGTGGTATTCTGCAGTCCAACGATTTATTGAAATACGGCAAAAGAATCCACAGGCGCCGCCGCCGGAGAAATTCATAACCGGGCACAGTCTTCTGGAAATTACCGCACGGGAAGGCGCTCATGGTCTGGATATAGAGGATGTAACGCAGGTTGCGGGGGAAGAGGAGATTTTGTTCCCTCCTGGAACGAGAGTATATCTTCATTCCATGCAGATGTCAAATTGCAGAATTACGGTGAGCCGGGAAGATTTCGTAAAAGTGGGAAAAAACAGACTATCGACTCAGGAGATGGAGCGTATATTTCCAAGCAGCTGGAACGAGATTTATATCAATGTGCAGGTTCCTGTCTTCCAGGGTGAGATCCGTTAGGAAGTTTCGAAAAGGAACGTGTTTTATCTTATGACAGGAAAAGAAGAGGGGGATCCTATGCCAGATCAGGAGAAACTACAGAATGAAAAGGAAGAACTGCGCACACTGACGCTGGAAGAGCGGTGGCAGATGGACGAGGAAATGCAAAAAGAGTATGGGAACAATTATCTGCTTTTTGAACCGCAGTGCAGAAGCTGTCGTTTCGCAAAAGAAGGAACAACCGAAAGCTGCCAGAAATACGATGAGATTCCATGGGAAATCCTGACGGTTCAGAAACGGTGTCCGCATTGCAGGAAACCAAAGGATCAGAAGCCGCAGATCCACTTCTTTGTAGCGGAGGACCGGCAGGAAATTCTGGAATATGATTTCTGGCCGGAGGAGGAGCTTCGCCGGGCTCAGAGATTTCCGGTGCTGGCGGTCTGGGCTTACGATGGTGACGAACCGGTGTGCGGCGCGGTCTTTACCAGGGAATCCGATGCGGAGGGTGTGCTGGTTGTTTTGCAGTACATTTATACGCTGGAGAATTTCCGGGAACTGGGAATTGCGTCTGACGTGATGAAGTACGCGGAGAAGCTGTTTGTGGAATCCGGCACGGGCCGAATGGCCGTTTTTCTGAATGAAGAAGAAAAAGAAGATGAAACAGAAGCAAAACCAGAACAGAAGCTCTCCCGGTTCTTTCAGGCATTAGACTGGGAAGAAAGCAGCTGTGAAGCACAGAGCCTGGAATACATGCCAAAGAGCATGATGTCGGAGAAGGTGAAAAGCTTTGCCACCGGAAACAGGGAAGGAATTCTTTCCCTCAGCGAGGAGATCCGCAGAAGGATTCTCAGTGAAAATCCGGGACTTGTACCGGAACTGAAAGAATATCTGAAAGATGGAGCCATTTCGGCCAACAGCCTGGTTTATATGCCGGATCGGAAAGTAGAAGGAGCGGTGATCCTGCAAAAGAAGAGCGGTTATCAGATGTGCATCCGCTATCTGTACGTCAGCCCGGAATGTCAGGACAAAACCATCTTGTTAAGGCTGCTGGCCATTGTTCTGGGCAACCGGGAAAACTGGTCGGGAAGAGGCAATGTCCTGATTCACGAGCCGGAGGCTAAGACTGCGAAGCTGGTTGAGTATCTGTTCGGGGAACCGTACAAAAGGCTGAACCGGAAAAAATACGAGAACAGAAAACAGAAGGGTGGAACACAGAGTGCCTGATCTCATAGAACTTCAGAAGGACAAAACACTGTTTGAAGCAAAAACGGAAGAAGTTTCATTGCACAAGCAGATCAAACAACAGGAAAACCAGATACCGCCGCCTGAGCCGGAATACGAACGAAAGCAGAAACAGTTGTCCTGGACGATCGCCCCACAGCTGCAGGAGAAAGAAATGCTGAAGGGCGCAGAGCGGGCTAAGTTTGCGAAAAATGAACAGCTGGAGCAGTCCATGAACGAGGAAGAGCAGATTTTGCTGAAGCGGGAAGAGCAGAGCTTTCAAAGCCTGGAAAAGCTGTTTCAGGAAATCCGTCAGCCTGCGCGTCATGGACTCATGTTTCGGAGAGTTCTCCGGAAGATCAGCCAGGAGATGGAACAGGCTCTGCAGATTTTTCATGCCATTCAGGAAAATAAAGAAGAACCGGCCCAGCTCAGTGTGATGAGAGAGGAATGTCAGAAAAGACTGGAAACCATTTACCAGATGGGAAAAGGATATCTGAACAGAAGACGGTCAGCCGACCAGACAGAACTGCTTAGAAGAATTATGATGGCGGCGGATGACGCGCAGCTTCCGTCATCAAGAATTACACTGATTCAAAAGGAACGCCAGTATAAACAGGAGGATGAAGCGGGCTACGGCCATGCAGAGCAGAATCATGATGTCATGGGGCTTACGGAGAAAATCAGAAAGGCCATTGCGTTTTATACACAGGCCGATATGGTTAAGGGGCAGCAGATGGCAGGGTACCAGTTTATGAACCGGCTTTTGCGCGGGCAGATCACAGAGGCAGACCTGCCGAAGAAAAATGGGGTGAAAAACCTGATTCTGGGGATGATCAGGCGCCTGAATACCGCGTTTGTCTCCAGGCAGACAGAAACGAAAAGCCTGTACCGGGGACTGAACCTCTACAATGTATACAAGGACCGGATCTATAATCCGGAAAGTCTGGTTGGAACAACATTCAGCGACAAAGCCTATATGAGTACAAGCCGAAACCGGGATAAATCGATTAACTTTCTGAACATAGAAGGTATGCCGGATGCCGCGATTGACCAGTTTATTAAACTGCGCCTGAAAAATCCTGAGGCACCGCCGCCGGAGAAAATCATAACCGGGCACAGCCTGATGGAAATCGTTGCGCGCAAAGGGGCGCGCAGCCTGGACATTGAGGATGTAACGGAGGTAAAAGGGGAAGAGGAGGTTTTATTTCCTCCGGGAACCAGAGTGTATTTGCGTTCCATGCAGCTGTTAAATTCTGTGGTTGTGGCATCCAGAGGTAAGATAGCGGCGCGTGTTATGATGAATTACAATCCGGCCGATGCGCAGCGGATTCTCCAGACCATTTTGCCGGATGACTGGAACGAGGTTTACATCAATGTGTCAGTACCGGTTTTTCAGGGCGAAATCCGCTGATGCGTTTGCGGTTATTACACTATGGTTTCTAAATTTTCCATAAAGAATCTGCTGATCTACTGACAATAGAACAGAAATCTGGTATATTGATGAGGCGGCAGATTGTTTGGAGAAAAATGCAGGGCTGTTGTGAAAAGGAATCAGCTCTGGCATGACAGAAAGTGAGTGATAACATATGATTGATGAAATTATGGAATATAACCGGAAATTTGTGGAGAACAAGGGCTACGAGCCGTACCTCACCAGCAAATATCCGGATAAGAAGCTGGCTATTTTAACCTGTATGGATACCCGCCTTTTAGAGCTTCTTCCGGCGGCGCTGGGCATCAAAAATGGTGATGCCAAGATCATCAAGAATGCCGGCGGCGTCATTGTGCACCCTTATGGCAGCGTGGTGCGCAGTCTGCTGGTTGGCATTCTGGAGCTTGGCGTGGAAGAGGTTATGGTCATTGGTCATACCGACTGTGGTGTGCAGGGCATGGATGGACACGAGATGTTAGAGAAGCTGGTGGAGCGCGGTATTGACCAGCAGCACATCGATATCGTGCGCCACAGCGGCATTGACTTAGAGCGCTGGCTTGGCGGTTTCGAGTCCGTGGAGTCTTCTGTACATGAGACCGTCCGCAGCCTGAAAGAGCACCCGCTGATGCCGAAGAATGTGCGGATCAGCGGATTTATCATGGATTCCGCAACCGGAGAACTGACCCGGGTGGAGGGGTAGCGGACGCAGATTGCGGGAAGAATTGCCATGCGGTGAGTAACGCTTCTTACCGGTTGATATAGCGCCACAGCGTGGTGCGGCTGATGCCGAGCCTTTTGGCGGCAGCAGTCTGGTTTCCATCGCAGAGGGTCAGAACATGCAGAACGATATCCTGGCTGATCTTGTCCAGGGACTGGTCCAGGTTCAGGGCAAAGGCCGGTGCGAGTGTTTCGCTGCTTTGCGGCTGCGTATGCGTCATGGCGTGGGACGGATGGCTTGCCGGGAAGAGCATGGATTCTTCTTTTAAAATGGTTTCAATGGTTTCACCGGATATGTAGGCGGTGCTGGTTTCCAGAATAATAGACAAAAGCTGTTTCTGGCGCTGCGGTGACAGTACACCAAGGTTTGAGATATAGATGGTATTGTCATTGTCCGTGAAGGGAGAATTGTAATGGTTGATCATGAAATTCCAGGTTTTATCGTTTAACAGGGCGCAGTTGATGACGTAGAGCGGATTGTCACAGCGGTGGCTCTTGGCATAGGAAAGGCAGGCAACCCGGTCTTTTCCGGTTCCGATCTCCCCGGTGATCATGAGGGGCATGTCGGATAGCGCAATCTGGTCTGTGACGGAAATGATGTCGCGGGCCAGCTCGGTGTTGCTGTAGTAGCTTTCCACAAAGCTCTGCCGGGCCTGCTCCTTGTCCATGATGGTGATGCCGTATTTGGAATGGCTGAGCGGAATTTTGGAGGGCATGACCCGGAAAATAATGTAGGGCTCAGTTCCTTTCTCGGAAAAGCTGGAACGGATGGAATACAGCTGGTTTTCCAGGGTGAGAAAGAAGGAACGCCGGGGAATATTTTTGGATTTAGAGATCTCTTTTTTCAGGGAACTGATGAAGAGGTCTTCTTTTTCGCCGTCCAGGGTGGAGTAGAGGCAGTTCCCATCCAGATCGAGGATCAGATGGCGGTTGGAACTGCTCTGGATCAGAGTCTGCATCATGGCGTTTGAGGAGAGCAGCTTCTGGTTCTGATGCCAGGTGCGGATGGCGTTTTCAATGGATTCCCGCACGCTTTCCGCGCTGGAAGTCAGAATGATGGGGGTGATTCCGATCATTTTCGCGTGCTCGTAGGGGATCATGTCGCAGATGACGGTCTTGTAGCCCTGTTCCTTCATATTATCGAGCAGGCGGTCGGAATCCGTCCAGTTTTCCGGGGAGAAGGAGAAAATGTCCAGTTTGATCTGCAGCAGGTCGCAGAGATTCTTGGCAATGACGGTCAGGGACTGGAAACCAAGCAGCAGGAGAAACATGCGTGGGATGCCGTTTCTGGCGTGAATATTACGCTGGGACTTCCGATCATCCGCGTATCGGTAGATCACGGAACCGCCTTTGACCAGGCGGGAACCGGAACTGCCAGCGAACTGAGCCTGCGCAACTCCATTGAGTATGCAGTGATGTTTGCGAACAACAGAAAATAACATAAATGAAAAAAGTGCCGTTCCGCCTGCTGTGACAGTCAGGAATGGCACTTTTTGTTGCTATGCATATCGAGAAGGAGCCAGTGGCGCGTCCGATGATTTCAGATCCCTTAGCGGATTACGTTGGTCTCGCCGGTTTTCATGATGCGTAGAATTTCCTCCTCACTTACGAGATTGAAGTCATGCTGGATCATCAGCTTCATGACGCTGGCTGTGATGGAGAAGTCGATGAGCTTCTGAGGGGAGAACCCGTGTACCAGGCTGTGAATCAAGGCTCCGGCAAAGGCATCTCCGGCCCCTACGGCTTCCAGGCTGTGGACGGTATGGACTGGGCTTTCGTAGAAGCGTCCATCCTTTAAGTAAATGCCCATCCATTCCCCATCCTCAGCTGTTTTTAAATTGCGCAGGACACTGGCGACGGCTTTGCAGTTCGGGTAAAGCTCCTGAATTTTCTGCATGCCCTGGCGATAGGTCTCAATCTGGTCGATGCCGTGGGCCATGTCACCGTCGAAGGCGTGAATGCCCAGAGTGGCTTCAAAGTCCTCATCGTTGGCAATGCACAGGTCTACATACTGCATCAGCTCTTTCATGACGGACTGGGCCTTTTCCCGGGACCACATTTTTGCCCGGTAGTTTAAGTCACAGATGACAGTGATGCCGTGGGTGTGACAGTACTTCAGCGCGTCAAAAACAGCCTGTTCCGCAGAAGGACTGATGGCCGGGGTGACACCGGAAAAGAAAAAGATGTCAATGCCGGAGAGCAGCGTTTTCCAGTCAAATTCTGATGTCTCTGCCTCGGCCAGAGCGCTTCCGGCCCGGTCATAGAGGACACTTGTGGGGCGGATGTCGCTTCCTTTTTCAAAAAAATAGATGCCAAGCCGCGTGCCGCCACGCAGAATGCGGGAGGTATCAACACCGTAGCGGCGAAGCTCATTGAACGCGGCATCGCCCACCGGATTTTTCGGGAGCTTTGTCAGAAACGCGGCATCATTTCCAAGGGTGGCGAGAGATACGGATACGTTGGATTCGGCCCCTCCGTAGCTGGCTTCAAAGCCGTCTGTCTGTACGATGCGCAGGTGTTCCGGAGTTTTTAAACGGAGCATGATTTCTCCAAAGGTAAGTATTTTCACGAAAAGATCATCCTTTCAGATCGAGATTTCTATGTTTGGTGTATGGTATTTCTTTTCTGTATTATAGCATGGATTTCATGAGAGAAAAAAGAAATTTTTGTTTCTCTTATAGCTGAAAGACAGAAAAAGTTGTGGTATGATAGGGAACGAAAAAATGAGATCCGGGGTGCGGGAATAAAATGCATAGCCCCGGGCAAATGCGGAGGAAAGAACGAACATCATGGACGAGCGTTTACAGAAGCAGCTGGATTTTATTCTTGAGATTGATAAAGAGAAAAACATTTTCCGCCAGACCCATTTAAGCGGTCATGGGCGCAATGAGAATGATGCGGAGCATGCCTGGCATATGGCCATCATGGCTTATCTGTTACAGGAGTATTCGAATGAAAAAATTGATGTGGCCCGGGTCATGCTCATGTGCCTGATCCACGATGTAGTGGAAATTGACGCGGGAGATACCTATGCCTATGACGCGGAAGGCTTAAAAACCCAGAAAGCGCGGGAAGAGGCAGCGAAAGAGCGCCTGTATTCCATGCTGCCGGAAGATCAGAAAGCAGATCTGGTGGCAATTTTTGATGAATTTGAGGAGCGAAAAACCCCGGAGGCGAAGTTTGCCAGAGCACTGGATAACTTACAGCCGTTACTCTTAAACCACAGCAACGGCGGCGGAGACTGGAAGAATCACGATGTTACCGCAGAGCAGGTGTACGGAAGACAGTCCCGGACCCGGGAAGGATCGGAGAAGCTGTTTGAAGTGACGGATCAGATTCTGAAGGAGAATATCGCAAAAGGAAATCTGAAATAACAATTTAAGAATAATCACAAAAGGTCCGAAGCAGGCCGGGGTGGTATCC
>OJRB01001463.1_pt1 | contig 11375 bp, 9 predicted proteins | sample 1599061 | NCBI WGS metagenome assembly OJRB01 (sample SAMN03922522, study PRJEB24848) | human gut metagenome | isolation source: stool sample | host: Homo sapiens | place: Germany | collected 2010-02 | reverse complement strand
CGAGATCAGCCTCGGTCTCGTGGGCTCGGAGATGTGTATAAGAGACAGGTCCATGCCGGCCGGTCAGTATGAGGCAGCAAAGCTTCTGGGCTACAGCCGCAGCCAGACATTTTTCCGCATCATCCTGCCCCAGGTAATCAAGCGGATCCTGCCGTCTGTGACCAACGAGGTCATTACCCTGGTCAAGGATACATCCCTGGCATTTACCATCAGCGTTCTGGAGATGTTCTCCATCGCGAAAGCGCTGGCATCTTCCCAGACTAGCATGATCCCGTTTGTGGCAGCCGGATTATTCTACTACATCTTTAACCTTGTGGTGGCGGTTGTCATGGAGTGGATTGAGAAGAAACTGTCCTATTATGAATAAAACCGGAGGAATATCATGAACTTACTGGAAATGAATCATGTGAAAAAATCATTTGGAGACCTTAAGGTCATTCAGGATATTTCTCTGCATGTAGGAGAGGGCGAGATCGTCTCCATCATCGGACCGTCCGGCTCCGGTAAATCTACGCTGCTGCGCTGTGCTACCATGCTGGAAACCATGGACAGCGGCGAGCTCATTTACCTGGGAGAGAAGGCCGCATGGAACGATGAAAAGGGCAATGCAGTTTACGCATCGAAGGCAGAGTTAAAGAAGATCCAGCAGAATTATGGCCTGGTGTTTCAGAACTTTAACCTGTTTCCGCACTACTCGGTGCTCCGCAATGTGATGGACGCGCCGGTGGCTGTGCAGAAGCGGGATAAGGAAGAGGTACGCAAGGTGGCGATGGAGCTTCTGGAGAAGATGGGCCTGGCCGACAAGGCAGATGCTTATCCGTGCCAGCTGTCCGGCGGACAGTGCCAGCGTGTAGCCATTGCCCGTGCCCTGGCATTAAATCCGAAGATCCTGTTCTTCGATGAACCGACCTCCGCACTGGATCCAGAGCTGACCGGTGAGGTACTTAAGGTCATCAAATCTCTGGCGGACCTGCATATCGCCATGGTGATCGTAACCCATGAGATGGCCTTCGCGAGAGATATCTCCGACCGCGTGATCTTTGTGGCGGATGGAGTCATTGTTGAGGAAGGAACCCCGGCACAGGTATTCGCGTCTGAGAATGAGAGGACGAAGAACTTCCTGGGACGCTACGGAGATATGTTAAAATAATTGTTATTGTAAGAGTAGGGCCCGGAAAGCCATTTTGACAGCTTTCCGGGCCTGTTGTATTTACTGTGGGAACTTGATATAATGGGGCAGAAGTGAGAAAAATTGTCTGCTAGAAAGAGGGGACGGCTATGCTGTATACATATCCGCATTATTATAAAAAATTCCGGTGTATTGCTTCGGAGTGTGAGGATACCTGCTGCGCGGGGTGGGCGATCACGATCGATCCGAAGTCTTTGGAAAAATACCGTCATGCGAAAGGCGGGATGAAAGCGCGTTTAAAGAAGTCGGTGGACTGGAAACAGAAGTGTTTCAAGCAGAAGGAGCACCGCTGCGCTTTTCTGAATGAGGAAAACCTTTGCGACCTTTATACGGGTATGGGATCAGACAGTCTGTGCTGGACCTGTAAGACGTATCCGCGCCATATCGAGGTGTTTGATGGTGTGCGGGAAGTGTCACTGTGTCTGTCCTGTATTGAGGCGGCACGGATCATTCTGGGGACAAAGGAGCCGGTGCGGTTCCTTTCCAGTGAGAACGACAAAGAAGAGAGCTGCGAGGACGAGGATTTTGATTTCTTCCTGTATACCAAGCTTGGGGAAGCGCGGGATGTGATCTTTGAGATTCTGGAAAACCGGGAATTGTCCAGTGAACTTCGCATGTCACTGTGCCTGGCTCTGGCACATGATCTGCAGCGCAGGGTGTGGAACGAGAAGCTGTATGAGGTGGATGAGCTGCTGGAGCGGTATCGGGTAGGAAATATGTGCAAGGCGGCACAGGGCGCGGATGGTATGTCTGTGAAAGATGCCGGTCAGGCTGGACATGCCGGAGCTGGAGCGACTGTGACGCGGTTCTGCCGCCGTCTGGCATCTGCTAGTCTGGAGCAGTACAGCCGCTTTGAGACGGCCAGTGAACTCTACACGGTGTTTGAGAAGATGGAGCCCCTGGATCCTGCATGGCCTGATCGCCGGGATGGTATGGACGAAATCCTTTACGGAGCCGGGAAAGAGGCATATGAGGCGAACCGCCGGGCTTTTCTTACGGCAAACGGCACACGCCTGGAGCTTCTCCGGGAACAGATCATGGTATACTTTGTGTTCGGCTACTTCTGCGGGGCTGTTTATAATGATAACCCATATGGCAAGATGAAGCTGGCTGTGGCAGCCACGATTCTGGTGGAGGAGATGCTGATGGCGGAGTGGCTGCAGGAGAAAACGCATGGAGGGCCTGCGACAGCAGCTCCGACCGGAATCAGAGGCAAAGTGGCAGCAGCGGCATTGCCGGAAACGCAGATTGTGGATCTGGTGCACTGCTTCTCCAGAGAGGTGGAACACTCGGATGAAAACCGGGGCCTTTTAGAGGATGAACTGGTGAAAAGGGAGGAGTTTTGCCTGAAAGCACTGCTTGCGGCTGCTGTTGAGTGGAAAAACCGCTAAATTCCTGCAAAAACCGTAGAAATAGCGCTTGCAAAATACGGAAATTCCTGTAAAATATAAATGATGCAAAAGACGAGGGACATGATTATGCCCCTCTTTTTTATGAAAGGTGTTAGAAAGAATGATTAGTGCAAATGGTGTTACCCTGCGTGTGGGGAAAAAAGCATTATTTGAAGATGTAAATATCAAATTTACCGAGGGAAACTGTTACGGACTCATCGGCGCGAATGGTGCCGGAAAGTCTACCTTCTTAAAAATCTTATCCGGACAGTTAGAGCCGACCAACGGTGATGTAGTCATTACCCAGGGTCAGCGTCTTTCTTTCCTGCAGCAGGACCACTTTAAATACGACGAGTACACCGTACTGGATACCGTGATCATGGGCAACAAGCGCCTGTACGATGTGATGAAAGAGAAAGATGCCATCTACATGAAGCCGGATTTCTCCGATGAGGACGGAATCAAGGCAGCAGAGTTAGAGGGCGAGTTCGCAGAGATGAACGGCTGGGAGGCTGAGTCTGACGCAGCCAACCTGTTAAATGGCCTGGGCGTTGATACCGAGTATCACTACAGCCTCATGAAGGATTTAACCGGTGCGTTAAAGGTCAAAGTCCTGCTGGCACAGGCACTGTTCGGAAACCCGGACATCCTGCTTCTCGACGAGCCGACCAACCATCTGGATCTGGACGCGATCGCATGGCTGGAGGAGTTCTTAATTAACTTTGAGAATACCGTTATCGTGGTATCCCATGACCGTTACTTCCTGAACAAGGTCTGCACCAACATCGCAGATATCGACTACGGCAAGATTCAGCTGTACGCTGGTAACTACGACTTCTGGTATGAGTCCAGCCAGTTAATGGTAAAACAGATGAAGGAAGCAAACCGCAAGAAAGAGGAGAAGATCAAAGAGCTGCAGGAGTTCATTCAGCGATTCTCCGCAAACGCTTCCAAGTCCAAGCAGGCTACTTCCAGAAAGCGTGCCCTGGAGAAGATCGAGTTAGACGACATCCGTCCGTCCAGCCGTAAGTATCCGTACATCGACTTCCGCCCGTTCCGCGAGATCGGAAACGAGGTTCTTACCGTTGAGAACTTATCCAAGACTATCGACGGCGAGAAGATCTTAGATGGCATCAGCTTCACCCTGACCCGTGACAACAAGGTTGCCCTGGTAGGACCGAACGAGCGCGCGAAGACCGTTCTGTTCCAGATCCTGTCTGGTCAGATGGAGCCGGATGAGGGTTCCTACAAGTGGGGCCTGACCACCACCCAGTCCTACTTCCCGAAGGACAATACCGCAGAGTTCGACAGCGATGACACTATCGTAGACTGGCTGACCCAGTACTCTCCGGAGAAGGATGTAACCTATGTACGTGGCTTCCTTGGCCGTATGCTGTTCGCAGGCGAGGATGGTGTGAAGAAGGTCCGTGTTCTTTCCGGTGGTGAGAAAGTCCGCTGCATGCTTTCCAAGCTGATGATCTCCGGCGCAAACGTGCTGATGTTAGATGAGCCGACTGACCATCTGGATATGGAGTCCATCACTGCGCTGAACAACGGCCTGATCAAATTCCCGGGCGTGCTGATTTTCTCTTCCCGTGACCATCAGATCGTGCAGACCACCGCAAACCGCATCATGGAGATCGTAAATGGTAAGCTGATCGATAAGATCACTACCTACGACGAGTACCTTGAGAGCGATGAGATGGCAAGAAAACGTTTTGTATTCTCTGTTGAGGAGAAAGACGAAGACTAAAAATAGTTATAGGGCAGTCCTGAAAGAGACCCGGAGGGGATCGAAGGGGACTGCCCTTTTTCCATGGTGCGTCTGGTGGAAGCTGCGCGGTTTGCCTTGTGGGCAAAGGCGGCATCCCCGGGCACATTCTGACTGACATGTCATGGAGGACCTATGAGTTTAATTACAATCGAACATCTGACAAAATCTTATACTGAGCGCCTGCTGTTTGATGACACGGCGTTCAGCATCAATGAGGGCGAGAAGGTGGGCCTCATCGGCATCAACGGTACCGGAAAGTCTACCCTTCTGAAAATTGTGGCCGGACTGGAGGAGCCAGACGATGGCTCTGTAGTGCGCCGCAGAAATCTTTACGTCCGCTATCTTCCCCAGATTCCGGTATTTACTGCCGGTGATACAGTTCTGGATGCTATTGTGCGGGACAATCAGGACGAGCCGCATTTTTCTTCCCGGGAAGAAATTGAGGCCAGTGCCAAGAATATTCTGACAAGACTTGGCATTTATGACTTTGATGAGAAGGTGGAGCATCTGTCCGGCGGCCAGAGAAAACGTGTGGCGCTGACCAGTGTGCTGCTCTCCACGGCTGACCTTCTGATCCTGGACGAGCCGACCAACCACTTAGACAGTGAAATGGCAGACTGGCTGGAGGAGTATTTGAAGAAATTCCGGGGCGCCCTGCTGATGATCACCCATGACCGGTATTTTCTGGACAGCGTGACCAACCGCATTGTGGAGCTGGACAAGGGAAAACTCTACAGCTATCAGACCAATTATGAGGGATTCGTAAAGTTAAAGGCAGAGCGCATCGACATGGCGGTGGCTTCCGAGCGCAAGCGCCAGACCATTCTGCGGACCGAGCTTGCCTGGATGCAGCGCGGTGCCAGGGCCCGTTCCACCAAGCAGAAGGCCCATATTCAGCGCTATGAGGCACTGCGGGATATGGATGCGCCGGAGTTTGACAAGGAAGTGGAGATGGAGTCCATCTCCAGCCGTCTGGGCCGGACTACCGTGGAGGTAAAGGATCTCTGCAAGGCCTATGGCAATAAGGTACTGTTAAAGGATTTCACCTATATCTTTTTAAAGAATGACAGGGTCGGCATCATCGGGCCGAACGGAAGCGGAAAGTCCACCCTCATGAAGATGATCGCCGGATGGGTTCAGCCGGATTCCGGAACCATCGAGATCGGACAGACGGTCAAGATCGGCTATTTCTCCCAGGAGAATGAGGCCATGGATGAGAATCTGAAGGTCATCGACTACATCCGCAACGTGGCAGAGTATGTGCAGACGAAGGATGGAAGCATCAGCGCGTCCCAGATGCTGGAGCGTTTTCTGTTCCCGGGCAGTGTGCAGTACACCACCATCAGCCGTCTTTCCGGAGGTGAGAAGCGGCGTCTGTATCTGCTGCGCATTCTGATGGATGCTCCGAATGTACTGCTTTTGGATGAGCCGACCAATGATCTGGATATCCGCACTCTGACCATTCTGGAGGATTATCTGGACAGCTTCCAGGGTATTGTCATTACTGTATCCCATGACCGGTATTTCCTGGACCGTATGGTGCGCCGGATCTTTGCTTTTGAGGGCGATGGAAATGTGGTGCAGTATGAGGGAGGCTTTACGGATTACCAGGTAGCTTATCTGATGAAGCATCCGGAACTGTCAGGCGGAAATGGTGCAGGCCGGGGCAGCGCTGGCGGAAACCGGAGCGGAGCCGGAAACAGCAGTGCTGGAAATGCAGGCGGAAGTGCGCAGGGAGCGGCAGGTGAGACCGGAGTCGATGAAGCATCCGGAACCGCTGCAAAGAAATCCTCCCAGGACGGCAGAGCCCACCAGAAGAAGCTGAAATTCTCCTTCAAGGAGCAGCGGGAGTGGGACACCATTGAGGATGAAATCGCCGGACTGGAAGCGGATCTGGAAGCACTGGATGGCCAGATCGCGGAGTCCGCTACCAATTACGGCAGGTTAAATCAGCTCATGACTGAGAAGGCGGAGAAGGAAGCACTTCTGGAAGAGAAAATGGACCGGTGGATGTACTTACAGGAATTAGCCGAAAAAATCGCCGCACAGTCTTAATTTTGTTATGACCGCTTAATGAAAATATAAATCCAGGGTATATCTGCCATGATTTTTTACAATGAAAGTTTCAAAATGAAGGGATTGACTTTAGTAATTTAAATTGTTATAATCTCTACGATACGTAAAGAGCAATGGGGCTCCGCCGATATTGGCGGTGCCCTATTGTCATTTTTCAGAAAAAGATGATAACTCAAGGAGGAGAAAAGTTATGTCTTATGTAGATGAAGTCTATGAGAGAGTAGTAGCACAGAACCCGGGCGAGCCGGAGTTCCATCAGGCAGTAAAAGAGGTTCTGGATTCCTTAAAACTGGTGATTGACGCAAACGAGGAGAAATACCGCAAAGCTGGTATCCTGGAGCGTTTTGTAGAGCCGGAGAGAATTATCTCCTTCAAGGTTCCGTGGGTAGATGATAAGGGTAACGTACAGGTAAACAAAGGTTATCGTGTACAGTTCAACAGTGCAATCGGACCGTACAAAGGAGGACTTCGTCTTCATCCGTCCGTAAACCAGAGTATCTTAAAGTTCCTGGGCTTTGAGCAGACCCTGAAAAACTCCTTAACCGGTCTTCCTATGGGCGGCGGTAAAGGTGGTTCCAACTTCGATCCGAAGGGCAAATCTGACCGTGAGGTTATGGCATTCTGCCAGAGTTTTATGACCGAGCTCTACCGCCATATCGGCAAAGATACCGATGTTCCGGCTGGTGATATCGGCGTAGGCGCAAGAGAGGTCGGCTATCTGTTTGGACAGTACAAGAGACTGACTGGTCTGTACGAGGGCGTCCTGACTGGTAAAGGCCTGACCTTCGGCGGCTCCCTGGCAAGAACTGAGGCAACCGGTTACGGCCTGATCTACATGCTGGATGAGATGTTAAAGCACAATGGCAAAGAGCTGGCCGGCAAGACTGTTCTGGTATCCGGTTCTGGAAATGTAGCAATCTACGCAGTACAGAAGGCTCAGGCACTTGGTGCTAAGGTTGTTGCTATGAGTGATTCTAACGGCTATGTATATGATCCGGACGGCATCAAGCTGGATGTTGTAAAAGAGATCAAGGAAGGTCGTCGCGGCAGAATCAAAGAGTACGTTGACGCTGTTCCGACTGCAAAATATACGGAGGGCAAGGGCATCTGGACCATTCCGTGTGACATTGCTCTTCCGTGCGCAACCCAGAACGAGCTGAATCTGGATGACGCAAAGGCTCTGATCGCAAACGGCTGCTTCGCAGTAGCAGAGGGTGCAAACATGCCGTCCACCAGAGAAGCTACCGACCTGTTCGTAGAGAAGAAGATCCTCTTCATGCCTGGTAAGGCTGCAAACGCAGGCGGTGTTGCAGTATCCGGTCTGGAGCAGAGCCAGAACAGCATGAGACTGTCCTGGACCTTTGAGGAGGTTGACGCAAAGCTGCATGACATCATGGTTGGCATTTTCGCAAAGGTTGATGATGCTGCAAAACGCTATGGCGCAGAGGGCAACTATGTGGCAGGCGCAAACATTGCAGGCTTCGAAAAGGTTGCAAATGCTATGATCGCACAGGGCGTTGTATAAGACATAATCTGAACTCAGAAAATACAAATGATAAAAAGGGCTTTCATCAGAATGAATAAATTATTCTGGTGAAGGTCCTTTTTTTGACCCCAAATGACAATAATGAGGAAGAAACAATTTTTATAAAAATCATTTAATGATATAATAAATAAAAAATAGCGGGAAAGTTTGTTGCTGTTTGTACTACATAGGAATGGTAACAAGGAAGTCTGGAGATAGGAGGAAGGGAAATGTGTATACAAAAAAATAAGCAAGTGGAAACGAAGGTACAGCAGGAACAACAGGACATGCCAGAACAGCAGCAGGAAACGGAAGGAGAACCGTGATATTATGAAGATCCATTGCGTTGTTCTTAACGAGGAGCAGCGGCGTCAGGCTCAAAAAAATGGCTGGATCCCAGAAAAACTGGACTTTATGCCAGAGAAATGTGTGTGTTTCGGAGGTGTAACGGAAGAGAAAAAGCTGGCTGCGCTCGCGGTCTATTCTGGCCATCGGGCAAAAGCAGGAGAAATAGATCTGCTGTATTTGTTTGTAAACAGACAATGGCGCGAATCTGGAATTGGAATGCAGCTATTGAAACAATCCGAGGAATTGCTGCTGAAAAGAGGAATCCGGAAAATTCGCAGTGAGTGGCAGGGAAGCCTGGAACAGCTGGCATATGTTTCAAGATATCTGGAGCGGGCTGGATATATCGCGACCATGAAGCCATCTCATCTGCTGGTTTGCCGCCAGGGGTATTTCCAGAACGGAGCACTGGAAAAATTAAAGGAGGCCCAGCCGCGGGAATGGCAGGCTATGACAGAAATTCATAATCAAATTTTCCGTCGTTCTTTTCCTCCAGTGCCTTGATGAGGTTGTAGGTCATCTCGTTATACGGGCATGCAATGCCTAGTTCCTTTCCCATGCGGACCAGCGCGCCGGAGAACATATCAATTTCCGTGTGACGGTGCGCGTCCAGGTCCTGCAGGGTGGAATAGCGCTGGGTTGGAAGCCATTTTCCAGCCTGGAATTCTTCTTTTAATGGAATGCCTTTTGCGTTGGCCACTAGTACAACCTCATGACGCATCTGGCGCATGATGGCATCTACATAGGTGCTGTCATCATAGGCTCCAATACCAACGCCAAGAATGGCCTGGGGCAGGTTGCGGGAAACATTTAAACCGAATTTATCCCAAATATCAAGCAGAATATCGTCACTTAAATGAAGGGTAACCGGAGTGCCGGCAAAAATCTCCGCAATAGCAGCAAGCCGTGGATCCTGATCAGCCTGTTTGCCTGGGATGCCGATGTAGATCCCGTTGTAGCCTTTTGGAAGCGAGAAATGGATGGAATTGCCAATTCTCCGGGAGGCAATACGGATGAGGGAATAAATCATGTGTTCCATACCAATGTGCGTTCCGATGATCTCTTCACTGTCGACGCCATTTAGAAGGCTGACGACCATGGTATGTTCTCCAGTGATGGTTTCGATATCCGGCAGAGCGTCGCGAAGCTGGGTGTATTTCAAGCAGACAAACAGGATGTCCACGCCGTGGGCTTCGGATGGCGTTTTCACATGAAGGGAATAGGATTCGTCATTGATATTCAGGCCGTTTTTCTCCAGACGTTCTTTTCGCTCGCCGTCTGCGATGACCCAGAGATTTTCTTTGTATTTGCCGGAAAGTCCCATAACCAGATAGGAACCGACAGCGCCTGCTCCAAGAATAGCAATGGTGCGAATAGACTGATTCATAATAATGTCTCCTCTCAAGTGAAATCAATGTTACAGAACTGCTTGCCATGATGGCAGAATGCATTTGAATTACTTACTATGATATTACCAGAAATTTGGTCTGTCAACTTTCTAATTGAAATGACGGAACGTATCATGTATAATGTAACGAGTGCAAGAGAGCCAGAAGCGTGCCTGCACGGTCATGGCGAACGACGAGGCAATTGAGTGACGAAGTCACGAGTAAGCGTGATGTATCGGCGAGACGCAATCTGCTGTCTGTAATTCAGAAAATTAAGAAGGTGAGCATATGCATAAATTTCTGAGAAGCATTGGCTTTAGCACATATAGAAAAAAGCGTGATATTGAAAAACTTCTGGCATCGCTGATCCCGTCGGCTAAGTGGCGCCGGATCCAGCTTGACGAGGAAACCAATCTCTGCGAGCTGCGGGCTGAGGTAGCTCCGGGCATGGGCATTGTCATGATGGGCGAGATGGATGAGGAAGGCGCGTTCCAGTGTGAATATTATTACCCGTATCTGAATTCCCCCGATGTTTCCTCCACGACGGACTGTTCCATTCAGCGGCATACGGAAAAAGAAACGTACGCAGGACTTCTCGATGAATACCGGGTGGGAATTTCCCTGATCTTTTACCTGGAAAACTGCTTTGAGTACCGGGAACGCAAGGCCATGCGCATGCCGCGGACCGCGGAGTCGGTGAACCTGACCGGACTGGCCATTGAAGGCAAGGTGCTCCTTCCGCTTCACAAGACCAGAAAGCAGATCGAGATGGCAAAGGTTGCAGCCAGAGACCGCAATAACCTGTTAGAGGCTGCCAAGAAGGGCGACGAGGATGCCATGGAGACTCTGACCATTGAGGATATTGACCTGTACTCCCAGGTTTCCAGAAGAGCCATGAAGGAGGATCTGTATTCCATCGTAGATTCCAGCTTCATGCCCTGTGGCATCGAATGCGACCAGTATTCCATTATCGGCGAGATCACCGGCATTGAGACCAAGGAGAACCGGGTGAGCGGCGAGCTGGTCTATGACCTGACCATCAGCTGCAGCGACATGGTATTCCATGTGGGAATTGCCCAGAAAGACCTCATGGGCGAGCCAAAAGCAGGCCGCCGGTTCAAGGGGCAAATCTGGATGCAGGGAACCGCAAAATTTGCAGAGGCGTAAGTCTTGCTATTTTGATGGATTTTTGTTATTCTATAAGGGTACGTTTGGCGTACGATGTTCTCATAGTTAAATGGATATAACGAGCGCCTCCTAAGCGCTAATTGTGGGTTCGATTCCCGCTGGGAACAGTTATTTTTAGCAGCAATGATGAAGAAAGTCATTGCTGCTTTTTTTGTTTTCAGTCATAATAGAAACAGATGGGGTATACAGAAGGAGGAAGGTCAGATGGCTGGGATTGTGTTAGAAAAAATTATAGAGATGGCGGTGATTCTGCTTTGCGGTGTGCTGGCATATAAGACAGGACTGATAGATAAAGCTTCAACAAAAAGCTTTTCGAATGTCCTTTTAATGCTGGTGTCACCGCTTTTGGTTTTTCAATCGTATCAGATGGACTTTGAACCCAGGCTGTTTTACGGGTTGCTGCAGACCCTGTTTGTCTCGTTTGTGACATTTCTGGTCTGTATCATCCTGGCTGAGATCTGTCTCTTATACACATCTCCGAGCCCACGAGACCGAGGCT
>OJRB01001437.1_pt1 | contig 11487 bp, 10 predicted proteins | sample 1599061 | NCBI WGS metagenome assembly OJRB01 (sample SAMN03922522, study PRJEB24848) | human gut metagenome | isolation source: stool sample | host: Homo sapiens | place: Germany | collected 2010-02 | reverse complement strand
AACCCTGTATGTCCGGACGTCTGTTCCCACAATGACTCCATATACGATCCTCCAAATGCGTAATTTAGAAATAGTGTTCTCCAAATCACGGGAACAATATGTGGAGGTTCGACACGATGGCTCTGGATGGAAGGGCGAGCCAACGGCTCCGATGTACACGCTCCCCCTGTACCGACGGAAAGACCCCGCAGATTGAAAGCCGTCATTTGCGCTTCCGCCATCCGGAAATTCCAGATGCAAGGAACAGCACTCAGCCCAGGCAGACACGGATCTGGACGGCGCATGGGAGGCGCTTTTGAAAAATCCGGCCAAAACGCAGCGCAGCGGCGCAAAGGCGGCGTTGTCCTGGAGCCTCATAAAAATTCCTTCTCGAAAAATAGTCTTGTGTTTGTGCTGCCGGTCAGCTTTGCCGTGCTTCCTGCTGCTTGCGGATATGAAAGCGGAGGCAGTCCAGACGCTCCAGCTGCGGCCTGATATACTGAATCGAAAGATGGAAAGCTGTCCCGACACAAGCCGCCTCCGCAGCTGTCAATTCTTTGATAACTCTGGCCGGAAGCCCGGGCAATTCCTCTCTGGAGATACAGTGGCTCTATAAAGAGCTGCTGGAAAAGGAGGACGTTCAAAGCAAAGAGAACCGCTGTAAAGCAAAAAGACTTGTATGCAAAACAGTGCGGAATCTTCGCCGAATGCCGTCCCCCGCCATGGAAGTAGAGGCGGAACAGTCGCTCATCCGAACAACCCCGGCCAAGAGCTGCACACACTGCGAAAGGCGGAGCGCAGGAGGTGAAGGCCCTGACACCGGATCAGCTGACAGCGTTTTTTCAGAAGGCCGGGAAAAGCGGCGTGTATGAACGCTGCTACATGGACCTGGACAACCGGCCTGCGGCGGGGAGAGCTGTTGGGATTAAAATGGACAGGCATTGACTTCCAGAGAAAAACGCTCCGTATCCAGCGGCGTATTGCCCGGCAGAACGGGGGAAACGTGAAAACAGTCTCCGGAATGATGGGCCATTACAGCGCCGGATTCACGCTGGACACCTACGCCCACGTCACCAAAGACACCCAGATCCAGGCGGTAAACACGGTCAGCGGCATCCTGACAGCAGCGAGGAACTGATAGTAATGGTAGAAGTAGCCTGAAATTTCACCGGCCTGTGGCGTGATATGGGCAGAGACGAAGCGGGGGAAGGACCGGAGAAAAACAGAGAAGCCTGTGTTCTTAGAGAACACAGGCTTCTTGCTGGTACGCCCTGAGGGATTCGAACCCCCGGCCTTCTGGTCCGTAGCCAGACGCTCTATCCAGCTGAGCTAAGGGCGCACATCCTGTTCTGCCGGACAGCTTTATTATAATAGCATGTCTGATTTCAAAATGCAAGAGTTTTTTTGGATTTTTTATGTTAATTTTCAAACCCTTGTAAACGCCGGGGTTCTGTGCTAAAGTGGAGTTAAAGTTTTCATTCGGGAAAGAGAGAAGCGGACCATGGAGAACTACGCATTCAAAAGCGTCGCGTTCGGCGGATTCGACAAGCAGGATGTGATCCACTATATTGAGCAGACTGCCAAGGAGGCCGCCGCCGTCCAGGAGAGGCTGCAGAAGGAGAACGAGGACCTGCAGACAGAGGCGGACAGCCTGCGGACCCAGGTCCGGGAGCTGCAGACGCGGCTGGAGACGGAGACCGCCCTCCGGGAGCAGGCCCAGTCCGAGCTGGAGCAGGAGCGCACAGCCCGGCAGGGGCTGGAGGCATTCAAGCCGGAGGCTGAACGGCTGGCCGCTGAGCTGGAGCGGCTCCGGCCGGAGGCGGAGGCCTACGCCCAGTTCCGGGACCGGGTGGGGGACATCGAGTGCGACGCCCACAAACGGGCCGCTGAGCTGGAGGCGTCCACCACCGCCAGGCTGCGCCGCACGGTGGAGCTGTTCCGGGCCCAGTATGTGACGCTGATGTCCTCCTTCGAGTCCACCACCTCCCATGTGACGGCGGAGCTGCGGAAAGTTGAGGTCAACCTGTCTCAGCTGCCCCGGGCGATGGACCAGGCGGGGACAGAACTGAACGAGTTGGCCACCCTGCTGGACCGGAGCACCAAGAAAGAGGAAAAAGAGCCGCGGGGTTGAGCACCGCCGGATCTGAACGCTCGAATGGTGAGCCGGTCGAAAAACATGCATTGGTCAAAGCCGGATTGAGCCCGCAGATCGACCGCAAAGACTTGGGCGCACTCCGCGGATAATTGCCCCCGAAGCTGCCTAAGATAAGACGAACGGGGAGACTGCCCTGGAAAGGAACGACGCGCTATAGACGACCATCCGGGTATTCCTGCCGCCGGCAAGCGGCGGCAGGGAGGCCCTGAAGCCATCCATTTCGCATAGAGAAGCCCCATGACAGGAAAGAGGTGAAGAAGATGCCACTGGAAGTCATCGAGAACATCACACGCGTGGAGGCGGATAACCGGGAGCGCAAGGCCTCCGCAGAAGCAAAGGCGAAACAGATCGTCGCCGATGCACAGCGGGACGGTCTTGCGCTCTTGCAGCAGACGCGGGCTGCCGCTGCGGACCGGGGGCGGGAGCTGCTCCGTCAGGCGGAGGCAAGAGCTGCGGCCAGAGGAGACGAGATCGGGCAAGAAGCCCAGGCGGAGGCGGAGCGCCTGCGCCGTGAGGCGGAGAAGCGGCTGGACATGGCTGCCGATCTCATTGTCGGAAGGGTTGTGAAAGACTGACATGGCCATTGTAAAGATGAAGAGGCTCCGGGTGATCGCCATGGCAGCCTGCCGGGAAGAGCTGCTGGGGCAGCTCCAGCGGCTGGGCTGTGTGGAGATCCGGGAGCCGGAGACCGCCGGGGAGGACTGGTCCGGCCTGCTGGAGCGGGAGAGCTCCCGCCTGGCGGAGGCCAAAGGCGCCCTGGCGGAGGTGAACCCCGCCCTGGCCGCCATGCGGCGGTACGGACAGGTGAAGGACGGGCTGTTTGTCAAGCGCAGGCTCGTCACAGAGAAGGAGTTTCTGGGCGGTGGACTGGAGGCGCAGGCCAAAACCGTCACCCAGGACGTGGGGGAGCGGCTGCGGACCCTTTCCGGGATCCAGACCGAGATGTCCCGCCTTCAGGCTCGCCGGGCAGGGCTGCTGCCCTGGCAGGATCTGGACCTGCCGCTGGAGGCGGAGGGAACGGAGCACGTGCTCTCCCGCCTGGGGACCTGCCCCGCGGGAACGGACGTGGGCGCCCTGCGGCTGGAGTTGGAGGCGCTGCCTGCGGAGTTGCTGGAGATCAGCGCCGACAAGCAGCAGCGATACCTGCTGCTCCTCTGCCACCGGGCGGCGGAGGAGCCGGTAATGGAGGTCCTGCGGGCCCACGGCTTCAGCGCGGCTGCTTTTCCGGGGGTCACCGGCACGGCGGCAGCGGATCTGAAGCAGACCGACCGGCAGCTGGAGGAGCTCCAGCGCAGGCGGGAGGAGGCCGAGGCGGCCATTGCGGAGAGCGCCCGGGAGCGGGACATCCTGCGGACCTACGCGGACCGGCTGACAGCGGAGACCGCTCGGGAGAGCGCGGCGGAGCGGCTGCTTACCGACGGGACCATTGTCTTCTTCGAGGGATGGGCCCCGGCGGAGCGCATGGCGGACGTGAGCGCCCTGCTGGAGCGCCTGGGCTGTGCCTGGGAGGCGGCGGATCCCGCGCCGGAGGAGTATCCGGAGGTGCCGGTGAAGCTGAAGAACAACTGTCTGACCCGGCCGCTGAACATGGTGACGGAGATGTACTCCCTGCCTGCCTATGACAATGTGGACCCCAACCCCCTCATGGCGCCGTTTTTCATCCTCTTCTACGGTGTGATGATGGCGGATATGGGATACGGACTGCTGATGATGCTGGCCTCCGTCTTTGTCCTGCGGACATACCGCCCGAAGGGAACGATGCAGCACTTCTTCGGCCTGCTGGGCCTGTGCGGCATCAGCACCTTTGTGATGGGCGCCCTGACAGGCGGTTTCTTCGGCGATTTCCTCACCCAGCTGGCCCAGCTGATCCACCCGGAGAGCACGTTCGCCCTGCCAGCCCTGTTCACGCCGCTGGACGACACGCTGATGATTCTGGTGGGCGCCATGTGCCTGGGCTTTGTCCAGATCCTCACCGGCATGGTGATCAGCGTGGTAGGGAAGCTGAAGCGCGGACAGTTCCTGGACGCGTTCTGGGAGGAGATCACCTGGTGGGTGGTCTTCGCCGGAATCGCGCTGGCAGTGCTGGGGGTGACGAACCTGGTGCTGTATGCGGGCATCGTGCTGGTGGTGGCCGGGCCTGTCATCAACGGAAAGGGATTCGGGAAGATCACCGGGATCTTCGGCTCCCTGTACAACCACGTGACCGGCTATTTCGGGGACATCCTGTCCTACTCCCGGCTGATGGCCCTGATGCTGTCCGGCAGCGTCATCGCTCAGGTGTTCAACACCTTGGGCGCCATCCCCGGCAACGTGGTGGTGTTCTTCATCGTCTCCATGGCGGGAAACGCCCTGAACTTCGCGCTGAATCTGCTGGGCTGCTACGTCCATGACCTGCGGCTCCAGTGCCTGGAGTTCTTTAAAAACTTCTATCAGGACGGCGGAAAGCCCTTCCGCCCCCTGGCGGTGGATACAAAATACGTGGATATTCAAAAAGACTGAGGAGGAATCGAGATATGGAGTTCTTTGAGGCATTCGGCGGTTTGGCATTGGGTCTGCTGGGCGCTGGTCTGGCAGCGGTCCTCTCGGGCATCGGGTCGGCCAAAGGCACCGGCATCGCAGGCGAGGCGGGCACGGGGCTTCTGTGCCAGGATCCCAGCAAGTTCGGCAAGGTGATGATCCTCCAGGTGATCCCCGGCACCCAGGGTCTGTACGGCCTGGTGGTGTGGTTCTTCGCGGTGTTCCGCATGGGGCTGCTGGACGGCACCGCCTTTGATATGACCGTGCAGGAGGGGCTGCGGTATTTCGTGGCCTGCCTGCCCATGGCGTTGGGCGGCCTGTTCTCTGCCATCGCCCAGGGCCGCGTGGCCGCCGGGTCCATCAACCTGCTGGCCAAGAAGCCCGACGACTGGTCTAAGGGCATGGTGCTGTGCATCACGGTGGAGTTCTATGCGATCCTGTCCCTGCTGGCCTCCATGCTCATGATTATCAACATCAGCGGCTGACCCTGGAGAAAGGGGACAGAGTATGAACGGTATCGACAAGATCACACAGCGGATCGGCGCGGACACCCAGGCGGAGATCGACCGCATCCTGGCGGACGCCGCCGCCCAGGCGGAGGCCGCGGCCGACAAGTTCCGCACCCAGGCGGAGGCCGAGGACCGGGACCTGCTGGCAAAGAGCGAGAGGGCCGCGGCGGAGCGGGAGGAGCGCCTTGTCAGCGCCGCCCAGATGGAGGCCCGGAAGACGCTTCTGACCGCCAAGCAGGAGATGGTGGAACGGGCTTACCAGCGGGCGCTGGAAAAGCTCCGTTCCCTGCCGCAGGAACAGTATGTGGAGCTGCTGGCGGCGCTGCTGGTGCGGGCGTCCTCCACCGGACGGGAGGAGGTTGTCTTCTCCCCGGAGGATCGGGAGGGTGCCGGCAAGGCGGCTGTGGCCCGGGCCAACGAGCTGCTGGCCAAGGAGGCCGCGCCGGAGCTGCCCCTCGGGGACGGCGTGGTAGCCAATCTTCTGAACAAGGTGGCCGCCGGCGTCAGCGCCTTCGCGCAGGGCACGGCCATGCTGGCCGTGTCGGAGGAGACCCGCGACATCTCGGGCGGCTTCATCCTGAAGGATGGGCGCATCGAGGTCAACTGCACCTTTGACGCCCTGGTGCGCGCGGAGCGGGAGCAGACCGCCGGCGAGGTGGCGAAGCTGCTGTTCCCGGAGGCGTGAGGAAGGAGGCGTCGGTTTGGCAAAGACCATCAAGGACACCGATTACCTGGTGATCTCCGCCCGGGTGAAGGCCCTGGAGACAGGGCTTCTGACGGCGGAGCGGATGGAGCAGATCCTGGATGCCAAAAGCGGCGAGGACGCGGGGAAGCTCTTGCAGGAGTGGGGGTATCCCCAGCTGGATCCCCGGCGGCCGGAGGCCATGGACGCGGCATTGTCCGCCGTGCGGGAGGCCACCTTGGCCGACTTGGCGGAGGGAACGCCGGACGCCCGGTATATCGATCTCTTCAAAGTGAAATACGACTATCATAATGTGAAGGCCCTGCTGAAGGCGGAGGCTGTGGGCACCGCCCCGGACCGTATGCTGATGGACATGGGCCGGGTAAGCACCGCCGAACTGGCAGAGGCGGTCCGATCCCGGGAGCTGGATGGCTTGCCGGAGACGCTGGCCGCGGCCGTGGTGGAGGCCCGGGAGGTGCTGGACACCACCCGAGATCCCCAGCTCAGCGACATCGTGCTGGACCGGTGGTGCTACCGGGATATGGCGGCCCTGGCAGAGGAGACCGGCAGCGCGTTCCTCCGGGGCTATGTGGCGGTGCAGGTTGACGCGGTGAACCTGCGGACGGCGGTGCGGACGCTGCGCATGGGAAAGGGGGCGGACTTCCTCCTGGGCGCGCTGCTGGAGGGGGGAGACCTCGCTCCGGATGCAGTGGCAAAGGCCGCCTCCAGCGGGGCCGCGGGCCTGCGGGAGCTCTACGGCGCCACCCGTTTCCGCGACGCCGCGGAGGCAGGGGCAGAGGCCCTGAAGGGCGGCCCCCTGACGGCGTTTGAAAAGCTCTGTGACGACGCGGTGGGGGACTATCTGGCGGGCGCTCAGTCCGTGCCTTTCGGCGAGGCCCCTCTGGTAAGCTATCTGGCCGCACGGGAGACGGAGTACACGAACCTGCGGATCCTGCTGATGGGCCGCGCCGCCGGCATCGACCCGGCGGTGATCCGCACCCGCCTGCGGGCAAGCTATGTGTAAGGAGGCGGCGCCATGGCCACAACGTATCGGATCGCCGTGATCGGCAGCTGGGAGTCCGTCATGGGCTTTCGGGCCCTGGGACTGGAGACGTATCCCGTCACCGCCCCCGAGGAGGCCCGGGAGACCATCCGGGAGCTGGCAAAGAGCGGCGACTGCGGCATCATCTATCTGACGGAGCAGCTGGCAAAGGACCTGCCGGACGTGCTGGACCGGTATAAGGACGAGCTGCGGCCCGCCATCATCCTGATCCCCGGCCGGGAGGGCTCTCTCGGCATCGGTATGAACAACATCCAGCAGTCCATTCAGAGAGCGGTGGGCGCGGATATCCTCTGAGGAGAACAGGCTGACGCCGCTATGGCATTGCGATTTTCGACCCTGTTTGGGCCGCAATCGCGCCTCGTGTGCACACCGTCGGGCCAAGCCGGTCAGCAGGTGTTGCCGCACCTGCCGACCGGGGGCCTTCCTCGAAACAGCCCCGCTTTTCCGCCTCTGGCGGCGTTTCGGCTGTTTTCCCTGAGATGTGCCGGCGGGCGAACCCGCCTGCGCTGAATTCCCGCGCCGGTCTGCACCCAAGGGGATTTCCGCGCCGCTTCCAGCGGCTTGGGCGCGGACTGGTGGACGCCGCCCCAGGCGGCTGAGTCGGGGATTGTTCACCGCATACACGCTGCGGCGGACATGATGAATATTTTTCTTTCGCCTTACGGTGGGAGAACTGGAAAAACCGCGGTTTTTTCCGGGCACTATTTCTTGGCTCCGGCGGTTCGCGCCGGAGGTCCTTCCGGCGAAACTGGTGTGAAAGAAGGTTGAGCGAGTTTGAGCGGTAAGATTGTGAAGGTATCCGGACCGCTGGTGGTGGCCACGGGCCTGGCGGACGCCGATATGTCCGACGTGGTCCGCGTCGGCCCCCAGCGGCTGATCGGCGAGATTTTGACGATGAAGGGGGACTCCGCCTCCATCCAGGTGTACGAGGAGACCTCCGGCCTGGGACCGGGGGCGGAGGTGGTCACCACCGGCGCTCCCATGAGCGTGGAGCTGGGCCCCGGCATGATCGAGGGCATCTATGACGGTATCCAGCGGCCGCTGGAGAAGATCGTGGAGAAGGTGGGTGCCAACATCACCCGGGGCGTGGAGGTCCCCGCCCTGGACCGGGAGAAGAAGTGGGACTTCACCGCCGCGGTCACCCCCGGCACGAAGGTGGAGGGCGGCGACGTGATCGGCACCGTGCCGGAGACGCCGGTGGTGCTCCACAAGATCATGGTGCCCCCCAATCTGAGCGGCACCATCACGGACATCAAGAGCGGCTCCTTCACCGTGGAGGAGACCGTGGCCACCCTGCGCACCGACAAGGGGGAGGATGTGCCCCTGACCATGGTGCAGAAGTGGCCGGTCCGGATCGGGCGGCCCTACAAGCACAAATATCCCCCCAAGCGGCCGTTGTGCTCCGGCCAGAGGGTCATTGACACCCTGTTCCCCATCGCCAAGGGCGGCACCGCCGCCGTGCCCGGGCCCTTCGGCTCCGGCAAGACTGTGGTGCAGCACCAGCTGGCCAAGTGGGCGGATGTGGACATCGTGGTCTACATCGGCTGCGGCGAGCGGGGCAATGAGATGACCGACGTGCTCCGGGAGTTCCCGGAGCTGAAGGACCCCCGCACCGGGGAGTCCCTGATGAAGCGGACGGTGCTGATCGCCAACACCTCCGACATGCCCGTGGCCGCCCGTGAGGCGTCGGTCTACACGGGCATCACCATCGCGGAGTACTTCCGGGACATGGGCTACGACGTGGCGGTCATCGCTGACTCCACCTCCCGCTGGGCGGAGGCCCTGCGCGAGATGTCCGGCCGGTTGGAGGAGATGCCCGGCGAGGAGGGCTATCCCGCATACCTTGCCTCCCGTCTGGCCCAGTTCTACGAGCGGGCCGTCAGCGTGGCCTGCATCGGCTCCGATGACCGCCGGGGCAGCCTCACCGCCGTGGGCGCCGTGTCGCCGCCGGGCGGCGACCTGTCCGAGCCCGTGGCGCAGGCCACCATGCGGATTGTCAAGGTCTTCTGGGCCCTGGATTCGTCCCTGGCCTACAAGCGCCATTTCCCGGCCATCAACTGGCTGAACTCCTACTCCCTGTATCTGGACTCCCTGAAGCCTTGGTTTGACGAGAACCTGGGGCCGGAGTTCCTGGAGGACCGGTCCAGCGCCATGAGCATCCTCCAGAGCGAGGCCAGCCTGAACGAGATCGTCCAGCTGGTGGGCAAGGACGCCCTGTCCCCGGCGGACCAGCTGACGCTGGAGGTGGCGCGGATGGTGCGGGAGGACTTCCTGCAGCAGAACGCCTTTGCGGATGTGGACAGCTTCTCCAGCTACGACCGGCAGGAAAAGCTGCTGGCCATGGTCCTGCGGTACGACCGGCTGTGCCGGGAGGCCATCTCCAAGGGCGCGCCGGTGGCGAAGCTCTTCGCCGTTCCGTCCCGTGAGAAGATCGGCCGGGCCAAGAGCGTGCCGGCTGAGGAGTACCAGCAGGTCTACCAGCAGATCTCTGCGGAGATGGAGCAGGAGATCACCGCCATTGCGGAGGAAGGAGGAGAGGACGCATGATCCGGGAATACAGAACGGTAGAGGAGATCGCCAGTCCTCTGATGATCGTCCGCATGGTGGACGGCGTCACCTATGACGAGCTGGTGGAGGTGGAGCTCCACGACGGCTCCGTCCGCCGGGGCCAGGTGCTGGAGGTCAACGGCGACACCGCGGTGGTGCAGCTGTTCGAGTCCGCCGCCGGCATCAATCTGGCGGACGCCAAGGTCCGCTTCCTGGGCCATCCGCTGCAGCTGGGCGTGTCCGCCGATATGCTGGGACGGGTGTTCAACGGCATGGGCCGGCCCATCGACGGCGGGCCGGAGATCCTGGCGGAGGAGTACCGGGACATCAACGGCCTGCCCATGAACCCGGCGGCCCGGGACTACCCCAACGAGTTCATCCAGACCGGCGTCAGCACCATCGACGGGCTGAACACCCTGGTCCGCGGGCAGAAGCTGCCCATCTTCTCCGGCTCCGGTCTGCCCCACGCCAATCTGGCGGCCCAGATCGCCCGGCAGGCCAAGGTGATCGGAGACGACACCTCCAAGTTTGCCGTGGTGTTCGCCGCCATCGGCATCACCTTTGAGGAGTCGGAGTTCTTCGTCAGCGAGTTCAAGCGCACCGGCGCCATCGACCGGACGGTCATGTTTTCGAACCTGGCCAACGACCCGGCGGTGGAGCGCATCGCCACCCCCCGGATGGCCCTGACCGCCGCGGAGTATCTGGCCTTTGAGAAGGATATGCACGTGCTGGTCATCATGACTGACATCACCAACTACGCCGAGGCATTGCGGGAGGTCTCCGCCGCCAAGAAGGAGGTCCCCGGCCGCCGCGGCTTCCCCGGGTATCTGTACACGAACCTGGCCACCATCTACGAGCGGGCCGGCCGCCAGCTGGGGAAGAAGGGCTCCATCACGCTGATCCCCATTCTGACCATGCCGGAGGATGACAAGACCCACCCGATCCCCGACCTGACGGGCTATATCACCGAGGGGCAGATCATCCTCAGCCGGGAGCTGTACCGTAAGGGCATCCACCCGCCGGTGGACGTGCTGCCGTCTCTGAGCCGTCTGAAGGACAAGGGCATCGGCGAGGGCAAGACCCGGGAAGACCACTCCGGCACCATGAACCAGCTGTTCGCGGCCTACTCCACCGGCAAGGACAACAAGGAATTGATGTCCATTCTGGGCGAGGCGGCTCTGACGCCCACGGACCTGCTGTACGCCAAATTTGCCGACGAGTTTGAGAAGCGGTATGTGAACCAGGGCTACGAGGAGAACCGTTCCATCCAGGAGACGCTGGATCTGGGCTGGGAGCTGCTGAGTATCCTGCCCAAGAGCGAGCTGAAGCGGATCAAGCCGGAGTATATCGAAAAGTACTGGCCCAAGAAGGAGCTGTGAGCCCCTTCCGGGGACCCCGGGATTTTGGCGGCCGCCCTCTCTTGGCTGCGGCCCATGATGAGGATTTGCCGCGCGTCTGCTGCGGCGCGGAGGCGCCGGGCCGCTGACCGCGGGCTCCCAGGCCAGGATGGAAAGAAGGCGATTGACAGATGCCCAATATCACGGTCAACCCCACCCGGATGGAGCTCACCCGCCTGAAGGGCAAGCTCCGCACTGCCCAGCGGGGCCACAAGCTGCTGAAAGACAAGCGCGACGAGCTGATGAAGCAGTTTCTGGACACGGTGCGGGAGGTCCGCGCTCTGCGGCAGGAGGTGGAGGAGGAGCTGATGACAGTCCACGGCGCCTTCACCGTGGCCTCCGCGCTCATGAGTTCCCAGGCGCTGGAACAGGCGCTGCTGGACCCCAAGCAGAGTGTGAAGCTGACGCAGACCACCAAAAATATCATGTCGGTCAACGTGCCGGTGTATGATTTCCAGACGCAGACCCGGTCTGACGCGGACATCTACCCTTACGGGTTCGCGGCCACCTCCGGCGAGCTGGACACGGCCGTGGACGCCCTGGGAAAGGTGTTCCGGAAGATGCTGAAGCTGGCGGAAGTGGAGAAATCCGCCCAGTTGATGGCGGAGGAGCTGTCTCTTATACACATCTCCGAGCCC
>OJRB01001423.1_pt1 | contig 11581 bp, 10 predicted proteins | sample 1599061 | NCBI WGS metagenome assembly OJRB01 (sample SAMN03922522, study PRJEB24848) | human gut metagenome | isolation source: stool sample | host: Homo sapiens | place: Germany | collected 2010-02 | reverse complement strand
ATCCATAGTATGGTCGAATTAAAAAGCCAACCTGCGGTATTTGAAAAAACTAATGCCCATACGCCAAAATCTAATAAGGCCAATATTATACCTCCAATTCCTGAAATAAGGCCAGAAATTAGTTTTGCAATAAAGGGGGCTTTAAAGTTTAACTTTTTCTGAAAAAGGGCTGTTTGTAAAGTTCCAAATGAACTGATAAGGAAAGAAAAGGAAGTAATTCTTACAATATTACCTAATTGTGGCATTTCAAAAAAGTACTCAAAGAGAGGGGCTGAAAGAAAAACAGTCAATGTACAAAATCCTCCTAACAGAATATTAATCCAAAAGACTGTGGATAATTCCGTTTCCGTAATTTTCTCTTTGCGTATAACTGCATTCCCTAATCCAAAATCAACGATAGAGTCAAGTATGGTATTTAAGACCAACGCCATACTAATCAAACCGAAATCAGAAGGCATTAGTAATCTGGCGAGAACCAATGAAACAATAAAGTTTCTCGTTTGGTTGACAGCCATATTCAAGAAATTCCAAGCACTACCTTTGAGTCCTTCTTTTTTTAAAACGGAAATGTCGCTCATGCTAAAAGTTTTTCATCCCACACATCAAAACTTATCAATCCCTGCTAAAAATATCTCTTGTATATACTTTCTTTTTTGCACTATTCAAACAATCATCGTATCTATTGGCTATAATAACCTGAGATTTTGATTTAAATAGTTCAATATCATTCACGACTTTACTTCCAAAGAAAGTACTACCGTCCTCCAGCGTGGGTTCATAAATAATGACTTCTGCTCCTTTTGCCTTAATACGTTTCATTACTCCCTGAATGCTGCTTTGTCGAAAATTGTCACTGTTGGACTTCATCGTTAGGCGATAGACTCCAATAACGCATCGTTTCTCGTCATTAGGATTAAAATCTCCACGGTTATAGTAGTCATAGTAACCTGCCATATGTAACACACGGTCAGCAATGAAATCCTTGCGTGTGCGATTGCTTTCCACAATGGCGGTCATCATGTTTTGGGGGACGCGGTCGTAATTGGCAAGGAGTTGCTTTGTATCTTTAGGTAAACAATAGCCGCCGTAACCGAAAGAGGGGTTGTTGTAGTGTGTGCCGATACGTGGGTCGAGACATACTCCGTTGATGATGGCTGCGGTATCAAGCCCTTTCATTTCGGCATACGTGTCGAGTTCGTTGAAATAGCTGACACGCAGGGCAAGGTAGGTATTGGCGAAAAGTTTTACGGCTTCGGCTTCTTTCATACCCATAAATAGGGTATCTATGTTCTCTTTAACAGCACCTTGTTGGAGCAATGCTGCGAAAATTTTGGCATATTCTTCCGCATTGGGATTGCTGATGGCATTTATAGCTGTATTTTCTTCTGTAAATTCTGTTCCTTCAATAATTTTAGGATAACCTACTATGATGCGAGAAGGATAAAGGTTATCGTAAAGTGCTTTACTCTCACGCAAAAATTCCGGAGAAAAGAGCAGGTTGAATTTCTTGCCTTCCAGTTCCGGATTGTGAAGGAATTGTTGTGCATATTTTATATAGAGTGAACGGGTATAGCCCACGGGGATGGTTGATTTGATGATCATTACCGCATCCGGATTTACGCTGATGACGAGGTCTATCACATCTTCGATATGATGGGTGTCGAAGAAGTTCTTCACCGGGTCGTAGTTGGTAGGAGCGGCAATAACGACGTAGTCCGCATCTTTGTAGGCTGCCTTGCCGTCCAGAGTAGCAGTTAGGTCAAGCTCCTTTTCTGCCAAATACTTCTCTATATATTCATCCTGAATGGGTGATTTCTTGTTGTTGATAAGTTCTACTTTATTAGGGATTATATCGACAGCAGTGACATGGTTGTGCTGTGCAAGCAAAGTTGCAATACTCAGACCTACATAGCCGGTACCTGCAACGGCAATATTATATTGTTTCATAATCATGATTATATTTTATATGGAATAGCTGCTTACTTTCTCTAATATCTATACCATAAAATTCACAGATTCTTGTAGGTAATTTTTCTTTTCAATTTCTGTCAATTTATGTAATCAGTGGTAAGCCGAAATGACACCTGTGTCACCCCTTAAACATAAATACCCGTTACGCGCGCGAGACAAATTATCAATATGCACAGACCTGTATCGTTTGTGTGTGATAAATATTAGCCTAATAGGGAGTATTGGAAAAAGGGTGCCACAAGTGTCAAGGTTGCAAGTGAAGTTAAGGCTTCAGGACTCCGGTATGGATTCTGTAGTTCCTCAAATCACTCTCCAGGCAATCTGCCACCTCTTTCTCAAAACTCTCCCTTTCTTGGTCTGTTTTCGGGAACGACCTCCAGAAATGCGTTATGGCATGTATCTGGTTGATGTTGTTGCTCAGCCCTTTTTTAAAAGGTTGTAGGTTCTGGTACTCATCATCGTTGCTTGGGCGATGGTCTCGTTGGTCAGATGTCTGCCGTTAACGAGCTGTTCTTTCTGGCATTTGCTCAGAAAGGCTCCGAATGCCGGTGTCACCGGCTCTTTCTTTGTCATGTTGACTCTTTTAATTGTTAAACAATAATAAAAACAAGCGAAATCATTTCCATGTAGTGGAAACGACCGGACTTGTGTATCTGGGCACTTATGCGTTCCTTCGCGTCGTAATTTTAAACATAAACAAAAATCAGTAAATTATGGAACACCGCAATATCAGCCTTTTCAGAGGCTATTCGGATACAGAATCAGTAGAAACTTCTCTTGAAGAAATAGTCAACATCATTAAATGCGACGCTGCCCTGCGAGACCGCACCGAGAAACATCGCTACTACTTGCAGCAAGACCTGCGTAAGGATGCCGACCGCGAGAAGTCCGGCTGTCCCTGCTTCGCTGTTGCCGTCTGCTTTGAAGGTGGGAAGACCCGCGAACATATCTGTGCCTGGACCGGCTATACCTTGGTCGACCTGGACCATATCGCTCCCGAGCGGATGGCTGCCACACTGACATTGATTTGTGCCGACAAGTATACATTGATGGCCTACACCACTATCAGCGGTCATGGCATCCGTATCATCTGCCGCATCGATGACCTGAACGGAGCGGAAAAGGGAAAAGCCTTCCGGCAATACGCCAAGTATTTCAATCAAGTCAACGACTACTATTCCTGCCTGGTGGGCTTCGAAAGCGACGGGCAGTGCAAGAATGCTACCCGTATCAGTGGACTGGCTTCCGACCCTCATGTATATTACAATCCCAGTGCCGCTTCTTTTGTTTTGCAAGATAGTCCGATTGCTCCCCAACCGCAGGATAACGCTTCCGAAGCCGTGCCGACAAAGCGCAACAAACGTTTGGAGAAGGTGGTGAAAGCTGCCGAACGCCTGCTGGAAGAGGAGGGAGTGAGTTATTGTGAACATCATCATAACGAATATGTGATGCGCATGGGTTATCTGCTCAACCAGTACGGAGTGGCTCGGAAGACAGCCGCCGCTTGGGCAGCGGAGCACTTTCCCGACTATGACGGGGATGTGGCAGCTGTCATCGGCTCCTGCTACGCGAATACCGGGGAGCATGGCACCCGTTCCCTTGTCCGCAGGGGAGAGGACGATGAAAAGTTTGCCACGGTGGCAGATATCGAGCAGTTCCTTTCCGAACAGGCGAAGTTCCGCAAAAATACGGTGAGCGGCAAGTTCGAAGTCCTGATGGCCGACTGCGGAGAGGAGTATGCGGAGCTGACCGACCGCTACGTCAACACGTTGTGGAGCCGCATGAACAAGGCAGGGATGCTTGCCCGCATTGCTGACATACGTTCCGTGCTCGATTCGGAGTACACGCCGCTTTTCAATCCCTTTGTAGCCTATCTGGAGGGGCTGCCTACTTGGGACGGTACTACTGACCCTATTGCCCGTCTGGCTGCCGGCGTACATGTGAAGGACGACCAGAAGCTTTTCGGCATCTACTTCAAGAAGTGGCTGGTGGCCACCATTGCTTCGCTGCTCGATACCAAGGTGGTGAATCATGAGATTCTGGTCTTCATCGGTAAGCAGGGCATCTACAAGACTACCTGGATGCAGCGTCTGCTTCCTGTCGAACTTCAGCGTTATTTTTATGTGAAAAGCAACAGCCGGCGCGTCAGCAAGGACGACCTTTTTACGCTGACCGAGTTTGCACTGGTATGCCTTGAAGAGCTGGAGGAGATGACCTCTGCCCAGGTCAGCCAGTTGAAGGCCATCACCGGCATGACAGACGTGAACGAGCGTGCCGCCTACGGACACTTCAAGGAGAGCCGTCCGCATATTGCCAGCTTCTGTGGCACGAGCAACAACGTCACCTTCCTCAACGACCTCAGTGGCAACCGCCGTTGGCTTCCCTTCGAGGTGGATTCCATAGACAGTCCTTTCGATTATCCCATAGACTATGCCGGAGTGTATGCGCAAGGCTATGCCCTCTGGAAGAGCGACTTCCACTACTGGTTTGAGCAGGAGGAGATTGATGCCGTGAATCTTCATAACCGTTATTTTGAGGTGCCCTGCCTGGAGCGTGAGCTCGTTCAGGTGTACTATCGCCGCCCCATGCCGGGCGAGGAGTGCATGTTCTTGACCAATGCCCAGATACTGGGACATATCAACATAGGTATCCGGCAACCCTTGAGTCCCACGCGCCTCGGTCTGGTGATGAAGCAGGAGGGCTATGAGGCTGTCCGTTCCGGTGGCCGCCGTGGTTATCGGGTGGTCGAGCTGAAAGGGGATGAAATCTACCGCAACCAATGCGCCATGGCGCGCAATGTGGGGGATTGATTCTTTCACGGTTTTCCTAAATACCTGAATATAAGTTCCACCTGCAGGGAGGTGAATATTTTCTGGGAGCCTTTGTAGCCGGTATGCCGCAGGGCTTCGTCCAGTTCCAAATTCAGCTTCATCCATTTGGACAAGCGGTTGAGTGCGGATGCCGGTGAAATGGTGGGGGCGTATGCCTCTGCCAGTTCACGTTTGTAATAGGGGCGGACGGGCCACTCTTTGCCGGGGATATTTTCGTAGTCTTCAACGTACTTCATAAACAATGCTTTAACTGGTTATTACACTGTAAATGTACGGAATTTCTTCTGTATACCCATTGCCGGAACCCGGTATAATCTTACCTAATCTCACATTTTCCCACATCCCTTCATATCACTTCACCGCATCTCTTATTCTGCCCGGAGGTACGTCGTATCTTTGTTCTGTCAGACGATGAAGGGTGAAGATTAGTAATCGTGACGCGCGAAGATTAGTAATCGTAAGCCCCTGGGATTAGTATCGTCTCCCTATCTTTTAATTTTTAACTTATAATTTTTAATTTATGATTAACTACAGTATCGTGATGCGTGGCAATCCTACCGATAAGACGGTTGCCAAAAAAGCGTACGCAAGTGCGCAGTATTCGGAAGTGATGGACATCAACCGCTTTGCCGAGCATATAGCCAGTCATGGCTGCGTGTACAAGCGTTCGGATATCGTTGCTATCCTCACCATGTCCGTGGATTGCATGCGGGAGCAGCTGCTGGCCGGACAAAAAATCCAGTTGGGCGACCTGGGGAGTTTCTACATCAGCATCAACAGTATCGGCGCGGCTTCTGCCAAGGAGTTCAATCCTGCCATCCATATCCGTAGGCTGAATGTGAACTGGACCTGCGGCCAGCGTTTTGGAGAGCTGCTGGAGGAGGCGGAATTCAATCTGGTGGCAACCCGAAGTGCAGCCCGTGCCGTGGTGAAAGCCCTGAAGGCCGGAAAGACTACCGTGGACCTGACCGGAGCCACTGGCGGGGGTGAAGATGCCGGTGGAGGCAGCAACCCGGGAGGCGGTTCGGACGGAGACCAGGGGGAAAATCCGTTAGGATGAAACGAAAAGACAAAAGAGAGAAAATAAATATGTTCTTCTGTCTAAAAAATGCAGCTAACCATAGTGTTTAATTCCTTAATTGCAAATTGTTATGAGTGAGAAAACAAAATCAAAATCTGTATGGGGCATTGTCCTTAAAGTGATTATTACCGTGGCCACTACATTGGCCGGAGTGTTTGGCTTGACTTCCTGCATCAACCGTTAGCCGGATGAAAGCAGGCAGTTTCTATCAGAACTATCGGGAGGTAACCCTCCTGGTAGTTCATTGCAGCGCTACGCGCTGTGACCGTCACTTCTCGGTGGAGGCGCTTCGCCGCAGTCATCTGGCACGGGGCTTTGCCGATATCGGTTATCATTTCTACATCACCCGTGACGGCGAGGTGCATATTTGTCGCCCGGTTCATCAGATTGGAGCCCATGCCACCGGCTGGAACGACAAGAGTATCGGCATCTGCTATGAGGGTGGGCTCGACGAGAATGGTGTCCCTGCCGATACACGTACCTATGCGCAGAAATGCTCTTTGCTTGACTTGCTTCGGCAGCTGAAGACCGACTATCCCAATGCCCGTATTTCAGGGCATCGGCAACTCAGTTCCTCTATCCATAAGGCTTGTCCTTGTTTTGACGCCAAAAGCGAATACGAGACAATTAAAAATTAATTCTCTCCACGTATCCTATCGGCATGTCCACATGTGCGCAGCCCAGCATATCCAGCCGGACTGCCACTTTGCTTTTTCCTCCTATCATGACCAGTTCTCCCTCCAATCCGGCAAGGGGGCCTTTTATTACTTTCACGGCATCACCTGCTGCCAGAGGTGTGCTGCAAATCTCTACAGCCTCCGGGCTATAATCCAGCATAAAGCGGAAACGTTCCATCTGTTCCTCGGGAATGACGGCGGGACGGCTTTCACCGCGCAATACCATGTATCGACTGATAGCTTGTAAGGTAAGCGGCAGGGGGCGTTCCTGCGGAGTGACATGCACGAAAATCATCATCGGGATGACCAGGCGGTCCACTCTCTTGCGCCGGTCGCTCCATTGGCGTATTTCGCTTTGTATGGGTAAGTAATATTCCACTCCCATAGCTTTCAGCCGTTCGGCAGTCTTCTTTTCCAGACAAGACTGCACGTATGCCACCAGCCATTGGCGACGAGGAATAATATGAGGGGTGATATCAGTATGGTTCATGTAAAATCCTTTAAAGGTGTATTTCTATGGTTCATAAATAGTTGAGGTTCGGGCGCGCTACGCGGTCGCCTGTCACATTGGAGGGGCGGGGTTAATTAAAAATTAGAAATTAGAAATTAAAAATTAGACACTCGATTATTTACTCTCAACTCTTAATAGCTAGTCGCTAACTCAACTGTATCCGTATTTCTTACCGTAGCCGTAATACTTTCCGTATTTACCATAGCCGTAGTAATAACCGTATTTTTTCTTCTTCATATCGATTCCGTTGACTACTGTGCATAAGTTGGGGAGGCGATGATGCTCCTGAAGCTCGTTGATGAGCTGGTAATCGGTCTTATGCGTATAATCTGCACGACAGACGTAGATGCTGGCGTCCGCTACGCGCGAAAGGATGAGCGTGTCGGTCACCATGCCGATAGGGGCTGTATCCAGTACGATATAGTCATATTCTTTGCGTAATGTACTGATGGTGCCTTCCAGTGACTGGCGTGCCAGTAGTTCCGTAGGATTGGGTGGGATGGGACCGCCCAATAGCAGGTCGAGGTTGGAAGTTATGCCGGAAGGCTGTATCAGCGCATGAAGGTCTGTGGATTTGGGGGCGGCAAGGTATTGGGTGATTCCTTTTTCTTTGTGTGAAAGATGGAACAACTTGTTCAATCCCGGTTTGCGTATATCCAATCCTACCAGAATGACCTTTTTGCCGAGCAGCGCCAGACTGAGGGCGAGGTTGGAAGCTATGAAAGTCTTGCCTTCACCGCTTATGGTGGAGGTAACCAGGACGACTTTCTTATCCGGATCACCCATCATGAAGAGCAGGTTGGTGCGCAGGCTGCGGAAGGTTTCCGTCATGATGTCGTTGTCGTTTTCGCGTACGGCAATGGCAGACTCTTCGTGCTTGCTTGAGCCGGTAAGGGGGATGTCGCCGATAATGGGAACCTTTGTGAGCTTTTCCACATCGGTATGCCCTTCAATGCGGAAACGGAGCAGGTTCAATAGGAAAATGATGCCCAAGGGAATGCCGATGCCGATGACAAAGGCAATCATATAGATTTTTTTGCCTTGGGGAGAAACGATGCCGGCAGGCATGGGCTCTTCGATAATGCGTCCATTGTTGGCGGTTGCAGCCAGTGTGATGGCGTTTTCCTCGCGTTTCTGCAGCAGCATGATGTAGAGGGTGGCCTTGATTTCCTGCTGGCGTGCGATACTCATGAACTCCTGCTCCTGCTTGGGGGCGTTGCTGATGCGGCTTTCGTACTTGCGCGACTGTCGGTCGATGTTGCTCCGGGTGATTTGCAGGCCTTTCAAAACACTGTTTACGGTGGTTTTCACATTGTGGCGCATGGCCTCGATCCCCGTGTTCAGATTGATGATGGCGGGATTGCTTTCGGAGGAGGTACGTAGCAGGCGCTTACGCTCCACGATGAGATTGTTGTACTTGTCTATGGCAGAGGTCAGGTTCATGTCGCTCAGTCCTACGTTGGCAGGGATGATCTCGTCGTTGTTTGCAGGATTGTTGATGTAGTCGCGCAGATAGTTCACGAGGTTGATTTGGGTGGCGTTCTCTGCATATTGCTGTTCATACTTGGAACTTTCCTGAAGGGCAAGCTGCGCGTCGCTGCTGATGTCGGTCAGTCCGGCGCGTTGCTTGAATTCCGCCAGTTCGGTTTCTGTGGTGCCCAGTTCGTGGTTGATGATGCTGATACGTTCCTCGATGAAGTCGGCGCTTTTCTGGGCCACTTCATTCTTTTCGGTGTTGGTGTCCTGATTATAGAGTATTATCAGTTCTTGGGTGAAATCGGAGGCTCGTTGTATATGGGTGTTTTGTACACTGATGGTGGCAATGGTACTGGTATTGGATATAGGGGCTACGGTCAGACCTGCCCTATAGCCTGCTGCTACGGCAGTGGGGGTACTGATGATAGCCTTCAGATTGACGGGCTCTTGCGGAGCAGGCAATGAATCATTGTGCGAAATGGTGATGACACCTACCGGGAGTGGTAGAATGGCAGGTAGTTCGTCGAAAGATTTGGTCGTTTCTTGCTTGTCTCCGTTTTGTATATAAAAGGCTGTGACAGTCAGTTGGCCGGTAGGGGAGTATATCAGTTCCAGCCGAATGTTCCCTTCCAGTTTGTCAGCTTCCTCGGCGGTCATGAACACATCAAGAGGGGAGTTTTTGTAAAGTGGAACATCGTAGCCGAAAGATTGTTCGATGGCGATGTTGGTATAAAGGTTCAGACGTGACACGACTTTCTTGATGAGTGTCCTTGATTTCAGAATTTCCAGCTCATTGTCAAAGTTGCTGGTCATGGAAAGCATACCAAAATCCTGCATGGCAGACAGTGCATTGTTGGTACTTTTCTTGTCGTCTTCTTTAATTAGGATAGAAGATGACACTTCGTAGACAGGTATTTGGTAACGGAGATAAGCAAAGGCCAGGCCAGTGCATATCAATACGCTTGCCACAAACCAGGGCCAATGAATGATGTATTTGAAAAAGAGGGCTTGGAAATCTGTTTTTTCCTCTTTTTCGTTTAAAAGGTCATCGTATAAATCTTCTTTCATTTTTTGAGGATTAAAATTATCTTACAATGTTGACAATCAGACTTGCGAGTGAAACAAGGGAAGTAATCACAGAAACCCAGATAGTGGTACTGTTACTGACGCTTGCACTCTTTGCCTTGGTTTTATTTGGAGCTATATAAAGGATATCATTCTGCTGCATGTAGTAGTAGGGAGAATGAAGAATATTCTGCTCGTTCAAGTTTAGGCTGATGACATTTCGCTGGCCGTTACAGTCTTCGCGGATGAGCTTGACGTTGTTTCGTATACCGTAAATGGTCATGTCGCCTGCCATGGCAAGCGCCTCGAAAATATTCACTTTCTCATTATTGATAGTGAAAGTTCCGGGACTGTTCACTTCACCGAGGACAGAAATTTTGTAGTTGGACATACGTACAGTGACAATAGGTATTTCTTTGAGATAAGGACGAAGCTGTTCACGGATAAGGTTCTCGGCTGCATTTTTAGTTAAGCCGCCTACTTGCAGTCTGCCTATCACAGGGAAGTCTATCTCACCTGCATTGTCTACGAGATATTGTTGCAGGGCTGGTTGCGATGTAGTGCTGGCATTGGATTGTGCTATGTTATTATAGGTCTGCATGGTCAGGTTGAACGGTGCGGCAGCTTGCGGATCAGTGGTGTTTATGGTGATATTCAGCAAGTCTTTAGGTTGGATACGCGCATCGTAGAGGGTATCCTGCTGATTGACTTCATTGATGACGATTTCCTTATAACTCTTATCTGTAAGTGATTCGTAACTTTGTAGATAAGGTACTTTTTTGTAAGATTGGCAGCTTGCCAATGTAATTGCCGCCATCAAGATGGCTATACTTTTCTTGTTTTTCATTACTGCTCCTTTTAATTTTTGATTTTCAATTTTAATTCTCAATACGCTTCTTTCTCGCCTTGAATGGCGTTTCTGATTGTCTTGTATATAATGTATAAATCCAATAGAAAAGTCCAGTGTTCCAGATACCATACATCGCGCTGTACACGTCCCTCCATCTGCCAGAGTTCTTTGGTTTCACCACGGTAGCCGGTGACTTGGGCCCAACCGGTGATGCCGGGCTTTACCAGATGTCTGACCATATATTTGTCGATAAGGCGTGAATATTCTTCTGTGTGTTTCAGCATATGGGGGCGTGGCCCTACAACGGACATTTGCCCCAGTAACACATTGATAAATTGGGGAAGTTCGTCAATGCTGGCTTTACGGATGAAATCTCCGATTTTTGTTTTGCGCGGGTCATTGGCGGTGGCTTGTAGTTCGTCACTGTCTATGTTGACACGCATCGAACGGAATTTGTAACACCAAAATTGATTTCCATTCTCTCCGCTTCGTTTTTGTTTGAAGAAGATAGGACCGGGGGAGGATAGCTTGATAGCGGTACCTATGATGATGTAGACGAAGGGGAATACTGTACACAGAAAAACGAGGGAGAAAAAGAGGTCGAAGGCTCTTTTCAGCAGGCGATTTTCCATTTGTGCCAAAGGTTCCTCGCGGATAGTGAGTACGGGGATATTGCCAAACATCTCGAAGTGCATGCGACGATGCAGGTAATTGCGAATATTAGGTACACTATAGAAACGAATCAAGTGATTTTCGCAATAATTGATGATTGGAAGTATTTCATGGCTACGTGCAGAAGGCAAGCAGCAATAGACTTGTTCTATATGGTGTTGCTGTAAATAAGTGACTACTTCTTTAGGCTGCCCTAAATAGGGGACATCTTCGGGAAAATCATCAGAAGGTACATCACAGAAATAGCCGGTAATGCGGAAGCCCGTGGTGGGATCTCCGGTCATTTCCTGATAGAGTTCTGTCATGTTTTTGTTACTGCCGATTAAAATGACGGTACGTGAGTTACCTCCATGTTCTCGATATTTTTTCAGTAAATACCGGAAAAGAAGGCGATATATCTGTCTCTTATACACATCTGACGCTGCCGACGATATGCAGTGTGTAGAT
>OJRB01001418.1_pt1 | contig 11621 bp, 8 predicted proteins | sample 1599061 | NCBI WGS metagenome assembly OJRB01 (sample SAMN03922522, study PRJEB24848) | human gut metagenome | isolation source: stool sample | host: Homo sapiens | place: Germany | collected 2010-02 | reverse complement strand
TTGTCCCCATCATGGGACGAGTGACAATCAACGGGACTGTGGCGCAGTTCAGTTGCAAGCAGAGTGTCCCGAAGACGCTTTGGGACATCAAGGGCAACCGAGCCAAAGGCAAGAGCAAGGAGGCACGGGACATCAATTTAGCTTTGGACAACATCAAGGCGCAAATCATCAAACACTACCAGCGCATATCCGACCGTGAAGCGTTCGTGACTGCGGAAATGGTGCGCAATGCCTATCAGGGTATCGGCAACGAGTACGAGACACTGCTAAAAGCGTTCGACCGTGAGAACGAGGTTTTCAAGAAGCGTGTCGGCAAGGACAGAGTAATGGCAACCTACCGTTCACGGGTAGTGGCAAGAAACCATGTGGCAGCATTCATCAAGTCTTTCTACAGACGGGCTGATATGTCCATGCTCGAACTTACGCCCGACTTCATCAAGGAGTTTGCCGCCTACCTCTCAACGGAAGCAGGACTGCGCAACGGGACGATATGGGAAAAGTGTATGTGGCTGAAAGGTGTAGTTATGCGTGCGCACTTCAACGGACTGATACCGAGAAACCCGTTTGCCCAATTCCACATCAGCCCGAATGTAAAGGAGCGTGAATACCTGACGGAAGACGAACTGAAAGCGTTAATGACGCACGAGTTCGGGGATACCAAACTGTCCTATATCCGTGATATTTTCGTTTTCGCCAGTTTCACCGCCCTCTCTTTCGTGGACATCAAGGAACTGACCAATGACAACATCGTGGAAGTGAACGGTGAGAAGTGGATATTATCGAAACGGCACAAGACGAAAGTACCGTTCCAAGTGAAACTGCTGGATATTCCCTTGCAGATAATAGAGCATTACCGCCCCTTGCAGGAGGATAATCTCGTGTTCCCCAACCTCAACTACTGGTCTATCTGCAAACCTCTGAAAAAGGTGATGAAAGAGTGCGGGATAACAAAAGACATCTCGTTCCATTGCTCAAGACATGGGTTCGCGACCCTTGCTTTGAGTATGGGTATGCCGATTGAGAGCGTGAGCCGTGTTTTGGGACACACGAACATAGTCACGACCCAAATCTACGCCAAAATCACAACGCAGAAGTTGGACAACGACCTTACCATGTTAGGCAACAGGCTGAACCAATCGTTTAACAACGTATCAATGGCAGGACAATGAAAAGGAATGTAATCGAAATCACAGAACACGGTACGATAACTATACCGAGTGAAACGATATGGATGAGCGAAGCGGAACTTGTCAGCCTGTTCGGTGTTATCGCTCCATCCGTCCGTGCAGCAATCAAAGCAGTCTATAAAAGCGGAATACTGAAAGAGTATGAGGTGCAACGGTATATCCACCTATCGGACAAAATCGGTGTGGAGGTTTATAGCCTTGAAATGGTTGTCGCTCTCGCTTTCCGTATTAACTCATACGGAGCGGAACGAGTACGGAATGCCGTAATTGAAAAGTTGTACTTGCGAAAAGAGAAAACAAGCATCTTCTTTTCGCTGGGTAATTGTATAAAATCATCTGAATATCAAGCATGAAGTGTATTGGAAGTAATGAAACCGATGCGTATTCCCATTGCCGACGATGTATCCATATACATAATTGAGTAGGCGTTTTGCTATTCATTTATACGGATTCGATAATCCCGAAGAAACAACCGTCATAGAGGGGTGCTTCTTCGGGATTTTTTATGGTTATGTTCTCCGATATACTGCAAGTTTTTCATACCGTGTGTTTTTTGCTCCGTTCTGCAGTGATTTGCGTATCAAGGTTTTAAGCAGCTCACTCTAACTTTGCATACGATTATTTATCAACCGTTTAAGCGTATGAACTATGAGTAAACCAGACATCAGCAAGGAGGAGTTTATCCGGGTGGGTACGACCCTCTACAAGTTAGTGAACCAGCCCCGACTGAACGGTGGCTATGTGAAGAAACGCATCGTGTGGAACAACGAGACCCTACGGCAGGACTACGGCAAGCACTTTCTCGCCACCGTCCCCAAGTATGACGGCTTCTGCACAGTTCCCGACCATGTGAATTACCGTCCGATAGTGGACAAGTTCCTGAACCTCTATGAACCTATAGACCACAAACCGATGAAGGGTAATTTCCCCTCTATATGTTCGTTAGTAAAGCACATCTTCGGGGAACAATACGAGTTGGGCATGGACTACCTGCAACTGCTCTACCTGCAACCCATTCAAAAGTTGCCAATCCTGCTGTTGGTGTCGGAAGAACGCAACACTGGCAAAAGTACGTTCCTGAACTTTCTGAAAGCCCTGTTTCAGAACAACGTGACATTCAACACCAACGAGGACTTCCGCAGCCAGTTCAATTCCGACTGGGCTGGCAAGCTGCTTATCGTGGTGGATGAGGTGTTGTTAAGTCGTAGGGAGGACAGCGAGCGGTTGAAGAACCTCAGTACCACGTTATCCTACAAGGTGGAAGCCAAAGGCAAAGACCGTGATGAAATAGCGTTCTTCGCCAAGTTCGTATTATGTTCCAACAACGAGTATCTGCCCGTCATCATAGACGCAGAGGAAACACGCTATTGGGTACGCAAGATAGACCGCTTGCAGTCGGACGATACCGACTTCCTGCAAAAACTGAAAACGGAAATTCCTGCTTTCCTCTACCATTTGCAGCACAGGCAGCTCTCCACCGAAAAAGAGAGTCGTATGTGGTTTGCACCACCACTTCTGCATACCGAAGCCTTGCAGAAGATAATCCGCAGCAACCGCAACAGATTGGAGATTGAGATGTGCGAACTTATACTTGACATTATGGTAAGCACGGGTATCGACTCTTTCTCTTTTTGCTGCAATGACATTCTCACGCTGTTGGCAAACACATATGTCAAGGCGGAGAAATACCAAGTAAGAAAGGTATTGCAGGAGTGCTGGAAGCTCACACCTGCACCGAACGGACTTACATACACCACCTACCAACTGAACTACAATCGGGAGTGTCGGTATGAGCCGATAAGGAGAGTGGGACGCTTCTATACCGTCACAAGGCAGCAGCTTGAAACGCTGTAAATCCATTGTCTTTTTGTTGAATTGTTGAATAAGGATATAACCATACTGATAATAAACAATATACACTCTCAACAAAATCTCAACAGACCAAAAGAGAAGTTGAGTCATAAAGCCACGAGCGATTGTCTGTTTCTCTTTTGGCGAGTGGTTTGTTGAGCGGATGTTGAGAATATATCTATTTGGATATAAGTATCTTACATATACCATTCAACGAATCAACGATTTTCATTCACCATTAAAACCATAGGAAGATTATGACTACACAGGAAGCGAAGAAGATACATATCGCAGACTATCTGCAAAGTTTGGGCTACAACCCCGTCAAGCAGCAGGGCAAAAGCCTTTGGTACAAATCACCGTTCAGGGAGGAAACGGAAGCCTCGTTCAAGGTAAACACCGAACTCAACCAATGGTACGACTTCGGAACAGGCAAAGGAGGTAACATCATCACATTGGCGCAGGAACTTTACCGTTCCGACAATGTGCCGTACCTGTTGCAACGGATTGAACGGCAGACACCGCATATCCGACCAACCGATTATTCTTTCAGGGAGCGACAAACCGATAAACCGAGTTTTCAACGCTTGGAGGTAAGGGAACTCTTGCACCCTGCATTGCTCCGCTACTTGCAGGAACGTGGCATAAGTACCGAATTGGCGAAAGCGGAATGCAAAGAACTGCACTTCATCCACAACGGCAAGCCTTATTTCGCCATCGGGTTTCCGAACATGGCAGGAGGATACGAGGTGCGCAACACTTTCTTCAAGGGCTGCATCGCCCCGAAAGACATCACCCATATCAGACAACAGGGCGAACCGAGAAACGTGTGCTATCTGTTCGAGGGCTTCATGGATTACCTCTCGTTCCTTACCATTAGAGTGAAGAACAATCCGCAATATCCCCGACTGACCACGCAGGACTACATCATACTGAACTCTGTATCCAATATCGCAAGGGCTGAAAGCATATTGCCGACCTATGAACAGATAGGTAGTTTTCTTGACAATGACACGGCAGGGCGGAACGCCTGTGAAACCTTAAGGGCGAAGTTCGGGGAACGCTTGCTTGACAAGTCGCTGTACTATCGTGAATACAAGGACTTGAACGACTACCTGTGCGGTAAGCCCTTGTCCCAATCGGCAGAACCGATAAAACAGGAAAGGCAAGTCCAATCCGCAAGGCGGATGATGCAGCTATCGAAAAAGCGAGGGCTGAAGATGTAGGAGGGGATATGCTTGCAGCCGCACGGATATTTGCCAACGGAAAATGCCGTAGCTTATTAGGGAATTTTCCGAGCCGCAATACTCCGTATCGCTGAAAATTCCCCAATAAGCCAAAGAGGTTGCACCTCTCTGGACTCTCCCCGTCCAACGGCAACAGCCGTACAGGAGTAAACCATCAACCATTGTTTCACAAGTTAAAAAGGAAGGATTATTATATGGGTTATGCAGTATTACACATGGAGAAGACAAGCGGAACGGATGCCGCCATGTCAGCGCACATAGAGCGCACCATCAAACCGAAGAATGCTGTTGAGAGCATGACGCACCTCAATCGGGAACTGATAAGGTTTCCTGATGGTGTGGAAAGCAGGACACAAGCCATACAGCACCGATTGGACACTGCAGGATTGACACGCAAAATCGGTAACAACCAAGTAAGGGCTATCCGTGTCCTGCTCACGGGAACACACGAGGATATGGAACGTATCACCAATGAGGGCAGGCTTGATGAATGGTGCAGCGACAATCTGAAATACCTTGCCGATACCTTCGGTAGAGAGAATATCGTGTCGGCAGTCCTGCACATGGACGAGCAGACACCGCATATACACGCTACCCTTGTACCGATAGTCAAGGGAGAGCGCAAGCGCAAGAAGAAAGAGGAACAGGTAAAGAAGCGATACCGCAAGAAGCCGACAGACACAGCCCGATTGTGTGCTGATGATATTATGACACGAGCCAAGCTCAAATCCTATCAGGACACTTACGCCCAAGCCATGAGCGGTTACGGATTGCAGCGTGGTATTGACGGTTCGGAAGCGAAGCATATCTCCACACGGAAGTATTACCGTGATTTGATGCAGCAGACGGAGCAATTACAGACCGATATAGCACAACTCCAAGACCGCAAGGAAACGGCACAGGAGGAACTCAGGCAAGTAAAGAAAGAGGTACAGACCGAAAAACTGAAAGAGGCTGCCACAACAGCCGCCACCAACATAGCCGAAAGTGTAGGTTCTCTTTTCGGCAGTAACAAGGTCAAGACTTTGGAGAGGGAAAATGTAACCTTACAGAATCGAATCATTGAACTTGAAGAGGATGCCCAACGAAAAGAGGAACGGCATATCAAGCAGATGCGAGAAATGAAAAGCGCATACGAACAGCAAAACAGCAAGCTGTCCGAGTTTGTGGATTTTGTCAAACGCTATTTTCCGTATGTAGAGAAATTAATGCCGACAATAAAGTTTCTGCGTGATACTCTGAACTTTGGTGATGCTGCTATTAGAAAGCTATGCACATTCAAAGATGTTTCCATTAGAGGTGAACTATATTCCCGAGAGTTCAACAGACACTTCAAGGCTGACGGTGCGGTCTGCTCTCTCAAACAGGACACAGAAGGAAAATTTGAACTCAACATTGACGGTGTTTCACACGTTAGCTGGTTCAGACGAAAGAAAGACGAGTTTATGGAAACATTGGGAATACCGACAAGGATACAAAATCGGGGTATTAACTTGTAAGTCAATACAAAGTCCGTGATAATCGAATGTCATATTACGGATTTTTTGTACTTTTGCAGCATAAATGAAGTAATATGAGAGCAATAACCCCTAAGCATATAGAAGCATATCAAAAAGGTTGCTTAAAGAAACTGTTTGATGTAATCGTTAATGACCCTGAGTTGTCTTTTGAAATTAGAAAAAATAATGAGGTGATAGTTTATTATAGAAAAGGCAAAATACTTACAATTAAGTACACCGATAAAAATGAGTTCCAAATAAAACCGTTAGACAAAGGATATTACAAAGATGTTACTCAAATAGATTTATTTGAAACCAAAAACTTGGCATACACGCTTAAAAACATATCGTACTTACGTAATTATTTTAAGCAGGCAAAGAAACTTGTTTACAATCATAAGGTAGGGCTGGAATTTAGTGTCCAGCAAAATATTGCATTGGGAAACCGAAACTTTAATAATCGTTTTCTTGTTGTTGATATGGAATGGCAATTTTCCCAAGCAAAAATAAGTAAAACAGACAGAATTGGAAAAACAAGAATAGATCTCATTATTGTTGATACACAGGCAAATGAATTTGGAATAAATGACATCTATCTTACAGAATTAAAAGTAGGCATAGGAGCTGTGGAAGGGGAGTCGGGCATTATAGACCATATAAAGAAAACCAAAGCTATAATAGATAAAGAAGGCGTTTGCAAAGACCTTAAAAATGATATAGAAAGTATCATTGAAATCAAATCGCGCTTGGGACTTATCGAGGGAGAAAGAAAGGTGTTGAATCTCTCATCTAAACCTAAAATGATGATTATATTGGCATACAGGGGAAAACAAGAAAAAGAACAGTTGGAAGAGCAAGCACGCATTGCAATTGACGAAGCTAAAAAGATAGGCATGTGCGCACCTTTGATAAAAAGCCATGATTTACAGATAACTTTAAAATGAATATCACGATTCATAGGGGAGCCAATCAAATTGGCGGTTGTATCACGGAAATCTCAAGTGATAATTGTAAACTCTTAATTGATTTTGGAAGCAATCTTCCTGGAAATCAAAAAGCAGAATTAACAGAAAAACAGATTTGTGATATTGCAGGAAGTGCCGATGCGGTTTTCTATACCCATTATCATGGAGACCATGTTGGTTTGCACCACCTGATTCCGACCAGTATCAAACAATACATAGGGAGTGGAGCTAAAGACATCATGCTGTGCAAATATGATGCGCTGAATAAATATGGCGATTATGGTAAGGAAATAGAAATGGTGAAAAGAATAAATACTTATCGTGCCGGACAGCGTTTTGATATTGGCGGCAAGGGTGAGATATTTCTGACTCCCTATTTCGTCAGTCATTCAGCGTTTGACGCATATATGTTCAAGATAGAATGTGAGGGAAAGAAAATACTTCACACAGGCGACTTTCGCCAGCATGGTTATCTTGGCAAAGGTTTATTTCCCACACTAAAAAAATACGTGGGTGAAGTTGATATTTTAGTTACTGAGGGCACTATGCTCGGCAGAAAACAAGAAAGCATCGTGTCGGAGAATGAAATTCAACAGCGTATTACAAAAATACTGAAAGAGCATAAGTATGTCTTTGCTCTGTGCTCATCTACTGATATAGACAGACTTGCTTCATTTCATGCCGCATGCAAAGATACAGATAGGGTTTTCTTTGTAGACAAATATCAAAAGAGCGTCCTTGACGTATTTTCAAAATATGCAGGAAAGCACTCTTCCCTGTTCGACTTCAATGCTTTTGAATTAGTAAATTACAGAACTTCAAATGTAAAACAGAAGTTAACGAGAGAAGGTTTTCTTATGCCTATACGCATAAACGGCTATCATTTGGTAAAAAATATGCTTGATGTATATAATGATGAAAGTGCTTGGCTTATATATTCCATGTGGGGAGGGTATGCCGAAGAAAACAAAAACTATACAATCGAAAGTGTGATAAATATCCGAAACCTATTTAAAGAGCGCTTATTTGATGGAACAAAAGACTATGTACACACAAGCGGACATGCAGATATACAAACTTTGGCAGATGTATGTAAAACTGTCAATCCCCATATAGGTGTAATACCCATCCACAAAGAGGAAAATACTGCATACGAATCACTTCCTAATCTGTCTGAATATAAGATTTTTCACGAAGGGAAAACAATTATCGAGAATATATCAATTTCAATACAATGAAGATATTGCAAATATCAGACACCCATAATCGGCATTCACTATTATCTCGTTTGCCTATAGCTGATGTGATTGTGCATTGTGGAGATTTCACGGAATATGGAACTGAAAAAGAAGTCCTTGATTTTCTCAATTGGTTTATAGAGTTACCATATCGTCATAAAATATTTGTTACTGGAAATCATGATCTTTGTCTATGGGATGCTGAAAGCATAGAAGATTTACCCGACAACGTGCACTTTCTTCAAGACCGTGGATGCGTGATAGATAATATTGTTTTCTTTGGGCTTGCTTATAACCACCGTGTAAGTTTGATTCCTGACAAGGTGGACATACTAATTACGCATGAACCTCCCAGCATGATTTTAGATAAAAGCTATAATACCTATTGGGGAAATGTGCCTTTACGGGACAAAGTATTTCAAGTAAAACCTCATTATCATTTATTCGGGCATGAGCATAATAATCAAGGTGTCGTTAAAGATAAAAATACGATATTTGCAAATGGAGCAGTTCTTGATGACCAATATAATTTGAGAGAGAAATACAATCTCTTTACATACATATAATTGGGAATTAAAATGAAGAGTTAATAGGCAATTATTTATTTTGGACGAAGACTCCTTTCGTACATTCGTTGCACTAAAACCGTTGATTTTATTGTTATTTCAGGAAATCAACTATAATAGTTCTTCTTTTGAAATAATGTATTACCTTTGTAGCACAGACGAGATGCCAAGAAAGCATATCTGAGCAGAATACAGCAACAAGAACGGTTGGCAACTCGTTACCTCGAAATCGGGAAATCTACCCAAAGTCCTTATTATAAAGGGATAAGGATTATATTCCAAAGTTAAAGAAAATAACTGATTATCAATCTACCGTTGATTAAAAAAGGCACCGACAGCCTGATAATATTTGCTGATATTCGTACTTTTATGAATCGCTTTCAGTACTTTTCTGTCGGCTTGGGGTGCCAGGTATTCCCAAAAAGTCTTCATTTTAGTCAGTAGCTGTCCCTCTCCTCCTTCCAATAGCACGTCGTAATTGTTGTACACGCTTTTGTGCATGGATTTCAGTCTATCCCTCATTTCATCGGGCGCAAGCGTACGGTTTTCTTTGTATTCCAGTGCTAAGGCCGGATTTGCCAGTAGTCCGCGTCCTATCATGATTCCCGCCAGGGAGGGGAATTGTGCGCTGATGCGTTGAATATCTTCCAAATTATGAATGTCTCCATTGTAGACAAGCGGAAGTCGGCAGACCTCCCGGAAAGCTGAGAATCCTTGCAAGTCAACTTCTCCTTTGTAACCTTGTTTGCCCAGACGGGGGTGCATGGTGATCTGGCGCAGAGGCAGGTCATTCAGTATGGGGGCGAGTGCCAGGCATTCATCCGGCTGTTCCCATCCCAGTCTCATTTTGACGGAGAAGCTGATCTGCGGATATCGGGTGACAATGCTGAGCAATGCTTTCACCTCTTCGGGATAAGGAAGAATGCCGGAGCCGTTATGACGTTTCGCCAGAAGCGGGAACGGACAGCCTAGGTTTATATCTACTTCCTGATATCCTTTTTCGATGAAAAGGGATAAAATCACTTCTGCTTTCTCTGCCGACGAGGCTATCAACTGAGGAATCAGGTGGGGTACCCCATTGTTCTCGGGTTCGATTCCCCGGACATCTCTGCGGCGAAAGTTCCCTTTTTCCAATCGTACAAACGGAGTATAATAGGTGTCTACACCGCCGAAGAAGGCGTCATGTGCATTGCGGTAAATTGCTTCGGTGTAACCTTGCAGCGGAGCAAAATGGATGGGTAGTGTATCTTGCATATCTTTTAATTTGCTACAAAGATACGGAAAAGTAAAAGAGAGGAACCTCACGGCCCCTCTCTTTTGGGTGTTAAATTGATTAAAGTCTGATTTTCATATACGTTTTTAACTGAAGGTTAGAAAAATCGTGCGGGTGATTGGTTGTTATTTAAGGGCGTTGAGCCATCCGGGTACATAGCCCAGACGTTCCCGCAATTGTGCCTCGTACAAAGATTCGGGGGATACCTTCATACCGGTACTTTCTTCGTATGTGACTTGTTGCTGCTCTTTACTGGGAAATTTCACATTCATACCATGTGTACCAACTACGATAGGCGGGAAAATCTTCCACCATGTATCGCTGTCGCTCCACCATGCGAAGTTAGAAGCGTGAGAGTCTGTTCCGGTCACATTCAGATTCCATAGGGTGAGGTCGCCCAAGTGATTGGGGACTTCATTTTCATCGCCTCCTGCGCGGTAGTATACAAGTCCGCCGCTGCAATTGTCTATCAGCGTGGCACGGGGCTGTGTGGCGTGGGATTCGAAACAGGCGTCATTGCCCCAGGTTACGTTCCATAATACGGTTCCTACACTTGGCTTCGATACGCCGCAACCGTGGAACTGCCCTTGGCAACTCTTGCCGTATACGTCATTTCCTGCACTTTCATCGCGGACTTTGCCGATAAAGACGCGTGAAGAACCTTGCGAACGTACGGCTGAATGTCCGCGTTTTCCACTGATACGGATATCGTATGCCGAGCTGTTGGCAGATTCGGCAAAAGTAAGCGCTTCGCTGACACTCTCGAAGTGGACGTTGCGTACCCATGAATTGACTACACGTTGCAGCAGCAGCGGTTTATAGGCTCCGTCGTATTGCCAGCCTACTTTAGCCTGTTCGGCGTGTCCTTCTCCGTGATGGGCGTAGCCGTCCAATGCGTTTCCTACGAAGCTCAGGTCTTCCACACCGACATTCTCCAGATATTTGTACGTACGGATTTCCCACCCTTCCGTATCGTTATATTTGATGTCGATGTCGTGCATGATCGGTTCGTAGAAAGTGATCTTGCCGTTTGAGGCGGATTTCACCTGATGAAACTCGGTGATTTTGACGCCATACAGGTCGTCGGAGCTTTGGTTGATGGAGATAGGGGCTTTCGCTATCGCCCAGTTCTCGTTGAGGGCAATCGGACCGATCTCTTTCTTTACCAGTTCCCTGTCTCCGCTGCGCAAGCGCAACTGTACCCACTGTCCGGAGGAGATTCCGGTGGTTCCGCTGACTTTCACGGTAAAGTCTCCGCGCTTGGCATTCTCGGTAACGGAAGCAAGCTTGGGGGAGTTACCGGCATTGTTCGGACCGTTGGTGTGCTTGATTGCCAACAGTATAGGTGATGAACTGAGGTTGCTGATACTTGTCGGCAGATTAGGCGTTTCCATGATCAGACGGGTCTTGTCGGGACCGTCGCCTTTGATCACAAAGTTACCGCCATAGATTTCAATGCCACTGCTGACATTGTTGTTTTTCGAATCAACGGCATCCTTCTGCTTGCTTTCGTCGCGGGTGTTATCGTCGTCGTTGTGAAGAATGTAGTCGCCTGCGGGGAAATAGATTACAATCTTCGCGTTGGCGTTCAGCTTGTTGGTTCCGTTTACTCTTGTCATGCCTTTCTCTTGCAGGATGCTGATCAGCGCTTCACGGGCGGTCATGTTCTTGGCGGTCATGCGCTCTTTTACGTTGATCACTTGGTATCCTAAAGAAAATGCGCCTTGCGGCGCACTTTCTCCATGATTATATCCGGCATACGAATAGTCGGGTCTGTCTCTTATACACATCTGAC
>OJRB01001408.1_pt1 | contig 11660 bp, 10 predicted proteins | sample 1599061 | NCBI WGS metagenome assembly OJRB01 (sample SAMN03922522, study PRJEB24848) | human gut metagenome | isolation source: stool sample | host: Homo sapiens | place: Germany | collected 2010-02 | reverse complement strand
TAGAGCACAACACTTTTAATGTTGGGGTCCTGGGTTCGAGCCCCAGCGGGATCACCAGAGAAAGGAAGGTCGAGGCCTTCCTTTTTTCGTTTTCGGGAAGGAGAGACCGGTTTTATCCGGCCGGTTCCCGCGCATCGGCCGCGTCAGGTCAACGCTCTCCGGAAAGCAGGTCGACGTATTCCCACTCCCGGCCGCCGGCACGTTTGAGTTTCGGAGGCTCGCTGCAACACTGGCTGATCGCCGAGCGGCTGACGCCGTATTTGGCGGCGGCTTCCCGAAGCGTGTCGAACACCTCACCGGTGGTGATGCACCTTACCTTCCGGCTTCGTCGTCGCAGCATCGCCCAAACGGAGCATTTCCGGCAGCCGGAAGAGCGGGATTTCGCGATGAGGCCATACGCCTGCGCCGACCATACATGGCCGCAGGCCCTGCACTCGAATGTCATGCGGGTCTGGCTGTTGACATACTCGGTCAGAGGGACGATCTCCGGATGCAACAGGTTCAATCTTTCGACGAACCGTTCATGCGTGAGTTTCAACCTGCCGGCACAGCTGGCGCATCCCGAACCCCGGCGCAGGGTCGTGGGCGCAACGGACCACTCGTGATTGCAGACCTTGCACCGCACCCTGATTTTATCAGAGGCCCTCGTGTATTCGCCGATAACCTCGATTTTATCATTGATCCCGGCCAGCTCCGCCCGGAATTCTTCGGTGGTCATCCGCCGCGAATCCAGTTCGGCCCTCCTCCGGATCGTCTCCCATTCGCCCGCGGCGAGGTTCGAATCCAGCCCGAACGCCCCGAGGAGGGTTTTCGTCACCGCAACCAGCTTGTCCATATTCCGGCGGGAGGCAAGGTCGCAGGGAGTCACCAGGCAGTCGTCGAAAGGAACGGCCGTTTCATCATAATGGTCATATACGGTTATCAGCCGGATGCCTTTCCTTTCGCACAGCAGGCGCTTTTCCCGATCCCTCTCCACCAGATTCCGGTGCCAGTACCACGAACCGGGTTCCACGGCCGCCCTCAAGGCGGGAATGCAGACGTCCAATTCGACACCTGCCGCAGTCTTGTCCCGCGACAGGACTTCCGATTCGCCGAGCATGCGGACAAAGGCGTGGCGGATAAACTGTTCCGGAAAGGAAGTGCATGCCCTGTGGCAGTTCGGACAGCCGCCGCCGTGCAGAACATCGCCCGGCTTTACTTCGTACTCGTATTTGCAGGCGTTGCAGCGGAGAGGGATCGGCGTCGTATAGTTTACATATTTCCCGCCCTCCCGGACGACGAGATTCCGGTCGATTTTATGGAGGCGTTTCAAAAAACGCTCCATCGTCAGTCGCTGGGATGCTCCCCGGCGGGAATGCGCGCACAGCGGACATCCCCGGCCGTTAAGTATATGCGCAGGGGTCACGTCCCATTCGTGTCCGCATTTCAGGAACCGGAACCGGGTCTTTTCGAGCGCTTTCACATACGGGCCGACGATGATCACGTCATCCCTTCTGGATTTTAGCTCCTCCACGAACTCCGCGTGGGATTTCCGCATGGTTCCCGCGCACTTGGGACAACCGTGGCCGCGCAACAGGCTGCCCCCGACCGGCGCCCACTCCCAACCGCATACGTCGCATCTTACGGCAACCCGGGAGAGGCAGTTTTCGTATGTTCCGACGACCGTGATTTTGAGATTCCGCGCCTTCAGGGCACGCACGAATTCCGGGTGGCTCTTTTTCTTCATCATGCGATCGGGTTATGCGGTAAAACGGAAGAGCCGGCATAAGCCGGCTCCCGTCAGTGTGCGATGGATCGGGGACGTTTCAGGTGCGCCCAGGCCGAATGCACGAAGGCGGCGGCAAGACCCTCGTCGAAGACCAGCCGGTGTTTCCAGCGGTTCGCCCACCAGCGGCGGATCTTGAACCGGACCACGCGCAGCAACCCTTCGGGCTGCTCGCCGGAGAACGCCGGGGAGAGGATTTCGTCCAGCACCCGCTTTTCGAGTTCGGCGTCGCGTTCGAAATCCGGGAGCGACGGGGCCTCCAGCCCCAGGCAGTCGACGCAGAGGGCGTTGAGGCAGTTCAGGAACCCGACCATCCGGGTCTCCCGGGCCACGGCGTACAGAGCCGGCCAGTCGATCCGGTCGTGGCAGTGCGCGACGAAGACGCACCAGTCCAGAACATGCCGCAGGCCGATGTTGATCGCCGCGAAATGCACGGCGGCATGGCGCAGCAGGAACAGGGCGTTGAGCTGCTCCGAAGGCAGGTAGACGGCTACGCCCGCAACGGCGACCGACTCGCCGGGCTGCGCGGCATACTGCTTGAACAGCCGTTCGAGACGCGCGTTGGAGGCGTGCGTCTCCTTATTGACAAAGTCGTAATGGTTCTCGACCATGATGCCGTCGACGTCGAACGTCGTGTGGTGCTCCTTGTGCACGTCGACCGGAACGCCCCACTCCCGGGCGACCAGCTTGTCGGCCTCGGGCTGACGCCCGAAAAGCCAGATGTCGATGTCCCCGCAGGGACGGTGTTCCGGAACGGGATAGAAAAGGCTCAAGCCGTAGCCCTTGAGCAACATCATCGGGATCGCATGCTCGCGGTAGAACGCCGCGAGGCGGGCGATGGCCCGCTCCTGCCGGCGGTAGACCTTTTCGATCCGTTCGACGTTGACGGCCCATTGCAGGCGCAGCGCCCTGGGCGGCCGCATCGCCTCGGGCAGAAGCTGCATCCCGTCCCACGCCTGGGCCAGCACGCCCTGCACCGAGGAGAGGTCGTAGATTTCACGCCACTGCGCCGCGTCGGTCCCCTCGAACAGCGATGCGTCGTCCATACGGTTGCGCAGCGTCGCCCGCACGAGGGCGAACAGTCGTTCGGCGGCCCGCGTCATCGCACCATGTCCTCCGGCGCCAACGGCGCATAGGGACCGTCCTTGACCTCGAACAGCACCGTGCCGCTTTCGAGAACCTCCAGCGTGTGCCACTGCCCTTTGGGGACGTGGATGCCGTAGACGCCTTTCAGCGGGTCGAGCGCGAAACGCTGCGTCTGGCGGCCGTGCTCGTCGCAGAAAATCACGTCGAAGCGGCCGCGCAGGATGACATAGGTTTCGTCCGTGTGGGGATGGCGGTGCACGGGCAGCGCCGTGCCCGGCTCCAGGGCGTTGAGCAGACGCTGGGCCTTGGCGTCGAGCGAGTCGTGAAGGTTGAAATTCATCCGCAGGCGTTCGCTCGTCTTCGCCCGGGCGGTCACTTCGTCCAGAAGTTTATCGTCGAGAATCATACTGTCTATGGTTTGAATTAGTCCCGGTAAAGATAGCGATACTTTGCAAAAAAACAGGCACGGAGATCGGATTTTCGCAAAAAAACCGTACCTTCGATCGAAATTATCCGCCCGAAGACCCGGAGAAAAGGCCCGCGGGCGGCGTCAACGACGCAAGAAAATGAAAGGTATCGTATTAGCCGGAGGCTCGGGCACGCGCCTGTATCCCATCACGAAAGGTGTGAGCAAGCAACTGCTGCCCATTTATGACAAGCCCATGATTTATTATCCGATTTCGGCGTTGATGCTGGCCGGCATCCGCGAGATACTCGTGATCTCGACGCCGGCCGACCTCCCGGGATTCCGGCGGCTGCTGGGCGACGGCTCGGACTACGGCGTAAGCATCGAGTACGCCGAACAGCCCTCGCCCGACGGGCTGGCGCAGGCGTTTCTGATCGGCGAGGAGTTCATCGGCGGCGATTCGGTCTGTCTGGTGCTGGGCGACAATATCTTCCACGGAGCGGGCTTCACGGGCATGCTCCGGGAGGCCGTGCGCAGCGCGGAGGAAGCGGGCAAGGCGACGATCTTCGGCTACCGGGTCGAGGACCCCGAGCGGTACGGCGTCGCGGAGTTCGACGCCGCGGGCAACTGCCTCTCGATCGAGGAGAAGCCTGCGCATCCGAAATCGAACTACGCCGTGGTGGGGCTGTACTTCTACCCCAACAAGGTCGTGGAGGTGGCCAAATCCATCCGTCCCTCGGCGCGCGGCGAACTGGAGATCACCTCGGTGAACCAGGCGTTTCTCGCCGGCGGAGCGTTGAAAGTGCAGACCCTCCAGCGGGGATTCGCATGGCTCGACACGGGCACGCACGACTCGCTGGCCGAAGCCTCGATCTTCGTGGAGGTGATCGAGAAGCGGCAGGGGCTGAAAATCGCCTGCCTCGAAGGCATCGCCTACCGCAACGGCTGGATCACGGAGGAGAAGATGCGCGCACTGGCCGGGCAGATGCTCAAGAACCAGTACGGACGGTATCTGTTGAAGGTAATCGAAGAATCGAAACGATGAAAGCGATAAAAACGGAGATCCCCGGCGTGGTGCTTCTCGAACCGGAGGTGTTCGGAGACGCAAGGGGTTATTTTATGGAGCGTTTCTCGCAGCGGCGGTTCGACGAACTGGTCGGGCCGGTGCGGTTCGTGCAGGACAACGAGTCGAAATCGCGCTACGGAGTGGTCCGGGGACTGCATTTCCAGAAGGGGGAATACGCCCAGGCGAAGCTGGTGAGCGTGGTCAGGGGCCGCGTGCTCGACGTGGCGGTGGACATCCGCCGCGGATCGCCGACCTTCGGACGGCACGTCGCCGCGCTGCTCGACGGAGAGAACAAACGGCAGCTGTTCATCCCCCGCGGATTCGCCCACGGATTCGCCGTGTTGAGCGACGAGGCCGTCTTCCAATACAAATGCGACAACTACTACGCCCCCGGCAGCGAGGGCGGCATTGCGTGGGACGACCCCGCGCTCGCGATCGACTGGCGGCTTCCGGCCGGCGAAATACTCCTCTCGGAGAAAGACCGCCGGCACCCGCAGCTGGCCGACGCACCGGAACTTTTCGAATACGACAGACCATGAACATACTCGTAACGGGCGCCAACGGCCAGCTGGGCCGTGAAATGCAGCGGCTGAGCGCCGTGTCGCCCAACAACTACACCTTTACCGACGTGGCGGAACTCGACGTCACCGACGCCGGGGCCGTCCGGCAGGCCGTGGCGCAAACCCGCACCGAAGTGATCGTGAACTGCGCGGCCTACACCAACGTGGAGCGCGCCGAGGAGGACGAGGAGGCGGCCGACCGGCTGAACCGCGGGGCGGCGGAGAACCTCGCCCGGGCCGCGGAGGCGAACGGCGCGACGCTGATCCACGTCTCGACGGACTACGTCTTCGACGGCACGGCACACCTGCCCTACACGGAAGACGCCCCGACCGCACCGCTGGGCGTCTACGGGCGCACGAAACTCGCCGGGGAGCGGGCCGTCGCGGAGTCGGGGTGCAAATACCTGACCTTCCGCACGGCGTGGCTCTATTCCGAATACGGGAACAACTTCCTGAAAACGATGCTCCGGCTGACGGCCGAAAAGGAGCGTCTGAACGTGGTCTTCGATCAGGCGGGGACCCCGACCTACGCCGGGGACCTGGCCATGACGATCTTCTCGATCGTCGAGGGCGGCTATTTCGCCGGAAACGAGGGCCTCTACCACTTTTCGAACGAGGGCGTGGCGTCGTGGTACGACTTCGCCGCGGAGATCGCCGCCGCCGCCGGGCACGACAAATGCCGTATCCGCCCCTGCCGCACGGCGGAATTCCCGACCAAGGCCGCCCGCCCGGCCTACTCGGTGCTGGACAAAAGCAAAATCAAAGAGACGTTCGGGCTGGAAATCCCCCACTGGCGGGAGTCGATGCTCTACTGTCTGAAAAACATGCTGCGATGAAACGCAAAACCCGAATACCCAGAATCATCCACTGGTGCTGGCTGAGCGGCGAACCCGTTCCGGCATTTTTACAGGAGTGCATGGAGAGCTGGACGCGCCGCATGCCGGAATACACACTCAAATGCTGGACACGGGAGAATTTCGACATCCATGCCATCAAATGGGTCGAAGAAGCCGTCGCCGAGCGCAAATGGGCCTTCGCGGCGGACTATATCCGCCTTTACGCCCTCTACACCGAGGGCGGCATCTACCTCGACTCGGACGTGGAGGCGCTCCGGTCGTTCGACGGCCTGCTGGGCTACGACTTTTTCACCGGAAGCGAATACCAGCCCATCGATTACAAATACGCTGATGTCCCGGTCGATACGCAGGGGATTCCCTTCGATCGCGACGCCTTCGTCCCGGGATACGGTCTGCAGGCAGCCATCATGGGCGCGGCAAAAGGCTGCGGGTTCATCCGCGAATGCATGGACTTCTACGAAGGACGCCATTTCCGCGAGGCAGACGGACGGCTGCGCACGGACCTGACCATGCCGCTGGTCGTTGCCAAGATTGCCGAGCACCACGGGTTCCGCTATCTGGACAAGGAGCAGGTACTCGACGACGGACGGCTCTACATCGGCTGCAACAGCCTGCTGCCAAGCTGCATCTATCTGCTTCGATTCCGTACCGTGGCGTTCCACCACTGCGCAGGAAGCTGGCTCGACCCGGATTGCCGCCTGAAACGGGAACTGATCGGCAGCCGACGCATCCCCCTGATCCTGAAATATGCAGCCAAAATGTACCGGTGGCGCCGACGGAAAAAGCGCACCGCAAAAAAACGACTGAAACAACAAAACGACCGGATATGAAACGCAATATCCTGATCACCGGCGGCGCCGGATTCATCGGCTCGCACGTCGTGCGGCTGTTCGTCGGGAAATACCCCGACTATCGGATCGTAAACCTCGACCGCCTGACCTACGCCGGCAACCTCGCGAACCTGCGGGACGTCGAGAACCGTCCGAACTACACGTTCGTCAAAGGCGACATCTGCGACTACGACGCCATGCGCAGTCTCTTCGCGGAGTACGACATAGACGGAGTGATCCATCTCGCGGCCGAAAGCCACGTCGACCGCTCGATCCGCGATCCGTTCACTTTCGCGCGGACCAACGTGATGGGAACGCTGACGCTGTTGCAGGCCGCGCGGGAGCATTGGAACGGCGCATGGGAAGGTAGACGCTTCCACCACATCTCGACCGACGAGGTCTACGGGGCCTTGCCGTTCGACGGGACGCTCTTCACCGAGCAGACCCGCTACGACCCCCACTCGCCCTACTCGGCGTCGAAAGCCTCGTCGGACCATTTCGTACGGGCGTTCCACGACACGTACGGATTCCCGGCCGTGGTGACGAACTGTTCGAACAACTACGGGCCTTATCAGTTTCCCGAGAAGCTCATACCGCTGTTCATCAACAACATCCGCCACGAAAAGCCGCTGCCGGTCTACGGCCGGGGCGAAAACGTCCGCGACTGGCTCTACGTCGAGGACCACGCCCGGGCCATCGACACGATATTCCACCGGGGACGCGACGGCGAGACGTACAACATCGGCGGTTTCAACGAGTGGCGGAACATCGACCTGATCCGGGTGATCATCCGGACGGTGGACCGCCTGCTGGGACGGCCCGAAGGGGCTTCGGAGAAGCTGATCACCTACGTCACCGACCGGGCCGGGCACGACCTGCGCTACGCCATCGACTCGCGCAAACTCAAGGAGGAGCTGGGCTGGGAACCTTCGCTGCAATTCGAGGAGGGCATCGAGAAGACCGTGCGGTGGTACCTCGCCAACCAGGAGTGGATGGACGACATCACCTCGGGGGAATACGAGCGGTACTATCAGGAAATGTATACCGGGCGGTAGACGCATATTTTCGGATCGTTTCACGATCCGGGGCTTATGTACTTTTTGATCGCAAAAAGTACCAAAAACTCTCCGACAGATGCCTTCGCCTACTTTGGGCGGCCTAACGCTGGCTCCGGGCGACTATTCGCGGGTTTGTAAACAAACCGCCCCCTCCGCTCGCGCTTTTAGGCCGCCCTGCGTTTCACGGCTGCGGCATCGAGTCGGGATCAGTCTCCGCTTGTGGCGGCGGGAAGCAGATGCGATAACTCCGTTCAGAAAAAACCACGAAAAACTCCGTATTTATCAAACCTACCCTTTGCGGCTGATCTCGGCGAACGTCGCCCGGACGCAGGCCGCCAGGTCCGAAGGGGCGACCTTGAGTTGCAGACCCCGCACCCCCGCACTGACATAGATGAAAGGCAGGCCGGCAGCCGTGGCGTGGATGTAGGTCGGAAAGGCCTTTTTCATGCCGATCGGCGAACAGCCCCCGCGGATGTAGCCCGTCACGGGCAGCAGCTCCTTCATCGGAATCAGATCGGCCTTCTTGTTGGCGGAGATCTTCGCCGCGGCTTTCAGGTCCACTTCGTGGTCGCCGGGCACGACGCAGACGAAATAGCCCGTGCGGTCGCCCTTCAGAACGAGGGTCTTGAAAACGGTCTCTATATCCTCGCCCAGCTGTTCGGCGACGTGCGTCGCGGCGAGGTGCTCTTCGTCCACCCGGTACGGAACCAGTTCGTATGCGATCTTCGCGCGGTCGAGCAGCCGCGCGGCATTCGTCTTTTCGACTTTGGGATGTGCCATATTGTTCCCTTTATCTTCTTATCTGCCGCAAAGGTAGTTTAAATTACCCGAATGTGTGCATTTTTGCTACATTTGTCCGATCATGGCGCAACGGACACTCATATTTCTGGCAGGACTTCTCTGGGCCGCAGGCGCTTCGGCGCAGACCACGCGCGTGCGCGGGCAGGTGACCGACACCGCGGACGGAAAGCCCCTGCAATTCGTCAGCGTCGTATTCCCCGGAACCACGACGGGAATCACCACCGACGAGCAGGGAATCTACGCCCTCGAAACCCGCGACACCGTGAGCCGCGTGCAGGCCTCGATGGTCGGTTACGCCACACGGACCCTGCCGCTGACGCCCGGGACCTTCAACCACGTGGATTTCGCCCTCGAAGCCGTGGAGTTCGGCATCGGGCAGGTGGTCATCACCCCCGGCGAAAACCCCGCCTACCCCATTCTCGACGGCGTGATCCGCAACAAGCCGCTGAACGACCCCGAGCGGTACGACACGTACAGCTGCCGCACCTACACCAAGATGGAGCTGGACCTCACGAACATCAGGCCGCAGTTCCGGAGCCGCCGTCTCCAGCGCAACTTCGGGTTCGTCTTCGATTACGTCGACACCTCGGCGCTCACGGGCCAGGCCTATCTCCCGGCGATGATCTCCGAGTCCACGGCCGACCTCTACCGCAGCAGCCGTCCGGCATTCAAGCGCGAGGTGATCCGCGCCAGCCGCATCTCGGGCGTCGAGGACAACTTCGCCGCGGCCCAGTTCACGGGAGGCATGCACGGCGACGTGAATTTCTACGACAACTTCATCGACATCTTCAACGTGCGCTTCGCCAGCCCGCTCTCCGACGGGGGACGCGCGTTCTACAACTACTTCCTGGTGGACAGCATGGTGACCGAGGGGCGCAAGGTCTACAAAATCCGCTTCCATCCCAAGCGCCTCACCACCCCGGTGCTCGACGGAGAGGTCAACATCGACTCGGCGTCCTACGCCCTCCAGTCGGCCTCGGCGCGCATGCCCAAGGGCGTGAACGTCAACTGGATCAGGCACCTGATGCTCGACAACGAGAACCGTCCGGCGGACAAGGGCCGCTGGTTTCGCGTCCGCGACCGCGTGTCGGCGGAATTCTCCGTCTCGACGGCCGATTCGTCGAAACTCACCTCGTTCATCGGCACGCGCGAGGTGGCTTACAGCGACGTGCGCATCGGCGAGCCGATCCCCGACGAGGTGCTGCGCATGGACAACAACGTCGTGGTGCGCGACGAGGAACCCGGGCACCGCCGGGAGGAGTTCTGGGAGCAGGTGCGCCCTTACAGTTTGAGCGAAAAGGAGAAAGGCATCTACGCAATGGTCGACTCGGTGCAGCACGTGCCACTGTACCGCAACATCTACACCCTCATCAACACAGTGATCGTCGGCTACTGGAATACGAAATACATCGGCATCGGTCCCTACTACAAACTGGCCAGCTTCAACAAGCTGGAAGGCTTCCGCGTGCAGCTGGGCGGGCGCACGACGACCGAAGTGAGCCGCACGGTGCGCGTCGGGGGCTACGTGGCCTACGGCACGCGCGACGAGGACGTGAAGGGCGGCGGCAGCGTCGAGGTGGCCTTCAACCGCCACCTCACGCGCAAACTGACCCTCACGGCACGGCACGACGTGATGCAGCTCGGCGCCGGGCAGAACGCGCTGACCGAGAGCAACATCCTCTCGTCGATACTCTCGCGCGGCGACCAGCGGCTCTCGATGGTCAACCGCGGCGAAGCGGTCTACGAACACGAGTGGTGTCACGGCGTGAGCACCTTCGCCGGCGCGCGCATGCAGCGCATCTTCGCCAACCGTTACGTGCCGATGCTGCGGCCCGACGGTGTGCCCGTCAACTCGGTTTCCGACGCCGCGGTGCACGTCGGCCTGCGGCTCTCGAAAAACGAAACGGTCTACCGCATGCCCTTCGACAAGCAGTCGATGGGTTCGGTCTACCCTATCCTGACGCTCGGATTCTCGGCGGGGATTCCCGACGCGCTGCACGGCAGCTACGAATACTACCGCCTCGAAGGCGGCATCCGCTACCGTCCGGAACTGCCGCCCGTGGGGTATTCGGACATCACGGTGCAGGGCGGGCGCATCTTCGGCAAGGTCCCCTACCAGCTGCTCAAACTCCACGAGGGCAACGGCACCTATTTCTACGATCCCTACGCCTTCTCGTGCATGAATTTCTACGAGTTCGCCTCCGACGCATGGGTGTCGTGGTTCTGGGAGCACCACTTCAACGGCGTGCTGCTGGGCCGCCTGCCGCTGATCAAAAAGCTGAAATGGCGCGAGGTGCTGGTCTGCAAGGGCGTATGGGGCACGCTTTCGCGCGAAAACAACGGGTCGACGGCCGGAACGCAGGCCGACCTTCTCTTCCCCGCAGGCATGACCTCGGTGTCGGACCCCTATGTCGAGGCCGGATTCGGCGTGGAGAACATCTTCAGGCTCTTCCGCGTGGACTGCATCTGGCGACTCACACACCGAGGTCCCAAACCCGGACAGGAGATTCAGAACTTCGCCGTCAATTTAAGCCTGCAACTCAAATTCTGACCGGCGCAAGCCGTGCGTGTCGGGGATTTTGCCTATCTTTAGGCCCTGAAAACGAAACCGACGATGAAGAAAGCAGCTATATTCGGAGTAGACGTACAAAGCCTGTCGGTGCTGGAATGGGCGCAACAATGACCGGAATAGTGAAGGAAAGTTATGAATTTAATATTTTCCTAAGGAAATTTGTTTTATAAGGAACCCAAGAATATTTTTGGAAAGCTTCTTCCCAGTTTTTAACCATATTGGCTGTGTACGTAAAGTTACCACGGAGGGTAAACGAGAAGTCTTTGCCGATATCCTGTCTGAATGAGATGTTACCGTCGGCTCCATAGCTGACCATGCTTCCTACGTTTCCAAAAGGTTGTTCTGCCAGTCCGATATAGTCAGGTACCATTGTACGTTGTTGGAAGATGTCATTACGGGTGTCGCGGAAAAAGTCTACTGTGAAGTCAACCTGTTCGTTGAATAACTTTCCTTCAATACCCAAATCCAGTTTGATAGCTTTTTCCCATTGGAGGTTGTCGGCGCCGACTGATTGTTCCGTTACGCCGTTGCTGCCATTCCATCCTTTATTGGCATTTTCGTTCATGATAGTCAGATAAGGAAAACGTTTGTTAGTAATGCGGTCGTTACCTACCGAACCCCATGATCCTCTGATTTTCAAAAAGCTCAACCAAGGTAAT
>OJRB01001401.1_pt1 | contig 11733 bp, 7 predicted proteins | sample 1599061 | NCBI WGS metagenome assembly OJRB01 (sample SAMN03922522, study PRJEB24848) | human gut metagenome | isolation source: stool sample | host: Homo sapiens | place: Germany | collected 2010-02 | reverse complement strand
ACGAGATCAGCCTCGGTCTCGTGGGCTCGGAGATGTGTATAAGAGACAGATCTTAGGGTTACGTTTGCTGACTGTCAGCCAAATACGGTTAATGATCCCGGGTCCTTGCTGAGACAACAATACACAGCTGTCTCCCGCCATGATTCTGCCGAAAGCACTTCCTTTTGCACCTTTATTGGCTTGAGCTGCCGTTCCCTTGGCACCGGTAGGATTTTCAAAACTTGTCCACCGCGTTTCATGGCCTTCAGGCACTTTCCATATTTGGGCATGGCTCAAAAAAACAAACGAAAACAAGACTGATATAAGAACTATTCTTTTCATTTTTTTATATTTATGGCATTTATACTATTTCCCTTTATAAGGCAACTTAAAACTCTCACCGATAACGCTCCTCCTATACTTCGCATCGTAAATGCGACGATTATGCTCGGACACTTTACGCCTATAACCTTCTTTATACCTAAAATTACGGCTGACAGGCTGTGGTTCCTTCGGCTCCACTACTACGCGTCCGTTCCAAGTAGTCTGATTTGTACAAGGAGGCAAGGCAGCATCCCAAGCATCAAATTCGGCCAAAAGGCTGTCTGCCAACTCCGGATATTCACCACTCAAATCATAAACCTCTTCCTTATCGTCCTTCATATCAAAGAGCTGGATTTTTCTTGTACTTCCCTGATCGTTATAAACTAACTTCCAATCTCCTTTACGGATGGCAAAATCCTCATCCCTACGCCAGTAAAGCGTAGAATGCGGACGCTTGTCTATAGGCCACTCACTTTTCAGATAGGGTAAAAGGCTGACTCCATCCAAAGAATATTTCTGTCTGGAAGTTCCACCGACAGCCTGCATAACTGTAGGAAATATATCAAGACTGATTACCGGATTATCATAAACCATACCTTGAGGCAACTCCGAGGGCCACGACATTATATAAGGAACTCGAATTCCACCTTCATAAGTATCAGCTTTATATCCTCTGAAAGGTCCAGGACTTGACATGGTCGTATTACCTCTGTCTTTATATTCATAACCGGTGCTACACTCTATTCCCTGCCCACGAGGAGAACCATTATCACTGATAAGAATAAAAAGAGTATTCTCTTCCAAACCATTTTTTCTCAAACTTTCCATGACACGACCTATACCATCATCCAAAGCCAACACCATAGCTGCAAAAACTTTCCGGTCTTCATGATGGAATCGCCTCCCCTCAAGCCGATTCACATAGTGTTCGGGAACTTGCCAAGGCGAATGAACGGCATTATACGAAAGGCAAAGCAGAAAAGGAGAGGAAGCATGCTTGTCTATAAACTCCACAGCTTCACGTGTAAAACAGTCCGTAATATATTCACCACTTTCGTGCAAAGGGGGTTGAATCTCGCCATTCCGATACAAAGGGCAAAAGTCATAAAGTTCCACTCCCGGTTTATCTGTAGAACGATAATAATCATGGGTATCAGACCAAAAACCATAGAATTGGTCAAATCCCCTACGATTAGGAGATTGTTCGGGAGAGTCAGCCATATGCCATTTTCCGACAAATCCCGTAGCGTAGCCACAATCGCGGACCATTTCACCCAAAGTAGATTGCCCTTCGGGAATCTTTGCCCAAGGATGCAGATTGTTATAGAAACCAAAGCGTTGTTGATAAACTCCCGTCAAGATACCTGCACGAGACGGTCCACTTATGGAACAAGACACATACCCTTGGCTGAATTGTACTCCCCTGCGGGCAAGTGCATCAATATTCGGTGTCGATACGTCTACCGCCCCCTGATAACCTACATCCCCCCAACCCATATCATCGGCAATGACCAACACAATATTGGGACGTTGGGATTTATCTCTTTGCACATTGCCTGCATTACTCCCGCTGAAGGGGAGTAATGCAGCAACAGACACTAATGTACATGAAACTTTCATATTGCTATCAGCTTAACGTCCAAAGTCGCATACAGAAGCTTTAATCTTCATTTCCGCCTTATGCTTCTCTGCAAGTTCCACAAGCTCTTTCACTATTTCAGGATGTTTTTCCGAAACCTCATATTGTTCAGAAAAATCTTCTTCCACATTATATAAGAAAGGAATTTCCGGGCGTTCCCAAACAGCATGCCGGGTATAAGGATCGGTAAGGGTACTGAAATGAATCTTCCAAGGACCTTTACGAACTGCCAGTAAATGGCTGCCACGCCAATAATACATCTCATCACGTGAAGACTCCCTCTGTTCCCACAACATGGGAGTCTGATCCATTCCGTCAAGTGTCACTCCCTCAGGTAGAGGAATACCTGCCATATTTAAGAATGTCGGCAAAATATCCATTGTTGCCATCATGCCTTGCTGCGTACACGGCGCTATTCGGCCCGGCATACGGAAAACAGCCGGAACGCGGAGACCTCCTTCCCAACAGGTAGACTTCCCTTGACGTAAAGCACCGGCAGAACCTCCATTCAGGCGCTGTACCAACCATGGTCCGTTGTCACTGGTAAAAATGACCAATGTGTTTTCATCCAGACCATTTTCCTTCAAGGCTTTCAATACTTCACCCACACTCCAGTCCAGCTCCTCGACCACATCGCCATACAGCCCCCGGTTACTCCTGCCTTCGAAACGCTCGTTCGTATGCAACGGCGTATGGGGGAAAGTATGTGCCAAGTAAAGGAAGAATGGACGATTCTTATTCTTTTTGATATAGTCTACAGCATATTCGGTATAACGCCGTGTCAATTCTCCCTGCTCAGGCTTGATTTCAAGAACAGAATCCCCCCGCATCAATGAGGCAGGGCGCATATCGTTCGAATAAGGTATTCCGAAAAAATCATCAAAACCATGGTCAGTAGGCAAATAAGGAGAAAAATGCCCCAAATGCCATTTACCTACACAAGCGGTAGCGTATCCATTCTGCTGCAACAGTTTGGCAACAGTCACTTCATCTTGTCCCAATCCTGCTTTGGAATCCGGGAAAAGAACATCCCGTTTATCGCCATACAGTCCATTACGAACCGGTAACCTGCCGGTCATCAGTGCACTGCGGCTAGGCGTAGAAACAGAAGCGCCCACATAAAACTGTGTGAACTTCATCCCTTCCGAGGCCATACGGTCAATGTTCGGGGTATGTATGGTAGGGTTTCCATAGCACCCCAAATCTCCATATCCCATATCATCACAGAAAATCAATACAAAATTCGGCTGCTCCTTCTCCTGCTCCGAACTACAAGACGAAAACATCATTTGAGAAACCGTAGTAGCAGCCAATAATGGAAATAAACTAATTTTTTTCATTTCATGTCCTCCAACTATTTATTCGTCCCCCCAAAGGTCCGCTTTGTTCCCCTTGTTCTTTCTCCATTCATGACGCCATTTGTGTATCATCACATTGTTTACCATCGGCTTCAGCTTACGGCCCGCCTTGTCGGGAATGGCCGGGACAGCCGTCGCCTTGTCCTGATACCAGTAAGCAACGGTAGCCAGGTCGAGCGTCAGGCAATTGTTGTGTCCATGCTCGATGGTGGCTTTCAGCCCTTTCTCGAAGAAGACGGGATCTTGAATAAAGAACCGATAGACATGTGTACGCCCCAAGAATCCGACATCATTATTCACACGTGGATAGCCGAAGTAGATATGCTGGTAGGGCTCTTTCGGGCACCAGGCGGTGTTGAACAAATCTTCCGTACCGGTTCCTATCAAGGAAGACTGTTTTTCACCGTCGATGAACCACATGTCATCGCCTTCACCATACCACATGGGGGTAGGGCACTGTACATAATAGTTCAATCCCACAAAATGGCCCTTTCCCTTGATATCGGCAAACACATAATTGTCGGCTCCGTCCTTATTCTCCGTCTGCTTACCCACGGAACCCCACTCGGTCTCCCCTTCGGGAAGCGCTTCGGTAATCTCACGGTTAAACCACGCATGGAAACGTCCCATGTCCTTGGGCAGTTCCTTCATCTCCACATAGTCTATGTAGTAGTAGAAGGCGCCGATGTTGACATCCGTCTGATTCTCTATCTCAATGCGCGCACCTTTGGCAAAAGGCATGGCGAAATAGCTGCACAAACCCGTACCACCGTTGGGACCGGAAGAAAGGGCAAAAGAAGCATAGTTATACTGTTCGTTCCATCCCTGGCCGAAAAAGGGACCGATGGGGGACACGACAGAAGGCTCGTCGCTGCCGTCCCAGTACATCCGAAGGATGATGTCGTTACGGGAAAGCTGGCGCGGTCCCGGAGACATCGTTATCCAGATATGGTTGATTACGCCTGCCCCCTTGATGTCGGCCAAGACAGCCGTTTCGCCCGGCTTGATGGCCTTCAGGTGGTCACGGTTGTTGCCCGTACGGTCATAACTGCTGACACGGCGGTTGCGCAAGCCTTCCTTCATCTTGGCAAGGTCATACATTTCACTAGACATATTGGTCTGCGCAAAAGCGCTGCCTACTCCCATCAAAAGGGAGAATAAACCTACAAAAAACTTTTTCATCATGGTATTCTTCATTTTTCAAATTATGTTTTTCATCAATCTATCGGTTGTCACTTTCTTGTGGCATCCGACTTCCTTATCTTCTCCTCCAGTATCCGCGCCAGCCTGCGTGCCACTTTGGGATGCTGTTCATACACATTTGTGGTCTGGTATGGGTCTTCCTCCAAATTATAAAGCTGCACAGAGGGTGCATCCGGCTTTATCCGGGCATTTTCTATATCGCTGTTCACCCGATGGGTGAGCTGGAAAGCGGATGCCCCGCCCAAGTCATGGTCACCGACATTCTTTCCGGTAAATCCACCGCTGTTTTGCGCCGGAATATAGACCCACTTCCCTTTGCGAATGGAAAGATGGCTCTTTTGGGAAGGACAGATAATAATATGGTCCCGAATCATTTTCCCGGGATTTCCGATAAGGGCAGGAAGCATATTGAAACTGTCCGGCCCGTCCTGCTCCTGCAATTCATATCCTGTGAGGGCAGCCAAAGTGGCAAGCATGTCAACATTGGACATCAACTGGTTGGATACGCTGCCCGCAGGAATCCTGCCCGGCCAGCGGACAATCATAGGAATGCGATGCCCGCCTTCCCAAGCTCCGAACTTGAAACCAAGAAGCTTGCCGTTGATATGGTGTCCTGCCTTCCAAGCTCTCTGCCCTCCATGATTCAGCATTCCTCCGTTGTCACTGGTGAAGATGAGCAGAGTATTTCCCGCCAGCCCTTCCTCATCGAGGGTACGCATAATCTCGCCTACCACCCAGTCCAATTCATGGATTGAATCACCGTAAGGTCCTGCCTCACTGGTACCTACAAAGCGTTCGGCCGGTGTAAAAGGATGATGGATGTTGGTGGTAGCATAATACAAGAAGAAAGGTGAATCCTTATGTTCCTTTATCCACTGCACGGCCCGGTCTTTCAAAGTAGTGGCTACAGCCCTGTCTTTGTACAAACGGTGCGCAGCCGTGGCTCCACCAATAGAGTTGATACCGAATTTTTCATCGAACTCCTCCGTTTCTGCCCTCTTGCCTCTTACAAACGGGTCGTTGGGATCATAACCCACCACATGATGGTTCTCCACATAAACAAAAGGTGGATGACTGTTGAGAATAGGCACACCGAAGTAATAATCGAATCCCAATTCAAGTGGTCCGGGAGCCAGTTCCTTGTTCCAGTCCATCTTTTCGTCCGTACGGAATCCAAGATGCCACTTCCCCACGATGGCAGTGGAATAGCCGGAACGTTTCATCACATCCGCAATTGTGGTGCGTGCCGTATCAATTTGCAGAGTCTGATTCAGGAAGATTGCCCCCCAAATATCCTCACGGCAAGGATATTGACCGGTCATCAGTCCATAACGTGAAGGCGTGGAAACAGCCGAGGATGAATGAGCGTCCATAAAGCTACGGCCCTGCGATGCCAGACGGTCTATATTGGGAGTCTTGACCTTGGTGGCACCGTAACAACCAATGTCGCCATAGCCCAAGTCATCAACGTTGATAATGATTACATTGGGCTTGACCTCAGTGGAAGCCGGAGATTGCTGCGCGACGGCAGGCAAAACGCTGAATCCCATCCCTACTGTGAAGGAGAGAGACCCGGTAAGTAATTTGTGTTTCATATTTCACTCAATTTATCGGTTAATACAACATTATTAAGAATAGAACATCAATGAATCCTGAATATCTTTATCCCATTCAAGAACGTCATCCCTTTCACCGCCTCAAAGTTCACCGTAAGGTTTCCACCGGTTACGGCAACATGCAGTTTCTTGGATATGCAACGGTTCCCGCCTACTTCTATCGCCGGAGAGAAATGATTCAGCCAAGGTCGGTTGTTGACAGAAACATTGAAGACACTGCCGCGGAAATCGGCATTGTCTAGGGTAGCGACAGCTCCCAAATCGTAAGTCACCCGCTCGGAACGTGCGTTCAGGTCAGCAAAAAGAAGTTCTACTTCATAGTCGCCGTCGGGCAAGTCGAAGCGATAGGCCCTGATGTCCTTGCGTTTGGTCTGGAGCAAAGGAACATTACGGGTGTCTTTCACCTCGGCAGTGGTTCCGATACGTCCCGGAGAACGGCGGAAAATCTCTCCACCTATGTAGCCCCAACTTCCAAGAGTATAAGCTTGGTCGGGAAGCCAGCAAAGATCACTCTTGTCATCCGTAAAGAAACAGTTGCTGCCCACGTTCACTGCAAGTTCCAGCTGTCCGGAGCCGACTGCCGCGATATGGCGAGGCTGCATCTTCACAAAAATGTCCGAAACCTGCTCCACCTTCTTCCCATGGCAGATACCTGAAGCCACAAGCGTGTTTCGCCCCGCAACGAGAGGCACTTGCCACACTGCATGGCAATTCTCGATGCCTTGCACGGAGAGCTTCGTGCCGTTGACAGACAACTCCACCTTATCCAGATTGGAATACACTTTCACCGGATGTTCCACCGCTTCACCGTCCGAAACCACAGTCCGATGCTTCCAGTCATCCACAGCAATGTGCAGCACCGGAATATCCTTGCGCAGGAATGCCTGGAAATAATAGAACACATCTTTAGGACGGCGGTCATTGTACATCAGTCCTTTATTATTGATATGCGGCGTAGCCTCCTGGCGACTGGCAGAACTGAAATCAATGAAGTTCCACTCCGTGGCGCCCACTATGAACGGTCGCTTCATGATAGCGGGCAGATAGTATTCGAGGTACAACTGCTGCCATTGCATGGAGAAATCGAATATCTGCGGATCGAGCGACTGCAAGCGCGGGTCGGAACCGGCACCGAACTCACTGATTATTAACGGACGGTGCGGGTATTTACGATGCTCTTCGTCCACAAAGCGGTCGAAAGACTTGAAGTCGTTCTCATACCAGCCCTGATAAAGGTTCCAACCGGAAATGTCGGTGATATTGCTGAGACCGATTTTATTGTAAATCTGATTGCCGTGGTAGGCCATCGTACTCAGACGGTAGGGGTCTTCCCTCTTCAGAGTTTCCTCCAGATGCCGGGCAAGCGCCAAGGTATTCTCGTAGAAACCGTTGAGCCGTTGTTTCTTCACCCGATACTGCAGCTGGATAACAGCCTCGTTCATATACCCCCACATAATGACGGACGGATGGTTGTAATGCTGGCGAATCATTTCGCGCAAGGCGCTTGTGGCATTCGCGCGGAACTCGTCACCCAAAGCTATCAAATCTACTACCGGAATCTCCTCCCATACCAGCATGCCGAGTTCGTCGCAAGCACGCAACACGGCATCGTCCTGTGGGTAATGTGCCAGACGGACAAAGTTCACACCCATGTCTTTCAGCAACTGCATATCCCTGCGGTGCATCTCATCCGAAAGCGCTATGCCCATCGGCATCTGGTCCTGATGACGGCAAGCTCCCATAAGTTTCAGGGGTTCCCCATTCAACTTGAAGCCTTCCTGCGCATCCACGCTGAACCAGCGGACCCCCAAAGGGACACGTGTCTCATCTTTCAACACCTTGCCACGCACATCTTTCAAAGAAACTTTCACGCTGTACAGATAAGGGGAATCGGGCGACCACAACTGTGGCTTTTCCAACTGTAACCGTTCCTTGAAGGCGAACGCCCCGTCGGCATCTATCCGGACGCTGCGCAAAGATTGGGCTACGGTCTTCCCATCTGTATCCAGCACCTCGACGTCCAACTTCAACACCGCACGCCGCACATCACGGTTCACCAAAGTCCCACGCACACTGATTTCTGCCCTATCCTCACTCACGGAAGGCAAATCGACATAAATGCCCGTAGAGGCATAGTCGGTAAGGCTGATGTGCTGCTTTGCAGCACTGATGAGCCACACATTGCGGTAGATGCCGCCAAAGATGGTGAAGTCGCCGGACAAAGGAGGTATCCGGTCGTTCTGATTATTGACGTGCACCATCAGCAGATTCGGGGCATCGGTCCTTACTTTATCCGTAATGTCTACGGTAAAGGCAGAGTAACCTCCTTTGTGGGTAGTGAGCAGCTCGCCGTTGAGGTACACATCTGCCAGAGAATTGACACCATCAAATTTCAGGTAAAGCTGTTTATCCCGCATCTGCGCGGCATCCGTACGGAACTCTTTCTTATACCAGGAAGAAGCCCTGCGGTAGTTACGGGTAGAATAGGCATCCGCATTCCAGGTATGCGGCAGATGTACCTGCTGCCAACCTTCTTCATGGCGTTGCACTTCCTGCAACCGATTGTCATCACATGCGGCATAATACCAGCCGTCATTAAAACTCTGAACCACCCGCCCAGCATTGACAACCGGGTACATGGTGGACAGACACAATATTAATAAAAATATTTTCTTCATGTTTTTCAATAGATCATATTATCTTACACAAGTCAAGCAAATACTGCAAGAATACTGCATATAGTTTGCAGTGAAAATGCAGACAATATGCAGCAACAATGCCATTTCAACGCAGTGACTCGAATGCTGCATATTGCCGCCTTGGGAATCAGTTAGAGTAACTTGAACGCTGCTTTTTTTACGTCCCGGCAACTTCTGCCAATCATCACCTCAAAGTCACCCGGCTCGCATACAAAATCAAGATTGTAGTTGTAGAACTTCAGCAATTCGGGGGTAATCTTGAAAGATACTTTTTTAGATTCGCCGGCTTTCAGGAAAATCTTTTCAAAGCCTTTCAACTCTTTCACCGGACGGGTTACACTTCCCACAAGGTCACGAATATAAAGCTGGACCACTTCGGCACCGTCTCTCTTGCCGGTATTGGTCACAGTCACGGTAGCAGTCAGTTCGCCCTTATCCGTCATGCTAGTCTTGTCCAAAGACACGTCGCTATAAGAGAATGTGGTATAGCTCAAGCCGAAACCAAAAGGATAAAGCGGTTCATTGTCTATGTCTATATAGTTGCTGCGGAATTTCTGGAACCATGCACCGTCGGCAAGAGGGCGACCCGTGTTCTTGTGGTTGTAGAACAAAGGAATCTGTCCCACGCTCTTCGGGAAAGTCGTAGTCAGCTTTCCGCTCGGGTTCACATCACCAAACAGTACATCGCCGATGGCAAAACCTGCCTCACTGCCCGCAAACCATACATTCAGAATGGCCGGCACGTTTGCCTGCTCCCAGTTCAGTACCAGCGGACGACCGGTAAACAGCACCAGTACCACAGGTTTTCCCGTTTTCAATAATTCCTGTAACAGTATGCGTTGGGTGTCCGTCATTTCAAGATTCGTGCGGCAACTGCTCTCTCCACTCATTTCCGAAGACTCACCGAGCGCAGCCACAATAACATCCGATTTGGCAGCCACGGCAAGAGCCTCGTCCAGCAACTCCTTGTCCGAACGATTGTCACGGTGTAAAGAACGTCCGAACATAGTGGCACGTTTCTCATATTCGGCATCACTCATCAAATTACAGCCTTTCGCAGTCAGTATTTCGGCTTTACCGCCTGCTACCGCCTTCAAACCTTCAGCCAAAGAAGTAGCATTCTTCAATACGGCAGCCACACTCCAAGTACCCGGCATATTACTGCGGCTGTCTGCCAACGGACCTACCACAGCAATAGTGCCCTTCTTGGCCAGCGGAAGCACATTACCCTCGTTCTTCAGCAACACCAAGCTCTCCGAAGCAATCTTACGCGCAACGGCACGATGCTCTTTGGTAAAGATTTGCTTCTTGGCACGCTTCACATCACAGTATTTATAAGGATTATCGAACAAGCCTAACTTGTACTTAGCTTCCAAAATACGGCGACAAGCCGCATTAATAGCTTCTTCTGTCACTTTTCCTTCTGTCAATGACTTCTTGAGCGTACCTACAAATGCATCGCTCACCATATCCATATCGACACCAGCATTCAACGCCAACGCGGCAACAGTCTGCGTATCGCCCATGCCATGGTCGGTCATTTCTGTAATTCCGGTATAATCTGTCACTACAAAACCGTCAAACCCCCACTGCTTACGCAATACATCCGTCATCAACCACTTGTTTCCAGTAGCTGGAATACCATCGACCTCATTGAAAGAAGCCATCGCACTGCCCACACCGGCATCAACCGCCGCCTGATAGGGCAACATGTATTCATTGAACATGCGCTGATGACTCATATCTACTGTATTATAGTCACGTCCTGCCTCGCCGGCACCATACAAGGCAAAATGCTTTACACAAGCCATAATCTCATCATTACGGCTCATATCCTTTCCCTGATAACCACGTACCATGGCTTGCGCAATGGCTGCTCCCAGAAACGGGTCTTCACCGTTGCCCTCGGACACACGCCCCCAACGGGCATCACGGCAAATATCCACCATCGGACTGAATGTCCAGCAAATACCGTCGGCGCTGGACTCAATGGCTGCAATACGCGCCGATTCTTCAACCGCCTTCATATCCCATGTACACGATAATCCTAAAGGAATGGGAAACACCGTTTCATATCCATGAATAACATCCATACCAAATAAGAGAGGAATACCCAAACGACTTTCTTCAACCGCCTGCTTCTGTACATCGCGGATACGTTCCACGCCTTTCAGATTGAAAAGCCCGCCCACTTCACCGGCACGAATACGTTTGGCCACATTACTACTTTTAGCCTGACCGGTCGTAATCTCACCGGTAACCGGCAGATTCAACTGACCTATTTTCTCTTCCAGGGTCATCTTCTTCATTAAATCGTCGATGAAACGATCCATATCAACCGGAGATTTCTGTGCATACGTACTAACGGCAGTAAACACCAACAAGACTAAAAATAATTGTAACTTGAAAAGTAAATGCTTCATGTTTTTCATGCTTTTAATTGATAGAAATATTATTTTACTGCAAATAAAAGAAAAGCATGCGACAACCTCCACATCCCGCACTACAACAAAAGTACACCCATCACTAAAAAACAAAAGAGGAAGTACAATATTAGTACTTCCCCCATTAATATTTCACTGTAAAGCAGCTATTTAAAGTTTATAAGAAAATCAGTCAGACTTTCTTCCGGAAGCAGATTGAATTTCTTGCGCAACCGGTATCTTGCAGCATCAACCCCACGTGTAGAAATGTTGAGCAACTTCGCTATCTCCTTTGTCGGCATATTCAAGCGGAGCAATGCACAAAAGCGTAAATCTCCTGAAGTTAAATCTGTATATTGAAGTTTCAGATTACGGAAGAAATTCTCGTGTATACGGTCAAAATTAGCCTGAAACATAGTCCAATTCTCTTCATCGGACACTATATTGCTATTAACTAAAGTGAGCAGCTTATCCAAGTTCTTACGGCTATAC
>OJRB01001399.1_pt1 | contig 11781 bp, 8 predicted proteins | sample 1599061 | NCBI WGS metagenome assembly OJRB01 (sample SAMN03922522, study PRJEB24848) | human gut metagenome | isolation source: stool sample | host: Homo sapiens | place: Germany | collected 2010-02 | reverse complement strand
AAGACAATTTCCAACAAAGCAAACACAACATAATTCAAAAATTCGCCGCCGGTTTTCTCAATCAGATAAACCGCAAAAGCGCCGAAAAGAACCGCAAACACCGATGCAAACACGCGATTTTCGTTATCATTCCGGCACAATTTGCACAAATTGCGGTAAATCCGACGGGCGTCTTCGCTGCAGGAAGAATTCTCACGACGGTAATAAGTGCTTTCTCGCAAAGCATGCAGCAACTTGAAATCAAAAGACTTATCCTTATCGGCATAGCGCCACAGGTTCGCCGTCAGCCAGCACAAAACGTCGGCATAAACCAGACTTGCGGACATTTTCTGCGGCACAAAACGCGGCGGACGCTGCCAAACTTCCAGATACAAATCAAGCAGCATTCCGTAACGGTCATAAAAATAAGCACCGCTCATCAGCATCGCATGCGTCACAATCTGAAAACAGTGTTTCAGTTCTTCATCATTCCGCAGCATAGCGCTCATGTCCCGAAAACATCTCTGCATCTGGGAAAAAAGACGAAATTGCACTCTGGCGCTGAGATAAATCGAAAACTCATGGCGTTGTTCCCCGCTCATCTGCCAGGCCAGCAAATCGTTCAACGAAAGCGTCGCATAATTTTCATCGCGGAGTTTTCCCAAAAACTGTTCCGTCTGACGCAAAAACTCGGCAGTTTTCGCCAAATCACTCTGTTCGTTCTTTAAATTTTCCATACATAATAGTTTAAAAGATTAATAATAAAAAGTTGCTTTCAACTTAAACTTTCCCTCAAATTTGTCAATATCTTTAAAAGCCTTGCTGCGATTCGGATTGAGTCGCACTTTTTATCCGCTGCGGAGCATTTTTTAATGGATTTTTGAGATTTAACATGCTATAAAGCGCGCATATAGAGATTCTATATTGAGTTTAACCGAGCCGGAAGATTAGGCCTTAAATCGTCTTAATCTGAGGCTCTTTTTGTGTTCTAAACATATAAGGAAAATAACTTATGTCAGAAGTCAAAATGAAAATGATGGACGGTAACGAAGCCGCTGCTTCCGTTGCCCACCGCATGAATGAAGTCTGCGTTATTTACCCGATTACCCCGTCTTCTCCGATGGGCGAATGGGCTGATGCGTGGTCTGCCGCCAAACAGAAAAACCTGTGGGGCGTCGTTCCCGAAGTTCAGGAAATGCAGTCTGAAGCAGGTGCTGCCGGCGCTTGCCACGGTTCTATTCAGGCCGGTGCCTTAACCACCACCTTTACCGCTTCTCAGGGCTTGCTCCTGATGATCCCGAACATGTATAAAATCGCCGGTGAACTTTCTCCGTTCGTTATGCATGTTGCCGCCCGTTCCCTGGCTTATCATGCGCTGTCCATTTTCGGTGACCACACTGACGTTATGAGCTGCCGCCAGACCGGCTTTGCCATGCTCTGCTCCAACTCCGTTCAGGAAGCGCACGACATGGCCGCCATTGCTCAGACTTCAACGCTGCGCAGCCGTGTTCCGTTCATGCATTTCTTTGATGGTTTCCGCACCTCGCATGAAATCAAAAAAATCAAACTGCTTTCCGACGACGATCTGCGCGCCATGCTCGAAGGCGTTGACTACTCTTTCAACGCTGAACATGCTCTGCGTCCGGAATCTCCGGTCATCCGCGGTACGGCTCAGAACCCTGACGTCTTCTTCCAGGGCCGCGAAGCTTCCAACCCCTTCTACAAAAAAGTTGAAGGCATCGTTCAGGAAGAAATGGACAAGTTCGCTAAAATCAGCGGCCGCCAGTATCATGTTGTTGATTACGTCGGCGCGGCTGATGCCGAACAGGTTATCGTTATTATGGGTTCCGGCGCCGAAACCGTTGAAGAAACCATTAACTATCTGAATGCCAACGGCGCCAAACTGGGCCTGTTGAAAGTTCACCTGTATCGTCCGTTCCCGGAAAAATCTTTCCTGAAAGCTTTGCCGAAATCGGTCAAAGTCGTTTCCGTTCTCGACAGAACCAAAGAATCCGGCTCCACCGGCGAACCGCTGTACCTTGACGTTGTCGCCACTTTGACGCAGGCCTTTGCCAACGGCGAAATTGCCAATATGCCGAAAATTCTCGGCGGCCGCTATGGTCTGTCTTCCAAAGAATTTACCCCGGGCATGGTCAAAGCCGTTTATGATAACGGTTCTGCCGCCAAACCGATTAACGGTTTCACCGTCGGCATTAACGATGACGTTAACAAAACGTCCCTGCCGTTTGACGATTCGATTGACACCGAACCCAAAGACGTTGTCCGCGCCGTATTCTACGGTTTGGGCGCAGACGGTACTGTCGGTGCAAACAAAAACTCAATTAAGATTATTGCCGAAGACGCCGGTAAATACGGCCAGGGTTACTTCGTTTATGACTCCCGCAAATCCGGCTCTATGACCACTTCTCACCTGCGCTTCTCGGATAACCCGATTAAGTCGGCTTACCTGATTAACAAAGCGGACTTTGTGGCTTGCCACCAGTTCCCGTTCATGCGCAAGGTTGACATCCTGAAAATCGCCAAACCGGGCGCAACTTTCCTGTTGAACGCTCCTTACGGCGCCGATGAAGTATGGAATCACCTGCCGATTGAAGTTCAGGAAGAAATCATCAGCAAAAAGCTGAAATTCTACACCATCAATGCGGTTGAAGTTGCTCGCGAAACCGGTATGGGTCAGCGCATTAACACCGTTATGCAGACCTGCTTCTTCGCCATTTCCAACATTTTGCCGAAAGATGAAGCTATCGCGCAGATTAAGAATGCGATTAAGAAAACCTACAGCAAAAAAGGCGACGCCATCGTTCAGAAAAACTTCCAGGCCGTTGACGCCTCTCTGGCTCATCTGCACGAAGTTAACTATCCTGACCATGTCACGTCAACTTTCCACCGCTCTCTGCCGGTTCCGGCCAACGCGCCTGAATTCGTTAAAAAGCTGACCGGTGAAATTATTGCCGACCGTGGTAACGAACTGCCGGTATCTGCTTTCAGCGAGGTCGTTGACGGAACCTGGCCGACCGGAACCACTCAGTACGAAAAACGCTGCATCGCTACCGAAATCCCGGTTTGGGATCCGGAAACCTGCATCCAGTGCGGCAAATGCTCTCTGGTCTGCCCGCACGGCGTTATCCGTATGAAAGTCGCTTCGGAAGAAGAACTGAAAAACGCGCCGAAAGGTTTCAAATCTGCCGCTTATAAAGGCAAGGAATTTGCCGGTAAACAGTTCATTTGGCAAATGTCTCCGGAAGACTGCACCGGCTGCGGCATCTGCGTCAGCGCCTGCCCGGCTAAAAACAAAGCCAATCCGGAACGCAAGGCCATCAATATGGACCACATTGAAAATCATCTGGAAGAACAGGTTGCCTGCTGGAACTTCTTTGAAACTCTGCCCTACGTCAAACGTACCGAAGTTGTCAAGAACCTGCCGAAGACCACTCAGCTGATTCAGCCCTTGTTTGAATTCTCCGGTGCCTGCGCCGGCTGCGGTGAAACGCCGTATGTCAAACTGTTGACCCAGCTGTTCGGTGACCGCATGGTTGTCGCCAATGCGACCGGATGTTCTTCAATCTACTCCGGCAACCTGCCGACCACACCGTATGCCAAAGACGAAAAAGGCCACGGTCCGGCTTGGGCAAACTCTTTGTTTGAAGACAACGCCGAATTCGGTCTGGGCATGAGATTCTCCATCGACCAGCAGACCCATTTTGCCAAGACCCTGCTTGAGGGGCTGAAAGACAAAATCGGTGCCGAACTGGTTGAAAAAATTCTCGCTAACCCGCAGGCCACCGACGTTGAAATCGATGACCAGCGCGCCAATGTCAAAGCTCTGCGCGACAAGCTGGCCGGCATCGACACTCCTGAAGCCAAACACCTGAACAAACTGGCTGACTACCTGATTAAGAAATCAGTCTGGATTCTGGGCGGCGACGGCTGGGCTTATGATATCGGCTTCGGCGGACTGGATCATGCGATTGCTTCCGGCAAAAACATCAATATCCTGGTTATGGATACCGGTGTTTACTCCAATACCGGCGGTCAGCAGTCTAAGGCTACCCCGATGGGTGCCAGCGCCAAATTCGCAACGGCGGGTAAATCTCTGCCGAAAAAAGATCTGGGTATGATTGCCATGTCTTATGGTAATGTTTATGTTGCCCAGGTTGCTTTCGGTGCCAATGATGCTCAGGTCATCAAAGCCATGAACGAAGCTGAAGCTTTTGACGGCCCGTCCATCATCATTGCTTACTCGCACTGCATTGCCCAGGGCTTCAACCTGGCTGACGGCTTGCAGCACCAGAAGAACGCGGTTGAAACCGGTTCTTGGCCGCTGTTCCGTTACAACCCGGAAAACATTAAAGAAGGCAAAGCTCCGCTGACTTTGGATTCCAAAGCTCCGAGCAAACCTCTGTCAGACTATATGTCTAACGAAACCCGTTTCCAGGTTGTCAACAAGATGAATCCTGAACGTTATGAAACCTTGTTGAATAAGGCTCAGGAGAACGTTAAAGAAAAACGTTCCTTGTATGAACACATGGCAGAATTTGCCATTAAGGAAGGCGCTGAATAATCAGCTTTCCGCCAACAAAAATACCCCGAAGCAATTCGGGGTATTTTTTTGTTATCAAATATTGACTATCCAAAAAAAACATGTCATCCTATAAAATATTAATATTTTTAAGTAACAAAGGAAGCTGACATGAGTGATAACAGCCAAAACGATGAGACCCCACTCACTCCGGAACAACAGGAAAATGATTTTATCTCTATTCTCGGAGAAAAAAACTTTGACAAAGCAAAATACCGCCTTGACGTCCAGAAACTGCAAAACATCGGTATGCCTTTGGATATACTTAACCCGATGGTTTACAAAAAAGACGATGATAATGATAAGAATAAAAACAAAAACTCAAGAAACACTGACCTGCCGGACTATAAAGGCGACGGCCTTTCATTCATTTCGGAAGAAAAAAACGGAAAACTTTTCGGCCGCGGCAGTAACGGTGAAACATTTGAAGCTAAAAACTATGAGGAACTGAACAAACTCATTGCCGGCTCTTACAAAAAAGAAAATGAAAAACGCCCCGACAAAGGAAAAAACAGCATCGTCGAATATCATACTTCCGATAAAAATCCCCAAAAGATGGCCGCTTTCGCAAAAGCTTTCATTAATGAGGGTATTGCCGTCGGCGGAGATGTTCCTCAAGATCCCAAATTCTGGCAAAATCTGAAAAAAAATATCTGAACAACCCCGAACACTCCATTGATAATTGGCAGCACCTTACCCGGAAAGTTCCCCCTCAATATATGGGAGAGATGAAAAATGAACACACGCTTTCACCAACACGAGCGACAAACCCCCGAGCAGCTTCTGGATCGTTCATCAAACAATTGCGCAACGGAAACAACCCCAAACTGACTCCGCAGCAAAACAAACCGCAGCAACGGTCAAACGGCAATCAGCCGCTTTCCGTACAGCAGATGATCGGCAACGGTTATCAACGCTGAACAATAAAATACCCCGAAACAATTCGGGGTATTTCGTTATCTCCTGATGACTGAATATCCTCTCGGCCCATTTCCTGATATCACCATATTGCAAAAAAAAGAGAGAGCGGCTCGCTCCCTCTTTTTCTTACCGGTATATCAATAGCGATATAAGGTCAAAACATGAGCCAACGCCGCATAACGCGTCCGTTCCGAAGAGGTCATTTTTTCAGCCGATTTGCCGCCCAGCGTTTTGAACTCCTTGCGAAGTTTTCCACACCGTCGGCATCTCCCGGCAGCAAATCCGGAAAAGCGGTCAAAACAACATCCGTCGGCGAAACGGCAGTATAACGGCCGAAACGACGCGGCGGCAGCAGACACTCGGCCAGCTCCTGCCGCACCTCTGCATTCTCCGCTGCTGCGGCAGCTTGTTCCGCCTCGGCATTGCCGGTTTCCTCATCCGCAGGACTTTCCTCGGCAAGCGGAAGCTCGCCTTCGCCCGAAGACTCATTGTCTTCCTCATTGGCTGAATTATTCACTCTGTGCTGTCTGATACCGATGATAACCAGAATCAAAATACACAACAACAATCCCGGGATTGCCCACTCATGCAAAAAATTTACGATTGTTTCCATGACTTTAATTTTTTTGAAGTTTATTAATAAGGATATTTTCCGGTTTTGAACCATGTGTCGAGGATACCGTTGACCATGGTATTCATCTGATAACGCAGATAAGCCGCCGAACTGCTCTCCCAGCCGTTGCCGGCTTTGTTGCCGTCCAAATCGCAGCCGGTAATTTCAATTTTGCGGCGGTTGACCAAAGGCAGCGCATCAACCTTGGAAACGCCGATCAGCTCCCACTGTTCAGGATGTTGCAAACAGAACGCGTATCCCTTCATGAAATACTTGCGCACCACGCTGAAGGCCCCTTCCCGCGACGGAAAGCTGTTCTGCTTTTCCTGCGGCAGCGGAAATCTCCCGTTATTCCAATCCGTAAAGCAGCTCAACACATTGCCGACGACAATATCAACGCCGTAGCCCGAAGTCAGACTGTCCACGTCAAAAAGTCGGTCGCAAAGCTGCGCCACCGGTGTTTCAAACGCTAGAAAATGAACATCTCGCATGGCAAACGCAAATTTCTGCACAGCCGACAGAGAATGCCCGGCTTCCGTCAACAGTCCGATACGCGGACAATCCAGTTTTGACAGCCGTTCCGAGCCGCATATAATCTGTTTCAGCTCGGCAATTTTTCCGCCGTAAACCAGAGCCTCTTTCAGCAAATTTCGCCGGATATAGGCCTCATCGAACCCAAGGCTTACCAGAAGCTGAGCATAAAGCAGCGCTTCCGATGTGCCGGGAATTTTCTGCCCGGTTGACGGTGCGCTCCCCAGCAAAATGATTTCCGGCGCTTTGTGTTCGGGTTCCGGATACTGCCGACGGTGTTTCATAATGATTTCCCCGGCATACTTGACAATCCGCGGATAACCGCCGAACACCACCAAAGCATCAAGTTTGGGGAGATTGTCAATTCCGAAACTGTCAACTTGCACAAGCGCGCCGTTAAGCGTGCAGGCATAGCGGATCGGATACTCCTGACTGTAAGTCGCCCATTTTTGAAGCGCCAGAATTTCTGACACTTCGGCACTGGTAAGTGCCTGAACTTTTTGTTGTTTCATATCAATAAAAATTAAAAGTGAAGACATAAAGCGACAGGCACTTGAAAATCCTTATAAAAAAGTTCAACTTTTTTAAGTCAAATTCCAATAATACCCATCATAATTAAATTTAGGTTTCCACGTTATCATAATCGGTCAAACATAGCAAGACAAATTTAGACAAATTGGAACTTATCAGCAAAACAAGACTTCCGCTTTGTTCCGCATACCTTTTCCGGCGAATCGTCTGCCGATTCGCACCTGTTCCAGATTGCCTCAGGCCTCCTTCTTTCCGGTTTGGGAGCCCTGTTTTTATCCTTTGAAATCGCAAAAACAAAACGACACAACTTTATATTGAAAATAAGATTTAAATTCTGTGGGTTATTTGAAAATTCTCAAAAAATTACTATCTATTGCTGATAATAATAGACTCATAAAATATTCAAATTTAGGATAAAAAAATGACAGAAAATACATCACAACCGGCTGCTGAATTTAAAGCCGACTTTAATGACTTGAATTATTTCAAAAACATTTATCATCAGGAATATATCAGAACCGCCCATCAGAGCGGCAAAAAATATCGCAGTCTGAACGGCGCCGTTCAACGGGCTGTCGTCGAAAAGGCCATGCTCCGCACCGAAGCTTATAAATTCTCCCGCTACGGACAGGGCGAATTAAACGAGCTCACCCCGGAAAAGCGTAAAGAGCGCACCGAATTCATCTTCCAAAAATACTGCACTTTTTATGCCTACAGCGACGAGAGCCGGAAATACCGCCGCGGCCTGCAGGACATTCTGACCGAAGAGCAGACTTTTCTTTACCTCCACCCGATGGAAAAAGACCGCGCCAGTGCCCGGCGGGAAAAAATCCGCCAAATGGCACAGGAAATCGATGCCGGACAGTATCGCGGTTACGACATCACCCGTTTCTACCGCCAGCGTCAGGGACAGGAACTGTAAAACGTTTTTCAAAAAGGAACCGAACGGTTCCTTTTTTCTTTCCCTTTACAAAAACATATTGCTTTTTTCCTCACCCGCGTCTATCTTATCTTTAGACAAAATAATTTTTCTTTCGATTATTAACCCTAAAAAATACAGTCATGAACAAAATGCCTATCCTGGAAGCTACGCTTCCCGCCCGGGATGAATGCCTGTTCCCGACTCAGGCCGATGCCCGTCACCATTTTGCCCGCTTGCACCTTTTCGGCAAAATCTCCTGCGGCATAGCCTACACCGACAACAACGAATGCGAATTGGTTTGGCTGATGCAAACCCGAGACGGACAACACTATCCGCTCCAGGCTTTTCGCAGCAAAGTTCCTTACAACGGTAAAATCATTCGTTTCCGTCAGGAAAACATCGGCAATTACATCGGACGCGAAAATCATTTTTACATCCTCTGTGATGATGATTTTCTCGGCCTGACCATTCGTGAAGTTGCCGTCTATGCCGACCAGCAGGACATTCACGCTCTTTATGCCATGGATAACATCGCCTACGAAGACATTTCGCTGGTAAAGGTTTTTTCCATTTTGCCGCAGCGAAAATTCCTGTTTGTCAGCTGGCTGATTAACCGCTGTGATCATACCGGAGAATTCCGTCCGGCTTTCATCGAAGACACCATCATTCATCGGGGCTTCGATCCGACAAACATTACTTGGGAAACGATGACCGTCGGCGACACCTTCATGCATTTTGACGAAAAGTTCCGCGTTGCCTATGACCGCAACACCGGCTGGTTTTTCAACAAAGTCTTTCACAATCCTTATATGCGGATTGTCAAAAGCAACATCTGAACAAAAGAGGGGAAATCCCCTCTTTTGTTTTAGGCCTCGTTTTTTAATCTCTCCGGATTAAGCCCTTCCAGTTCAGGCAAAACAAATCGCCCGTCCTTGCGGACCAAGATCCCGTCCAAATAAATTTCACCGCCGCCGTGCGCCGCATCCTGCATCTGTATCAAATCCCAGTGCACGGATGAACTGTTGCCGTTCGGCGCTTCGTCATAAGAATTGCCGATAGCCATATGAAACGACCCGCCGATTTTCTCGTCAAACAAAATATCCAAAATCGGATGCGTAATACCCGGATTAAGTCCGAAAGCAAATTCCCCCATATAACGGGAGCCGGCATCTGTCTCTAAAATATCCTGCAGCTTGTCATTGTTGGCCAGGGAAGAAGCCTCCGTAATCCGCCCGTCTTTAAACACCAGCCGCACATTGGAAAAGAAAATACCGTTATATACCGTATCGGTATTAAACTGCACCACCCCGTTAATTGAATTTTTAACCGGTGCGGTATAAACCTCGCCGTCAGGAATATTGACCTCACCGCAGCATTTTATTGCCGGAATTCCCTTGATGGAAAAAGCCAAATCCGTCCCCGGCGCAATTATTCTCACTTTATCCGTCCGCTCCATCAGCTCTTTCAGCGGCGTCATCGCTTCACACATTTTGGCATAATCCACCAAACAGGCGTCAAAATAAAAATTCTCAAACGCCTCCACCGACATTTTTGCCAACGCTGCCATGGCCTGATTGGGATAACGCATCACACACCAGCGGGTCCGGGGCACCCGTGTCGAACGATGAACCGGATTATAATAATGCTGCATATATAAAGCCATCTGCCTTTCATTAACATCCGACAAAGCAAAAATATCGTCATAACCGCGCAGTGCAACATAAACGTCGCTTGAAGCCATCTGCTGCCGGTATGTTTCTCCGAATGCTTTCATCTGCTCTTCGGAAGCATTGTCAATCACCGCTTTCAACAAATGCTCATCATTGTAAAAATAAAAAGGCACACCGCCCAGCTCGGTCGCTTTCTGAATAAAAATTTCCATTAAATCCAAAACCGCCGGCCCGAAAGCTTCAATATAAATCTTTTCGCCTTTTTTCAGTTTGACCGAATTTTTAAGCACATTTTCAGCCAGTTGATATAATCTGTTGTCTTTTTGCATTTACTTTCCTTTGTTTAATCAGTATTTCAGCCTGTCAATTAAGCATTTTGAGATAAACAGTAAGAATTAAGGAAGAAAAAAGCGGAGTGTACAAGAAAGTACATGAGCATTTTTTCCGCCCGCAAATTCTGTACTAGTTATCCATAGAAACCATTTTCATCAGATGATTAAGCAGCAAAACCCCATACCCCGTTGCCATTCCTTTGTCGTCAGTCTCACACCCGGCAATATCTATATGCGCCCAGCGAACGCCTTTTTGAATATAGCGCTGCAAAAAACAGGCTGCCTGTGTTGAATCGGCTTCGCGTTTGCCGACGTTTTTCATATCTGCCGTTTCCGATTTCAGACGTTTGTCTATTTCTGCTTCCATTGGCAGTTCCCAGACTTTTTCGCCGCTTTGAGCCGCGGCCTCTTTGACTTGTGCCAGCAGAGCGGTATCATTGCCCAGCAAGGCGGCATAAAAACCGCCGAAGATATAGGCGGTGGAACCGGTCAGCGTTGCCATGTCAACAAGAGTTTTAACTTTATATTTCTCCTGTGCCAGCCATAGGGCGTCCGCCAGAATCAGGCGCCCTTCCCCGTCGGTATCAACAACTTCCACCGTCTGGCCGGAAAAGGAGGTCAAAATGTCATCCGGTTTATAGGCATTTCCGTTCGGCATATTTTCCACCAACGGCAGCACCGCAATCAAATTAAGCGGAAGTTTCTGCAATGCGGCCGTTTTCATTGCCGCCGCCACGGCTGCGGCACCGCACATATCCTTCTTCTCTCCGATTTGCTGGCTGTCAGTTTTCAGAGAAATGCCGCCGCTGTCATAGGTAACGCCTTTGCCCACCAGCCCCAAATCCCATTCTTTCCGTTCCGGCCGGCCCCGCCACTCCATCACCGCAATATATGGTTTGTTGGCTGATCCTCTTGATACGGCTTCAATCAGCCCCAGTTTATGCCGGACGATAAAATCCCTGTCCAACAGCTCAACCTTTATATCCAGATATTCCAGACGTTTCAAATCCAGAGCCATGACCTCCGGTGTCAAAACATTCGGCGGCTCGTTGCCCAAATCCCGCGCATAACGCATGCCGTTGGCCAGAGCCAGCGTGTCTTTCCAGTTTTCCGGCTTTTTCAGCTGGGGAAAATATATGGTTTCCAATTCAGGAAACGCCTCGTCTTTCTTTTTGGTAAAATACTTGTCAAAACCATATGCCGAACGCTCCAGCTCCAAAGCCAGACGGGCTGCTTTTTCTGCCGTCAAAGCATTGTCTCCGCCGCCGACAACCGCAGCTTTTTTCTGCATTTTAACGGCCTTGTAAATCAGAGAGGCCTGCTGTCTGCCGTCACCGCCGTTTTTAACCGCGATAACGGAAATTTTTCTCCCGTCGGCAAAAAACACCGCGCTCCCTTCGCGAAAATTATCCGCCTCCAAAGCCCTCGCTATTTTCCGCCGGTCAGATTCGCCCAAAATTTCGAGTCGCAGAATATCTTGTTTCCAATCGGCACCGGTAAGCACAACCAACGGACAATTTTCGTCGTTATTTTCGTCCTTAAAGATAAATTCAAGCATTGTTTTTTCCTTTTCTGCGGATTTTTCACCGATTATATCCAAAATTTCATAACAAACCCCTAATTTAAACTGGTAAAATTTTGCATAAATGGTTAGTATTTAGACAAAATAACCGTCTCTGAAG
>OJRB01001397.1_pt1 | contig 11791 bp, 10 predicted proteins | sample 1599061 | NCBI WGS metagenome assembly OJRB01 (sample SAMN03922522, study PRJEB24848) | human gut metagenome | isolation source: stool sample | host: Homo sapiens | place: Germany | collected 2010-02 | reverse complement strand
ATCTACACACTGCATATCGTCGGCAGCGTCAGATGTGTATAAGAGACAGGCTTGTCACCGAAGGCCTCATTGACGGATTTTTCAATACGAGAAATCTTTTCCTCAGAGACATGGCAGTCACTAAGCACCTTGTTCATAGCCTCGCTGTCGAGAATGAACGGATCGTCGTCATCATCGTGAGTCTCAGCGTAGTCATCGGCCATCTCGGACAGATTCTGCTGGATATCAAGCAGCTTGTCATCCGTGCTCTCATCCTCGGCACCGAGCACGTTTCTGACGATTGAATGAAAAGCCATCTTCTGCTCGGTAGCTGTGCGCTCCACACCGCAGCCGAGGCCGTTTGTCATAAACTCAGAGTGAGGCTCCTTGGTATTTTTCGTATAGAAAAGAGTGGAGTGTATGTCAGTGCTCCTATCATTGAAAGCAGGGAATAAAAAGCCTGTCTCAGGTGCACCGACCACCCAGTCCCTTATGCGGGCTCCGATACGCTGCTCCTTTTCCAGATAGCCAAGGCCCGGCTTTGAAAGTGTGACAGGGCAGATGGCGCAGAGCATGTATTTGTACACCTCCTCGGACTCATCCACGTTGATGTTGTCCTTTGTACGTGTCATGACATCGTAGCTGTCGAGATACAAAAGAATCAAGTAGTTCCCGGCCTCATCGTAGGTGTCGATGACCAGATCATAGTATGTATCGAGCAGAGTCTCATCATTAAGCTCGCTGTCGCGAAGCGCCATGAGAATCTGCTGGCGGCCTCCGACCTCTTCCTCCTCAAGCGGAAACTGCAGATTGAGCAGGTTGTTTCCGAGAGTGCCGGAAAGCACCTTGTTTGAAATCTCCAGATATTTGTAGTATTCATCCTCCTCCAGAGTGAGAAATTTGCCACCGAATTTGCAGACCTTTTCATGGTTGCAGTCCACGTAGCAGCCGACCAGACGACTGAAGGTTGCCTGGTCTTTTTTTAATCTTCGTTTTAGTTCCAATACTTCTTTTTTGTTCATATTATCCTCGCATTGTTTTCATACCATTCAAAAATTTCCGTAATCACATTATATGTATGGAATAAATATTTGTCAATTAAGCGGCGCCTTTTATGTCCCGCTGTCAATCAAGAAAAAAGATGACAGACCAACCACAAAATGCTATAATTTAGGAAATCAACGGATTATGATATAAAGGCTGACACAGAGACATCCACAGGTGTCTCTGTTCTTGGATTGAGGCATAAATGGAGCAGAAAATGACAAACAATCACATTACAATAGGAATTCTCGCACATGTAGATGCGGGAAAGACAACCCTGTCTGAGGCCATGCTCTACAGCACCGGGCAGATTCGCTCACTCGGGCGCGTGGACCATCAGGACGCGTATTTGGACAACGATGCGCAGGAGCGTGAGCGTGGAATAACCATTTTTTCAAAGCAGGCAAGGCTTGATATTTCGCGTGGCACAAATGCGGCAGATACAGCAGATACAGCACGTACGGCAGATATAGCTCGTACATGGCATGTAGTCATGCTTGATACACCGGGGCATGTGGATTTTTCGGCAGAGATGGAGCGTACCCTTCAGGTGCTCGACTATGCAATACTTGTAATCAGCGCAACTGATGGAGTGCAGGGGCACACGCGCACACTGTGGAGACTTTTAAAGCACTATAACGTGCCGACATTTATTTTTGTAAACAAGATGGATATGCAGGGCACGGATGCGGAGAAAGTGCAGGCAGAGCTAAGGAGCGAGCTGAGCGATGGCTGCGTGGACTTTTCTTCACAGGATTTATTTGATGAGCTGGCCATGTGCAGCGAGCCTCTTTTAGATGAATTTATGGAATCGGGAGAGCTTGCGGATGCGCATATTGCGCAGGCGGTGGCGCAAAGGGAGGTGTTCCCCTGTTTTTACGGCTCGGCACTTAAGCTTGACAGAGTGGATACGCTGATTCAGGGACTTTCGAGGTTTATGTGTGAAAGAAATTACCCTGACGATTTTTCTGCCCGCGTATACAAGATAGGCAGGGATGACAGAGGCAGCAGGCTGACATTTTTAAAGGTTACCGGAGGCTGTCTTAGAGTCAGGGACAAAATAGAGTACAAAGCGCATGGCGGTGACGAGGCGAAAGGCCTTCTGATTGAGAAAATCGACCAGATAAGAAAGTATTCCGGCGAAAAATATGAGATAGCTGATGTGGCAGAGGCGGGGGAGATAGTTGCTGTCACAGGTCTTAGCTCGACATTTCCGGGGCAGGGGCTCGGGTTTGAGCAGCAGTCCAATATGCCAATCCTTGAACCGGTACTAAACTATAGGATGATTCTGCCGGATGATGTAAATCCGGCGGCATTTATGGAAAAGCTAAAGCAGCTTGAGGAGGAAGACCCACAGCTTTACATAGTGTGGGTGGAGGAGTTTAAGGAAATCCATGTGCAGCTCATGGGACAGGTGCAGATGGAGGTGCTTGTGCGTCTCATAAAGGACAGGTTTGGTGTTGTTGTCACGTTCGGACCGGGCAGTATTGTATATAAGGAAACGATAGCAAGGGCTGTCGAGGGCGTAGGACATTTTGAGCCGTTGCGCCACTATGCAGAGGTGCATCTGCTTTTGTCACCGGCGGAGCGTGGCAGCGGAATCACAGTTACATCCACCTGCAGTGAGGATGTGCTCGACAAAAACTGGCAGCGCCTCATAGCCACACACGTTGAGGAAAAGGAGCACAGGGGGGTGCTCACAGGCTCAGCGCTTACCGATGTGAAGGTCACGATTCTTACAGGAAGAGCACATGTAAAGCACACGGAGGGAGGCGATTTCCGCCAGGCTACATACAGAGCAATCCGCCAGGGGCTTAAATCCACAGAGAGCGTGCTGCTTGAGCCATACTACAGCTTTATCCTACAGGTGCCGATGGAGTATGTCGGCCGTGCGATGACAGATCTGGAGCAGAGATTTGCAAGGGCCGAGAGCCCGCAGTTTGCCACAACCGCTGCGAGGGAGATGGCGACAATTACCGGTAAGGCACCGGTTGCGACAATGCAGGATTATGTGAGTCTGGTGCATGCGTATACAAAGGGGCTCGGGCACCTGACACTGGAGCTGTGGGGTTATGATGAGTGTCACAATCCTGCAGAGGTGATTGCGCAGATGCACTATGACAGCGAGGAGGATTTCCGCAATCCGACAGGCTCGGTATTTTGTGCGCACGGCTCAGGCTACGTGGTGCCGTGGGATGAGGTCCCGGAGCATATGCACCTGCCGTATGTCTACCACGGAGATGAGTCTGAGGAGGCACTTGCAGCGAGTGCCCGCACGCAGAATGCATTTTCAGCGGAGGATGCGCAGGCGCTTGCCGGAAACCGCCGCAGGACGAGCTTTGAGAAAGCTGTTTCAGTTATGTCATCGGTGGAGCTTGATGCGCAGCTTGCAGATGTTTATGCCAGGGAGTTTGGCATGGGCAAAAACGATATCGCAGAGGATCAGAGGCGCAAATGGTCAGGCAAAAAGAAAAATGAGTATGAAGGTCTAAGTGGTAAACCGCGCACCGTAAAGCATGATAAGCACGGCAATCCGATTTATCCGAAGAAATCCCCGGGGGAAGAGTACCTGATAGTTGACGGATATAATATAATATTTGCATGGGAGGATTTAAAGGAGCTTTCACGCATAAACATTGATTCGGCGAGAGATGCGCTGAAGGATGTTTTATCGGATTACCAGGGCTATAAGGGCTGTAATCTGCTGCTGGTGTTTGATGCGTACAAGGTGAAGGGCAATGCCGGAAAGAGAGAGACCTTCCACAACATAGAGGTTGTGTATACAAAGCAGGACGAGACAGCCGATGCATTTATCGAAAAGACTGTGTTTGGCATACGTGACAGGTACAAGGTAACAGTGGCAACCTCGGACGGACTGGAGCAGCAGACGGTCATGAGCCTGGGGGCACTGCGAATGTCAGCCCGCGAGCTTAAGGAGCATATTGAGATGACGAAGCGTGCCGGGATGGAGGCATTCATATCAGGATAAACGGTCACGAATGGTAACAATATGTGTATAAAGAGATGGTTATAAAGACATTTGTATGTCATAAGCAGAGATAAGGAGACAAGAAAATGGTAGTAAACGAAAGCATGTACCAGCTCGGAAGCGTGCGCTCAGCGATCAGGGAGCTTTTCGAGTATGGTAAAAAAAGAGCAGCAATTGTAGGTAAGGAAAATGTATATGATTTCTCAATAGGAAACCCGAGCATACCGGCTCCGCAGATAGTAAACGACACAATAAAGGAGCTTGTGACAGATTATGATTCTGTTGCGCTGCACGGCTACACCTCAGCACAGGGAGACGTGGAAACGAGAGCGGCAATAGCTGAATTTTTGAACAACACACATGGCACACATTTTAATGCGGACAACCTATACATGACAATGGGAGCAGCGGCATCGCTGTCAATCTGCTTTCGTGCGTTGACAAGCGACGCATATGATGAGTTTATTACCATAGCGCCATATTTCCCGGAGTACAAGGTATTTGTGAATGCGGCAGGCGCAAGACTTGTAGAGGTGCCTGCAGACACAGAGCATTTTCAGATAGATTTCGATGCGCTTGAGGAGAGAATCAATGAGCACACCAGAGGTGTCATAATCAATTCACCAAACAACCCATCCGGCACAGTCTATTCTGAGGAGACCATCAAAAAGCTCTCAGACCTCCTTGAGAAAAAGTCTAAGGAGATAGGAAGACCGATATTCATCATCGCAGATGAGCCGTACAGGGAGATAGTCTACGACGGAATCAAGGTACCGTTTGTGACCAAATATTACGACAACACACTGGTATGCTACTCATACAGCAAATCACTTTCGCTGCCGGGAGAGAGAATAGGATATGTCCTCGTGCCTGATGAGGTGTACGATAAGGCTGAGCTGTATGCCGCTGTCTGTGGTGCGGGAAGAGCACTCGGCTACGTGTGTGCACCAAGCCTGTTCCAGAAGATGATAGTAAAATGCCAGGGGGCAACCGGTGATATCAATGCCTACAAAGAAAACAGAGACCTTCTGTACGAGGGACTCACAAGGATAGGCTATCACTGCTTCAAGCCGGACGGAGCCTTTTATATGTTTGTAAAGGCACTCGAGGATGACAGCAATGCATTCTGCGAGAAGGCAAAGGAGGAGGATGTGCTCATAGTAGCAGCAGACGGCTTCGGCTGTCCGGGCTGGGTGAGAATATCATACTGTGTGGATAGGGAAATGATAAAGCGCTCCATGCCTGCGTTTGAAAAGATATACAAAAAATATAATAAATAATAGTTGATTATAACGAATAAAAAATGCACAAATTCCGAAAAATATCTAAAACTGTACAGCTTTCGGCATTTTTAATGTATACTTTTTACAAAATCCGTGGAAAAGGGCTCCGTGTGACCGTTGTGTGACCAAAGAGGTGTATAATCTTATTCAAGAGGAAAACGTATAAATAAAATATGAGGATAAGAACGCGTGCTTTGAGATAAGGAGCCGGAATATAATAGATTATCACAGAGCATACATAGGGACGAAAATGGAATTAAAGCCAGAAGCATTTAAAGGGATAATGTTCAAGGCAAAGAGAACGGAAAAAATTTTAAAAAAATTTAAAAAAGTACTTGCATTATTCGTTTGACCATGATATTATAATACACGGTTCGTTGGTCAAGCGGTTAAGACGCCGCCCTCTCACGGCGGAAACACGGGTTCGATTCCCGTACGGACTGCTAAGTATTTAAAGCCGGTACATTCATGGAAACATGATGTACCGGCTTTTTTCGTTGTATATATTCATATGAGATATTATACGAGTATGGTATAACATGAAAATTTCTCAATAAGGAAATCTGCCCTTGCAATATACCCCACCGGGGTATATAATGCTCTTGAAGACAGATACCCATAAGGGGTATGGTTAGACGCGTAAAACAAATGCATAATGCGGAACAAAGAACAAATGGAGGTACCCATGACAGAAAAAGAAACCAAATGCTGTTGCTGCAACCGCAAAAAAGAGCGGTCAGAGCAGGAATATAAGGATCTCATCAACAGACTTAGCCGTATAGAGGGGCAAATCCGTGGAATCAAGCGTATGCTGGATGAGGATTGCTACTGCCCTGACATCATCACACAGGTGGCGGCCGCAAATGCCGCGCTCAACAGCTTCAATAAAGTCCTTTTGGCCAATCATATAAAGACGTGTGTGGCAGATGACATAAGAGCCGGCAAGGATGAGACAATAGATGAGCTTTTGAACACGCTGCAGAAGCTTATGAAGTAGTATTATAAGAAGGCAGGTATAAAAATGAGTACAATAATCACAATATTAATAATAGCAATAATTGCCGCACTGGTGATTGTGGGCTTAAAGGAGACTATTAGGCATTCAAAGGGCGAGGGAGCCTGCTGTGGCGGTGGAGCCATGAAGGAGGACGAGGAAGCCACAGTACAGCTTACAGGCGAGATAGTCACGAGAGCAGATGTGCACATAGACGGAATGCACTGCATGAACTGCAAGAACTCAGTCACACGCTCGCTTCAGAAGATGAGCGGAGTATCGGCAGATGTGGATTTAAAGCATGGCGTGGCACATGTTGAGGCAACCAGAGAGCTAAGCGATGAGGAAATCACATTTGCCATCGAAAGACTGGATTTCAAGGTGACAGGAATTGAGAGATTTTAGAAAAGGCTTCTGAATAGTAAGATTCGAATAGTAGAAAGAAGGAAATACCAGACAGTATGAAGCAATATACAGTTACAGGAATGAGCTGTGCGGCATGCTCTGCCAGAGTGGAAAAGGCGGTCTCTAAGGTTGATGGTGTGACGAGCTGCTCTGTCAGCCTTTTGACCAACTCGATGGGAGTCGAGGGAAGCGCGACAGATGCGCAGATAGTGGAGGCAGTAGAGCAGGCGGGCTATGGAGCGAGTCCCAAAGGCACAGCAACAGAATCAGAAAATGACAAAGCAAATAACAGCTTAGAGCAGCTAAAGGCAGCGCAGGATGCGCTTGTAGACAGGGAGACACCGAAGCTGCGCAACAGGCTTATAGCATCGCTCATATTCTTAGTTGTTCTCATGTATTTTTCCATGGGACATATGATGTGGGGCTGGCCGTTGCCTGAGTTTTTTAATGGAAACCATGTGGCTATGGGGCTTTTGCAGCTTCTGCTTACAGTGGCGGTAATGGTAATAAACCAGAAGTTTTTTATTAGTGGCTTTAAGGGCTTGATTCACGGCGCTCCCAACATGGATACGCTTGTTGCGCTTGGCTCTGCGGCATCGTTTGGATACAGCGTGTATGCACTTTTTGCCATGACAGCTGCGCAGGTGAATGGCGATATGGATGCGGTCATGTCATATATGCATGAGTTTTATTTTGAATCCGCAGCCATGATTTTGGCACTGATTACTGTCGGAAAAATGCTTGAAGCGCACTCAAAGGGCAAAACAACAGACGCTTTAAAGAGCCTGATGCAGCTTGCCCCAAAGACAGCAACCGTTGTAAGGGATGGCGTGGAGCAGGAAATTTCTGTGGATGCAGTGAAAAAGGGCGATATTTTCGTGGTCAGACCCGGGGAAAATATCCCTGTGGACGGTGAAATAATAGATGGAACAACCGCTGTCAATGAATCGGCACTCACAGGAGAGAGCATCCCTGTGGATAAGCAGCCGAAAGATGCAGTAAGCGCTGCCACAGTGAACCAGTCAGGCTTTATAAAATGCCGCGCAACGAGAGTAGGCGAAGACACCACACTCTCACAGATTATACAGATGGTTTCTGATGCCGCAGCGACAAAGGCACCTATTGCAAAAATCGCTGACAGGGTATCAGGAGTATTTGTGCCGGCGGTTATTACAATTGCAATCATTACAATAATAGCATGGCTTATAGCCGGTGAGACCGTGGGCTTTGCGCTTGCCAGAGGCATTTCGGTGCTCGTGATAAGTTGTCCGTGTGCACTTGGACTGGCAACTCCTGTTGCGATAATGGTAGGAAATGGCAAGGGCGCAAAGAGCGGTATACTCTTCAAGACAGCGGCAAGCCTTGAGGCAACAGGCCGCACACAGATTGTGGCTCTTGATAAGACAGGCACCATAACAAGCGGTGAGCCGAAGGTGACGGATATCGTGCCGGATGAGACATTTTTTGAGGAAACCGGCAATCATGCCGGAGCGCTTCTTGCAATAGCTGCATCAGTCGAGGCCAAGAGCGAGCATCCGCTTGCAAAAGCCATTATGGAGCGCGCTAAAACGGATGAAATCGCTGTTGCAGAGGTGACGGATTTTAGCGCTGTTTTAGGAAATGGTCTGACTGCAATACTTGCAGGCAAAATGATAAAAGCAGGAAATCTTGCTTTTGTAAGCAAATTTGTAAAAGTGTCAGATGATATGCGCGCGAAATCTGTCGAATTTTCAAAGGAAGGAAAAACTCCTCTGTTCTTTGCTGCAGATGACAGGCTTTGCGGTATCATAGCTGTTGCAGATACAATAAAGGAGGACAGTCCGGAAGCTGTCAGACAGCTTAAAAATATGGGTATCAGAGTTGTTATGCTCACCGGTGACAACGAGCAGACTGCCAATGCCATTGGAAAGCAGGCGGGAGTGGATGAAGTCATCGCGGGTGTGCTTCCGGATGGTAAGGAGGCTGTCATAAGGAAGCTAAAAAAACAGGGCAGGGTAGCCATGGTTGGTGACGGAATCAATGATGCACCGGCGCTCACACGTGCGGATATGGGAATTGCAATCGGCGCGGGAAGTGATGTGGCAATAGATGCAGCGGATGTTGTCCTGATGAAGAGCCGCCTGATAGATGTACCGGCAGCAGTGCGGTTAAGCCGTGCTACATTGACAAATATACACGAAAATCTGTTCTGGGCATTTTTCTATAATGTAATAGGTATTCCACTTGCGGCCGGTTTGTGGTATCCTTTATTAGGATGGAAGCTAAATCCGATGTTTGGAGCGGCGGCGATGAGCCTGTCGAGCTTCTGCGTTGTTACCAATGCCCTGCGGCTGAATCTGTGCAGGGTGTATGATTCTAAGCATGACAGAAAAGCAACACCAGATAGAAAAAACAAAACAGATAAACTAAATGAAAGTGAGGAAAAATCAATGACAAAGACAATGAATATCGAAGGAATGATGTGCTGCCACTGTGAGGCAAGAGTAAAGAAGGCACTCGAGGCGCTTGATGCAGTAAGTGAGGCAGCGGTAAGCCATGAGAGCGGAACTGCAGTAGTGACATTAAGCTCTGACATTTCTGATGAGAAATTAAAGGAGACTGTAGAGGCTGAGGACTACAAGGTTACATCCATTCAGTAATCAGTCAGACAGTATAACAATATGAAGAAATATATAGCATTGGTATTGGCTGCAGTGCTGGTGCTTGGGATTTTTACAGGATGTGGTAACAAGGGCAACAAAGAGACAGAATCACAGACAGATGAGAAAGCCACTGAGTCGGTGAATTCTGCAGAAAATAATACTGAGGACAGTATGCAAAGCAGTACAGAAAATCAGAATGTGGCTGACACAGAGCAGCTCACCACAGAAAACGGACAGGAGAGCTCAGTTCTTGCCTGTCCGTCAGTAAACGGTAAGCTGCATGTGGAGGGCAGCAAGCTCGTTGATCAAAATAACAACGAGGTGCAGCTTCGCGGAGTCAGCACACACGGTCTTGCGTGGTATCCACAGTATGTGACCAATGATTGCTTTGCCACACTGAAAAGCTGGGGAGTAAATGTGGTAAGGCTTGCCATGTACACCTACGAAAGCGGTGGCTACTGCACAGATGGTGACAGGCAGCAGCTTGAGACACTTGTGCAAAACGGAGTGCAGTACGCGTTCAACAACGACATGTATGTCATCATCGACTGGCATGTGCTAAACGAGGGCAATCCAAACCGCTACAGTGATGTGGCAAAGACTTTTTTTGCCAAGATGGCACAGCAGTATGCCTCATACAACAACGTGATTTACGAGATTTGCAATGAGCCGTGCAACGGTGCGACCTGGGGAGAGGTGAAGTTTTATGCCAGCGAGGTCATTCCGTCAATCAGAAGCTACGACAAGGATGCAGTCATACTGATAGGCACACCTAACTGGAGCCGGGATGTGGATGAGGCAGTCAAGGACCCTGTCACAGGATATGATAATATCATGTATACACTGCATTTCTATGCCGCAACCCACAAGGAGGACTTGCAAAACAAGCTAAAATCGGCGGCAGACGCCGGACTGCCGATATTTGTATCAGAGTTTGGCATCTGCAGCGACGACGGAAACGGTCAGGTGGACATAGATTCCGCAAACAGCTGGATCAGCCTGCTCGACAGCTACGGCATCAGCTATGTGTGCTGGAATCTTTCCAATAAGGACGAAAAATCAGCGCTTCTAACACCTGCCTGCGATAAGACAAGCGGCTTTACCTATGAGGATCTAAGCGATGAGGGCAAGTGGCTGTATGGTGTGCTCACAAGTCATGTGACACCGGTCTTGAATTAACGAAAAGCCTCAGATGTACGGAAAACGGCGCACCTGGCAATGCAGGGATAGAAGCATCCATACACTCAGCCGGCATGCACATGAGGCAGATGCAGATACTTCTCTCTGGTGGCAAGTCCGCCGCGGATATGGCGCTCGGACTTGTTGATATCGAGAATGTGACGCGCTTTTGCGGCAAGCTCCGGGTCTATGCGAAGCAGCCTGTCAGCATCCGTGATATCCTTGTGCACAGTGGATTTGCTGATGCCAAACTGCTTTGCAGCCTGACGCACCGTGGCATTGTTTTCAACTATGTAGTTGGCGATTTCCACCGCCCTTGTCTCAATATATGATTTCAAAAAATACTCCTGCATATTCTGTTGTTACAGTTTATGCGGGAGTATTTTTAATATTACACACAGGTTGTAATTCTATTTACGTTTTTCGCAATAAAATAAGAAAACGGTTTTTAACCGTAGGAAAGCTGTATATTAAGTGAATTAAGCGTATGCGGATGCGATGAGCTTAATACATTTATCGTATCCAAGCACAGAGCTGTTTAGCACAAGGTCATAATTTTTCCTGCTGCCCCACTCCTTGTCGGTAAAGTAGCGGTAATTTACAGAGCGCTTCTTATCGACATCCTTTAGCAGCTTTTTGACCTCGTCATCGCTCTTATGGTAGAGCTTTTTTATTCTTGCAGCCTTCTCAGGCTTATTTCCCTCTATAAAAACATTCAGCACATCATCCCTGTCAGAAAGAATGTAGTCTGCGCAACGTCCCACAATAACGCATGGCTCTTTTTGCGCAATATCCTTGATGAGCTTCTGCTGAATATTGAAAATCTGGTCGGAAAGAGAAACTCCTGTGATGTCGCGCCCCACAAATGCATATGAAAAAATACTTCCGGCAGGTGCATATTCGCCCTGGTTTGCAACAATCTGCTCAGAGATACCGAGCTCCTTTGCCACATGCTCAATTATTTTTTTATCGTAAAACTCAATGCCGCATTTTTGAGCAATCTGCTCGCCGATAAAGCGACCGCCACTGCCAAACTCTCGGCTTATAGTGATTATTTTAAAACTCATGATGAAACCTCCCAGCCTATAAAAGTGTTTATAACTCATTATAACGTAATTGCACATAAAATCAAAACATAAATTTAACAAAATCGCTTGCAGATAAGCACTCCGTAATCTATAATGACATAAGAAAACATGTTGCTTTTACGTAATCAATGAGATGGCAGCAGATAACATATGTTATGTTTTTGTTATTGTTTACACCACAGTGTGGC